>Ga0265295_1000432_pt1 | contig 84910 bp, 72 predicted proteins | sample Munlansysbiofilm_FD_192503 | JGI IMG/M metagenome (GOLD analysis project Ga0265295, IMG submission 192503) | Leachate microbial communities from a municipal landfill in Southern Ontario, Canada - Methane capture system biofilm | ecosystem: Engineered > Solid waste > Landfill > Unclassified ... | reverse complement strand
TAATCGAGATTTAAAACTTTCTGTTTGATGCATTCAATCAATCCCTTTTGATGTCCGGCCAAATATACAGCTAACTAAGCTGTTGACTTGGATTGCTTTTTAAGTGCACTAAGCTGCCTTGTAGCACCCTAGAAAACCCTATGTTTTGCACCCTGCTCTTGCCTTAGATGAATACGCCAAGCCAAGGACATCCCATCACTGTCTCATCAGCACTGTTTGAATGGTACTGAGCCCTTTTTTATCTAAGCTTCACATCAGCTAAAGAAATTAACACTTTGACTGACTTCTTTGAGTTTTTTCTCACCACGGAAATCGTAACGGCGTGTTGTATCTAAATTAGCATGGCGCATGGCTGCTTGAACAATTAACGCATCCGCCCCGCTTTCAAACATTCGCGTAGCAAAGGTACGGCGGGTATCGTGCGGCGCGAATGCTTCAATATCTGCAGCCAAGCCGCGCTTCTTTAAAATATAAGTAATACCTTGCCCGCTAATAGGCTGATTAAGGATAGCGCCATTTTTAAGGATACGGCTAAAAAGATACCCCGGTTGCTCACCCCGTAGCTTAAGCCAGCCGTGTACAGCTTTGACCGTCTGCGCCGGCATAAAGCATTTGGCTTGCTTGTTACCTTTACCTATGACATTAAAAGCGGATTCATTCCAATTCAAATCCTCAACTTTTAAGCTGGTTACCTCAGCTTTACGCAAGCCGCAACCGATAAGTAACGCAAGAATAGCTTTATCTCTAGCGCTGGCAGAACAACCTGCCACAGTGCAAGCGCTCATTAAAGAACGCACTTCTGCTGGCTCCAGCGCCCGGCCTGCAGCAAGACGCGAGCCTTTTACTGAAGGTATTTTATAGATTTTTTGATAATCATCGGCACTCATTAACTCAAGCATCCACGCTTCTTCGCAAACCCCTTTTAAGGAGGATAAATAGCTGTTCTGCGTTGCTGGAGATAAGTTCTTTTCGGATAATTTAAAGAGTATTTGCAGAATATGCGGTCTCTTAAGCTCTTGCCAAGGACAGGTATCAATACCTGAAAATCCGAGCATTTTGGCCACAATACGCAGCGAAGACATCACTGTTCTTTTGCTACCTCGCGAACTTAACCGGGTGATATAGGCCACCGCAGGATTATTGAAGAGCCCGGTTGTTTGTTCCAGGCTTATGATTCCTTTTGGAATATGCCCCTCGTTTTTTGTCAGCACTGCACGCCCCATCAATAAACCTTGCGGCTCAATAAAATTTTATTATCAAACTTGACGCTATCGACACACACCCGTCTCTAAAAAGAGAATTGTGCAATAGCTCCATTTATTCACCTAACTGTTAATTGCTCTTCAGCTAACAAGAAAAAAGTCTGCGAGCGACAACAACTGATCTATACATCGCCATAAAGCAAAGCCCAGCTTCAGAGCCTGTTTACGGTTGATAATAGCATCTATTTTAGTTGTTCAAATGACCATTTGATAAAGTTAATATAAACAATTGAAATTACTAAATAGATAGCTAATTACTATAATAATATTATTTTTCGTTTAAAAACCATAATTGATCTTAGACGGCCCACAGACCAAATAGAGAGGTTTTTTGTTTATCGATACAAAGGTGAGGGGTTAATGCAGAAAAGCGCTTAGAGAAAGCCACAGGAGGTCAGTTTTCTGTTCAATCATTATTTTTTGTACTAGAAACCACCTAAAGCGCACAGAAACCTGCAGATATTTGTATGAAAGAACTCACTTGCTCTGGTGCACGCCAGCGCAATGACATCACCACAAAAACTGCAGGTCTTGATATTGTGTTTTAACGGTGCAATGCTAAGGACTGTTGACGCTTGGGATAAGTACGATTCGCACAAAAACTGCGGACCTCTCCTCCGGTAAAACGTGCTTCAACATTATAGCCTTTGTGCAATGGGTGATTGAGCGCGACCAAGCGTTGCTCGCCTGGTTTTATCTGTAGCAGCAATATATTAGATTGCGTCAGTCCAAAGCCGAACTCAAAACGCACAGACTCAAGCATCACATCATCGGTATTGTGTACCATAACATAAAGAATATCGGTATCTTGGTGATCTGCAAACAGCAACCAACCAAGGCCCAGGCCAAGAATAAAAAACAATGTTCGCAATGAGCGCAGAGCATCAATAAAGCGATCAAGCCACATAATAGCCTCCCAGCAACCGTTTCAAGGGTGAACCTATCAAACACTTAAGACTATAACGAATCTAAATACTTATCTGCCGATACTATCAATTGTATAAAAGCACGGCACCTTAGATGTACACAATGCAGGCGCACTAATCCAGTACTCTAAGTGAATTTTTATCATCAAAGGAATGCATGGCGGGATACTACCGAAGAATTTAGTCTTCTTGATAGCTCTTACAAAAAGCGCAATAGACGCTGGATTCAGTTATCTGTAAAACTGGGCAGGATAAAGCAGTGTCTAGACAAGAGTATATCTGTACGGAATAATGCTGAGAATTGCGCCCGCCTGAGGCGGCAGGCGCAATCGTCTATTTAGCAGGTGCTGGTTGTACTTAAAGCATCACGGTCAGAGACTGTGTTCCAAGCATCGACAAGCAGTCGATTCTCTAAACCCATTGCAGCACTGCAGGACTGTTCTGTCATTTGCATGCTGTTGTTAATTGCATTGATTTGCGCTGCAACGTAGCGACCCATTTTTTTGAATACTTTTAGATTATCCATATCCTTACCCCTTTTTATAATGTCCGTACAGCAAGCGCTGTAAAGTCTCCCGAAAACGAGACATAGCAATATAATTGCTAATCATAAAAGCAGGTGGTTTGCAGAATTAAAGCAGTACTGAAATTGATTTCAGTATTGAACCAAGTTTTCTTTGCGAAAACGCTGGTATAGCATTTTGGATTATGCGCGAGCAAGTGCTCTGAGGCGTACCGGTGATGTCTTTCTCTGTACCACGCCACTCAATCAAATTGTCGTTTGAGTCGGGATAGGGGTATGAATATACAGTAGTCGTCCTTTAAAAGCAAGTAGCACGTCAGAAAGACTTTATCAAGCAATAAAGGGCAACTTTGTGTGCAGGTACTGCATTTTATGCGCACAAAGCTGCCCTATTTAACCCGTTATAGACAACGAGCTAGGCAAGTACTACTTACAGTAAAGGTAAGGTATAGGCTAGGATCAAACGATTGTCATCCAAATCTTTGTTAACATTTGAACGCACAGTTGAATTCCTCCAGCGTACGTTGAAGTTCTTCAAGGAGCCTTCTTGGAATGCGTAAGACACATCTAAGTCACGCTCCCACTCACGTCCTTCTGTAGCACTGCCGATGTCTGCACCAGTACCTTTAACGTAACGGTTAAACATGGTGAGACCAGGAATACCTAAGCCAGCAAAGTTATAGTCGTGACGTACCTGCCAAGATTTTTCATCTTTAGCACCAAACTCACGATTAGCTACATAGTTAACCAAGAATGGATCTGTACCAAGGATATAGGCATAACCTGTATTCCCTGTCATTTTCTGATAACCCAAGCCCAGCTTATTAAAGCCGAAAGCGTAAGTCACCATACCTGAGAAGGCTTTGTTATCAACGCGGATATCACCGTCGCTGGAAGATTTGGAAACACGTAAATCTGTTTTTAGTGAGCGCTGATCGCCCAATGGCAACACATGTAAAGCTGTAACGATATGTTGCTTATACATATCTTCTAAGCGGCCAAAGTTATAGCCCGTTGTCAGAGCATCATTCCACTTATAGTCCAAGCTCGCTAAATCAAAAGAACCACTAGTGTCATTTTTAGTAACTGCATTACCAGTCTTTTTATTGATTAAGTTCTTAGCAAGACGATTCATCCCCATGCTTTCATTGTCAGTAGATGACCGCTGATTGACCCGATCAATATGACCTAGACGTGCAGTTAAGCCGTCAATTTCATTGGAGGTTAACATGCCACCTGTGAACATCTGTGGTAATAAGCGGCCTTCTAAGTTAGCTTGCAGCAAAGGCAGACGCGGCATTAAAGTACCGACTTGCAGAACTGTTTCAGACAGTTTTGCTTTAGCCGTGCCACCTAGCTTGCCAAAGTTATCAACTGACTTACCATTGCTGCGCTGCGGAAATGTATCTGCAGTACGATTTGGGCCTGAATCAAGCTTAATACCCGTTGCTGCGTAGACATCAAGACCAACGCCAATGGTGCCTTCAGTGAAGCCAGACTTATAGTCCAGAATAAAAGCTTGTGACCATTCGGCCTTGGTTTTATTGGCCGGCGTATTTGCTGCATCACGCGTATCTTGATTCATATATAAGTTACGGAAACCCAGATTAGCTTTACTGTCCTTGATAAAATCAGCAGACGCTAACGATGGAATGGCCAGCAACATGCTGCCAGCAGTTGCTAAGGTAATAGCTCGTGCCAATGGTGAAAAAATCATTCGATATTCCTATGATGAACAATATACAAACGGAGCCTTATATGGCCCCGATCTTTTTAACTAAGGCCAGAGGCTTAGTCAGCTGTAAATATGCGTGGCTTAACAATTTCAGACAGTAAAAAGTCCTTACGCCTGTACTGTTATAATCACCCATTAATTTACCGTTTATTTCTAAACCATAACGGGTGTGTTTGTGGAAGAATTCTAAACACTTCTCACGTGTCTCTTTCACATCAGCGGCATAGCGCGGCCCTTGTCGACGCTCTTGACTGTCGATGTAAGAGGCCACATTCCATGCTTCTTGATCACTCAAGCTGTTTGGGCAACCTAGCCGCATATTGTGCTTAATAAAAGACGATAACCGTAATGTCGTGCGATATCTGCACCCCAGCTGTACGAATTATCCCCTCAAACCGCAGGGAAAACCACCTCTTCATGCGGCGCTAAGCGACCACCATCATCTGCATAAAAAATACTGCAGTTTTCGACATAGACTTTTGCACCGCGTAGGTCATCAACTTTTTGCTCAGGCTGTTCCAGCTTGGGGTAACCCCGACCGAATATATTCTTACTGGCGATAAGCTTCAGTCGCAGCGGCTTGAATGGCTTGATTTAAGCCACTAATGCGCTCAACTTTACGCTGCACCGCGGCAGTAAAAACACCTGAATGCCCCTCAATTAAAGTGAGCTTACTTTTAGCCCGAGTAATGCCGGTATAAAGCAGCTCTTTGGTCAAAACAGGGTTCAGGCGATCGGGTAAAATCAATGCTGTATGCACAAACTCTGAGCCTTGTGATTTATGCACCGTCATGGCAAAAACGGTTTCCACCGCGGTTAAACGGCTTGGCAACACATAACGCACACCGCCCTGCCCGTCATTGCGGGCAAAAGCTACACGCAAGACCTGCTTAGGCTCGGCATTGTCCTCAGTGGCCGCATCATTGGGCAGCAGCAAAGCAATGCCAATATCACCATTCATTAAGCCAATACTGTAATCATTCTGGGTCACCAGCACTGGCCGCCCTTCATACCAACCTTCGGCACTGCTGATTAGACCTCTAGCGCGCAAGGCATTGGCAATACGCTCGTTTAGGCCAGCGACGCCAAATTCGCCTTTACGCAAGGCACAAAGCAGGCGAAATTGATCAAAGGCTTGGAGTACTTCGCTGGCCCAGGTTTGCCAAGCGGGATCACTCAAGGGTTGCTCAGCGCCGGGCCGTTGCTGTTGTAAAATCTGCAAGTAATAGGCGTAGCCGGCGCTGTCTAGGCTATTGTTTGCTTGCGCAGCAAAATTAAGTAAGACATGGGTTAATTCAGCGCTATTGCTTTGCTTGAGGAGTAAATAGTTGATATCAGGCGATGCGCTGTGCAGCAATTGCCAAGCACGCTGGGCTTCACTTTGGTTCACCGCTCGGGCCAGCTGGCCAATCCCTGAGTCACTGCCAAAGCGGCGTGAGTGACGCAGCATGACCGTACGCTGAGCTAAGGGATGCTGCTGTGCATCACCAACACACCAGCCTTCAGCCGCCAGTGTTTCATTGCATAACTGCTCAAGGCGCTGTTGCGTCTCGGGCGTGTAATAAACGGATTCAGCATCGGCGCATAAATCACCCAACACTGAGCCCGCCTCCACTGACGCCAGCTGATCTTTGTCGCCCAGTAAAATCAGCCGTGCATGTTTGGGCAAGGCTTGCAGCACGTTATGCATCATTTCCAAGTCAATCATCGAGGCTTCATCAATCACCAGCACATCCACCACTAAAGGATTGCTGCTGTTATGACGAAAATGACGTGTCTGGGGCAAACTGCCGAGCAAGCGGTGTAAGGTGGTGACGTCAGTGGGAATATGGGCTTTAACTTTAGCTTCAGCTGGCAAAGAAGCCACTTGTTGGCCAATGGATTCGGTTAAACGTGCTGCAGCTTTACCTGTAGGTGCGGCCAACTGAATACGCAAGGCTTGCCCCGTTTCAAGGGCGCTTTGCTGCAATAGCGCTAAAAGACGCACCACGGTGGTGGTTTTACCTGTGCCTGGGCCGCCAGTAATCAGGGTCAACTGGCCTTGCGCTGCCATTGCACAAGCGACTTTTTGCCAGTCAGTGTGCCGTTCGCCAGCCACCATCAATGGGTCACTAAATAACTCAGTTAAATCTTTAGCAAAATCAGCCGCCAGCGGCATCTGCGTATCAATGCGCTGCACAAGACGTTGAGCCACACTGCTTTCATAGTGCCAGTAGCGGTACAAATACAGACGTCCATCGACCAGTACTAAGGGCTTGGCACCCTCTGCTTGCTCTTTTTGGTAGAGTAAAGCACTGCGGCCTAACACCGCCGACCACTGCTTAAAGCTCACTGTGGCTAACAGCTGTGAGGGTAAAATGGGTTGTTCCTCCAATACGCGCCCTTCCGGTGGCAATAATAAAGCCAAATCAGGATCACGCAAGACACTGTGCATATCTAAGCAAATATGCCCGTGCCCCAACTGATGACTGACCAAAGCAATCGCCAGCAACACCAAAGGCTCGGCTTCTGGGTCCAGTTTGGCCAGCAGTTTTACCAAGGCCAGATCCAGCGCACGTATCCAACCGGCCTCAAGCCAGTTATCGAGTAAAACGAATAGGCGCTCACGGCAGTTCAGCGCCGTGCTTGCCGTTAAGCGCTCCAGAGCATCACGAGGCGTCTGTTTAAAATCCTCATCAAAGAGTTGTCCTTGCTGCATCATTGTTGCGCCTCCTGGGTTGAGTCTTTAAACAGCGCATCCAAGCGCTCAATCAAGGCACGCGCAGGTCGCGCATGGTGAAGGCCTTGACTGTCACTCTGCGCACCACGTAAAAACATATACACCGCGCCGCCCATATGAGTGTCGTAATCATAATCACTGATACGTAATTTGAGCAGGCGATGCAATGCCAAGATATACAGGGTGTATTGCAAGTCATAACGGTGGCTTAAAACGCGCTCGTCCATTGCCGCAGTGCTGTAATCAGCCTCACTTGCCCCCAACCAATTGGATTTATAGTCGATCACGTAATAACGGCCTTGATGCTCCAGAACCAAGTCAATAAAGCCTTTAAACATACCATTCAGGCGCTCGGGCTGTAGATAGGGGCGCGCCGCACCGGGCAAGACAAATTCAGCGATCAATTGATCCATTTGCAAGGTATTGGCCTGATGGGTGGCAAACCAAAACTCCATTTCTGCTTGATACTGCGTCAACTCAGCTAAAACCATCGGCTGCTCACCGATTAAAAAAGGCTGCTGGAGATAATGACTGAGCCAAGGCCACAACAGCGCTGCATACTGCTCAAAGCCATAAGCCTCACAACGTGCTTGGATAAATTGCTGCGCCTGCTCAGGCTCCTTGAGCACCTCAGCAAAGCCTTGCTCAGCCGCCCATTCAAGCAAGCCATGCAGAAAGGTACCGGGTTTAGCACCACGTGGAAAACTGTGAATCCCCTGCTGCACAGGCTGATGAATAGCGGCAAGATCCGTATCATAACGCTCATTATCACTGATATTCTGTGCGAAAGCCGATTGCGGCGCTAAGTCTTCGACACGCTCCTTAGACTGCAAATCAGTGTCGGGTGCCTGTGCAGTAAAACGCAAAGCACTGTATGAGGCAATCCACCAATGCTCACGTGTACGGCGCTGGGCAATACGCCATTTTGCTGTGAAAGCCCCGGTGCGATCCTCGACCCTGTTCGCAGTGCTCTCTGGCAGCATACAGACATGACTGACTAACGCGCTGGGCGCCTGATCAGCCTGAGCAAAGGGTGCCAGCCACTCTGCCAAAGCTGAACTGCTGTTTAATGGCTGACCATTATTTAATAAATACCCCATGGCGCTGTGATGCAGTACTGAGGTTTTGCCTTGGCCTTTTTTTAAGTCAGCCATGCCCAGCCAGCACGCATGGCGCGCTCGAGTTAAGGCCACATAGAGCAAACGCAAGTCTTCAGCCAGACGTTCTTGCTCAGCCTGGGCCAAACTGTTTTTATCGGCATGCAGCATCAAGCTGCGCTGGCCATCTATTTGTATGGTAAAAGGTTGCTTGCCATCTTGCGCACGAAACCCGCAAATAAAGGGTAAAAATACCAAAGGGTATTCCAGCCCTTTGGATTTATGGATGGTAATCACCCGCACCAAGGACTCATCACTTTCTAAGCGTAAAATCTGCTCTTGTGCGCCTTCAACTTGTCCGGCACAAGCGGTTTGCAAATAGCGCAGTACGGCAAATTCACCATCCAGTTCGCGCGCGGCATGTTGCAATAATTCAGACAAATGCAGCACATTGGTTAAGGCACGCTCACCATCGGCGCGCTGTACTAAGCGTTGCGGTAACTCAAAGTCATGCATAATTTTGCGCAACATCGGCAGCACACCTTGTTTATGCCAGCGCTCCAGATAGTCTTTGAATTGTAAAACGCGTTGCTCCCAGAGCAATTCGTCTTGATTGATACGCTCCAACTCACTCAAGGGCAAGGCAAAGGTGCTGCAAGCCAGTGCTGACTTTAACGCGCGCTCATTGTCGGGCTGTAAACAGGCCTGCAGCCAAGCCATAATATCTTGGGCTTCTTGACTGGCAAAGACAGAATCTTTATCTGACAAGTACACGCTACGGACATGCCGTAACGCCAGTTGTTTGCGGATGGCTTGCGCCTCGGCCATATTGCGCACCAATACAGCAATATCATTGGGTTGCAGTGCTTGCAGTTGGCCATCTGCACTTTTAAAGCCGGCTTTATGATCTGCAGCAAGATTCAATAAGCGTGCGATTTCTGTCGCACTGCTGGCCGCCATCTCTTCTTGATAGTGATTGCGCGACACTGGCTCATCAGCCGCTAAATGCCACAGGGTTAAAGCCGGCTGGAATTCGCCCTCGACCCACCAACGTTCTGCACGCCCTTGAGCCTGCACCGGCAAAAAGGGTAAGTCATTGCTGTTCGCTTGCTTAAACAAGAAAGCGCCTTGTCCGACTTGGCGTTGCTCGGCTAAGCTAAACAATTGATTCACAGCACTGACCATACTTTCAGTTGAGCGAAAGTTGGTTTGCAGATTGTAATGGCGTCCCTCGGTCGCGCGGCGTGCATATAAATAGGTATGAATATCAGCACCACGGAAGCTATAGATCGCTTGCTTAGGGTCGCCAATTAAAAAGAGTCCAGTCTCGCTACTGTTGTCCGCGATGCGGTATATGCTATCAAAAATACGGTATTGCAAAGGGTCGGTGTCTTGGAACTCATCAATCATGGCAATCGGAAATTGCTGACGAATCACTTCAGCTAAACGCTCACCGCTGGGGCCCTGTAAGGCCTGATCAAGTCGGGTCAGCATGTCATCAAAACCCATTTCCGCGCGCTGCTGCTTTTCACGGTGAAAGCGCTGCTTAATCCAGTGCGCGGCATGCCATAAAGCTTGCTCATCCAGTGCGCGGGTCAGCGTATCCAAGTGTCCCGGCAAATAACGCATGGCTTCAAGGGCTGGATGCTGAGGGGCAGCACTGCTGTCTTTCCAGGCCTGATGTAAACCATCGGGGGTCAGCCTTGTAAAACCTGTGCCAATCTCAAGCTTTATTTGCTCAGGGTCTTCGGCCCAAGCCTTGAGTTTATCCAGCCAAGGTGTATAAAAGCGTGATTGGATCACGCGCCCATTGACCGCTTTAGCCGCCACGGCTCGATCCAATATAGCGCGCAATTCTTGCGTCCATTGCGGCCACTGGGCTTTTAATTCAGCCAGGTTTTGCGCTTGCGCACTCAATCCTTTATCCAGTAACTGTGCCAGTCCTTGCTCAACCTGCGGCGGTGCTGGCGTTTGCGTATTTAATAAGGGCGATATTTTACCTTGCAAAAAAGCCGGTTGCTGCCAATGCTCAAGCACCCAGAGCATATGCGTTGCATGCAAGGGGTAACACTGCTGGCGCCAATAATCTTTGACCACCAAAGCGAGTAAATCACTGTGGTCAGTTTCTAAGGTTTGAGTAAATAAGCTGCCGCTATCAAAGGCGTGTTCACGCAGCATACGCTGACACCAGGCGTGAATGGTGGAGACGGCCGCTTCATCCATCCAGAGTGCCGCTTGATCAAGGCGTTGCGCGCAAGCCGCCCACTGTTCCTGCGGATACTCCTCACGCAAGCGGTGCAATAAGCGGTCCGGTTGGTCCTGCTCCTGACGAAACACTTGCGCTGCTTCAACCAAGCGTGCGCGAATACGATCACGCAGTTCCTGGGTTGCTGCATCGGTAAAAGTCACCACGAGAATCTCAGGTGGCAGCAAGTGGCGACTGAAGGCTGCGTTGTCAGCCAACCCATGTTGCAAGATCAAGCGCACATAAAGTGCAGCAATGGTGTAGGTTTTTCCGGTACCGGCACTGGCTTCAATCAAGCGGCTGCCATGCAGCGGAAACTGCAAAGCCAAGGGGCGCAGTGTAGTGTTTGACAGGCTCATAATGCCTCCCCCGAGCGTTCCAGTTGCATGATATCGGCCTCAAATAATGATCCGTAGAGCAGTTGCGCCCATTCAGGAAAGGTTTCATCGGCAACTAAATCAGCGTAGGTCGGGTATTGGCGGGCGAGCGCGGCACTTTGTTGCACCTCGCCGGTCGATTTAAAGCTGCCTTCATAAACCTCTTTGGCTTTCGCATCCTGTTGGTTTTTCAAGAAATCCATGGCTGTTTTTAACGCCACTGGAATGGGGGCATTTAAGCCACTTTGCCAGCATTCAAGCCAAGTCAGTGCAATTTGCAATGCTTTGTCGGCACTTAGACTTGCGAAAGCAATACTGCTTTCTTGAGCAATAATCAGCGTTTGTGTGGGGGCACCACTGGCATTGAGCAGCACATGCTGCACCCAAGGTTTTAATAAACGGTGCCAACTGCGCTCTTTACCTCGATTGATTTTGCCGGCGACCAATTCAATCCGGGCATATTCAGTGGCAGGCTGATCGCTCAGTGCTGCTGTCCGCAGCCCACCCAACCAGCCTTCAAGCTGAATCTTTCCTTGAGTGATATCAATAATGCGCGCCGTCTCTTCTTCCTGCGGCCAGGCGTGGCACAGGGCGCGGTAATGTTCTAATTGTGGCAGTAGCGGCTCGATTAACTCAGCGCGCACTTGCTCACCAAAGGCGCACATGGGCAAGGCACCACTGCGTTGCAATTTTTCACTGTGCAGCGCTAAAACCTCAGTGAAATCCGCATCCAGTGGCGCATGCTGGCCAGCATTGAGCAGTTCATATTGCAGACTGTAACGCTGCAAACCATCGAGGGCAAAGGGTTCATCCTCAAAGAGTTCCAGCTCCATATGATCCAAATGCACCTTAAGGCGTTCATTAAAGAAATACTTCACTGGATCTCTTAAAAAGCGCTGCAACAGCTCTGGCGTCAGCGCGCTGCTGGGCTCAAAGTGTGGTAAAGCACTGCTGGTTTGCGCGGCGACCTTTTGATGCAAAGCAGACCATTCAGCGGCATAGGTAAACAGCTCACTCTCAGCGGCAAAGTAATGCTGACTGAAGGGCTGCAATGGATGCACTGTGGTTAAGGCCTCCAGCAAGGGCTGTTCATCGGCTAACCGCCAGCCACTGCTGAGATGATCGCGTAACTGCGCCACCAGTACTGAAGGGGGGCGTTCAGTGTTATCGCGCACGCTGCGCCCTACCCAGCTGATATACAGTTTTTCACGGGCGGAGAGCAAGGCTTCGAGTAACAAATAGCGGTCATCTTCACGGCGCGAGCGATCACCAGGGCGATAATCACTGCCCATTAAGTCAAAGTCGAGCGGTGCTTGCACGCGCGGGTAGTCGCCATCATTCATACCCAGCAGGCACAGCATGCGAAAAGGAATCGCGCGCATCGGCATCAGCGTACAAACGTTCACTGAACCGGCTAAAAAGCGCTGGCTCAGATGATCAACCTCAACGTGACTCAGCCAAGCTTCACGTGCCACCGCGAGGGTTAAGGGCTCGTCCATCTCTGCTTCAAGGCAAAGCTGATACCACTGCTCACAGCCTTCACGCATGCGCTGCACCAATAAAAAGTCAGCATCCTCTTCAGCCAAGAAGAACTGATCCAGCATAGCTAAGAAAATACTGCGCCATTGGCTCACTGGGTGGACGCCACTCAGCTGCTGATGCAAGTTTTGCAGCCCATCCAGAAAGTGCGTTAAAGGACCAATCAGCGCCGCATCCAAGCCGCCTACTTCATCGTAAGGCTGAATGCCAGCAAAGGCATCGCTGTCACCCATGGCATAGCCCAGCAACATACGTTGCAAGCCAAAGTCCCAGGTGTTCTGCGCCAAACCTTGTGGCAGATCAAAATCCTCACGGTGCTTGGCATTCAGCCCCCAACGCACACCCGCCCCCGTCAGCCAGCGCTGCAATATGGGCAAATGCGTTTCATCAATGGCAAAACGCGCACGCAGTGCAGGCACATCGAGCAGGCTCATAATATCGGTGACCGTGAGGCGTGATTCAGGCAAGCGTAACAATTCATGCAGGGCAATCAATAAGGGCTCTGTGCTTTGCTCGGCCTGGTCGGACAAGGTAAAAGGGATATAGCGCAAGTCATCGCGGGCGTACTGTGCAAACACCGCTTGAATATGCGGCGCATAGCTATTGATATCAGGCACCATCACAATGATATCGCGCGGTTTTAAGCTGGGATCGGCATTAAAACAAGCCAACAGCTGATCATGCAGTACTTCAACTTCACGCTGGGCGCTGTGAGTGATATGAAAGCGCAAGGAGGTATCCTTCGGATGAACAGCCGGCCACGTCGCTCGAGTATCGGCCAACGGACGCAAATGCAAAATATCATTGTGCAGCTGCTCTAAGAGGGTGCTGGTTTCGCCATCTTCAAATATATCAACGCGCTGACCCTGACTGTTAAATTGGCTTTGGTAAGTGTCCAGCTCGTCATGCTGATCCAATAGGTTGATATAGTCGCGCCCCTGCTTGCCCCAAGCCGCGAGTAAAGGATGGGCAAACTGATGCAGTTGTTCAATGGATAACACCTCTGGAAAACCCTCTTTACGGCTTTGGCGGCGGTATTCATGGCGTAAGAGTTGTTTATCTTCAACAATATCAGCCCAGTGAAACTGACAAGGGTTGTGCACGCAGAGCATCACTTGGCTAAAGCGACTGATGGCGGCTAAGGCCTCAACCATTTGCGCAGGCAAGGAGGAAATACCAAAAATAATAATCCGCCGCGGCAAGCCAGCGGGCGCTGTTGCCATGTCACGCATGGCGGCCATAAAACGCGGATGCACCGCCGCACGACTGCTATGGATCGCCTCGGCGCCAATATCATCAATCAGCAAACGCCACAGCGCCGCTTGCCACGCCACTGTCGGCTCGCGTGCTTGAGCTTTTTCAACGCTGAGCTGTGGCTGGCCATCAATTTGACGCAATTGATCCTCACCCAGCGCCCAATCTTTCAGCCAGTCTGAGCGGTACACCTGATACTGGTCAAAGAGGTCAGCCAGACGCTCAGCCAATTGATAACGTTTGCGCAAATCCGGGTCAAAGTCTAAAAAATGCTGCAAGGGAGCAAAAACCGGCTGCTCAACCACCTGAGGCAACAGGCGCATTAAACGCCAAGTTAAGGGTGCTTTATCAAAAGGCGAGCTTTTAGCAATGGTCTCAGTGCCCAGCACTTGACGGTAGATTTGCCATAAGAAACGTGCGGGCAAACCCACCTGTAAACCAGCGGCAATGCCGCAGCCCTTATCCGCGGCTAAAGCCAGCTTCAGCCACTGCGCAATACCGTTGCTTTGCACCAAAATATGTTCATTTTCCAGTGCATCCAATGGATTGATTTTGGTCCATTGCACCACCAGCTCACGTAACGCTTCTAAATGGTTGCTGTGCGCAACAATAAACCCGGGTTGGAGCGGCTGCTTGGCTGACATTGAGACATCCTGTGCAAGTAATTAATATAGTGTGCCACCTTCTTGCCAGATCTGCTGACGGATGATGATGCCACCATCGATATTCTCCTACACTTTACCACTCGATAATTTTTCGACCATTGTCTAGATGACCTCATGGTCTTAAGCATGCTTTAGTGCATGAGTCACAACTATTAATAATTTGATCGACCCTGTCCGCATCTCGGAGAACTACAATAATGAAATTCAGTCCGTTAGCACGTTCAATCGGCTTAGGCACTCTAGCAGTAGCCTTAAGCATTCCTATGGCAGCGCAAGCTGCTTTTATTGAGGACAGCAAAGCAGGCTTGGAGCTGCGCAACTTCTATATGAATCGTGATTTCCGTCATGAGACGGCAACACAATCAAAAGCAGAAGAGTGGGCACAAGGTTTCTTACTACGTTATGAATCTGGCTTCACTGAAGGCACTGTTGGCGTTGGTGTTGATGCCTATGGTTTTACTGGCTTTAAACTCGACTCAGGTCGCGGTACATCAAATACAGGATTACTACCACGAGACAGTGATAAAAGAGCCCCAAGCAGCTACGGTGAGTTAGGCGCAACATTTAAAGCACGCCTCTCTGAAAACACTTTAAAAGCGGGCACTTTAATGCCTAAGCTGCCAACCGTATCCTCTGGTGATAGTCGTCTGCTTCCGCAAACTTTTACTGGTGTACATGTCAACAGTAAAGAAATAGAAAACCTGTCAGTTGATATTGGTCGTTTAGGCCGTATGAATCAGCGCAACTCAACTGATAACGCGCCTATTCTTCTAAATGGTTTTTCTGGCAACCAAGGTAAGCGTAACAATCAATCAACACGCACACACCAAAGAGAAACCAGCAAGTTTGACTTCGCCGGGGTAAATTACACGTGGGGCGACACCGGTCTAAGCACAGGTTATAACTTTGCTAACTTTGACGGTGCATACAAGCAGCACATTGTGAATGGTGTGTATACCCTTCAGCTTGACAACAATCAGTCATTAAAAACTGATTTACGTTATGCAAAAACCTCTGAAGACGCTAAAAGCGGGATTGATAACAAAGCTATTTCTGGAATGCTAACCTACAAATTAGGTTACAACAGCTTTGGCTTGGGTTATCAGAAAATGTCTGGCGATACGGGTTACGCCTACATTGAACTGGTTGATCCGTTCTTGACCAACTACATCCAAATCCGTGACTTCGCTGCCACCGATGAGAAATCTTGGCAAGCACGTTATGACTACAACTTTGCCGGTCTCGGTATGCCAGGTTTAAGCCTGATGACTCGTTATGTTAAAGGTAGCGACATCTACATGGGTGCTGGCGCTTCACGTGGCAATGAGTGGGAGCGTGATACCGATATTGCTTATATCTTCCAAGATGGCCCAATGAAAAACTTGGGCGTTAAATGGCGTAATGCAACTCTGCGTTCAGATATTTCTGGAAAAATTGACGAAAATCGGCTGATCGTCAGCTACACCATTCCATTGATGTAAGCTACAACGCCTGTACTCAATAAGCCCGCTGATAAGTAAAGCGGGTTTATTTTTTAAATTAGTTTGTTTCAAAATGAACCTATAACCGTTACATTAGCTCTAATGTTGTGCAATACCTTGAGTCTACTTATGGAGATACACTTATCATGGCTAAAAAAATCAGCAACGATAACAATGACCAACTATTGTCAGAGTTTAAAGCTTTAGTATCGGATACTGAGCAATTACTGCAACATTCTGTAGAACTCACCGGCGATAAAGCTGAAGAATTGCGTGGTCAGATTAATTCTAGCTTACAACGCGCACGTAAAGCACTGAGCTCTACGGAGTACGCACTGCTTGAGCGCGGTAAAGAAGCGATAAATAGCAGCGAAGAATATGTGCGTGAACACCCACTGCAATCATTAGCTATTGGTGCGGGGGTCGGTTTCTTATTAGGTTTACTCGTGTCTAAGCGCTAAGTATGACAGATCATAAGTTTTCAGACACTTCGCGGCGCTTAGGCGCCGCGACACTGGATTTACTCAGCGACCACGCTGAGTTGTTTGCCCTTGAGCTACAAGAGCAAAAACATCACAGCAGTCAGCAATTGATTTGGCTGGGCATTACAGCCGCCTGTGCTTTTATGCTGTTTTTACTGTTAAACGGCTTACTGATCATTGTGCTATGGGATCCATACCAACATATGCTGCTCGTCGCCATGTCTGCTTTTTATACACTGGCTGGTCTGCTCTGCATTGGACGAATAAAATCCATACAGCGCACTGCACAAGCGCCTTTTAGCGCCTCCTTGCAGGAGCTGAAAAAAACTAAAGAGCAACTCTTGCCATGACTAAAAAAGATGATCCTATAGCGCTGCGCAAACAACTGATTGAGATGCGCCTTGAATTAAATCGTCAAAAAATTCGTCATGAAAGCCTGATCTTGCTGAAGCCTGTAGAGAAACTTCGCGGTTATAAGCAGCGTTTTACACAAGGCTCGACACCTTTACTGATGGTGGCTGGCGTAACCTTGGCCAGTTTTTTAATGGCGCGCAACCGTCGCTCAGCCAGTGGCTTTATGCCTCTAGTAAAAATCGCCGCCAGTCTCTTGCCTTTATTTATCGCCAGTCCCGCAGCACAAGCTGATACAGATGCATCACAAGCTGATAATCTAAATTAAATGCACTGGATTTTAGCGGTGCATCCCCACAATAAATAGATTGGGAGTGCTCAGTGGATTGGCATCAATTATTAAACCGTGAACGTTTAGGCAAAACTGCACACAGCGCTGAAGAACTGGGTCGAAGCCCTTTCCATAAGGACCATGATCGGATTATTTTCTCCGGAGCCTTTCGCCGCCTTGGCCGTAAAACGCAGGTCCATCCCGTCTCCAGTAACGATCATATTCATACTCGCCTGACCCACTCGTTAGAAGTCAGCTGTGTGGGTCGTTCGTTGGCCATGCGCGTGGCAGAAATGATCCGCCCTGCTTTGCCACAATGGTGTGAACCCAGCGACCTCGGCATGATTGTACAGTCAGCCTGCTTAGCCCATGATATTGGTAATCCGCCCTTCGGCCACTCAGGCGAAGACGCGATTCGGCATTGGTTTCAGCAAGCCGCCAACAATGGCTGGCTTGATAGCATGAGCGAAGCACAGCGCCAAGATTTTTTAAATTTTGAAGGCAATGCACAAGGTTTTCGCGTCCTGACGCAGCTTGAATACCACCAGTTTGATGGTGGTATGCGCCTCACCTACGCCACACTTGGTGCCTTTTCTAAATACCCTTGGAGCTCGAAATACGCCACGGCTCAAGGCTATAAAAAACATAAATTTGGTAGTTATCAAAGCGAGATGCCACTCTTGGAGCAAATCGCCAACAAGCTCGGCATTCCAAAACTTGGTGATGAGCACTGGGCGCGCCACCCGCTGGTCTACTTAGTCGAAGCCGCCGATGATATTTGCTATGGCTTAATTGATTTAGAAGACGGTATTGAGATGGAGTTGCTGCAGTACCAAGAAGTTGAAGCCTTGCTGCTCGACTTAGTCGGTGATGATCTGCCAGACACCTACCGTCAGCTAGGGCCTAAGGATTCCCGGCGCAGAAAGCTCGCCATCTTACGCGGCAAAGCCATTGAGCATCTTACCAATGCCGCCGCGCATGCCTTTGTTGAGCAGCAGCCGGCTTTAATGGCGGGCACCTTACAGGGTGATCTAGTTGAGCATATGCATGGCCCAGCAAAAACCTGTGTAATCAATGCCAAAGCGTTAGCACGGGAAAAAATCTTCCAAGACAAACGCAAAACACTGCACGAGATTGGCGCTTATACAACGCTAGAAATCTTGCTTAATGCGTTTTGTGGTGCGGCTTTGGAGCAGCATACCCACGGCATCTTATCCTTTAAAAATCGACGTATTTTTGATTTACTTGGACAGGCTGCACCCCAGCCCGACTGGACGCTCTATACATCCTTTATGCGTATTATTGACTTTATTGGTGGCATGACCGATAGCTATGCAACAGAAATGGCTCGAGAAATGACCGGTCGCTCAAGCCCTGTGTAAGCACTGACAAGGTTAAGAGACTAAAAGGGCCACTTAGCCTTGCTTAGTAGCGCTTAGGATACGTTTGGCAGCTCTGCAGCGCCTGAAACTGGCACGTCCTGCTCTGCAGCCGCTTTTTGCAATTCGGCGATGCGCTGCTCACACACTTTGAGCTGTTTAATTTGTTTGTTGTAGCGCATACGCAAACGCTGATGTGGCCACCATGACAACAGCGGACCAAGAATCAAACCTAAAACAAAAACACTCAGCACATAAAGTGCCATCGGTAACTCAGGTGTTTGCCAACCAAAAAATACCAACTGGGTTGCAGTACGGTTTTCTAAGGTAAAAAACACCACACCAGCGGCCAGCGCTAGCGCGACAATAACGATCAGTAGACGTTTAAAACTTTGCATAGAACCCTCTGCGCTTACTCAGATTATTGAGTAATAGCTTAGTCATCATTTACTCTATCGCGCAACTCTTTGCCAGGCTTAAAGTGCGGTACATACTTACCTGGCAACTCAACTGTGTCACCAGTTTTCGGATTGCGACCCACTCGCGGCGCGCGGTAATTGACTGAAAAACTTCCAAAGCCGCGCACTTCAATGCGCTCCCCAGAAGACAATACTTGCGTCATATGTTCCAACATAGTTTTCACTGCCAGCTCAACATCACGCACTGACAGCTGTTCTTGCCGGTCAACAATACGCTCGATCAATTCGGACTTATTCATTATTTTCCCTTTCTTATCAAGCAGCTAGCTGTTTTTAGCACGCTTATTGAGCTTTGAACAGGGTCAATCTATGAAATACGAAAAGAATCGAGGTTCGACTGGCTTTTTAAGCAAAAAAACCGATAACAGCTTGTGACTGGTACCGGCTTTTTTAAGATTCTTAGCCATAGCGGTCTAAGAATAGAGAGAAGTTATTGTGATTAAACCAGGATCATCCAGCTTAACCCTGTGCAGTTAAACTGCACCAAAAAGCTTTTACAGGGTAATGCTCAAGCTTGTTTTTCGCGCACTAGTATATAACCTATAGCGTACCTAACCTATTTGACCAAAGTCCCCTGCATAATCACTTGATTAGTAATAAGCATTCTCTGTAACGCTGTGATCCGTTACATCACGCACCCCTTTAACTTCAGGAATACGTGCCATTAAGGTTTTTTCAATACCTTCTTTCAGAGTGAAATCGGCTTGACCACAGCCTTGGCAACCACCACCAAATTTCAAAATCAAAATACCATTATCAATATCAATCAGGCTCACTTCACCGCCATGACTGGCCAGACCTGGATTGATTTCTGTTTGCAGGTAATAATTGACGCGCTCTGATAAAGGACTGTCTTCACTGACCATCGGCACTTTTGCATTCGGTGCTTTAATGGTCAGCTGGCCGCCCATGCGGTCGGTGGCATAATCAACCACGGCGTCTTCAAGGTAAGGCTCACTCAGCGCATCAATCCAAGCGGTAAAGGCTGGCAAGACTAAAGGGGTGTCTTCAGCTTTTTGCTCTTCAGGCTTGCAATAGGCAATGCAGGTTTCTGCATAGCTGGTACCGGGCTGGGTAATAAAAACGCGAATACCAATGCCAGGTGTATCTTGGCCTTTTAATAAGTCGCTCAAATACGCTTGTGCTGCTTCTGTAATATTAATCGTGCTCATGGTATCTCCTCGCAATCATGGATGCAGTGTACGCTAGTTAGCCCCTACGAATAAAGACCTAGTAAAGCAGTCAGGTTAAATTACCAGATAAAAAGGCCAAATCTTTACTCAATGCCACTGTTCGTCCGACTAAAAACTGGCTGGGTCTATACGGGCAAAGCTATCAACTGTGCGATGCCCTGCTAAAGAGCCCTGTGCACGGGCTAAACCACAGGTCTGCATGCCACTGGCCTGTGCCGCATCCAGCTCCTCAACCACATCCGACAAAAATAAAATATGCGCTGCCGCTAAGCCTAGTGCTTGCGCAATACGTGTATAGGAAGCAGCATCACGCTTATGCCCTGAGGTGGTATCAAAGTAGCCGGAAAACAAGGGGGTTAAATCCCCAGCAACAGAATACCCAAAGATCAACTTTTGCGCCTGCACCGAACCCGATGAATACACATACAGTTGATAACCTTGCTGCTGCCAGGCTTGCAGCGCCGCAACCGCATCAGGATACACGTGCCCCTTGATCTCACCACTGGCATAGCCTTGCTGCCAGACACGACCTTGCAAGGCCTTTAGCGACGTTGCCTTGACATCCTGCTCCATCCACTGCGCCAAAATAGCAATCACCCGCTGTGTATCGGCCTGTGGCTCTTGTGCCTCATCACGTACAGCTTGCAAGAGTGGTGAATCGGGCTCGTGCTCAGCACAGGCGCGAATGTAATCCGGCAGATGCTGTTTTGCGTAGGGAAATAACACCTCGAACACAAAGGCAATGGAGCTGGTGGTGCCTTCAATATCAGTCAAAATCGCTTTAACACTCATAGCAAATCGTCCAGAGTCGGATACTGCTGAGCAATTTTATCGCCGCTGAATTGAGCCACCCAGCCCTCAGGATTGTTAAATAAACGCAGTGCCGTAAAGCGTGGGCGCTCTCCCATATCAAACCAATGCTTGCTGCCGGCAGGAACAGAGATCAGCGCGCCTTTTTCACACAATACCGCATAGATATGCTGATCAATATGCAAATTAAATAAGCCTCGGCCCGAAACAAAGAAACGTACTTCGTCTTCACTGTGTACATGCTCATCAAGAAACTTAGCACGCAACGCCACTTTATCTGGGTGCGACTCGTCGAGACTCATCACATCGACCGCGACATAACCGCCTTCTTTTTTTAAGCGGGCAATATCCTCAGCATAGGCGGCTAACACCTCATCAGTGGATGATTGTGCAGTAATCGCTTGATTGGCCTGCCAATGCTCAAAGCGCACGCCTACTTGGGCTAAGGTGCTACTGATATCTTCTAGATGATTTAACACTTTCAGCGCCTGCTTGGGCTGACTGGTGTGGTACACAAACAATTGGCTCATAAGGGATAATTCTCTATAAAAATGTAAAGCGATAGCCTGATTAAGCGTGGCCTATCAATACGCAAGACAGGCGCGGACTTTTAACTCACACTCAAGCAAAAACTCAAAGGCTTCAATATGCCGCAAGGCGTCCTGCATCGAGGCGCCCCAAGTGTATAAGCCATGTCCACGAATTAAGTAACCTGGGCAGTCTGGATGGCTATCCAGCCACTGTTGTACATGCTGCGCTAATCGCGGCATGTCTTGGTCATTATCAAAAATAGGCACCAATAAAGGTTGCTCGTGGCTGCTGATGCCGTTAAAGGCTTTCTGCAGCTCGTAGTCAGTAAACTCAATCTGTGCTGTTGTCTCCAGCCGCGATAGCACTGTGGCATTGACTGAATGGGTATGCAAAACAGCTTGAATAGAGCCGCTCCAGTTATACAACTGAGTATGCAATAAGGCTTCTGCAGAGGGTTTTTTATGCGGTTCAAGGCTTTTCCCTTGCAAGTCAGTGGCAAGAATATCATCCTCAGTCAGCTGCCCTTTATGCTTACCGGATACGGTTAATAACACTTGATTATTCGACAGCCGCGCCGAGTAGTTGCTACTGGTTGCTGGCGACCAGCCGCGGGCATATAAAAACTGTCCGGCTTGAATAATTTGCTCAGTGAGCTGCTCACGAGTGAATGTCATCAGTACTGCCCTTTTTCAATATGGATGGAGTATTCTCGATACTGCTTAGACCAAAGAGCACCAGTAAGACGGCAATTAAGGCCACGCCACTGGCGATCGTAAAGGTCATGCTCGCGCCCAGAGTTTGCCATGTGTAACCAGCATACAGCGCGCCCAAAGCACCACCAACACCGGAAAACGATACATACAAACCTTGTCCCTGCCCTTGCTTATCTGCAGCAAAATAACGCTGCACAAAGTGTATGCCGGCGACATGGAAGCTGCCAAAAGTGGCTGCATGCAAGACCTGCACACACAACAGCACCCATAAGGTATCAGCATAAAATCCAAGCAACCACCAACGCAGGACCGCCAGCACCAGACTGACCAAAATAATCTGTTTTAAACGTACGCGCCGTAGCAACCAAGGCATTATGACAAATAGGCCAATTTCTGCCAGCACACCCAATGCCCATAGCCAACCAATCAGCGCACGCGAGTAGTCTAAATCAATCAAATGCAAGGTTAAAAAAGTGTAATAGGGACCATGCGATAGTTGCATTAAGGTGACGCTGGCTAAGAAAATGACAATCGGCAGCAGCTGTACGCTTTTCCGCGACGCGGTGCCCTGCTCGATTGCCGCGCTCTTGGCCTCAGTCGCACTGGGCTGCGCGGGTACCCAAAAGCTACTGAACACTATACCGCTCATCACCGCTAAAATGGCCCAAGGGTAATAATCCAATCCCACTTGATCAAACAGATAACCAAAACCAATCACCACCAGCATAAAGCCGACTGAACCCCATAGGCGCAGCTGGCTGTAACGCTCAGTCTGAGTGCCCAGATGGGCTAAGGTGATAACTTCAAATTGAGCTAGAATCGCATGCCAAAAAAACGCATGCAAAACCATAATCAAGGCCAACCAAGCAAAGCTTTGACTGATAAAAATAAGGCCAAATGACAGCAAGGTGCAGAGTGCACCAAAGCGCACAATGGCTAAGCGTTGCTGCGTGCGATCAGCCAGCCAGGCCCACAAATTGGGTGCAAGACAGCGCATCAGCATCGGAATGGCGATTAATTCACCAATACGTGCAGCAGAAAAACCTAAATGATCGAAATATAACGCCAGAAAAGGCGCCGTAGCACCCAGTAACGCAAAGTAAAAAAAGTAGAAACCGGATAAACGCCAATATGGCAAATCTGTGCGCATGATTCAGTCGGCCTCAACATATGGCTGTGTTTCGACAACCATATGTCTTTCAAGCAGCGTCTTAAAGCTGGGCAAGCACAGGCGTACTGACCTGCACATCAGCGTTTTGTCCACGGTGGCGCAACATATGATCCATCAAGACAATCGCCATCATCGCTTCGGCAATCGGTGTTGCACGAATGCCGACACAGGGATCATGCCGACCTTTAGTGATCATTTCAACCGGCTCACCCGCCGTATTAATCGAGCGACCGGGCGTAGTAATACTCGAGGTGGGCTTCAGTGCTAAATGGGCAATGATAGGCTGACCTGAAGAAATACCACCGAGCACACCGCCAGCATGATTGGAGGTAAAGCCTTCGGGGGTTAACTCATCACGGTGCTCAGTACCACGCTGGGCAACACAGGCGAAACCTGCGCCAATCTCCACACCTTTAACCGCATTAATGCTCATCAAAGCATGTGCCAAGTCCGCATCAAGACGATCAAATACAGGTTCACCTAAGCCTGGCATCACACCTTCAGCAACTACAGTGATTTTTGCACCGACGGAATCTTGATCGCGACGCAATTGATCCATATAGACCTCAAGTTCCGCCACTTTACTTGGATCAGGGCTAAAAAAGGCATTCTCATACACCGCATCCCAGCTCTTAAAGGGGATTTCGATGGGGCCTAATTGGCTCATATAGCCGCGCACCACAATGCCCTGAGTGGCTAAGTACTTTTTCGCAATGGCACCAGCGGCTACGCGCATGGCTGTTTCACGGGCAGAGCTACGCCCGCCGCCACGGTAATCACGTAGGCCATATTTATGATGATAACTGTAGTCGGCATGCGCGGGACGAAAGATATCTTTAATCGCTGAATAATCTTTTGATTTTTGATCTGTGTTGCGAATCAATAAGCCAATCGGGCAGCCAGTGGTCAAGCCCTCAAACACGCCAGAAAGGATTTCCACCTGATCAGGTTCTTGACGCTGCGTAGTGTGACGGCTTGTGCCTGGCTTGCGCCGATCAAGATCATTTTGTAGGTCTTCAGCAGACAATGGCAAGCCTGGCGGGCAACCGTCAACAATAGCGACCAAGGCAGGACCGTGGCTTTCTCCAGCGGTGGTAACAGTAAAAAGCTTGCCAAAAGTATTACCGGACATACACGCTGCTCCGAAATCGTTAAAAATAATGACTGAGTATACCTGTACCCAGTCGCTTCTGGCACCTAGCAATCGACTGCAAGGTGCTGCGAGCTTGCCAATCTAGCGCCCGCCTGCAATGGCTCGCCGGCTCAGCCAGGCAGCAATAGTGATATTAATTGAGCGCTTGATACGCTGCACATTGCTGCGCCGTTAAAGCCAGCACATCAGTACCTGGGTACGGATGCTCTAAGCAAATAAAATCAATCTCTGGATACAGCGCCATTAAGCGTGAACGCTGCGGCCCGACATCAATGACCAGCAAACCATTGTCGTTCAGATGCTGGCCCGCTTGCTGCAAAACAGACTCAATACACTCAAGGCCGCCGTTGTTGGCAATGCTGCTAACTTCTGGTTCATAGTGTAATTCGCGAGGCAGCTGCGCCCATTGCTCTGCAGACAAATAAGGCGGTTTACAAATAATCAAGTCAAAGCGTTGCCCCTGCAGCTGGGCAAACATATCACTGTATTGGATGCGTACACGCGACTCAAGCTGATGCAAGGCAATATTCTCCGCTGCAACCTGCAAGGCGGGCTCAGATATATCCGCCAAGACCACCTCAGCCTCTGGAAACTCCAGCGCACAACTGATGCCGAGACAGCCTGAGCCTGTGCCTAAATCTAAAATACGCAACGGCATATTAATCAGCCAAGGTGAAAAGCGCTGTGCAATCAACTCCGCCAACGGCGAGCGAGGGATCATGACCCGCTCATCCACTTTAAACAGCAGGCCAGCAAACCAAGCCTCACCGAGTAAATATGCCGCTGGAATACGCTGCTCAATGCGTTTTTTTAACACAGCCTGCAGCAGCACTTGCTCATCGGCATGCAGGTTGCAATCTAAATATTTATCATGCAATTGGTCAGGCAAATATAAACTGCCGAGCACCAAGGCCCGCGCTTCTTCAAAAACATTATCCCCGTCTTGCGCAAAAAACACCTGCGCTTGGTTCAAGCGACTGATCGCCCAGCGGATATAATCACGCAGTGTTGTTAACCCAGACATACTCACTGACCTGTCCTGTGCTGTTGATAATAACCACTGCTAACCCTCATCGCGGCCATCCAACATATGGCGCTTAAGCAAGACATACAGGGCGCCCGCACCACCATGTTTGGCCGCGCACGAGGTAAAACCAAGCACTTTATCATGCTGGCGCAACCAGGTATTAACATGACTTTTTATCATAGGTTTTTTACCATCTAAGCGTGCCGCTTTACCATGAGTCACGCGCACACAGCGTATTTCAAGACGCAGTGCTTCAGTTAAAAACTCACGCAAGGTCGTGCGCGCCTTTTCCACACTCATGCCATGCAAGTCGAGGCTACCCTCAAAGGCAATAAGCCCAGCTTTCATACGGCGTAACTGACTGTCTTGCACACCGTCACGCGCCCAATACAGTATCTCTTCGGCGCCAACATCTAACACGAACTGATCAGATAAACCATCCACAACCAACTGTTCAGTCGTTGATTGCAGAGCATTCTTACGGTTCATTTGCTGCACTGCTCGATTGGGCTTGGCTTTACCCACATCGGCGTAGTCTACATGGATACGGCGCACGCCCTGCATTTGCTGAGCAAACAAAGAAAACTCATCATCAGGCATAACGCTCTCCTCTTTTTATCAGGCATTGTACCTGCATTGGTCAAATACAAACAAAAACGCCCCAGCAAGTGGGGCGTTTTTTAAGCGTCAGCTTTGATTACATTTTTGCAATCATGGCATCGCCAAACTCAGAGCAAGACAACAATTTAGCGTCGTCCATCAAGCGCTCAAAGTCATAGGTCACAGTCTTAGCAGCGATAGCACCGTTGATGCCGTCGATGATTAAGTCAGCGGCTTCTAACCAGCCCATATGACGTAGCATCATTTCTGCAGAAAGGATCAGTGAACCTGGGTTCACTTTATCCAGACCAACATACTTAGGTGCAGTACCATGCGTTGCTTCGAACATTGCAATGTTGTCTGACAAGTTAGCGCCCGGTGCAATACCGATACCACCGACCTGTGCCGCCAATGCGTCAGAGATGTAGTCGCCATTCAGGTTCAAAGTAGCAAGGACGTCATACTCTGATGGGCGCAGGATGATCTGCTGCAGCATTGCATCAGCAATCGCATCTTTAACGATAACGTTTTTGCCGGTTTTAGGGTTCTTGAACTGCATCCAAGGACCGCCATCTAGCAACTCAGCACCGAACTCATCACGTGCAACTTCGTAGCCCCACTCTTTGAAGGCACCTTCGGTGAACTTCATGATGTTGCCTTTGTGTACGATAGTCAGTGACTCACGATCGTTATCCACAATGTACTGCAGTGCTTTACGGACTAAACGCTTAGTACCTTCTTCTGATACTGGCTTAACACCAATACCGCAGTTTTCAGTAAAGCGGATTTTGGTAACGCCCATTTCTTCAGTGAAGAACTTGATTACTTTTGTAGCTTCTGGCGTACCTGCTTGCCACTCAATACCGGCGTAGATGTCTTCAGAGTTTTCACGGAAGATCACCATATCAACGTCTTGTGGACGCTTAACAGGGCTTGGTACACCGGTAAACCAGCGTACTGGACGCAAGCAAACATAGAGGTCTAATTGCTGACGTAGGGCAACGTTCAATGAACGAATACCACCGCCAACTGGCGTAGTCAAAGGACCTTTGATAGAAACAACGTAGTCACGTACTGCGTTAAGTGTCTCTTCTGGCAACCAAGTTTCTGAATCATAAACCTGGGTAGCTTTCTCACCGGCGAAAACTTCCATCCAAGAAATTTTACGCTTACCTGCGTAAGCTTTTTCTACAGCGGCATCGACCACTTTAATCATTACTGGACTGATATCCGAACCAATACCATCACCCTCGATGTAAGGAATGATTGGATTGTTTGGTACAGTTAAAGTCATATCTGCATTAACGGTGATTTTGTCACCGGCTGGCACTTGGATCTTTTGGTATCCCATGCTGGACTCCGTCATTTACGTGGTCTTTAAAAAGCTGTCACGCGTGTGGCCTGACAGCGATAATTCAAACTTAATCGGCATGTATGACCTCTGTACTATAAAAAAAGTCACACATGCTATCTATTTGACTCGCTTGAGCGCTTTTAACGCTGTGGCGCAGTCAGTGCAGCGCGTATCATACACTCTTTAAACGATCGCCGAATAGATTGCTGTAGTCAAACTATTCATCCACTACCGCTATTTCTACGTCTAACATCGTGCAATCTCGAACATTTCACACAAATATGTATCGATAATCCGAACATTACCTAAGCTTTCTATCTGCCGAGGTTACTTATGACTCGCTTTACTCCGCACATCACCGTTGCCACCGTTATCGAAAGAGATGGCCGTTTTTTGTTCGTTAAAGAGCATGCTGAAAATCGCACTGTATTAAACCAGCCTGCCGGCCACTTAGAAATGGACGAAAGTCTAATTCAGGCAGCAATTCGTGAAACTTTAGAAGAAACCGGCTGGGATATTGAGATTTCTCACCTGCTAGGTATTTATTTATATAAAGCTCCGAGCAATAACATCACCTATCAGCGTGTGTGTTTTGCTGGTCACGCAGTGCAACAACGCGACAATTACACATTGGACACAGGTATTATTGGCCCAGTCTGGCTCAGTCATGAAGAATTACTCGAGCAGCGTGAGCTGTGGCGCAGCCCGATGGTGTTGCGCAGCGTTGAGGATTATTTAAGTGGCGTACGCTTTTCTTTGGAGCTGTTTAAAAACTAAAGCCCTCTGCCACTGCTCTCCCTAGCGAGGCACAAGTCTGCTAAACTATTTTTCTTTAATTAGCTTATTTAGATTGCCATGCATACTCCTTCTGAAACCCGTGTAATTGTCGGCATGTCCGGCGGTGTTGATTCTTCTGTTGCGGCTTTGTTGCTGATCCAGCAAGGCTATCAAGTGGAAGGGTTATTTATGAAAAACTGGGAGGAGGATGATGGTACTGAATACTGTACTGCCAAAGAAGACCTCGCCGATGCCCAAGCGGTGTGCAATACCTTAGGGATTACATTACACACGGCCAATTTTGCTGCCGAGTACTGGGATAACGTCTTTGAGCACTTCCTTGAAGAATATAAAGCGGGACGTACGCCTAATCCCGATATTCTGTGTAATCGTGAAATCAAATTTAAAGCCTTTCTCGATTACGCAGAACAGCTGGGCGCGCATTTGATTGCCACCGGTCACTATGTGCGTCGTCGTGATATTGATGGCCATAGTCAATTGCTTAAGGGTGTCGATAGCAATAAAGATCAAAGCTATTTCTTGCATGCGGTGGGTGGTGAGCAAATTCACAAATCACTCTTCCCGGTCGGCGAATATGAAAAACCTGCGGTGCGTGAGCTGGCCGAGCAACACGGCTTAATTACCGCCAAGAAAAAAGACTCCACCGGTATTTGCTTTATTGGGGAACGGCGTTTTACCGACTTTCTTAAGCAGTACTTGCCTGCGCAGCCAGGTGTGATTGAAACCACTGACGGCACAGAACTGGGCCAGCACAATGGCTTGATGTATCACACCATTGGCCAACGCCAAGGCTTAGGTATTGGCGGCTTAAAAAATGCCAGTGAAGAGGCGTGGTATGTCTTAGCCAAAGACCTCGCGCGTAATGTATTGATTGTGGGTCAAGGTAACGATCACCCTTGGCTATTTTCGCGCACCTTACTGACTCGCGAGGTCAACTGGATCAACCCAGTCAATCTTGATGATCTCAATACTCTAACCGCCAAAGTACGCTACCGCCAAAGCGATCAGGCGTGCTCTATTGAGCAGACGCCTGATGGCTACTTGGTCACCTTTGAGCAACCACAACGCGCCGTGACCTTAGGCCAATCTATTGTGTTTTATGCCGATGATGTTTGCCTCGGCGGTGGCGTAATTGAAGCCTGTAGCCCTTGGGATGAGAGTATTCAACGACCATGACTCCACTTCAAGAACAAATGACCGCTTTGGCCGGTGTTTTTCAAGCCGCAGCCTTGGTCAATAAACTTGCGCATAGCGGCCAAGTCAGTGATGCGGCACTGGCCTATATGCTGAAAACCCTGCTAGTGCGCAACCCGGACACCACCCTTGATGTGTATGGCGGTGATGACCTAGGCCTGCGCGAAGGCTACAAGTTACTGCAAGCCATCTTAGAGCGTAAAACAGATAACTTGCCGCGCGAAAGCTTACGCTACGTGGTGTCTATGCTCAGCTTAGAGAAACAATTCTCGCGCCGCGATGACTTGCTCGAGATTGCTGGCCAGCGCTTACCGAGAATCGAACAGCAAGTCGAACTCTATGGCCTATCCAGCGATACTATTGCCTCATCCTTTGGCGCACTCTATCAAGACACCATAAGCACTTTTAAGCAGCGTATTCAGGTGCATGGTGATATGCGTTTTCTGCAGCAAGACGCCACCGCGGCCAAAGTACGCGCGCTGCTATTTGCGGGAATTCGTTCGGCGCGCCTATGGCGACAACTGGGCGGACGGCGCTGGCACTTACTGACCAAGCGCAGCGCGATGCTCAACGAGTTAAATGCACGCCGACCATGAACCAACGTAGCGTACGCCCCCTGCAAGGAGCGGCCTTACTGGCCCTCTCGGCGCTATTATTTGCTTGCATGGGCGTACTGATTCATCAGGCCTCAGCCACGATCAATAATGAAAACATTGTTTTCTTTAGAAACATCGTGGGCGTTGTTTTCTTTTTACCTTTGCTACTTAGTAAAGGCCTCCAACCCTTTAAGACTAAACGCCTAAAATCACACCTAATGCGCACCAGTTATGGCTTAGCGGCTATGTACTGTTTCTTTTATGCTATCGCTCATCTACCACTGGCTGATGCGATGCTATTCACCTATTCAGCACCGGTATTTACCCCCATTATTGCTTATTTCTGGCTAAAAGAGCCGCTGACTAAACGCATGCTCGCCTTCTCATTAGTGGGTTTGATTGGTGTGATCTTAGTTGCTAAACCCAGCGATGCACTCTTTAGTAATTTATCCCTGGTGGGCTTAGCCGCCAGCCTATTGGCGGCCACCGCCTTTGTCTCAATACGAGAAATGAGCGATACCGAACCGGCCTACCGTATGGTGTTTTACTTTGCCTTATTCAGCAGTTTAATTTCCGCTGTACCGCTACTCTGGGCTTGGCAACCCTTAAGCAACGAGCAACTGCTATTGTTATTTGCTGCAGGCCTAGTCGCCGCCTTGGCGCAAATTATAATGTCGCGCGCCTACTCATTAGCCCCGCCAGGCGTTATTGGCCCAGTGGCCTACTTAGCCATTGTCTTTGCAGGGATATTCTCCTTATTACTCTGGGATGAAGTGCCTGATTTAACCTCTGTATTCGGTGCATCACTGATCTTTACTGCCAGTCTATTGGCGGTATTCTGGCGTAAACACTAAAACCTCAGCTGCTTTTGATGTACACTGTGCGCCCTATTTATTCATTGATTGGTAGAGAACGCACCATGCAGCTTTCCTCGCTTACCGCGGTTTCCCCCGTTGACGGCCGTTACGGCAGCAGAACTACCGCACTGCGCCCTATTTTTAGTGAATACGGTCTGATTCGTAACCGTGTTTTGGTTGAAGTTCGCTGGTTACAGCGCTTAGCCGCCCATCACAGCATTACCGAAGTGGCGCCTTTTTCTGACACAGCCAATGCTGCGTTAAATGAACTGGCGGAAAACTTTCAGCTTGAGCACGCTGAGCGTGTTAAAGAGTTTGAGCGCACCACCAACCACGACGTTAAAGCGGTTGAGTACTTGCTCAAAGAGCAAGCGCAAAAACTCCCCGAGCTGGCGAAAGTGACTGAATTTATTCATTTTGCTTGCACCAGTGAAGACATCAATAACCTCTCGCACGCTTTAATGCTGCGCGAAGGCCGTGACGATGTCTTGTTGCCACTGATGCGTAAGCTGGCTGACAGCTTACGCACCCTCTCGGTTGAGTTTGCTGATGTACCGATGCTCTCGCGCACTCACGGTCAACCTGCCTCACCCACCACTTTAGGTAAAGAATTTGCCAACGTAGTGTACCGCTTGGAGCGTCAAATCGCCCAAGTGGCGGCGATCCCATTGCTCGGCAAAATGAATGGTGCGGTCGGTAACTACAATGCGCACCTGTCGGCCTACCCTGAGATTGATTGGGAAGCCAATGCGCGTGAGTTTATTGAAGGTGATTTAGGTTTAAGCTTTAACCCTTACACCACGCAAATTGAGCCGCATGACTATATTGCTGAGCTGTTTGATGCGGTGGCACGCTTTAACACCATTTTGATCGACTTTGATCGTGATATCTGGGGTTACATTTCTATTGGTTACTTTAAGCAAAAAACCATTGCCGGTGAGATTGGTTCATCCACTATGCCGCATAAAGTCAATCCCATCGACTTTGAAAACTCGGAAGGAAACCTAGGCATTGCCAATGCTATCTTCCAACACTTAGCCAGTAAGCTGCCGATTTCACGCTGGCAGCGTGACCTGACTGACTCTACGGTTTTGCGTAACCTAGGTGTGGGTATGGCGCACAGTGTGATTGCGTATGAAGCGACCCTCAAAGGTGTCAGCAAGCTTGAGCTCAACGCCGCGAAAATCGCCGACGACTTGGACAATTGCTGGGAAGTATTAGCCGAGCCAGTACAGACTGTTATGCGTCGCTACGGTATCGAAAACCCCTACGAAAAGCTTAAAGATCTGACCCGCGGTAAAGGTATCAGCGCGCAAGTGCTGCAAACCTTTATTGAAACCTTAGATTTGCCTGAAGAAGCCAAAGTGCAATTGCGCGCCCTGACGCCTGCCAATTACATTGGCAATGCAGGCGCACAAGCTAAGCGCGTTTAATCCTCTTTAGCTATTTCAGTGTTTTGACGCCCGGCTAAACCCGGGCGTTTTATTTTCAGTGCTTATTTTGGAATCAGTCACGTGTCTACCCCATTTAATACACCGCTTGAGATTTTAGGTGGCATCAGTGCCGACGTTTTTCTGCGCGATTATTGGCAAAAAAAGCCGCTATTGATCCGCCAAGCCATACCTCACTTTGTCAGCCCGCTAGATGGCAACGACCTCGCTGGACTCTCACTCGAAGAACTGGTTGAGTCGCGTATTGTTTTAGAGCATGGCGAAACGCCGTGGCAGCTAAAGCAAGGCCCGTTTGAGGACGATACCTACAGCACCCTACCTGAGCGTGACTGGACATTATTGGTCCAGGCCGTTGATCAATTTAGTCCGGAGGTGGCTGAAGTGCTTGAGCACTTTAAGTTCCTGCCGAGCTGGCGCGTTGATGATGTAATGATCAGTTTTGCTGTTCCAGGTGGTAGTGTCGGCCCGCACTATGACAATTACGATGTATTTTTGCTGCAAGCTGAAGGCCAGCGCAACTGGAAAGTTGGTCAAATGTGCGACAACCAAAGCGCCATCCTTGAACACCCTGACCTGCGCATTCTAAAAGAATTTGAACAAACCGATGAGTGGGTGTTAGAACCCGGCGATATGCTCTATTTACCGCCACGTTTAGCACATTGGGGCATTGCAAAAACCGACTGCATGACTTGGTCGGTAGGCTTTCGCGCACCGTCAACCGCTGAAGCTGTCACCCACTATGCTGATTTTGTTGCACGTTTCTTACCCGATGAGCAACGCTATGGCGATGCAACGATGTCGCCGGTGAGCAATCCTAACTGTATTCGCCCAGAAGATATCCAGCGTTTACGTCAGTTAATCAGCGAGCAACTGGATGATGATCGCATGTTGCTCACCTGGTTTGGCCAGCATATGACTGAGCCTCGCTACCCTGATCTATTGGTCGGTAGTGACATTAGCGCAGATGAATTGCAAGATACCCTGAACCAAGGTGCTGTATTTACTCGTAATCCAACAGCACGTTTTGCTTGGAGCCATATACAGCTCGATACTGAACCTGCTGTGGTATTTTTTGTCAGTGGTAACAGTCGTATTTTAAGTGAGCATTTAGTGCCATTATTAGATCTACTCTGTGACGCTGATGCCATGCATATGGATAATTTAGAACCTTGGATCAATGATGCAGAGGCCAGCACTTTACTCTGCGAACTAATTAAACAAGGAAGCCTGGAGTGTATCGATGAGTGATTTGCAGATTCGCATTGCCGACTGGCATAAAGACAATACAGATTTACGTCGTATTCGTGAAAGCGTTTTTATCCAAGAGCAAGGCGTCACCCCAGAACAAGAATGGGATAGCGATGATGCCACCGCGACCCACTTTCTTGCCTATGAAGGCGATTTTGCTATCGGTACCGCACGCTTATTAGCCGACGGCTGTATTGGCCGTGTATCCGTTTTAAAAGACTGGCGCGGCATGCATATCGGCGAACAATTGCTAATGGCCGCAGTCAAAGAAGCAGAGCGTAAAGGCTTAACCCAGCAAATGTTAACTGCCCAAGTGCATGCGGCAGGTTTTTATGAGCGCTTAGGCTTTACTGTAGTCAGTGATGAATTTCTTGAAGCGGGTATTCCGCATATTGAGATGCTGCGCAATAGCCAATAATCCCTAAGCGGTTTTACTCTACAACAGCGCAGCAATAACTGAGAATGCGAGCAAGTGCAGCGGCACTGCTCGCGCTTTGCACCACGAGTATCAGTCCGATAGCAAGTAAAAACTATAGCGATGTCAATCTACGGAGTATGCCGTTATGCGCGCCCTAACCCGCTTTTGCACACTGATCTTGCTGCTGTGCAGCAGTACGCTAGCGCAGGCTGCCAGTGAGGTGATTCAACTCAACTTTCGCATGGCACAAGATATTTTACCCGTAGCTCAATCAGTATTAGGTAGCGATGGTCGAGCAAGCGCCTATGGTAATCAACTGATTGTGAATGCCAGTCAGGATAAAATAGCTGAGTTACGCTCGGTGCTGGAACGTATTGATATCCAGCCTCGCCGCTTATTAATCACGGTCGACAGCCAAGGTAATCAACATAACAGTGAGCGCGGCTACCACACTGACGGTTCTATTGGCGGGCGCCATGGCGAAATAACACTTGGTCAAGGTGAGCAACAAGGCCAAGACCGCATACGCATTATTCGCAACAATACGCAAGGCCGCGACACCTCACTCCAAACAGTGCAAACCCTCGAAGGCTCTGCCGCTCTGCTTCAAGTCGGGCAAAGTATCCCACAGCGCTCAAGCCGCTACGATCAATATGGGCACATCCAAGAGTACATCGAGTACCGCTCAGTTAATCAAGGCTTTTATGTCACCGCAACGGTGCACGGCGATCAAGTACAACTTGAGATCAACAGCCAAAATGATCGGCGCAGTCAGCAATACAACAATGTGATTGAGACCCAAAGCACCTCCAGTCGTGTCAGCGGCCGCTTGGGTGAGTGGATCAATGTCAGTGCTAGCAGCCAAGATAACCAGCAGCATCAAGATGGTTTTCTACAACAGCGTAATAGCACAGGACAAGAAACCAGCCAGTTACAGATAAAAGTTGAAGTACTGGATTAAGCGGACGGCTTTCACCCTCTTTTCAATTTTATGTAGTGAAAATAAAACAACACTACAAAACATTTGACGAACGCGCTTCTAGGGTGCATTATAGCCCCGCTCCCGCTAGCCAGAACGCCTTAATACGCGTTCCAAAGCTTACTTAAGAGTATCTCCTAAGTAGTTTTGTGTTAACAACATCCAAAAGATGCTGTGACGAGGTTGCGACTGGATCGTTGTTGTCCTGAGGGACGGGGAAGCAGTATGCATCATTGATGCATCAGATAACTCACTACAGTGAGTCGCGTTTGCGGATGTTAGGTTGACGATATCACAACTTAATGCAGCAGCCATTTTTATCTGATCGCGCCCTATTCTTTAAAGACACAGTGTTCTAGTCAATTATCGGCACTCCAAGCGGAAGCTAACCCGCAATTTAAACTTCCAGCGATAGCAGGTTGTGTGTGGGCAGTCGGTGCTCAAACTCACTTCACTCTTCTTTGAAGGATTGACCATGTCAACTTATCAAAACGAAATTAAGGCAATTGCCGCTCTTAAAGAACAAGCCGGTAATGGCTGGAGCGCAATTAACCCCGAGTCTGCCGCTCGTATGCGCATTCAAAACCGTTTCAAAACCGGTCTGGACATCGCTAAGTACACTGCAGCTATTATGCGTAAAGATATGGCTGAGTACGATGCCGACTCATCTGTATACACCCAGTCGCTGGGTTGCTGGCACGGTTTCATCGGTCAGCAAAAACTGATCGCTATCAAAAAACACCTGAAAACCACGAACAAGCGCTACCTCTACCTGTCAGGTTGGATGGTTGCGGCAATGCGTTCTGAGTTCGGCCCACTGCCTGACCAGTCAATGCACGAAAAAACCTCTGTTGCTTCATTAATCTCAGAGCTGTACACCTTCTTGCGTCAAGCTGACACACGCGAACTGGATCTTCTGTTCACTGCGTTAGACAAAGCACGCAAAGCGGGCAACGCTGCTGAAGAAAAAGCACTGCTGGATCAAATCGAAAACTTCGAAACTCACGTTGTACCCATCATTGCTGACATTGATGCTGGTTTCGGTAACGAAGAAGCCACCTACTTGATGGCTAAGCAAATGATCGAAGCCGGTGCGGCTGCGATTCAGATCGAGAATCAAGTATCTGATGAAAAGCAATGTGGACACCAAGACGGTAAAGTAACAGTGCCACACGCTGACTTCTTAGCAAAAATCAATGCTGTACGTTACGCGTTCCTAGAACTCGGCGTTAACGACGGTGTGATCGTTGCACGTACTGACTCCTTGGGCGCTGGCTTAACTAAGCAAATCGCAGTAACCAATGAGCCAGGCGACTTGGGCGACCAATACAACAGCTTCCTTGATGGTACATACATCAACGATGCAAGCGAAATCGAAAACGGTGACGTTGTTGTTAAATCAAACGGTAAACTGCTGAAGCCAGCACGTTTAGCCAGCGGTTTATTCCAGTTCCGTGAAAACACCGGTGTTGAGCGCGTTATCCTTGACTGCATCACCTCACTGCAAAACGGTGCTGACTTACTGTGGATCGAAACTGAAAAACCACACGTTGGCCAAATCGCAGAAATGGTTAACAAGATTCGTGCAGCAGTTCCAAACGCTAAGCTGGTTTACAACAACAGCCCATCGTTCAACTGGACGCTGAACTTCCGTCAACAAGCGTTTGATGATTGGGCTGCGGAAGGTAAAGACGTTTCTGCATACGATCGTGCTCGCTTGATGAGTGCTGACTACGACGGTACTGAGTTGTGCAACGAAGCGGATGCGCGTATCCAGAGCTTCCAGAAAGATGCATCGCGTGAAGCGGGTATCTTCCACCACTTGATCACTCTACCTACGTACCACACTGCTGCGCTGTCGACTGACAACCTGGCTAAAGGCTACTTCGGTGAAGAAGGTATGCTGGCTTACGTTGAAGGCGTTCAGCGTAAAGAAATTCGCCAAGGTATTGCGTGCGTACGTCACCAAAACATGGCGGGTTCTGATATCGGTGACAGTCATAAAGAGTACTTCTCTGGTGACGCAGCACTGAAAGCAAGCGGTGAAGACAACACCATGAGCCAGTTCGATAACGTTTAATCGTTAGAATGGTTTAACAGTCTCTGACTGTGTGTTGCACAAAAACCCCAGCCTCGGCTGGGGTTTTTTATTGTCTATTGAAAGTTTTTACCTGAGGTCACCTGTTGCTGCAGTGGGCTATTACTTCGCTGGCGCAATGACCTAGAGAGCCAGCCCTAGGCAGTAGCAAAACACTGCCTCTCAGCCTTATTGAACCAGCGCAACGGCTATAGCAGAGAAAACACACAAAGCCATACCTTTCTCTTTTGCGGCGTGAGGCCCAAGTGGCCGCACCAGAGTGTAAGCGTTAATAACTTGCCATTAGTACCTATCAATCGCAGTCTTAGTGCCGCCAGCTGCCAACGCAGCAATCTCCTAGCCGCCGGTAGGTATAGAAACACCCCCAATAGCTGACACGGGCATCTGGAACAACACGCTGCCTGTACTCGGTTATTTATTTGCCAATTGCGTGCTGTGTTGTTGTTCGAGCGCTAGACGTTTTTTTGCCCAATCGCGCCACGCTTCAACTTGCTGCTGATTTGCACCGGCTTTTTCGGCGGCCGCCAATGCTTGCAAACCGGCTTGCCAGCGGCCTTGTTGGATTTCTAACTGGGCGAGATTGAGCCAGTGCTGGCCTTTCCCGCTATGCTTGGCCAGATTGGCATACTCCTGCGCTGCACTTGGATAGTCACGGGCTTGCCAGTGCAGCTGCGCTAGACGTTCTTGCAGTGCAGGACTTGTGCTGAGCAAACTATGGTGCAGCATACCTTCAAGCAGACGTGCACCTTGCCAAGGCTGATCCGATACAGCAGCTAGAGCAATTAAATCATCTAAATCAGAAGCTTTAAAAGTGATGCCTTTAATGTATGCCGTACGCAGGGTAGCTAAGGCTTTGCTAGGTTGTCCGGCCAGCTGCTGCAAGGCCGCCAGTTGCTTCCACGCCATTAATTGATCCGGATTGCGCTGCAAAAGTTGTTTTTGCCAGTGCTGGGCCTGCGCGTAACGTTTGAGTTCAGCATTGGCGCCTACCATAAACTGTAACCAGCTCTCATTGATCCTATGCTGACCTTTTAAATACTGTTCTGCCAAAGGTAAGGCTTTATCTAAACGCCCTAAAGCTTGCCAAGCCTGCACACGCATTTCCAAGATCTCATCGCTCTGCGCAACACCTTCTAAGTACTGTAAAACCTGATTGTAATTTTTTACCGCAAAACTCAGCTTGGCCAAGTTAAGACGATCCTCAGCCACTTGTTCAGCGGTCAACTGACCACTTTTCAGAGCTTTATCCAGCAAATCAATGGCATGCTTATTATGGCCTTGCGCCCAGACTAAATAGCCTTGGCTACGCCAAATAAGCACCTGTTCTAAACTGCCAGACTTAACCTGCACGGCACCCAGCGCCTGCTCTGCTTGAGCATAGTTACCCGTTTGCTGCGCTGTTTGCGCGCTTTGCAAGGCGCGCAATACCTGTGGCGCGATACTTTGTGTGGGCGCGGCTTGAGCAGTCAGCGCACAAACACATACAGCCAATAACCATAGACGCATCCTATCGCCCTCTTTTTTCTAGACGAAACTGCAAGGTTTTTACCGCATCACGCGCCACTAAACGACCATCCTCACTGCGCGGCGAAAAACGCCAGCGGATCGCTGCGCGACGGGCTGCACGCTCAAACACGTTCGCCGGTGAAGACTCCAGCACCCGTACATTTTCCACTTTGCCGTCTGCCGTGATGGTAAAGGCCAGTTTCACGTAGCCTTCAATGCCGCGACGGCGGGCGCTATCAGGGTAAACCGGCAGCACCTCATTTAAAGGAATCACTTCCGCATCGTTGCTGGGTGCACTTTGCATAGCGGCGGGTGCCGCCGCCGACGCTGAAGGCGCAACGGGAGTCGCCGCCTGTGCGATTAAGCCTTGTAAACTGGGTGCCGCAGCGGTCGCGACACTACTATTGCTTGATAACTGCGGCACAGCTAAATCAAGTGTGGCCATCGGTGGCGTGCGTGGTGGTTGCGGTGCTTGTTGGGTCGGCGGTGTTTCCGGCTGCGGCTCCACAGGCTTGTCGGGCATCTGCTGGCGAGAGCGGCTGGGATCACTGGACTCTTGCTGCTGTTTCGGCACAAAGTGCCCCATCTGCAAAGCGGGCTCATCCATTGTATTTTTCGGTGGAAAAATCATCACCAACATCAAGACAAAGCTGCCAAAGACCACTGCAATAGCCGCTAAAAAAGACCACAGCCAACGCATTACTGCGACTCCGTAGACGCAGCTAACACCACGTCTTGAACGCCAGCTAAGCGCGCTTGATCCATCACTTTAACCACCAAACCGGTACGTGCATCTTGATCAGCCTGTACCACAACCACCCCCTCGGGCTGTTCTTGACGCATACGCTCGACATGCGCACGCACGCTGCGTACATCTACCACTTGCTTATCCAGCCACACTTGACCATCCGCCGTGACTGCAATTAAAATATTGCCTTTATCTTGCGCGCTGGCGGAGTCGGCTTGTGGGCGATTGACCTCAATACCTGACTCTTTAATAAATGAACTGGTAACAATAAAGAAAATTAGCATAATAAACACCACATCCAACATGGGTGTTAAATCAATCCCCGGTTCTTCTGCAGCTTGCTGACTGTAGCGGCGCATTCTCATCATCTAATCCTTATTCGTGACGCAGTTGGTCAGCCAACTGCCCAATTGCTCGCCGTGCATTACGCTCTAAACGGGCCAAACTAAATAAACCACCAATGGCTAGCACCATGCCAGCTAAGGTGGGTAATGTGGCCTGCCAAACGCCACCAGCCATAGCGCGCGGGTTACCGCTGCCACTGACCGCCAGTACTTCAAATACGGCAACCATCCCAGTGACAGTACCCAGCAGCCCTAATAGAGGAAACATGGCGACTAAGGTGCGTGTCACCGATAGAGGCGTTAGTAATTGCTCACGCGCTTGTGCTAGCCAAGCTGCGCGTACCGCACGCGGCCAGCCATTGTGCGTACCAGCATGCAGATTGAGTGCCTGCCAATCAGCACGGCATTGTTGAGCCCAGCGTGGAAACTGGCAATGCATATACCAAAAGCGTTCCAAAACCAAAGTCCAAAACAGTACACATAAGGCCGCGAGCAGCCACATCACTATGCCGCCAGCACTCATCAAATCGAGCAAGGCATGGCTGCTATCAATCAGCCAAAACCAGGTGCTGTGCCAGTTACTCACTGCGCTTATGTCCTGTCATATGCAGGGCTAACAGCCCCACACATTGCTGCTCTAAAAGCTGCACCACCGCTTTACTGCGCGCGCTAAGGATACTATGTAAAAACAACAAGGGAATCGCCACCACTAAACCTTCCACCGTAGTCACCAATGCCTGCGAGATACCATCAGCCATTAAGCGTGAATCACCACCGCCACTCTGAGTAATGGCTTGGAAGGTAATGATCATGCCAGTGACCGTGCCCAACAAACCCAGCAAAGGTGCGACCGCAGCCAATAGTTTAAGCAAACCTTGGCCCTTCTCTAACTGTGGTACTTCTTGCATTACCGCTTCATCGAGTTTTAGCTCAAGGGTCTCCAAGTCAGACAATTGTGGATTTGCTCCCAACACACTTAATACGCGCCCCAATGGGTTATTGCTATTGGGCTGCGATAAATGACGCATTTGCTCACGAACACGCCCCGTCACTTGCATTAATCCGAGCAAGCGCCAAGCGGCTAAAGCAAAACCAAAGACACCCAAGGCGACAATTATCCAGCCAACCAAACCGCCATGCTTAAGGCGATCCAAGATCGAGGGTTGACGCTGTAACTGCTCAACTAACGAACCGCGGGTTGGGTCCAAAGGAATGCGCACCACCGCATCATCGCTATCAGCCCACTTTTTTACTTGGCTGATACCCGAGGGCTGCTTCGGTAACGCACGGAAAGCATTATCGCCTTCACTAAAGGTTAAAAACGCTTGCTGACTGTAAGCAGAGAAAGGCCCAACACGATAAACCTTTTCAGTTTGACGCTGACCATCCATACCAATCACCGGCGCGGTAACACGCTCAACGCGTCCTGTGGCGATCATATCTTCCAACACTGTCAACCAAAAACGTTCCACTTGTGCCGCGCTTGGCAACACTCGGCCTTTGGCTAAGCGCTCAAGCTGCTCGATACGCTGAGGAAACTGCACATTTAACACACTGCTACGCCACTGCCCGGCTAAATCACCAGCACTTTGCCGTACCACAGTAAACAGCTCGCCCAAATCGCCCACTTGCTGCTTCAGTACCTGCTCTTGATTGGCCAACTCCTGTTCATTGGCGGTAAAGGTCGATTTTAACGCAGCGGCACGGGCTTCTTGTTCTGCTAGCGTTTTTTTTGCTTGAGCTAACAACTGTGCTTGCTGGTTACGCGAGGCCAAGAAGCGCTGCTCACGCTCGTGCATCAAGTGCTCTTCAGTACTTTTTTCACTGCGAATACGCTCAAGCAACTGATCGGGGGTTAAGACATTGGCCTGTACGGACAGGCTAAACAACAGCGCACAGCTGATCCATAACAAGCGCTTCATGGCTGCACCTCCAGCGCTAGAGTCTTAATCGGCAGTTCTAACCAATCGGCGGTTTTTTGTTGGCGGGCCATGGCAATGGCTTTTTGCAAAGGACGACGCACACTATTATCGAGCGTTTGCCAGCTGCGTGTTTGTGCATTCCAATAGCCGCTTTCATGACCATTGGGTGTTTGGTAATACAGCATCAACCGGCCGACACGCAAAAACTCGACACTGCGCTGCTCTGTACCCGCACCTAACTCACCGCGCCAAGCTTCAAGGGTATAGCCGTAATCACTTTCAATTTGGTAGGCCTCAAGGATACGGCGATACTTTTCGGCCATGCTGACATCGGCACGCGGCATTAACGCTTGCAGCGCGGCTAAGCGATCGGCCCGCTCATGGGGTAAGAAGGGTACATCAGCCTCAATAAATTCAGCCAATACTTCCACCATACGCCGCATTTGCGGAATCACTGCCGCCTCTGTGTCTTGCAGTTCGTCCAGTTGCTCTTGATAACTGACTAATTCTTGATGCTGCGCGACAACCAGCTCACTGACTTGCGCGTTATAGCCTTCTAGGGCTTTAGCTTTAGCTAAGGTGTTACTGTATTCTTCGAGCATCGCCTGACTGGCATCATCTAAACGTTCGACACGTTTCTGAGAACTTTGCGCGGTCTGGCTGAGTGTTTCGCTTTCGCTAAGTGACTGCTCTATAGTCGCGGCACTGATAACAGGACTCACCACCAGGCAATACAAAAGCAGTGAGCGCAAAGTTGTTGCTTGCATGAATACAGGTTCCTTGTATTAATCTGATCTTTGAATGAAAATGATTATCATCTACAGCAGGTAACAAATCAAGCCATTAAAGCACTTTTAAAGGTTATGCAATTCTAGAACGCGATTGATTTTTATATGTATAGATCAACGCGTTATATAAAGAATCTGATTGACCATGGATAATATACGATTTAATGATATTTTTAGCTTGACCACAATCAGCACAGGACATCATGTCGCACAGCAGATCACTCTAGATATGCGATTATTGAGAAACATTCGCGCTAGGCAGCTTATATACAGCCGCTTTACAACCATTATTTTATAGGCATGGGTTAATCAGTGGATAAAACGCTAGAAAGCCCCGAGAAACAGCTGAAAGTTAAATTACGCCGCCATTTAAAGCAGATTATTGCTCCAGAAGCACAGCGCTTACGCTGGGCTCTTATTTTTGCAGTGCTGGGTGCCCTACTCTTTATTGGGCAAAGCTGGCTGTTGGCGCAACTCTTTGTAGGTCTGCTGGATCATATGCACAGCCCGGACCAGACTCAACACGCCTTTGAGCTGCGCTATGCTTTGGGTTTAGTACTGTGCTTTACCTTACGTCCAACCGCTCAATTTATTCGCGAACGTCTCTCGCAAGCCGCCAGCCTAAGAGCGCGCAAGTCCTTACGTAAGCAGCTGCTTGGCACCTTAGCCAGCTTAGGGCCGGAACGGCAAACACTGGGGGCTGACGGCGCGTTAAGCTCGCAATTACTCGAACAAGTTGATGCGTTGGATGGCTATATCAGCCGTTATTATGTCCAGCTGTACTTGGTACTGATAACGCCACTTATGATCAGTATCGCAGCTTTTTACTACAGCCCGCTGGCTGCGATTTTAATGCTATTGACCGCACCGTTAGTTCCGCTATTTATGATTCTAGTTGGCAGCGCTGCGAGCCGTAGTAGTCAGCAGCAAATGGCAGCGATGAGTCAACTCAGCAGTCGTTTTTTAGACTGGGTGCGTGGTATGCCGACCTTGCAACACCTTAAAGCCGTTTCACAAGCGCAGCAGGATGTGGACAGCTCAGCGTCTAAATACCGCGACACTACGATGAAAGTACTGCGTTTAGCATTTTTATCAGGCGCAGTATTGGAGCTGTTCTCATCCCTCGCCATTGCCCTTGTGGCTTTGTATCTAGGCTTAGGCTTACTCGGTGTTTTACCTTGGGCCAAAGGGGTGATCCCTGTGCCTTATGCCGGCGCGCTATTTATTCTACTGCTGGCCCCTGAGTTTTATGCACCCTTGCGTCAACTGGGCAGTGACTACCACGCCAAAGCTGAAGCCGAAGGAGCCATTGAAGAGCTCCTGCCATTGCTCGAACAACAGACCTGGCAGCACCCGGGCAAACAGCCTTTGCAATTAACTGCAGCCCCAGCCATAAACCTGCACCAAGTGTGTATCACCGCACAAAATGGACGGATACGCCTGCCCAGTACCAGCCTACAGATTGCTGCCGGTGAGCGCGTGGGCTTGCATGGTGCAAGCGGCAGTGGCAAATCCAGCTTATTGCTCGCTTTATTGGGTTTTGTGCCCTATAGCGGCCGTATTCAAGTCAAGCAACGCTCGCTGTTGGACAGTTTGCGCAGCGACTGGCACCAACAGCTGGGGTATTTATCACAGCAACCCAACTTTAAGCGCGGCAGTTTGGCAGAGAACTTACGATTAGCCAATCCAACCGCCAGCGAGCATGCTCTCTATGATGCCTTGCAAGCCGTGGATCTATTAGCCTTAGTAGAAAAACTACCACAGGGATTAAACACGCCACTGGGTGAGCGCGGCCTGGGCTTATCGGGTGGTCAGCTCAGTCGTCTAGCAATTGCGCAGTTACTCTTGCGTGACGCGCATGTCTGGCTGCTAGATGAGCCCACCGCGCACCTTGATCCCGACACCAGCGCGATTATTCATGCTTTGTTAGAAAAACTCAGTGTTGGCAAAACCTTAATTTTGATCAGCCATCAGTGGCAAGGTCTGCAATGGCTGGATCGCCATCTTGATTTGCACGCCCTGCACACTCAACAGGAGCAGCCCTTATGCTAAAGCCCATGCGTTTGCGTAACTTGCTACGCAGCCGTCAAGCCCATTGGAGCTTAGCGCTATTCTTAGGCGCGCTCACCTTATTCTCAGCCATTGCCTTACTGGCCACCTCAGGTTGGTTTATTACCGCATCGGCAATTGCCGGTTTAGTGGTGAGCAGTTCTTTTACCTTTGACTACTTTCGTCCTGCGGCCTTGATTCGCTTATTTGCGATTGTGCGCACCGCTGGACGCTATGGCGAACGTGTTACCTCGCACCATGCCACTCTATCGCTGCTGAAAGACTTACGCAGTCAAGTGTTTCGCGCCCTGACCTTGCGCAATGCCCCAGCTCACCAAGACAGTACCGGCTCCGCCGCTACCATGCACCGCTTAGTGGCGGATATTGACCGCCTTGACCGTTTTCCATTGCAGTTTATCGCACCTTGGTTTTGGGCCGTCTTAATTGTTACAGCCTATTTTCTTTTTGCTTACTGGCTGCAGCCACAACTGGCCTATGCCGCCAGCGCTGGCTTATTGACCGCATTGTTACTGGTGCCCGCACTCGGTTTTTGGCGTGGGCGTAAGCTTGCTCTAAGTGATGTGCTCGCGGCTGAACTGCGCCGTGAACACTTTTTAGAATCCTTATCGCTACTGACGTCTTTAACGCTCTGGCAAGGCTGGCAACAGCAGCAGCGTGATACTTTAAGCGCCGATGATCATTACCAAGAGCAGCACTATCAACAGCAACAACTGATTAGCCTGCTAGCACTGCTGCAACAATTGGCCTTGGCAGTCAGTTTGGCGAGCCTATTATGGTTTGCTGTGCCCATGGTCTACGCCGAGATGCTCAGCGTGCCTTGGCTACTGGCCGCAGCTTTGGCTTTATTGGGTATTCATGAAGCCTTAGTACCGCTGGCTGGCAGCTTTATTGGCCTAGGTCAAAGCCAAGCTGCGCGTGATCGGATTAACCAGTTGATGCAACTTAATCAGTCTCAACTTAAGGTCGCCGAAGAGGCTGATAAACCACGTCCCAGCGCACCTTTTCATTTGCAAACTGAGCAGCTTTGCGCCCGTATACCTGGCGCTTTAAATGGCCCAGAACACATCAATATTGCTCTACATAGCGGCCAAGTGCTACTAATTACTGGCGCATCCGGCATTGGTAAAACCACCTTATTAAAAGTATTCGCCAACACTCTAGCGCCCAGCAGTGGTAATTATCTGATTAATCAGCGCCCTTATGACCAGTGGCAACTGGATGAGTGCATTGGTTATTTGCCACAACAACTCGATATCTTCGATCGCAGCTTAGCCAGCAATTTACGCTTAGCAGACCCACACGCCAGCGATGAGCAGCTGTGGCAAGTCTTAGCCGATGTAGCATTGGCCGATTGGGCTCAGGAGCAAAACGGCCTAGACACGGCACTCGGCGAATACGGCGCACAAATCTCGGGCGGCCAAGCTCGCCGCATTGCCTTAGCCCGCTTGTTACTGGCCCAGCGTCCAATTTTATTGTTGGATGAGCCCTTCGCCGGACTCGACAGCACCAGTAGCTATCAAGTTCTCGCTGCATTACGCAAGCGCCAAGCCAATGGTATTCTGATGATTGTCAGTCACCATGAGATGGATATTCCTGACGCCCAGCGCTTGCATCTATCCTCGCCATGAACGGCGCGCACTGCAATGACATCTGCGCAGTTAAAACATGCTGGGCTGTTCAGGCTGCTCATCCTGTGGCTTGGCCGCCTCTAAAGCCGCTTCTTTAGCTTTTAGGACGCGCGCTTTACGTTGCTGACATAAGCGCACCACCTGACGCTTGTCCGTTTCACTGAACTGAAGCCAGTATAGACGCTCATCACGGGAACGAAAACAGCCTTTACAATAGCCCCTGTTATTGGCTTCACAGACACCAATGCAGGGGCTGGGGATTTCAAAAAACTCAAGCTGCTGCATAGAAAATATAGCCTTTAAAATACACACTCAATATGACAATTATGCTAGAGCTAGACGATAATTGATTACTTTTTAAACGACTCAATTCTGCCCGCGAATTACCCTCTTAAAATCAAAAACGCAAGCAAATTAATTGTATAAATTTTACAGCTCAGCAAGCCTACAGAGCATCAGGCTTACAGCGCAAAACAAGCAAAATCACCCCGTTTTAGCAGGTTGATCTTAATCAACCAATACCCTATATTGCGTCTCTCTTTTAGCATAAACACTATATGATGTGTTTTGCACACAAATCCCGCTCTACAATAGTACTCGCAAATATTCAAGCCCTATTGCGCATAAATTCCATAAGGATTTCATTATGACAGACTTTAAAGCCATTAAAGTAACCAAGCGCGATGGTCGCCAAGAGCCCATCGAATTAGACAAGATCCATCGTGTTCTTGATTGGGCTGCTATGGGTTTAAAGAACGTCTCGGTATCGCAAGTCGAGCTGAAATCACATATTCAGTTCTACAACGGTATCCGCACTAAAGATATCCACGAAACCATTATTAAAGCAGCGGCGGATTTGATTTCTGAAAACACCCCAGACTATCAATACCTCGCTGCACGCTTAGCGATTTTCCACCTGCGAAAAATTGCCTACGGTGAATTTGAGCCGCCACATTTGTTTGACCACGTCACTAAACTGACCCAAGAAGAGCGTTACGACAGTCATATTTTACGTGACTACGATAAAGCTGAATTTGATGAGCTCAATGACTACATTGATCATGGTCGTGATATGAGTTTTTCCTACGCGGCGGTCAAGCAGCTGGAAGGCAAATACCTCGTCCAAAACCGCGTGACCAAAGAAGTCTACGAAAGCCCGCAAATGCTGTATATCTTAATCGGTATGTGCTTGTTTGCAGACTATCCAAAAGACACGCGGATTAACTACATTAAACGTTTTTACGATGCCATTTCACTGTTTAAAATCTCGCTACCGACGCCCATTATGGCCGGTGTGCGCACCCCTTCACGTCAGTTCAGCTCGTGCGTGCTGATTGAGTGCGGTGACAGCCTCGATTCCATTAGCGCCACCACCTCTGCCATTGTTAAGTATGTCTCACTGCGTGCCGGTATCGGTATTAACGCCGGTCGTATTCGCGCGGTTGGCAGCCCGATTCGTGGCGGCGAAGCCCAGCACACCGGTTGCATCCCCTTCTTCAAGCTGTTCCAAGCCGCGGTTAAATCCTGCTCGCAAGGTGGCGTACGCGGTGGTGCAGCGACTCTGTTCTACCCGATGTGGCACTTGGAAGTTGAATCTTTATTGGTTCTGAAAAACAACCGTGGCGTGGAAGAAAACCGTGTGCGTCATATGGACTACGGTGTACAGCTGAATAAACTGATGTACCAGCGCCTGATTAAAGGTGGCAATATCACTTTATTCTCACCGCATGAAGTACCGGGTTTGTACGAAGCGTTTTTTGCTGACCAAGTCGAGTTCGAGCGCCTTTATGTGCAGTACGAGCAAGATGAAAGCATCCGTAAACGCACCCTGCCTGCCGTTGAGTTATTTTCACTGATGATGCAAGAGCGTGCCAGCACGGGTCGTATTTACATCCAGAACGTTGACCACTGCAATACGCACAGCCCCTTTGATCCTAAAGTTGCGCCAATTCGTCAATCCAATCTGTGCTTGGAAATTGCCCTGCCGACCAGCCCGCTGGAAAATATCAACGAGACCGATAAGGAAATTGCGCTGTGCACCTTGTCTGCCTTTAACCTTGGCGCGATTGATAGCCTCGATGAGCTGGAAGACTTAGCAGACTTAGCCGTACGCGCGCTGGATTCATTGCTGACCTACCAAGACTACCCACTGGAAGCCGCGCGTAATGCGACGATGAAGCGTCGTACTCTGGGTGTTGGCGTGATCAACTATGCCTACTACTTGGCTAAAAATGGTTTGAAGTACTCTGATGGTTCAGCTAATGCGCTGACGCACCGTACCTTTGAAGCCATGCAGTACTATCTGTTGAAGGCCTCTAACAACCTGTCCAAAGAGTTTGGCCCCTGCACCGCATTTAATGAAACCACCTATGCGCAAGGTATTTTGCCCATTGATACCTATAAAAAGGATTTGGATGCGATCTGTACTGAGCCGCTGCATTTAGACTGGGAAACCCTACGCGCCGATATCGTCAAGCACGGCCTGCGTAACTCAACCTTGTCGTCCTTGATGCCGTCAGAAACCTCCAGCCAGATTTCTAACGCCACTAACGGTATTGAGCCTCCACGTGGTTTAGTCACCATTAAGCAGTCTAAAGACGGCATTCTTAAGCAAGTGGTGCCCGGTTATGACGAGCTCAAAGATAAATATGAGTTGCTTTGGAGCATGCCCAACAACGAAGGCTATTTGCACTTGGTTGGCATCATGCAGAAATTCGTTGACCAAGCCATTTCCTCCAACACTAACTACGATCCTCAGCGTTTTGAAGGTGGTCGTGTGCCGATGCAGCAGCTGTTAAAAGACTTACTGACAGCGTACAAATTCGGCCTAAAAACACTGTATTACCAAAACACTCGTGATGGCGCTGATGATAGCCAAAGCGATATGGAAGATGATTGCGCTGGTGGCGCCTGCAAGATTTAAGGGTGAATGTTTATGAAATACAGTACTTTTTCACTAACTGATAACGATCAGCTCAAAGAACCGATGTTCTTTGGACAGTCGGTTAACGTGGCGCGTTACGACCAACAAAAATATCCGATTTTTGAAAAGTTGATTGAAAAACAACTGTCGTTTTTCTGGCGCCCAGAAGAAGTGGATGTGTCTCAAGACCGCACTGATTATCGTAATCTGCCCGACCATGAGCAGCATATTTTTATCAGTAACCTGAAGTATCAAACCTTGCTGGATTCGATCCAAGGCCGCAGCCCTAACGTGGCCTTCTTGCCACTGGTATCCATCCCAGAGCTGGAAACGTGGATTGAAACTTGGTCGTTTTCGGAAACCATTCACTCGCGCTCCTATACGCATATTATTCGTAATATCGTTAACGATCCTGCCTTAGTGTTTGACGATATTATGCGCAATCAGCACATCATTGAGCGTGCTGGAGATATTTCTAAGTACTACGATGACTTGATTCATTACAGCATGCTGTACAACAAGTGTGGCGCCGGTACCCATACCTTGAATGGTAAAACTCACGAAGTGAGCTTGTTTGAGCTCAAACGCAAACTCTACTTGTGCATGATGAGCGTTAACGTGCTGGAAGCGATTCGCTTCTATGTCAGTTTTGCTTGCTCCTTTGCCTTTGCTGAACGCCGCTTAATGGAGGGTAATGCCAAGATTATTCGCCTGATTGCCCGTGACGAAGCGCTGCACCTGACCGGCACCCAGCACATCATCAATATCATGCAAGACGGTCAGGATGATCCAGAAATGGCCGAAGTAGCACGTTCGTGCCATGCCGAAAGTGTTGAAATCTTTAAGCATGCCGCGCAGCAAGAAAAAGAATGGGCTAAATACCTCTTTAAAGACGGCTCAATGATTGGCCTGAATCTGGGTATTCTTAATCAATATATTGAGTACATCACCAACCTACGTATGCATGCAGTGGGGCTTGAGCCAGCCTTCAGTAATGCCTCGCACAACCCCATCCCTTGGATCAATGCTTGGCTGGTGTCGGATAACGTACAGGTTGCTCCGCAAGAAGTTGAAGTCAGCTCTTACTTGGTTGGCCAGATCAACTCAACCGTATCAGCTGAAGACTTAGGCGAATTCGAGCTTTAAGTGGACAAGTCCATGCAAGTCATTACTGAAGATTTAATTTTCCAGTTAGACGAGTCAGAAACACTGCTTGAAGGCCTCGAGCGCACCGGCCATCAAGTGGAATACCAGTGCCGCAGTGGTTACTGCGGTTCTTGCCGCGTGACCCTGCGTGCCGGTAGCGTTGACTATGAAAAACCGCCGCTGGCCTATCTGCGCCGCGATGAAATTCTGCCCTGCTGCTGCCGTGTACTTGAGCCTCTAGTGATTAAAGCTCATTTAAAGAGCAAGTACAGCGCTTAATAAAGATACATGCATCAGCAAAATTCATAAAACAACTCAGTTGCTCCTCTATAACCAGTAGACGCTTTAAATGCATCGCGACAATCACTTAAACGCCTTGCTCAGGCTCTTGTAATAGTCTGATTTAACACACACATTTTATAAATAGCAGACCTTTCGCGCTCCTAAACGGAGCATGTTTGACATACACTATGCGCACAAAACACGCTTGCAGCCTATGCAAAACCGTTCTTACAGAGCTTAAAATGCCATGAATAGAGTTAACCGTCGCTTCTCCGTTGCACCGATGATGGATTGGACAGATCACCATTGTAGGTACTTTTTACGGCTTATTTCTAAGCGTGCGTTGCTCTATAGCGAGATGGTGACCACCGGTGCATTGCTGTATGGCGACAGCGCGCGTTTTCTGCGTCATGACGAGACCGAGCACCCCATAGCGTTGCAATTAGGCGGCAGTAATCCTGAGCAGTTAGCCGCCTGTACAAAAATGGCTGAGGCCGCCGGCTTTGATGAGGTCAATCTGAATATCGGCTGCCCCAGTGATCGCGTACAAAATAATATGATTGGTGCCTGTCTGATGGCGCATCCGCAACTGGTGGCGGACTGTGTGCGGCAGATGCAGGACGCGGTGCAAATCCCGGTGACGGTCAAACATCGCATTGGTATCAATGGCCGTGACAGCTATACCGAGCTGTGTGACTTTGTTGGTACCGTGCAAGAGGCAGGCTGCCGGAGTTTTACTGTACATGCACGCATTGCGATTTTAGAAGGCTTATCGCCCAAAGAAAACCGCGACGTACCGCCCTTGCGTTATGACATTGCTGCGCAACTGAAAAGCGATTTTCCAGGGCTGGAGTTTATTTTAAACGGCGGTATTAAAACCCTTGAGCAATGTGCAGAACACTTACAAACTTTTAATGGGGTTATGATTGGGCGCGAGGCCTATCACAACCCTTGGTTGCTTAGTGAGGTCGATCATCAGCTCTTTGCTGATGCACAGCGTGAGATCAGTCGCACTGCGATTCTTGAGCAGCTGCGTCCTTACCTCGTGGCACATATCGCCCAAGGTGGTAAAGCGCCACATATCACTCGGCATATCCTCGGTTTAGCCCAAAGCTTTCCCGGCGCACGGCGTTTTCGCCAACTGCTCTCAGCCGATATCTATAAAACCGATGAACCCATGCGCGTTTACGATCAAGCGATTGCCGTACTCGATGGTCGCTAGTCGACGATAAATAATTGCATCCTATTCAGCGCTCAGTTATGTTCTACGCACTATTTTTTAGCCTCATATTTTGTAGCCCATACTATGACCTCAAAACTCGAACAACTTAAACGCTTCACCACTGTCGTTGCCGATACAGGTGATTTGGATGCGATTGCTCGTTTACAGCCAGTAGACGCCACCACCAACCCGTCCTTATTGTTAAAAGCAGCGACTTTTCCGCGCTATGCTCAGCTGATGGCGCACATCCAAAAAGAGTACGCAGGTCATCCACAAGCCGCTTGCGAACAATTTGCCGTGGCGGTGGGGCGTGAGATTTTATCGCTGATTCCTGGGCGTATTTCCACGGAAGTGGACGCGCGTTTATCTTTTGATGAACAGGCCAGCTATGACTATGCCCTGCGCTTAATTGATCGCTATGAGCAGCATGGTATTGATCGCCAGCGCGTGCTGATTAAAATCGCTGCGACCTGGGAAGGGATTCAAGCCGCGCGTCGTTTGGAAAAACTCAATATCCAGACCAACCTCACCCTGCTGTTTTCTTTTGCCCAAGCGGCTGCCTGTGCCGATGCAGGGGTGTTTTTAATCTCGCCCTTTGTCGGACGTATTTACGACTGGTATAAAAAAACCTTGGGCCGTGATTACACGGGCAGTGACGATCCTGGCGTGCAGTCTGTGTCGCGTATTTATAACTATTACAAAGGTAATAATTACGCCACCATAGTCATGGGTGCAAGCTTTCGTAATCTTGGCCAAATTGAGCAATTAGCCGGCTGTGACCGCCTCACCATCAGCCCTGAGTTATTAGAGCAGCTCAGCAATGAACAGGGTCCATTAGAGCGCAAACTACACGAAAATAGCCAAGGTGAAGAGCGTGTTTTAGTGGATCAACAGCGTTTCCGCTGGGCACACAATGAAGATGCGATGGCCACGGAAAAGCTGGCCGAAGGTATCCGTGCCTTTGCACGCGATCAAGAAAAACTGGAAAAGCTTTTTAGCTAAACGCCGCAACGCTGCGGGTGGTATGACTCACCGGCAGCGCACCCTCTAGCGAACCGATTAAGATGGCGTACTTTCTAGCGCACTGACTAAATCACGAAACTCGTCGCGATTGGATTCATTCAGACTCATTAAAATATGATGCGCCTCCAACACGCGCGCCTTAACCAGCGCCTCCGACTGATCCTGCTCAGGTAAGTCATCTAGGCACTCGGGGCATGGCGTGGGGGTGTGTACGATATTAAACACCTGATTAAAGCCCATAGAATCCAGCACGCGACTGATATCAGGGTTAGTACTGGCCAAGGTTGGCAGCATGCCAAATTTGCGTCGAGATAAAATGGACAGTTTAGCCAACAAACCCAAGGTTGTACTGTCGATACTGATCACTTCAGTCAAATCAATCACAATAGACTTGAGTGAGTTTTCTTTAAGTATTTTTTCGATTTTTTCATTGAGCGCAGAACAAAAGTTTAAGCGCACATCGCCCACGCATTTTAAAACGAAGGTATCACTGTATTCAGCACACTGAATTTTACCATCACTCATGCAAGATTCCTACTCAGCACCAGCATGGCGATATCATCAGGCATATTGCTGCAGTTAGCCAGCCCTAGACGCTCGACAATCTGTGTATAGTCACCCTGCGCCGCACTAATCAGCTTGGGCAGTGCGGCTTCGCGGGTAATCAGATACTTTTCTGGCAGCACGTCTAAAATACCATCAGAAAACAAGCACAAACTAAAGGCTGATGGCAGAGCGCGCTGCTCATTTGTATATTTTGCAGTATCAAACAAACCAATCGGTTGCCCTTTGCCACGTAAAAATATAGCTTGCCCATCACTGTATAAAATCGGCGACGGTAAATGCCCTGCAACGCTCCAGAGCAATAGATCTTGAGCAGTATCGATAATGGCACAAATCAGCGTGACATGCCGATCAGAGTCGTAGGTGAGCAAACGCTGATTAAGATAGGCTAACACCTGCGCAGGGTTCACAGGCTCAGTAGACGACGCCGCATGCGCACCGAAGATAAATTCGCGTACTGTGTTTTTCAGTAACATACTGATCAGCGCAGAAGCAGTGCCATGCCCAGACACATCAGCCAGATACAATAATAACCGGCCATCGGGCAGGACAAAATAATCCAACGAATCACCGGTTAAGTACAAAGCAGGGATCACACAATGTGCAAAACGTATACCTTGCGCTTCCCAAGGTGTGGTTGGGCGTATTTTCTGCTGCAAATGCCGGCCAGCTAGCTGATCGTCGAGCAATAAAGTGTGCTGCTTTTGTAATAAAAGCAGCTTCTCAGATGCAGTCGTCGGACTGGCCTGTTGCGAAGTCGAATGCATTACTTATAAATCATTAATAGTGTTTAAGCGCAAAAGGTACTCTTATCGCCACACTGATTCAAGGGTTCTCTGCTCTAGCAACATGCGCTCATCATCTAAGACTAAAAATCATCCACCACATTACCGTCAAGCACTCGGAACTCACGGTTCTGCAAATACGCATTGCGAATGAAACGGTACTTGTCACCACTGATTAACCGCTCAGCTGATAATAACTTTGCCCGCGTATCGACAACATTTAAAGCAAACATGCTGTTACGCACAGGCACATCATTAACATAACGGTAAGTGCTAACATAAGTGTCCGGATACAGAGCCACAGTGTCACGTACAGTGCTTGGACCTAACAGTGGCAATACCACATAAGGACCGCTTTTCACCCCCCAAGCGCCCAAGGTCTGACCAAAGTCTTCATCGTTACGCTGCAAGCCCATTTTCGTCGCAACATCAAAAAAGCCCAAAACGCCGAAAGTGCTGTTAAACATAAAGCGAGCGGTATCAACACCGGCATCATGCAGCTTCAATTGCAGCACATTATTAGCCAGATTTTTCACCTCGCCGACATTACGAAAAACATTATGTATGCCGTCTTCGAGCACATCAGGGGTGATTTTTTGATAACCCTGCGCTATAGGCTTTAGAGCCCAGCGATCGACTGCATCATTGAAACGGAAAATCGCACGGTTGGCATTTTCCCATGGATCTTCATTTTCCCCAAAATCTTCCCAGCTGTCATCGTAGTTATCAGCCTCCGCGGCCACAGCTGAATATGAAAGGCTTAAGCATCCTGCTATCAGCATCGTGCTTAGCATGCAGCGTACGGAGGTATTAAAAAAATGCTGCATAGTGCTCTCCAATCTTGTCATTTAAATACACAATAAATGTGCTGATGTTGCACGACAGTATAGATCTCGTGCAACATCAACTCAGCGATCACTGATCAGCAAAACGCCAGCCTGTGCCGTCTTTGCCATCTTCTAAAACGATGCCCAAAGCCGTCAGTTCGTCACGAATGTGATCGGATTCAGCCCATTCTTTATTTTGACGCGCGGCCAAACGTGCAGCGATCAATGCTTCAACCTGTGCAGCATCCACACGTTTTTCTGCACCGGCTTGTAAGAAGGCGTTGGGTTCAAGCTGTAAAATACCCAGCACCGCTGCCAACTCTTTCATCCGCGCGGCTAAGCCTGCAGCGGCAGCATGATCTTGCTTGTCGAGGCGGTTCACTTCACGTGCCATCTCAAACAGTACTGAACAGGCTTCAGGCGCATTAAAGTCATCATCCATCGCTTTGGTAAAGCGCTCAACAAAGACTTCACCACCAACTGCTGGAACGATCTCCAGACCTTTTAACGTCAGGTAAAAACGCTCGAGTGCTGATTTGGCTTCGCGCAAGTTATCTTCAGAATAGTTAATCGCACTGCGGTAATGGCTCGCCACTAAAAGATAGCGCACCACTTCTGGGTGATACTTTTCCAAGACATCACGAATGGTGAAGAAATTACCCAAGGATTTGGACATCTTCTCGCCATCGACGCGCACCGCACCAGCATGCATCCAAGTGGTGGCATATTGCTTTCCGGTCGCTGCTTCACTTTGTGCGATTTCATTTTCATGGTGCGGAAAGACCAGGTCTGGACCGCCACCATGGATGTCAAAGCTGTCGCCTAGGCAGCAGGTCGACATCACTGAGCATTCAATGTGCCAGCCTGGACGGCCTGCGCCCCAGGGTGACTGCCAGCTTGGCTCACCGGGTTTAGCCGCTTTCCACAGGACAAAATCCAGAGGGTCTTCTTTCGACTCATCGATTTCGATGCGCGCACCAATTTTTAAATCATTGATATTGCGCCGTGATAATTTGCCGTAACCGACAAACTTAGCCACACGATAGTACACATCACCATTCTCCGCGGCATAAGCAAACCCTTTATCAATCAAGGTTTGGATCATCTTAAACATGCCATCAATGTGACCGGTGGCACGTGGTTCCTGATCGGGACGCAGCACATTTAAACGGGCTTCATCTTCATGCATCGCGGCAATCATACGCTCAACCAACTGCTCAAATGGTTCGTTGTTTTCTTGCGCACGGCGAATGATCTTGTCGTCAATGTCCGTGATATTGCGCACATAAGTGACGTCGTAGCCACGGTGGCGTAACCAGCGCGTCACCACATCAAAAGCCACCATCACCCGTGCATGACCAATATGGCAGTAGTCATACACCGTCATGCCGCAGACATACATGCGCACATGCTTGCCTTCTAACGGCTGCAGCGGCTCTTTACGTTTAGTCAGGGTGTTATAAATAGTTAAACTCATGCTTGCCCCCACGAATCACGCAAAGTCACAGTACGGTTAAATACCAATGTATCCGGCTTGCTGTCACGGCTGTCGAGGCAAAAGTAACCTTCGCGCTCAAATTGGAAATTCTCACCGACCTGCGCCTGCAATAAAGACGGCTCAGCGCGGCAGCCTGTTAATACCACTAATGACTCAGGGTTGATATTGTCGAGGAAGGATCCGCTGGTCTCGCCATCCTCACTTTTATCAGGGTTAGCGGTTTTAAATAAGCGATCGTACAGACGTACTTCACACTCAACGCTTTGCGCCGCAGGTACCCAGTGAATCACCCCTTTGACTTTACGCCCTTCTGGGTTTTTGCCTAAAGTTTCAGTATCGTACGAACAATGCAGCTCAACAATATTGCCTTCAGCATCACGAATCGCTTCATCGGCGCGAATCACATAGCTGCCGCGCAAACGTACTTCACCACCTGGCACTAAACGCTTATAGCCCTTAGGTGGATTTTCTTCATAGTCGCTGGCATCAATATAGATTTCACGGGCAAAAGGCAACTCGCGCAGGCCAATGTCACGCTTAGGGTGACGCGGCAAGTGCAAAGTCTGTTGTTGTTCTTCTGGGTAGTTAGTAATCACGACTTTAAGCGGCTTGAGTACACACATGGCGCGCGATGCACTGCTATCCAAATCTTCACGAATGCAAAATTCCAGCATGCCTAAATCAACTACACCACCGGCGCGGTTCACCCCAATCATGTCGCAGAAGTTGCGAATGGAGGCAGCGGTATAGCCACGACGACGGAAACCACTGATGGTCGACATGCGTGGATCATCCCAGCCGGTGACATGATTATCATCCACCAACAGCTTCAGTTTGCGCTTACTGGTCACTGTGTAGTTGAGATTTAAACGGGCAAACTCATACTGGCGTGGTTTAGCTGGAACCGGTAATTGCTCTAAAAACCACTCATACAATGGGCGATGGTCTTCAAATTCCAAGGTGCAAATGGAATGTGTGACACGCTCAATGGCATCTGACTGGCCGTGGGTAAAGTCATAACTTGGGTAGATGCACCATGCATCTCCAGTTTGGTGGTGATGAGCATGACGGATACGGTACAGAATAGGATCACGCAGATTCATATTCGGTGAAGCCATATCAATCTTGGCGCGCAACGCACGCGCACCATCAGGAAACTCACCGGCACGCATACGAGCGAGCAAATCTAAATTCTCGCTGACACTGCGCTCACGGAATGGGCTATTTTTACCTGGTTCAGTTAAGCTGCCACGGTATTCACGACCTTGCTCAGGGGATAAATCACAGACATAAGCTTGGCCCTGCTCAACTAAATAAACGGCCCATGCATACAGCTGCTCGAAGTAATCCGAAGCGTAACGCACATCACCATCCCACTGAAAGCCCAACCAGTTCACATCGTATTTAATAGCATCGATGTATTCTTGCTCTTCTTTAGCCGGGTTGGTGTCATCAAAACGCAGATGACAGACACCGCCTAACTCTTTGGCCATGCCAAAGTTTAGACAGATCGATTTGGCATGGCCAATATGCAAGTAACCGTTAGGTTCAGGTGGAAAGCGCGTCACAATACTACTGTGCTTACCTGACTCTAAATCAGCTTCAAGAATAGGACGAAGAAAGTTCGCGGCGACATTAACGGAAGAATCAGACGTGCTCATGGGCTGTTAAATACTCATTACTGGCTATTATGGGTAGGCTGGCTCAAATAAAGTGCTTATCATACCCGAACCTGACACCTCTCTGACAGGTCTATGACTTTTTAGCATCTATGGATTAACTCAATGATTAAATTACACACCAACCACGGCGTGATCACTTTACAACTCTTTGCTGACAAAGCACCAGAAACTGTAGCCAACTTTATTCAGTACGTTAAAGACGGCCACTATGACAACACCATCTTCCACCGTGTGATCAGCAACTTTATGATCCAAGGGGGTGGTTTTGATAGCAACATGAAAGAACAAAAAACTCGTAACAGCATCAAAAACGAAGCCAACAACGGAGTTTCTAACAAGCTAGGCACCATTGCGATGGCGCGCACCATGGAGCCACATTCAGCTTCAGCGCAGTTCTTTATTAACGTTAAAGACAACGACTTCCTAGACCATAGCGCACCGACCACTCAGGGTTGGGGCTACACCGTATTTGGTGAAGTGGTTGAAGGCATGGACGTGGTTGATGCAATTAAAAATGTTGCAACCACCAGCAAAGGCGGCCACCAAGATGTACCGCGCGATGCTGTCATTATCGAAAAAGCCGAGATCGTTGAGTGATTCTACTGATTTCTGATTTGCATTTGCACGAGGAGCGCCCGGATATTACCGGCGCGTTCCTTGCGTTTCTTCAGCAGCAGGCTAAACAGGCACAAGCGTTGTATATTTTGGGCGACTTTTTTGAAGTGTGGATTGGCGACGACGCCATGACGCCCTTTCAGCGCTCAATTGCTGAGGCGCTCAGTGCCGTCGCGGCCAGCGGCACGCAGATTTATTTAATGCACGGCAATCGTGATTTTTTAATCGGTGATGACTTTTGCCAGCTGGCTGACTGCACCTTGCTTAAAGACCCAAGCCTTGTGCAATTGGCTGGCGAACCGGTGCTATTGATGCATGGCGACAGTTTGTGCACCAGTGATAGAAGTTACATTAGATTACGAAGAGTCTTACGTAACCCTTTGATTTTATTTATATTGCGCAACTTGCCTTTACATAAAAGACAACGTTTAGCTGGTGATTTGCGCCAAAAGAGTAAAACCAGCACACGCATGAAAGCCAGCGACATTACCGATGTCAATGCAGAAGAAGTGACCCGCGTGATGGCGCGATATAAAGTGCGTACATTAATTCACGGCCACACCCACCGCCCCGCTATCCACAACTTAGCCGACGACAAACAGCGTATTGTCTTAGGTGACTGGGATACTCAAGGCTGGTATATCGAAGCCAGCGCCAAACAGTTAACCCTACAAACACTGCCATTTACCGCCACAAGCGCAGCCGTTTAGCGCTCCACGGCGCGAGTCGGCGAGGCTGAATGGTCCAATGGCTTCGGCACGCCACTGTGAAATCTAAATACCGCATCTTCAGTCAAGATCGCTTCACGCTCAACTTCAGCAAAAAACGCGACGCGCTCGTCGATAGGCTGTTTAGCATACAGCTCGGCCATACGTAAGTAGCCTTCAAAATGGCGTGACTCCGATTTCAGCAACGAAGTATAAAAGCGACCAAGCTCCTCATCTAAATAGGGTGCTAAGCGGTAAAAACGCTCGCAAGAACGCGCCTCGATAAATGCCAAGACAATTAAACTATCAATCATCTTGTCCGGCTCTTGCTTGGCAATGTGCTGATGCAAGCGCTGCGCATAATGTGAAGGGCCGAGCTGACGATAACCTATGCCACGCTTTTTCATGAGTGCGGTTACTTGCTCAAAATGACGCAATTCCTCACGCGCTAAACGGGAGAGGTACTGCTGCATATCTTCGCGCTCAGCATAACGAAACATCAAGCTTAGCGCGGTGCCAGCAGCCTTTTTTTCGCAATTGGCGTGATCAAGCAAGAGTTCCTCGGGGTGGTCGAGCGCACACTCAACCCAACTCTGAGGGGTTTGACACTGTAAAAAAGCTTCAATTTCAGGTATTAACATAGACAGGTACTGGAGGCGATGATGAATGTGCGCCATTATACGGAGCAACGCTAGAACCGCCAGCCTTGTTGCTTGACAAGCATCAATATCCAGCGGCCTATAAAGCTGGCATTCTAATCAATACAGATATTCATATTCTAAAAACGCAGGGAGAAACACATGCAAGCGATCCGCAGTATATTGGTGGTTATGACCCCCAACCAACCAGAAGGGTTGGCACTCAAACGTGCCAAGTTAATTGCTGGGGTCACTCAATCGCGCCTGCACTTACTGGTTTGTGATAAGCGTGGCGAGCACAGTCAATATTTGGCAGATGCCGCACGCGAGCTTAGAGAAGACGGTTATGAGGTGACCACCCAACAAGCGTGGCATGAAAGCTTTCATGAAACCATTATCCAAGTACAACAGGAAGAAAGTTGCGGCCTAGTGATTAAGCAACACTTCCCGGAGAACCCGCTTAAGCGTGCCCTACTCACGCCCGATGACTGGAAACTGCTGCGCTACTGCCCTAGTCCAGTTCTAATCGCGAAAACCAATCGCCCTTGGACTGAAGGTTCGATCCTGGTCGCAGTCGACGTGGGTAATAGCAGTGCCGAGCACAAAGCCTTGCACGCTAGCCTGATCAGTAATGCCTTTGAAGTGGCATCGATTGCTAAAGCGACCATGCATGTTTTTACCGCACACCCATCACCGATGCTCTCGGCTTCTGATCCAACCTTCCAACTGCGTGAAACCATCGAAGCGCGTTACCGTGAGCAATGTGCCAGCTTTGTTAAAGAGTTTGAACTGGAAGAGGGACAAATGCATATCAAAGAAGGTCCAGCGGATGTTTTAATTCCATCCATGGCCAAAGAACTTGATGCAGTTGTCACCGTGATTGGTACGGTGGCACGCACCGGCTTATCCGGTGCATTAATTGGTAATACGGCAGAAGTGGTACTCGATGCGGTTGAAACCGATGTATTGGTATTGAAACCTGACCATGTAATGCGTCACTTAGAAAGTCAACTTGAAGGTTAAGCAGCCTGTTAATAGCCGCTCAATGTGTTTTTGAGTGGCTATTTATATTGATCTGCCCTAGCGCTATTGCTCGCAAACGAGCGCAAAAAGCATGTTAGCCCAAGGTCTAACATATAAAACACACTGCAAAACAGTGAATGCCCCTTAACTTTTTAGTGCTTGTGGCTTAGAATAAGCCCGCCATTTTAGGCAACCACGTCCAATAATCGAGGCTGTTTTCAAAGCGCAAAGGGTTTTACCCTTATCGCTGCAGCGTAAATAGCAATGTTCGAAAGCAACATTGCTCTGATTACGCGTGCCTGCAACACTTTGAAAACAGCTTCTGGATAAGCGCCCCTTCCTGTTTGGGGGCCAATGATGAGGATATAATACTGTGCTTGAAGCCTACCGCAAACACGTAGCAGAACGCGCTGAACAGGGCATTGTCCCTCAGCCACTCACTAGCGAACAAACCTCAGGTTTGGTTGAGCTACTGAAAAACCCACCTGCCGGCGAAGAAGCTTTTTTGCTGGAACTGATCACTGATCGCGTTCCTGCAGGTGTTGACGAAGCCGCTTATGTTAAAGCCGGTTTCTTATCCGCTATTGCTAAAGGTGAAGCCTCTTCACCACTGATCGACAAAGCACACGCTGTTAAATTGTTGGGCACCATGCAAGGTGGCTACAACATCGAAACATTGGTTGCCCTGTTAGACAATGCAGAACTATCTGAATTAGCCGCCGCTGAACTCAAGCACACATTATTAATGTTTGATGCGTTCCATGACGTTGCTGAAAAAGCTAAAGCAGGCAATGCCAATGCTAAAGCGGTCATGCTCTCTTGGGCTGAAGGCGAGTGGTTCAAAGCCCGTCCAGCACTAGAAGAAAAAATCACTTTAAGCGTCTTTAAAGTAACGGGCGAAACCAACACGGATGACCTATCCCCTGCGCCTGATGCATGGTCACGTCCTGACATTCCATTACACGCATTAGCCATGTTGAAAATGGAACGCGATGGTATCACCCCAGACGCACCAGGTTCAGTCGGCCCAATCAAGCAAATGGAAGCACTGAAAGCTCAAGGCTTCCCAGTTGCCTACGTTGGTGATGTTGTGGGTACCGGTTCTTCACGTAAATCAGCCACCAACTCAGTATTGTGGTTCTTCGGTGACGATATCCCGAACGTACCTAACAAGCGCGCTGGCGGTTTCTGCTTCGGTACTAAAATTGCACCAATCTTCTACAACACCATGGAAGATGCGGGCGCTCTGCCAATCGAATTCGATTGCACAGACCTTAACATGGGCGACGTGATTGACGTTTACCCATACAAAGGTGAAGTACGTCGTCACGACAACAATGAAGTTGTGACTACTTTTGAATTGAAAACTGACGTTCTGCTTGATGAAGTGCGTGCCGGTGGCCGCATTCCATTGATCATTGGTCGTGGCTTGACTGACAAAGCACGTGCTGAACTTGGCATGGGCCCAGCTGACCTCTTCAAAAAACCAGTTGCACCAACTGATAGCGGTAAAGGTTTCACTTTAGCGCAGAAAATGGTCGGTCGCGCGTGTGGCTTAGCAGAAGGTCAAGGCGTACGTCCTGGCACTTACTGTGAGCCAAAAATGACCACCGTGGGTTCGCAAGACACTACTGGTCCTATGACCCGTGACGAGTTGAAAGACTTGGCGTGCTTGGGCTTCTCTGCTGATTTAGTGATGCAGTCGTTCTGCCACACTGCAGCATACCCAAAACCAATTGACGAAATCACGCACCACACATTGCCTGACTTCATCATGAACCGTGGTGGTGTGTCACTGCGTCCAGGCGACGGTATCATCCACAGCTGGTTGAACCGTATGTTGCTGCCTGACACCGTTGGTACCGGTGGTGACTCACACACCCGTTTCCCAATGGGTATTTCTTTCCCAGCAGGTTCTGGTCTAGTTGCGTTCGCCGCAGCCACTGGCGTTATGCCATTGGATATGCCTGAATCAGTACTGGTTCGCTTTAAAGGTAAAATGAACCCAGGTATCACTTTGCGTGACCTTGTTCATGCGATTCCTTACTACGCGATTAAAGAAGGTCACTTGACCGTTGAGAAAAAAGGCAAGAAGAACATCTTCTCTGGCCGTATTCTTGAAATCGAAGGTCTGACCGGTCTAACTGTTGAGCAAGCGTTCGAATTATCTGACGCCTCGGCTGAGCGTTCTGCTGCAGGTTGCACCATTAAGCTGCCAGAAGATGTGATTGCTGAATACCTGAAATCCAACATCACTATGTTACGCTGGATGATCGGCGAAGGTTACGGCGATACACGTACTATTGAGCGTCGCGCTCAAGCCATGGAAGCATGGTTAGCTCAGCCTGAATTGTTAACAGCTGATGCTGATGCAGAATACGCAACAGTGATCGAAATCGATCTAGCTGATATCAAAGAGCCAATCCTTTGCGCACCAAATGATCCAGACGATGCACGTTTACTGTCTGATGTTCAAGGCCGTAAGATTGATGAAGTATTCATCGGTTCATGCATGACCAACATTGGTCACTTCCGCGCGGCAGGTAAACTGCTACAGAAAGTTGAAGGCACTATGCCAACACGTCTGTGGTTAGCACCACCAACCCGTATGGACCAGTATCAGTTGACCGAAGAAGGTTACTACGACATCTTCAACAAAGCAGGCGCGCGCATGGAAATGCCAGGCTGCTCACTGTGCATGGGTAACCAGGCACGTGTTGAAACTGGTGCGACTGTCGTGTCGACTTCTACGCGCAACTTCCCGAACCGTTTGGGCGACAACACTGACGTATTCTTGGCGTCCGCTGAGCTTGCAGCTGTTGCCTCAATCATTGGTAAGTTACCAACGGTTGAAGAGTACATGGAGTACGCGAAAGACATCGACAGCATGGCTGCCGACGTGTATCGCTACTTGAGCTTCGACCAAATTGCCTCTTACAAAGAAGCTGCCGCGAAAGCGTCAATTCCTGTATTAGCAGTGTAATTTAGCGTCGCTTGCACGAACAAATGCCCCGCATAAAGCGGGGCATTTTTATTTGCCAATTAAAAACAGTCCTTCCAGTTAAATACTCATTTGACCTAGCTCCCTCCCTAACAGTCTCGTACACTCAACCTCTGTTTCGGAGGTGCAGCAATGCAAACTACAGATCAAGCCCACCAACAAATGATGCTCGCTTTGCGCGCGCAAGCACGCAAGCAACCTTGGCTGACACTCAGCTTTGCGCTGATTGTCGTCACCATCGTGGTATTGATATTCGTCTCTATCTATCAAGGCTTGTCGCTGGATAATTTTTACTACGCACTCAGTGGCGGCATGGCCGGCTTTATCGCTACCGCGGTCGGAGCATCGCTGATTTTATTTGCCAATGCCGCCAGTGTGCGCACGCAAGATAGTCTGCTCGGTTTTGCCGCAGGCATGATGCTCGCGGCCAGTGCTTTTTCATTGATTTTACCAGGCATTGAAGCGGCACAAGATATTTTAGATCAGCGCTTTTTAGCTGCAGGTATTGTAGTACTGGGTTTAGGATTGGGCACAATCATGATGCTAGGCTTGGATTACTTCACCCCACATGGACAAGCCAGCCAGACCCTATGCGGCGAAGAATGCCAACGCCTGAGCGGCATATGGCTATTTGTCTTCGCTATTGCACTACACAACCTGCCTGAAGGCATGGCCATTGGTATTTCCTTTACCCATGGCGACTTGAAAGTCGGCCTACCGCTGACCATTGCCATCGCCCTGCAAGATATTCCAGAAGGTTTTGCAGTCGCCTTGGCCTTGCGCAGCGCCGGCTTAAGCAGCACTAAAGCATTTTTGATTGGCGCAGCGACAGGCCTTCTCGAACCTTTTGGGGCGATGCTGGGTTTTACCATGTCGAGCAGCGTGATATTGGCTTACCCTTTGAGTATGGGCTTAGCTGCCGGAGCGATGATCTTTGTGGTCTGTCACGAGGTTATTCCAGAAACCCAGCGCAATGGCCATCAAGCCGCAGCAACAACGGGATTAATGATTGGTTTTGCGGTGATGATGTTTCTAGATACGGCGCTGGGCTAGAACAGCCCAGCGCGACTCAATCAATTTTTATCTTTATTACGAATGATTTTAATTTTATGAGTGAACTGCGGTTTACGCGTAACACTGATGGCACGACGGGTGACGGTGTCTAAAGTGATATTCCAATAACCGGTACTGGGCACTTTAATCCGCGCTGGAAACTCTTCAAACGCACCACCGTGATAGGTGTGACGGCCACCGTTCTTGAAACTACGGAAATTAGCATCACTCATTAAACGGATATTGCAGGTTTGCGAGCATTGAATGACGACGGTATCGCCTTCACTTAAATACTCTCGCTGATGAACAAACTTCATAATACACATCACAGAACAGTTATTTGCGGGTAATATACCACGTTGCCCCAGACGAATTTGTATTTCTCTTAGTCTAATCCATCCCCTTACCTATCGATTAACGCCCTGAACTGATAAATAGTATGCATCCATTTACAGCACTGCAACATGCCTGGCTACTCTGTAGCTTTGATCATGGCATCTTACATTTATGGTAAGTCCACCTTTAGAAAAAAACCTTTATTTTTCTAAATGTTGAGTGACTATGTTTTCTATAAAATCCAGTTCTGATGCACTGTTGTTTACTATCCTTGCCAGCCGTATAGGCTTTTTTATCGCTGGTTTTGGTTTAGCTATTTGGGCGCCATTGGTGCCTTATGTACGTTTGCATATCCCCATGAGTAACGCCACTTTTGGCCTGATGCTGCTGTGTATTGGCGTAGGTTCACTGTGCTGTATGCCACTTTCAGCAGCGCTCACCACACGCTTTAGCATGCGCCACTGCCTGTTTGTTATAACCCTAATGTTGCTCGGTGCATTACTGGGCATGGCCACAGCCTCATCCTTGTGGGTACTTGGATTGGCGTTATTTGTCTTTGGTGGCAGTCTAGGTGTGTTAGATGTGATCCTTAATATTCAAGGCCTTAGTATTGAAAACCGTGCTAATCGCAGCATGATGTCTAATTTTCACGGTATGTTTAGCCTTGGTACTATTGTTGGTGCAGTGTTAATGATCAGCCTACTCTCCCTCGGCTTATCGGTCTTGCTTAGCACCCTCAGTGTTATGAGCATGATCCTGCTGTTGAGTCTATATGCCGTGCGTGGTTATTTGGATGAACGTACGCTCAGTAGCAAAGACGCATTTATGTGGCCCAATGCTTGGATTCTGCTGGTAGGCCTGATGTGCTTTATTGTCTACTTGGCTGAAGGCGTGATCCTCGACTGGAGCGCTTTGTACCTGATTGAAGACAAACAGATTGCCACTGCACAAGCAGGTCTGGGCTATGCCTGCTTCTCAGCTATGGTCGCCACTGGGCGCTTTTTAGGTGATGGCTTAGCACAACTGCTTGGCCGTGTGCGCCTGATTGTCGGCGGCGGTTTACTGGCGGCAGCAGGCATCGGCCTGAGTATTATCACCACTCACTGGCAGATTGCTCTGCTCGGTTATGCGCTGTGCGGCTTAGGCTGCGCCAATGTCTCACCGCTCCTAATTTCGTCGTTAAGTAAGCAAAGCTATATGCCCACTCACTTAGCCATTACGGCAGCCACCACCATTGGTTTTGCTGGCGTTTTAGCCGGTCCGGCGATGATGGGTGCGGTGGCTCATTACACTTCGCTCAGCGCCGCTTTTGCCGTTTTGGCCGCCGCCTTGCTGGTGGTTGCCGCTTGCGGCCCACGTTTTAAATAAAGACAGTACTTGAACTTCCTAACCACTGAGCGTATTTTTGTTGGCTTGACTCACGCATGAGTCGACGTCGCTCAGACGGTTCTGGGCGCTTACGTTTTGAGGTTCACATGACTGACATCCGTCAACCACGGCGCTTTTCGCGCATTGATCGCCTGCCCCCCTATGTTTTTAATATCACCTCTGAGTTAAAGATGGCCGCACGCCGTCGCGGTGAAGATATTATTGACTTCAGTATGGGCAACCCCGATGGCGCCACACCGCCACATATTGTGGAAAAACTGGTGCAAGTCGCACAACGTGAAGATACGCACGGCTACTCCACCTCACGCGGCATTCCACGCCTGCGTCGGGCGATTACCAACTGGTATAAAAAACGCTACGAGGTTGAACTTGATCCAGAAACTGAAGCGATTGTCACTATTGGCTCGAAAGAAGGTCTGGCGCACTTAATGCTCGCCACCTTGGATCAAGGCGATATGGTCTTAGTGCCCAATCCCAGTTATCCGATTCATATTTACGGTGCGGTAATTGCCGGTGCGCAAGTGCGCTCAGTACCATTGATTCCCGGAGTGGATTTTTTTGTCGAGCTGGAAAAAGCCATTCGCGAATCTATTCCCAAGCCGAAAATGATGATTCTTGGCTTTCCCTCCAACCCCACTGCGCAATGTGTCGAACTGGATTTCTTTGAACGGGTGGTTGCCCTGGCACGCGAACACAATATCATTGTGATTCACGACTTGGCCTACGCCGATATCGTCTACGACGGCTGGAAAGCCCCATCCATTATGCAAGTGGAAGGCGCACGTGATGTTGCGGTGGAATTTTTCACCCTCTCGAAAAGTTACAACATGGCTGGCTGGCGGATTGGCTTTATGGTGGGCAACCAAGAACTGGTTAACGCTTTAGCTCGCATTAAAAGTTATCACGACTACGGCACCTTCACCCCGCTGCAAGTGGCTGCTATTGCGGCTTTAGAAGGTGATCAACAGTGTGTACTGGATATCGCCGAGAAATACCGTCAGCGCCGCAATGTGATGGTTAAAGGTTTGCATGAAATCGGCTGGATGGTCGACAACCCTAAAGCCTCGATGTATATCTGGGCGAAAATCCCTGAGGCCTATGCACACTTAGGCTCGCTAGAGTTTTCTAAAAAACTCTTGGCTGATGCAAAAATCAGCGTTTCACCAGGCATTGGCTTTGGTGACTACGGCGATGACTATGTGCGTTTTGCCTTGATCGAAAACCTTGACCGTTCCCGCCAAGCGCTACGTGGAATTAAAACCATGTTCCGTGCCGATGGCCTGCTCGAGTAAATCGGCTGATGCATCGCGGGGGTTATAGTCCGCGATGCAATACTTTATCAACGCTGCAGCGCCTCGTTTTGCTGGCAACCAGCGCAACCTCTTTATTTGCTTTGTTTGGTTTAATTAGTTGTTATTTTTGCAGAAGAAATGCGATAGTTTATTTAATACGCACAGCCTGTATGATGGTTTAAATATCATCTTTTAAAAGACTGCATTCTTATTAATCCCTGGCAAATATGAGTGTTGAATCCGTCTATTTATAGTGCACTAGAGGTGCTTCGCATTGAAACATCTGTGCTTTACGCTGTATATGCGGACCTCATCTAGGCCGGCACATACAGCGTAAAGACTAATCCGCAACCGCGCTCCACTGCTTACTCAAGCGCTTATCAGACACCGCTATTTTTGTGCCCAATTGCTGAGCAAATAACGACACGCGATACTCTTCTAGCATCCAGCGGTATAAGGTTAACGCCTCATCGTATTTGCCTTCTTGAGCATGCTTGCTTTGACGCTTATTGAGCTTATCCAAATAGCCACTTAACTCAAGGGTCCAGACCCTATCCTGCTGCACTTGGCTGGGTAGCTTCTCTAAACGCTGCTCCACTGCTTTTAAGTAACGCGGGTATTCTTGCAGCCAAATGGCGGGCGTATCCCGTACAAACCCGGCATACAGCAAGCTGGTGAGTTGCGCTTTAATATCATTGAGCGCTACGGCCATGGATAGATCAATACGGCCTTTTAGACGTTTTTTAATCTCATGCCAGCGCTGCAAAATCAGTAGCACGGTCTTGGCTAAATGTTCGGCTACCGGCACAAACTCGCCACGTTTAGACTCCGCCAACTGAGCCACGGCCTGCGCATCACGCGGTAAGAGCTTAAGTTCCTGCAATATACAACGATCGACAGCTGCCAGTAGGATATCTTCAGTGAGCGCCTCAACACGTCCAAGATCACGGTATAGCAAGGCCATCTCAGTCAACCCTGGCAACTTACTCCGTAAATACTTGGCTGGTTCAGCCACCTGTTTGAGCAATAAGCGCTGCAGCGCACGGCGATGTTCTTGGTCAGCTTGCTGCTGAGTAGAAAAACGTCCTTCTTGCACCTCACCCGCATTGTCGACCAGTGCCGGATAAACGGTCATCGCCATACCTGCAACTTTATGCGTGCTTTGCGCCTGCACAGTAAAGCTGTCACTGGTCACGGTGTGTGCCGCCGTTTTACTCTGCTGCAGTTCGGCTAGCGCTTGCTGACTGGCACCAGAAAAACGGCTGCGCAACTCAGCAAGATCACGACCTTCGCCCAAGCGCTTACCGTCGGCGTCGACCACTTCGATATTCATCTGCAGGTGCTCGTCCAGCTGTTCAACCGCCTGCTGCCATAACTCCTCACTGACGCGCACACCAGTCATACGCAATAATTGCTGACCCAGCGTTTCAGTCAGTGAACCTTGCCCAAACGGCATGCCTTCCAAAGCCGCCGCAATAAAGTCGGGTACTGGAACAAAGTTTTTACGCACCGCTTTGGGCAACTGACGCACCATGGCAATGCAACGGGTGGCCAACAGCCCTGGCACCAGCCATTGCAGCAAGACTTCGGGGACTTGCGCCAGCAAAGGCGCAGGAATAGTCACCGTCACCCCGTCACGCGGATGCCCCGGCTCAAAGTGATAACTGAGTGGCAACTGAATTCCCTGCCACTCTAAGGTGTCAGGGTACTGATTGGCGGTGACTTCTGTGGCATCACGCGCCAGCACATCCGCTTCAGTCATCAGTAAGAGTTGTGGATGACTCTCGCTACTACGCTTATACCAACGGTCAAAACTGGCAGTTTGATAAATATCGGCCGGGATATGCTGGTCATAATAGGCAAATAAGGTGTCTTCATCGGCCAAAATATCTCGACGTCGTGCTTTGGCCTCCAGTTTATCTAGGGTTTTTAATAACTCACGATTGGCCTGCAAACAATGCGCGCGACTGAGAATTTCATTGGCCACTAAACCTTCCCGAATAAAGGTTTCGCGACTCAGCACAGGATCAATCGGCCCATAGTGCACAGAACGGCGACCAATAATAATCAAGCCATATAAGCTTATTTGCTCAAAGGCGACCACCTGCCCACGGCGTTTTTCCCAGTGCGGCTCGAGGTAGCTGCGCTTGAGTAAATGCTCAGCCAGTTGCTCGGCCCATTCCGGCTCAATCCGCGCCACCAAGCGCGCGAATAAACGGGTGGTTTCCACCAGTTCTGCAGCCATCAGCCATTGCGGGCGCTTACGCCCTAAAGTGCTGGACGGGTGAATAAAAAAGCGCCTCTGGCGAGCACCCAAATAATCTTTATCTTCAGTTTTCTGCCCGATCTGACTGAGTAAACCGGTCAGTAAGGCCTTATGCAGTTGCGCGTAATCGCACGGCTGCTCATTAAACGGCAGCTGTAATTCTCGGCAGACCAAGGTCAACTGGCGATGGGCATCACGCCATTCGCGCATACGCAAATAATTCAGAAAGTGCGTGCGACACCAGCGGCGTACACCGGAACTGCCTAAGGCTAAACGCTGCTCTTCAAAACTGCGCCAAATATTGATCAGCACAGCAAAATCAGAATCGGGGTCTTTCCATTGTGCGTGCGCCTGATCGGCCGCTTGCTGTTTATCGGCGGGACGCTCACGCGGGTCTTGAATGGATAAGGCACTGGCGACAATCAACATTTCACGCAAACTGCCTTGCTCGGCAGCGGCCAACAACATCCGCCCCACCCTAGGATCAATCGGCAAGCGCGCCAACTGTTTACCTAAGGGGGTGAGAAGACTGTCACGATCGACTGCGCTGAGCTCTTGCAGCACATTAAAACCATCGCTGATGGCCTTGCCTTCGGGCGGCTCAATAAAGGGGAAATCTTCAATCGCGCCGAGACGTAAATGTAGCATCTGCAAAATCACTGCAGCCAGATTCGTACGTAGAATCTCCGGATCAGTAAACTCAGGACGGCCTAAATAATCCGCCTCGCTGTACAGTCGAATGCAAATCCCCGCCTCGACCCGTCCACAGCGACCTTGGCGCTGATTGGCGCTGGCCCGTGAAATAGCCTCAATCGGTAAACGCTGAATTTTTGCCCGATAACTGTAACGACTGATGCGCGCGGTACCGCTATCAATCACATAGCGAATCCCCGGCACAGTTAACGAGGTTTCCGCAACGTTAGTCGCCAGAATCACTTTACGTGCCGGACTGCTTTGGAAAATCTTCTGCTGTTCACTGGGCGATAAGCGTGCATAGAGAGGCAAAATTTCGGTGTGCTTCAGCTGTGCTTTACGCAACACCTCCGCACAATCACGAATCTCGCGCTCACCCGGTAAAAATACCAGTACGTCACCTGGCAAACGTTTGCCATGCCGTTCATGCTCAGCAATCTCTAACAAACTATTGAGAATACCTTGATCAACGCTCAGATCGTCTTCAACCGAGTTGCCATCTTCATCTTGACTGGCCACCAACGGGCGATACCAGGTATCCACCGGATAGGTACGCCCTGAGACTTCAATAATGGGCGCATTATCAAAGTGTTCAGAAAAACGCTGCAGATCAATAGTCGCCGAGGTGATAATAACTTTAAGATCTGGACGGCGCGGCAGAATCTGTTTGATATAACCCAACAGAAAATCAATATTAAGACTGCGCTCATGCGCCTCATCAATAATAATTGTATCGTAACGCTGCAAAAACCGATCACGTCCAGTTTCTGCCAGTAAAATGCCATCGGTCATTAACTTAATTAAAGTGCGCTCATGGCTCTGATCTTCATAGCGCACTTGATAACCGACCAACTCACCCAGCGGTGTGGCCAATTCTTCAGCAATACGTGCGGCCACACTGCGCGCGGCTAAACGCCTTGGCTGCGTATGGCCAATCAATCCCTGGGTACCACGCCCCAGCTCTAAACACAGTTTGGGCAGCTGAGTGGTTTTACCCGAGCCTGTTTCACCGGCAATAATCAGCACCTGATGCGTATTAAGCGCTGCTTTGATCGCCTCACGGCGCTCGGCAATCGGCAGGCTGTCATCGTAGTGAATACTGGGGATACTTAAGCGACGACTGTCCGCCTGAGCACAGGACTTATCGAGATCCTGCTGCCATTGCAGCCATGCTTGGGTCTGCTCAGGTGTTTTTAACAAGGCCAACAGTCGCCGACGTAAGCGGTACTGATCAGCACTCATGGCCTGTTTAATCTGTGCAAGTAATGCGTGCTGGGTGTGTTGTTTGCTCATTAACGACTAATACATATCTAAAACAGAGCTCACTATTGTCGCAGATATGAGCTGTATGTGCTGGTTAATTGATCGACTGGCCGCGCCTATCCAGCGCGATAGCTTGTATACTGGAGCACATATTGCCCGCTTATCTGCTTGCTTGCTGTGCGGCTTGCAACGCTACCACAAGGATCTGATTGTATGCTTATGCTTATCTCACCAGCGAAAACGCTGGATTACACCAGTCCGGTCACGCTTAAAGAGTACAGCCTGCCGCGTTATCTGGCGCAGTCCAGCCAATTGATCGAGGTACTGCGCCAGTTGTCGCCCACTCAACTCGCCGAACTGATGAAGCTATCAGATAAATTAGCAGGTCTGAATGTGGCACGCTTTACTGAATGGCAAGCTGATTTCACCCCAGAGAATGCTCGACAAGCCCTCTTGGCCTTTAAAGGTGATGTCTATACGGGTTTAGACGCTGAGAGCTTAAGCGCCGAGGACGTCACCTACGCCCAGCAGCACTTACGTATTCTATCCGGACTGTATGGCGTACTACGGCCCTTAGATCTGATGCAGCCCTACCGCCTAGAAATGGGCACCAAGCTACAGAACCCGCAAGGTAATACGTTGTATGAGTTCTGGGGTGAGCGTATCACTGAGTCGCTCAATCAGTGCCTCGCCGAACAAAAAGCCACGGTATTACTCAACCTCGCCTCCAATGAATACTTTAAAGCGGTTAAGCCTAAACAACTGAAGGCCACGCTGATCAATGTTGACTTTAAAGACCTGAAAAACGGTCAATATAAAATCATCAGCTTTTACGCGAAAAAAGCCCGCGGCCTTATGGCTCGCTATGTGATTCAACATAAAATCAACGCCGTTGCTGCGCTAAAAGACTTTACCGAGCAAGGCTATTACTACAGCGAAGAACAGTCCAAACCGACTCATTTAGTATTTTTACGCGATCATCCCGAGGACTAGTCTATGCTGCCGCCTGTTTTAATCCCGCTGACGTGGCTTGGCTTACTGCTACGCTACCCACAACGCACCTTAATCATAGGTGTACCACTCCTCGCCGTACTCGGCAGTATTGCCGGCTGGCTGATTTTAGATCAGCACAACAATCAACGTTTGCTGGATCGTTTAGAGATGCAAGTGCTTTATACGCCAACCCAGTGCCCAACAAACGCACCACTGCGCGTGCAATTACGTAACAATACCGATAAGTCGCTAAAAGATTTGCAGTGGCGTATCGCGGCCTACCGTCCAGGGGAAAGTATCAACTTAGTTGAAACCTTGTTTACCGAAGCGCACTACAGTAGCGCAAGCCCCTTGGCGCCTGATTCCCAGTGGCATACCTGCCTACCGCTGCCCAGTCTGCGCGCCGGCTATCGCGCCAGCACCTTGGAGTTTAGAATTGAGCATCGTCAAGGTCATTTCGTTCGATAAATGCAGTACCGCCTACACTTAACTGTGGCAGATTACCGCCTGCTTGGTTACTATCGGTGACACTTGTGTGTTGGGTAGCATCATGTACATTTATCGTTTAGTCCTTATTTTAGTTGTTGGTATTTACCTGTTTTCACCCGCTATTATGCAATGGTGGACTGCAGCAGATAGTGTCTGGTATCGCCCGTATTTATTGTGGCTGATTCTTATTGTCGTGACTTTTATTTTGCAGAGCCAACAAGATGCAGATGAGTTTTAGCCTCAGTCAGCTGATTTTAATCAGCGCAACCTACCTACTCACCTTATTTAGCGTTGCTTGGGTCAGTGACCGGGGTTGGATACCGCGTGCGATTGTGCATCACCCGCTGACCTATATTTTGTCACTGGGCGTCTATGCCAGTGCTTGGGCATTTTTTGGTTCAGTGGGTTTAGCCTATAAATATGGCTATGGCTTTCTAGCCATTTATTTAGGCCTGTCAGGTGCTTTTTTATTGGCGCCGGTCTTGCTCTACCCTATTTTACGCCTAACCCGCACCCACCAATTATCCTCCCTCGCTGACTTGCTGGCATTTCGCTTTCGCAGTAGCTGGGTCGGTGCCATTGCCACCCTTGGCATGTTGCTGGGCGCTTTGCCCTTATTGGCGTTACAGATTCAAGCCGTGGCCGACACCATGGGTATCCTTACTGGCCAACCGATTCAAGACCGTGTGGCCTTAGCCTTTTGTATTTTAATCACTTTGTTTTCAATTTTATTCGGCGCGCGGCACATTGCCAACCGTGAAAAACACGAAGGCTTAGTCTTTGCTATTGCCTTTGAATCACTGGTGAAGTTATTCGCCTTATTGGCTATTGGTGCCTATGCACTCTTTGTGGTGTTTGAGGGCCCTGGTGATTTAGATGTCTGGCTTACCAATAATCGCGAGATGCTCAACGCCTTACAGATCCCATTGCAAGAAGGTCCTTGGCGCACTTTATTGCTGCTGTTTTTTGCCTCTGCGATTGTGATGCCGCATATGTACCATATGACCTTTACCGAGAACCTTAATCCGCGCGCCTTGGTCAGTGCCAGTTGGGGTGTACCGCTGTTTTTATTACTGATGAGCTTGCCCATTCTGCCGATTTTATGGGCCGGCTTAAAACTGGGCGCACCCACCTCTCCAGAGTACTTCACCATCGGCCTAGGCTTGGCAGTCAACAGTGAGCGTTTAGCTTTACTGGGCTTTGTCGGTGGTTTATCGGCAGCCAGCGGCGTGATTATCGTCCTGACCTTAGCCATGTCCGGCATGGTGATGAATCATATTATTTTACCTTTGTACCAGCCACCGGCGGAGGGCAATATTTACCGCTGGTTAAAGTGGATGCGGCGCGGCTTGATTTTTGCCATTATTGTCGCCGGTTACAGCTTTTATCTATTGCTGCGCAAAGAGCAAGACCTCTCCAACCTCGGTTTAGTCGCCTTTGTCGCCACGCTACAGTTCTTGCCCGGTGTACTCTCAGTACTCTACTGGCCCAGTGCCAATCGCTACGGCTTTATCAGTGGCGCACTGGCAGGGATGTTGACTTGGGGCATTGGCATGTTGCTGCCCATGTTCAGCTCGATCCAAGAGTTTTACATCCCCTTTATTGATTACCTCTATGTGCTGGATAATAGCAATTGGCATTTTTCTGCCATGGCGGCACTGGGAGTCAATAGCATAACCTTTATCCTCGTCTCCTTGCTGACCCGTACCAGCCTAGAAGAGCAACGTGCCGCGCAAGCCTGTGTGGTCAATAATGTTCGTCGTTCTGAGCGCCGCGAACTGTTCGCCCGCACCCCACAAGAGTTCGCCGCAGAGCTGGCTAAGCCCCTGGGAGCCATGACGGCGCAACGTGAGATAGAGCAAGCACTCAAAGATCTAGGTTTCCCCTTTGATGAGCGCCGCCCTTTTGCCTTACGCCGTTTGCGCGACCGTATTGAAGCCAACTTGTCCGGTTTAATGGGTCCCAGCGTGGCACAAGATTTAGTCGACACTTTTCTACCTTATACTGTTGATGGTGAAACCTATGTCAGCGAAGACATCCACTTTATCGAAAGTCGTTTAGAAGATTATCAATCGCGCCTCACAGGTCTTGCCGCTGAACTGGATACTTTACGCCGCTATCACCGTCAAACCCTGCAGGATTTACCCATGGGGGTCTGCTCACTGGCGAAAGATCAAGAAATCCTCATGTGGAACCGCGCTTTAGAAGATCTCACCGGAATTACCGCTTCACGTGTGGTGGGCTCGCGCCTCGACAGCATTGACTCCCCTTGGCGTGAACTGCTGCGCAGCTTTGCCCAAGGCAGCAGCCCGCACCTGTATAAGCATGCCTTACGCGGCCCTTACGAATCGCGCTGGCTCAATCTGCATAAAGCTGCGATTGATGAGCCATTAGCGCCGGGTAATAGCGGTTTGGTCTTACTGGTCGAAGATGCGACACAAACCCGTCTACTGGAAGACAAACTGGTGCATTCAGAGCGTTTAGCCTCGATTGGCCGATTGGCCGCTGGGGTCGCCCATGAAATTGGTAATCCTATTACAGGCATTGCCTGCTTAGCGCAAAACCTACGTTATGAACGCGATGAAGATGCGGAGATCAGTGAAATCAGCAGCCAAATCATCGAACAAACCAAGCGCGTCTCACGCATTGTGCAATCCTTGATGAGCTTCTCACACGCAGGCCAACAGCAGCACGACACACATACGTCGGTCGGTGTTTTCGATGTTGTTAGCGAAGCCATTCATTTACTCAGCTTGAACAAACTGGGCAAAGAGGTGCACTATTTTAATCTCTGCAACACTCAATTATGGGTGCTCGGTGATGCGCAGCGTTTGGCCCAAGTGCTGATCAATCTTTTATCCAATGCACGTGATGCCAGCCCTGCGCTCAGTGATATTTATATCCGTACAAAGGCCAGCCATTCTCATGTAGAGTTATCTATAGAGGATCAGGGCAGCGGTATTAGTAGCGCCAATTTGGAACACTTATTTGAACCTTTTTTCACCACCAAAGATCCAGGTCAAGGAACCGGTTTGGGTCTTGCATTGGTGTACTCGATCATAGAAGAGCACCATGGCGAAATCCATGTGGACAGTCCATGTGATCTTGAGCAACAACGCGGCACCCGTTTTCGCATCACCTTGCCACGCCACATCCCGTCCTCCAGCCCAGCAGTGAAGGATCTATTATAAGCCGCTCTGGCTTATAACAGCACTTCATTCGGATTGTTTAGAGAGAGTGTCAATGCATCATATTTTGATTGTTGAAGATGAACCTATTATTCGCTCTGCCTTGCGCCGTTTGCTTGAACGCAATCACTATAAAGTCAGCGAAGCCGGTTCAGTTCAAGAAGCACAAGAGCAACATCATATTCCTTCGTTCGATTTAATTATCAGCGATTTACGCTTACCGGGCGCACCCGGTACCGAAATGATCAAGCTGGCAGAACCCAGGCCTGTGTTGATTATGACCAGTTATGCCAGTTTGCGCTCTGCCGTTGATTCCATGCGTTTAGGCGCCATTGACTACATTGCCAAACCGTTTGATCATGATGAAATGCTGCAAACCGTAGCGCGGATCATTGCTGATCATCAGCATGACAGTCTCGACAGTGACGATCAGCCTCTGTTATTCGACGACAGCATCGCAGTGGACAACTCAGATATCGGCATTATTGGCAGCAGTGCGGCTATGCAAGCGCTGTACAGCAAGATTCGTAAGGTCGCGCCCACCGACTCCAACGTACTGATTCAAGGCGAATCAGGCACAGGTAAAGAACTGGTGGCCCGCGCGCTGCACAATCTATCCAAGCGCGCCAAAGCACCTATGATTTCAGTGAACTGCGCTGCCATTCCAGAAACCCTGATTGAATCTGAGTTATTTGGCCATGAAAGAGGTGCCTTTACCGGAGCTGTCACAGCCCGTACGGGTCTGGTCGAAGCCGCTGATGGTGGCACGCTCTTTTTAGATGAAATTGGTGAACTGCCTTTAGAAGCTCAAGCGCGTTTATTGCGCGTATTGCAAGAAGGCGAAATTCGCCGCGTCGGCTCAGTGCATTCACAAAAAGTTGATGTGCGCTTAGTGGCGGCGACCCACCGTGATTTAAAAGGCTTAGCCAAAACTGGGGGCTTTCGTGAAGACTTGTATTACCGCCTACATGTGATTGCCCTGCACTTGCCAGCGTTACGTGATCGCGGCAATGATGTGGTCGAAATTGCGGAAATCCTGCTTGAGCGTCAGCGTCTGCGCATGGACAAAGAGCCTATGAGCTTTACTCAGCAAGCGCGGCAGGCCCTGCAAAAATACAGCTGGCCTGGCAATGTGCGTGAATTAGAAAACTCTTTAGAGCGTGCAGTGATTCTCTGCGAAGGCAGTCAAGTGACCACCGAACTGATGGGCATTGATGTTGATTTAGCCGAAGAAAAAACCCATCAAGATGCATCTGACGCGGCCGATTTAGCCAGCGCTGCAGCTGAATTAAGCGCCGAGACAGAGCTGGCCTCGGGCGACTTATCCTTGGAGGACTATTTCCAACACTTTGTATTTGAACATCAAGATCAAATGACCGAAACAGAGTTGGCGCGCAAGTTAGGCATCAGCCGTAAATGTTTATGGGAAAGGCGCCAGCGTTTCGGTATCCCACGCCGCAAAAGCCCGAGCACACCATAATAATAAGGCCTGTCGCATAGGAAGTGCCCATGAATCGTATTCTGCAAGACTTGTCCATTATGCTGCGCGCTAACTTATGGTTAGTGCCAGTGCTCGCCGCGTTGGTCGCGGCATTATTTTACTTTGTTGCGCCACCACCACCGATGCATGCCACCCTGAGCAGCGGTAGCGCAGGCGGCGGTTATGCCCAGTTTGCAGAAAAACTGCGTGCCGAACTGGCCAAAGAAGGCTTTGAGCTGAAACTGGTCAATAGCAGCGGCTCACGGGAAAATACGGAGCGCTTACTCGATAAAAACAGCCGCATTCAACTGGCCTTAGTGCAAAGTGGCCAAGGGCGTGAACTGAGTCATCAGCAACGCCAGCAACTGTATAATCTCGGTGCTGTGTATCAAGAGCCGCTGTGGTTATTTGTTCGTGCGGGTATTGAGGTTAACACCCTGAAGGATCTTATCCCCTTACGCACCGCGGTGGGCGCCGCCAGTGGTGGCGTGCGCATGATGATTAACCCGATGCTGGCAGCCAATCAGATGGAGGGTATGCAGCTGCCAGACAGCTGGCAGCCCTACAGTGGTCAAAAAGCGCTTACTGCTCTACTGAATCAGGAACTGGATGCCGCGTTCTTTTTAGGCGCAGCCGAGAGCCTCTTAATTCAAGAAGCCGCCAGTCACAGTCAGCTGCAACTGGTCAGCTTTAACCAAGCCGCCGCCTACCGCGCGCGCTTGCCCTTTATTACTCAGATTGAAGTGGGTCAAGGTCTGCTTAATCTAGCCAGCAATCAACCGCAGCAAGCAACGACCATCTTAAGTCCAGTGGCCATGCTGATGGCCAATGAGTCGTTTCATCCCGCGCTCAGCGCATTACTCTTAGAGGCTGCGCAAAAGGTGATGGAGTCTGGCACCTTAATCGATGCACCGAACACATGGCCGAAAAACCTAGCCCATGACTTCGCAAAGCTGACCGAAGCGGATTATTTTCACACTAACGGCTTACCTCTACTGCAGCGTTATCTGCCATTTAGAATTGCCTCGCTGGCCGATCGCTATATTATTTTAGTCATTCCTTTATTGGTGCTGTTATTTCCTTTATTTAAAATGGCCGGCCCCATCTATCGTTGGCGGATTCGTGCGCGTATTTACCGCTGGTATAAATATCTACGCGATATTGATAGACAGCTGACTAATGACATCTTGCCAGAGCATCTCGACAGCGAAATCCAAAGTTTAATCCACTTGCAAGATGAACTGGCTAAAGTTGAAGTGCCATTGTCTTACACCAATGAATTATATGAGCTGCACTTGCATGTACGCTATGTTTTACAGCGTTTGCAACACCTTAAAGAGCAGCGCAGCAACAACCAATAACTCAACATCACCAGCAACTGCTGCGCTCTTACTGTCGACAACAGGCACAGTGCAGCGCTGCTTTTTAGCATAAGGTTATAACAGCATGCCCATTCATCACTGTATCGTTCATTTTATTGATAAAAAACCAGATGACAGCGCTGTCGTGTTACATCGCCGCAGTGAAAGCTTGCCGCACAGCAGCGCTTTAGAGCATGTGCTGGCGGACATCAATGACAGCTACAACAGCAAACCAACCAAAGCCTGGGGCTTTTTCCAAGCAGACAGCGCTGGCGCACCGCTGCAAAGCTGGCTATCCGACTATCTCGCGGAAAAAATTGATTTTACCCAGTTCAGCCAGCAGGCCGTTGAGCATCTAAAAAAGATCATCGAGGACGCCAATCTAACCCTCTCTGGTCATGTGTTATTTGCCCATTACCAACAAGGGATGACCGACTATTTAAGCATCGCGATCTTGCAACACAGCGATGGTATGGTCATCACTGAAGATCTTGCAATTGAATCAGCACGCCATCTTGATCTGAGCCAAATTCATTTAGCCACACGGATCAATCTATCTGAGTGGCAAAACAATACCCAGTCTAAGCAATATATTTCATTTCTTAAGGGTAAAAATGGCAAAAAAGTCGTGGATGGCTTTCGTGAATTTCTAGGTTGCGAAGAAGGCGTCGACGGCCCAGGTGAAACCCGCACACTGCTCAAAGCCTTTAGCGATTTTGTAGAAAGTGAAGACCTGCCCGAAGAGCAAGCACGGGAAAAAACCAATAGCTTAATCAGTTACGCCAATAGCCAAACCAAGCGCGGTGAAGTGGTCAGCATTGAAGGCTTGTCAGAAGCACTGGACCAAGACAATCCCAAAGCTTTTTACGAGCATATCCGCAATAAAGACTACGGTTTATCACCTGAAATCCCTGCCGACAAACGCACCCTAAATGCCTTTCACCGCTTTACTGGCCGCGCCGAAGGTATTTCTATCAGTTTTGAATCGCATTTATTGGGTTCTAAAGTTGAATACGATGAAACCCGTGATATGTTAATTATTCGTCAACTGCCCACGCAGCTTAAAGATCAACTCAAGCGTAATAAGGATTAATATGCGGCTCGCTGATACCCTACTGCAAGAATGCATTTACCACGCTAGCACAGGGCTGGCGCTCGATCCTGCGCGTGATTTTGGTTTAGCCTCATATGAGTGCGATGCACGCCTAAAAGCAGTACGCAGTGGCTTAGACCGTCAACAACAATTGCTCTGGGCTAACGACGGCCCGGCTCTTTTAATCTGGATACAAGGCCCCGACTGCTCAGGTAAAGATGGCGTAATCCGCAACAGCTTGCGCGGCCTTAACCCACAAGGCGTGCGAGTCAGTGACTTCCCCAAACCCACCGAACTGCAGCGCCGTGAAAACTTCTTAGACCGCTACCGTCAGCAATTGCCCGCACCCGGCATGCTGACGGTATTCAACCGCACGCCTTATGAAAGTTTGGTCAGTGATTTGGCCGATGGCTATATTGATGACAGCCAAGCAGCGGGACGTTTAAAGCAGCTCTTAGAGTTTGAAACACAACTGGCCGAACAAAATATCCATCTGCTTAAAGTCTATTTGCATATCTCTAAAGATGAACAAAAAAACCGCTTAAAACAGCGCCTTGTTAATCCAGAGAAACACTGGAAACTGTCTATCGCCGACTTAACCGGTCATCAGTGCTTTGAGGCCACTCAAGCCAATTGGAACCACGCTTTGAGCCAAAGCAATACAGTCTCACACCCGTGGCATATTTTACCGGCGAATCATAAGCCGTTGCGCAATCTGCTGTTTTGCAGTTTAGTTGCACAAAAGCTTGAGTCGCTGAATTTACAATGGCCGCAACCCGAGCTGCCGTTTAGCCTAAACGATCTTGATAAACCATGCTTACCCCTTGGCTAACGGCGATCGGCCGCAATCTGCATTGGCGCACACTGATACAACTTTGTGCCGCGCTGAATCTATGCCTAGTGCAGAACACTGCGCTGCCAACAGAGCAGCAGAGCAACCTTGATCAGTTGCGTTTTGTCACCAGCAATGCTGAATTCACGCTATTGCATGAAATGGGCCATTTACTGATTCACGAGCTGAAACTGCCGGTACTGGGCCGTGAAGAAGATGCCGCTGATCAGTTAGGTTTTATTGGCTTATTTTTAATTTATGATCGCCAGAAAACACCGGACTTCCCCTTACGCTTACTGGATGTGGCGGACTATTGGCGTCTAGAGTGGCAGCGTACGAAACAGCCTGCCGAAGAAATTTATGCGTGGGACAGCCATGCGCTTGATGAGCAACGCTTTTATAATATCGCTTGCTTAGCCTACGGCAGTGACCCGAAAAACCTTGAATGGATAATCCAAACCACAGGGCTTCCAGAAGAGCGTGCGTTCTATTGTCAGGACGAATACGAGCAAGCTAAATATGCCGCCTTGTGGTTTCGCGAGCACTTTAAACGCAGTCACCAGCAACCGGTTAAGCACCGTATTCAAGTGGTGTATGATTCACCACCCTATCAATTCGATGGCGACAGTGATTTGCTCGAAAAAGTCAAAGCCAGCGGTGAGCTGGAAGCACTGGCCAAACGTGCCAGTGAGTTTTTTGCCTTACCCCGCGACTTGACCTTGCGCATCTCCTCCTGCGGTACACCGGACAGTTGGTACAACAGCCACAGTGGTGAACTCACCTTATGCTATGAGCATATCGCCCACTTCAAAAAACTGGCCAGCCAACGCCCCGCCTTAATCCTGCCTTAGACTCATCGAATCCAACGCAGAGGCAGGATGTTAAGCACTGCGCTGCGCGTGACTGTCGCTGCGCGTTTGCAACTGATACAGCCAAGCAAAACCTTGCTCCCAGCGGCGATGGCCGGATTGCACATTGATATGCCCAGCATCGGGCAAAATCACCGCCGTACTGCCCCACTGCTGAGCAAAGAATAACGCACGCTGCGCATCCGCCGCTGGGTCATTACTGGAGCCAACTAAAACACTGGGAAACGGCAGCGCGGCACGCGGTAGGGGGGCAAAATTGCATAAGGCGGCTGGGCAATCAGCTCGTTCAACATCAGCCGGTGCCACTAATAAGGCACCACGCACCCGCGCCAGCAAATCAGAGCAGGCCTGCGCCGCCCAATGCGCCACAGTGACGCAGCCTAAGCTGTGCGCAATCAATACCACGGGACGTCGATCAGCCGCAATCTGCTGCTCAAGCTGGGCAACCCAAGCCTGGCGTTGTGGCAGCAGCCAATCCTCTTGCTCAACCCGTGCAGATTGCGGCAACAGTTGCTGCCAATGTGACTGCCAATGCTCAGCAGGCGAGCCTTGCCAGCCCGGCACGATCAAATAACGCAGTTCAGTGTCATTGCGCATCAGCGCTCTCCTTGTCAATACACCCTGGACGCGCAGTGCTCTGTATGCGGCCAAGCGGTGGGTCAGCTTAACGGTTGGGTTGTAGAGGTCAGACGCAGGTCAGGGGTGCGCTATCGCCTCATTGAATACTCATGGGTGTTGCCTCAGTAATGGGTCAATAGCAATCACTATGCGTCACAACCAACCAAACACAAAAGAATATAAAATAACCTATCTATAACTAAAAAGAATAATAAACCAGCGAATCGCTAATTCATTTAAAGAATAAGAGAATCACTAAACAGTATTTTAAAGAATAAGAGATAACGCCTATGATAGGCACCTTCACGCCAGTACAAGACGGCGTAACTGCATAAAGGAATCTATCATGCGCCTCTCTATTTCAAGCCTTGGTCGTCATTATCTGCTTGAGCCTGCACTGACATGCTGCAGCGAGCGAATGTGAGCGTGGTCTATCACCTTTTTTTAAAGCAGATCCAATTTAGGAAGCACAGCATGTCAATTTATCAGCGCAGTTTTAATTTCTTTGCCGGCGTGGTACTCGCCAGCGCTGCCCTTACCAGCCAAGCACAAAGCTTACTCAATGTGTCCTATGACCCGACCCGTGAGTTGTACAGCGATTTTAATCGCGCCTTTAATCAGCACTGGCAAGCGCAAGGCCACGAGGCCTTACAGGTTCAACAATCCCACGGTGGTTCAGGCAAACAAGCACGCTCAGTCGCTGAAGGCTTACGTGCCGATGTGGTGACCTTGGCGTTAGCCGGTGATATTGATCAGCTACACCATAACGGCAACTGGTTAGCTAAAGATTGGCAAAATCGTTTACCACATGGCAGCACGCCCTACACCTCTACGATTGTTTTTCTAGTACGCAAAGGCAATCCCAAGCAGATACAAGATTGGGACGATTTAGTTAAGCCTGGTATTAGCGTGATTACACCGAACCCGAAAACCTCAGGTGGTGCACGCTGGAACTTTTTAGCGGCCTGGGCCTATGCCAAACAAGCTTATGGCAGTGAGCAACAGGCGCAAGATTTTGTGCAGCGTTTATTTGCCAATGTGCCTGTTTTAGATAGCGGCGCACGTGCAGCAACCAATACCTTTACCAATAACGGCATGGGTGATGTGTTACTGGCTTGGGAGAACGAAGCCTATTTAACGTTAAAAGAGCACGGTGCGGATGCTTTTGAAATGATTGCGCCCTCCCTTTCTATCTTGGCTGAACCACCGGTGGCGGTGGTTGACCGTAACGTCGACCGCAAAGGTACCCGCGCTGTAGCTGAAGCCTATCTAGACTATTTATACAGCGATGTCGGCCAACGGATTGCTGCACAACACTTTTATCGTCCACGTAATGCTGCGATTGCCAAAGAGTTTGCTGGGCAATTTGCAGCGCTGGAATTGGTCAGCATTGATGGTTTTTTCGGTGGCTGGCAACGCGCACAAAAACGCTTTTTTAATGATGGCGCAATCTTCGACCAGATTTATCAAGAGCAGTAATTCTGTAAGAGTCACAACAGCCTATATTCTGCAATAGGTTGTTTTTTTAAACAAACACAAGGCAAGTCACTATGTTACGACGCTCCTCACCCGTCATCCCAGGCTTTGGCTTGACCCTCGGTTACACCTTGGTGTACCTCAGTTTATTGGTGTTTATCCCACTGGCCGGCATGTTTATTTATGCCGCGCAGTTAAGCTGGTCAGAGTTTTACGCCATTATTAGCGCGCCACGCGTAGT
>Ga0265295_1000431_pt1 | contig 84979 bp, 71 predicted proteins | sample Munlansysbiofilm_FD_192503 | JGI IMG/M metagenome (GOLD analysis project Ga0265295, IMG submission 192503) | Leachate microbial communities from a municipal landfill in Southern Ontario, Canada - Methane capture system biofilm | ecosystem: Engineered > Solid waste > Landfill > Unclassified ... | reverse complement strand
GTTTGCAAAACGACCCTCCTCCCTTTCTTCCCGCCCTGCGGTGACCTGCAGCGCGGGAAGGACAAGGGCATCGTTTTGCGCCAGACTCAGACCCGGCCCCCCTCCGGTCCAGACAGAAAACAAGACACAGAAAATGTAAAACAGCCGGAGCCCAGACTTCATATCAGAAACCCAGGGTCTGGATGAAACAGGAGCTGGATGAACTTTCCGCCTTGCTCAGCTTAGGACCTCCCACGTTGTCCAGGGCAAAATAAGCGGGCGTGTTCATGCCAAAGGCTCCCACATCAGTGGATTCCAGGGCAAAGCTTACACGCTTTACCTTTCCAAGGGATGACAGATCCACCCACTGCCAGGCATCCAGGATTTCCTTTTTGGATTCCCGGAAATCCGCCAGATACACATCCACACGACCCGTCACATCCCCTGCCCCATTCCGTCCCGTAATTTTGAGGCGAAACCAGTCGCCCGCACCAAATTTTTTTGCAAACGCATCTCCCTTTTTCATGGAAAGATAGGCATAGGTGGTGTTTGTCACATACACACCGCTGAGGGTGGTCTCCGCATCCAGCACAAACTCTGGATCATCCCCGCCCGCATAGGCCAACGCATAGGTTTCCGACCTTCCAACACCCTCTCCGGTAATGGCGCTGTACTGGTTTTCATGGCCCTCTGTCCAGGTATCCTTCTGAGTGGATACGGCAAAACCACTCCACACCTGCCAACCCTTGTCGTAGGTGTTGAGAAAACGCATAGCACCCGAACGGATACCACCACTTTCGTCACTGCCGTTCCAGTATCCCTTTTGCAAAAGGGAGCGATCCACATCCTCAAAGGTCGCAGATGCCGCCAGGGCAACCACAGGAAAAACCAAAAAACAGCCCAGAATCACCCCTGCCCGAAGCCAACATGTCTTACGCATTCTTTCTTTCCTTTCCCCAGATGAAACGTGATAAAAAAATCAGGATGACTCCTTAAAAAACCTTTTTTTGAGACACCTTGTCCTTTTCAGACAGATCGCGCCCAGAGCATCCTTAAAAACACAGGCCCTCCGATGAGGGCTGTGAGAATACCCACCGGCATTTCCGTAGGGGCTACCAGGGTTCTTGCCAGCATGTCGCAAAAGGCCAGAAAACTTCCTCCCGCAAGGGCGGAGCAGAAAAGCCCCAAACGCAGATCCGGCCCTGAAATTCTCCGCACAAGCTGGGGAATGATGAGGCCCACAAATCCGATGGGACCGGAAACCGCCACAGAGGCCCCCACAAGAAGCCCTGTGGCAAGGCATACGCGAAAACGCACCTGGTCCACCGCCACCCCGTGGGCCAAGGCCAGGCCTGAATCCAAAGCCATGAGATTCAGGGACGCGCCCAGTGGAAAAAGAAAAAAAGAGCCCACCAACAGAAAGGGCAGCATGGCAGCAAGGCTTTCCCATCCCACCACATCCAGGCCTCCCATGAGCCAGCGGTCCATGACCACAAGACGGGAAGGATCCACGCTGTAACGGATCAGCAGCATGAGAGCGCCGCAGAGAATGTTCACCGTGACACCCGCAAGAATCACGGTTTCTGTGGCCCCGCCAAAACGGGCCGCCATTTTCAAAGAAAGCCCCACGGCAGCCATGGCCCCGCCAAAGGCCAAGACCTGGACCGAAGAAAAGGGGCCCCAATATAAAAAAAGCGCCGGAACACTCAAAGCCAGGGACGCGCCCACAGCAGCGCATCCGGCAATCCCCAGAACAAAGGGCTCTGCCAGAGGATTTTCAAGAATAACCTGTAGGGCGGCTCCACAGGCGGCAAGCCCCATACCGCAACCAAAGGCAAGCAACACCCTGGGGAGGCGATGGTGGAGGAGAATTTCCGCGCTTATGCTTCGTTCCTTGGAAAAAAGCTCCAGAACAACCCCGGGAGGCGTGGCTTCCGCGCCGAAAAAGGGCAGAAGACAGAGCGCCGCTAAAGCCAGAAGACCATACACCCACAGGTGCCGGACAATGCCGTACTTGTCCATCAATCCTCCCGCAGGGGAAGAAGCACGGCTCCGCCCTTCTGATCCGGATGGGGCCAGCAGACCATGGAGCTTCCGTACGCCTGCATCAAAGCCTCAGAACGCAGAACCTCCTCCGGCTTTCCGTCTGCCAGGATGCGGCCTTCATTCATGAAAATCATGCGATCTCCAAAGGTAGCGGCAAGGTTGATATCATGGCTCACCACAAGGGCCAGGATATCCTTTTGACTTTCCATCCTGAGACGTCGGAAAAAATCCGCGCCATGATGGGGATCAAGCCCCGTACTGGGCTCATCCAGCAGAAGAATCCGGGGATGACGGGATAAAACCGAGGCAAGGAGCACACGCTGGCGTTCTCCGCCGGAGAGCCTGGAAAAGGATCGCCTGGCCAGGTGGGCCGTCGCCGTCTTTCCCATGGCCTCCACCACTGCCTTTTGTGTGCTGGGTTGCCTTCCTCCAGAGCCGCCATCCAGACAAAAACGTCCCATGGCCACCACCTCCTGGACCTGAAAGGTATAAAGGGGACGCACCTCCTGGGGAAGATACCCCAGTTGGGCGGCCACCTGCCTGCGGTTCATCTGCTCCAGGGGTTTTCCATGCAGAAAAACCCGACCCTCCGAAGGCCGCAGAATGCCTGCAAGGAGCTGCAGGAGGGTGGACTTTCCACCGCCATTGGGTCCCACGATGCAGCAAAGCCCCCTCTGGGGCAGATCCAGATTCAAAGGCCCCAGGGAAAAGGTGTTCTTTCTTGCAAAAAAAAGATTCTGAGCCCTCAGTCCTTCCATGCCATGGTCTCCTCCAGCACATCTCCGAAGAGGGCCGCCGCTTCGGCAATGCGGGGTCCGGGCAAAAGCAGACGGGAATCCTTCAGGCCCACAATCCGTCCATGGCGCACGGCCGGAACGGGTCCCAGAGCTCGCCACTGCCCAAGCAAGGCCTTTTCATCAAAGGCACTTTCTCCTGGAAGAAACTCCAGAATCATCTCAGGCCCCCGCACCAGGATGGCTTCCTTGGAAACCGTGGGATAACGCTGCTCCTGATCAGAAAAAATATTTTCGCCTCCCACCAGGGAAAGAAGTTCTGTGAGATAGGTTTCCTTGCCTGCGGTCATGACCTGAGAAAGGGTTCCGGGCGTTCTTCCCAGTACAAGGAGTACCTTCACTGGTTTTTCCCGGGCATAGCGCTGACGAAGGGCTTCCAGATCCCGGTTCATGGCCTCAGTCAGGGCCCTGGCTTCATTTTCTTTATCCAGAACCTGACCCAGGGTTAAAATCGCCTTTTCGATGGAAATCCGATCTTCCATCACCAACGCCAGCACGGGAATCCGCATTCTCTGGCAATAGGTCTGCAGCCTTTCATGGCGTCCCTGCACCAGCACCAGGTCCGGCCGTAAAACCGCAATGCGCTCCAGGTTGGGATTAAAATATCCACCAGCAGACGGCAGATGCAGGGCTTCGGGCGGAAAGATCGTGTACTCAGGGATTCCCACCACAAGATCACCTGCACCAAGGGCAAAGACCGTTTCCACAAGATTCGGAGCCATGGGTAAAATGCGCTGAGGCCCCGCAAACCCCGCCTTTACGGAAAACAAAAGAAAAACCAGCAGCCAGACTATGCTATTTTTCATGATAAAAAACTTTCCCTTAGAGTGCCGCCATACTGAAAAAATTAAAAAAACAAATACCTTCATTCAAAGCGCTTCGTTTGGCTCAAAAAAAAGACGCAGGCCGCAGAATGTGCACAAAAAGGCCTCAGAAAAAATCCATTCATTTGGAGCTTAAAAAAACACGAAAGGGACCCTTGGGCAGGAAAAAAAGGAGGAAGGAAGTGTAAGCCTGACTATCCTGGCGACGCGGGCAGCAAAGCCCTGTACCATGATATGAATTTCCGGGGTTTCCTTCCGCCCTCTGATCCGCAAGAGGCCGGGGATACAGCATTCAAGGCAGGTCTTCTGACTCCCGGATCTTCTGCTTTTTTCGGCCTTCCCGTCCCTTTTCAGACAGTAGCCTTGTCAAAGACGGAAATACGGCATCCTTTCCTTACAGATACCCGAATTCCAGCCCTGGAAAAAAACATCCCCGGTTACAGCGGTGGGCCCGTTCCCGACTTTCACGGGATTCCCTATCAAGCGTCTGGCGCACCTCGAATGAAAACGGTTCTGTCATGATGGAATAAAAAAAACAAGCCTGAAAAATCCGGTTTAAAAAATAAGCGAGCGCCTGTATCCTGATTTTTTTACAAAAAAAACCTGGTCGAAAATAACGCAAAAAAAAAGGGGCACAGATTAAAAATCTGTGCCCCTTTCTCTCGTTTTATGGAAGCTGCCGCCCGCTGTCTGAAAAAAAACTTAGATTTCCTTGGCACAACAGCCTTGGCTCTGCTGTTTTTTCATGCCCAGGAACCCGAAAAAAAAATCCCGGAATGGGTCCCTTTTCCGGCAGCCAGTCAGGAAAAACCTGTCACCCGGCTGCATTTTCCCGGGCCTTGCGGATTTCTGCCAGATCCTTTTCAAAGATATCCTCATCCAGGCTATTGCCCTCCCGCATGATGAGAAGGGCAAGCTTGTGCATATAGCGTCGCCTTTCCTGGGAATTTCTTCCCGGATAATTCCGGAAGGTCATGACAACGCCAGCCAGGGAGGCAAAAAAGGCGTGGGTGAAAAACCGGATGTTTTCCGCACCTCCCGCACGCTTCACCATTTCATCGAACATCTTGAGGAAATAGCGCTGCACAGCGTTGAATTTTTTCAAAGCCCGCGTATTCACTTCTCCGCGGATCATGAAGTGACACATCATCTGGAAGGTGGCCTCATTGTCAATGAGATAATCCACGACGGCAACGGCCAGATCCTCAATGCTGCCCCCACTGGAGAGGCGCTGCTCCAGGAGCCCTTCAATGGAGTTGATATCCTGGATCAGGGCTTCCACAAACAGGTCATCCCGGCTTGGAAAATACCGGTATATGGATGCGGCGGAAACGCCCGCCTCTGCGGCAATATCCCGCATGCCGATATCATGGAAGGACTTTTCCTCAAAAAGTTTCATGGCTGCATTGATGATCAGGCTTTTACGCACTTCACGCTCATCTTCCCGCAACTTCATGAATGTGGACCGATCCGACATTCCCTGTAACCTCCTCATAATCTGTGCCTTGGTGTGTTGACGAAAAAAACCGCCTCACAACCGCATGTCTGATGCACTCACAAAAAAACGCCGGAACTCCGGGACACCAAGATCTTTTCCAGAAGTATAAAAAACAAAATACCGCGCAGGGGTGAATGAAAAGATTCTCTTAATCCCCATATATCCGGCCTTACTTTTCAGTTTCCATTCTTGGGGCAGAATAAAAAAATACCCTGCACGGGGTCTTGGAAACATAGCGCGGGTTACCGGAAAGCTAAGGATTTTTCATGCTTTCAGGTTTCTTTTTTCTGCCTTTTGCTTTTTCTCTCCGCATCCGCCAAAGCCAGGTAAAAAGCGCCTGTGGCGAGTTCTGCACAGTGCAGCTCATGTTCCGGAAGGGTTTCAAGGTAGGCAATAAGCCTCTCGGGCGTCATCTTCCATGCCGCTTCCAGATCCTCACCTTCCGTCAGCAAGGCAATGCTTGCGGCGCAGGCATTGGTATTAAGACATCCATCCACCTGGTAGGAGATAAAACGAAGGCGGTTTTCATCAAGGGTCAGAAAAAATTCTATGGTGTCTCCGCAATCGCCTTTTTTGCAGCCATATCCGTCAGGGTGGGATACCCTTTCGCGTCTTTCCGTATTGAAGGCCATTTCAAGGTAGCGTTCCGAGTGTTTCTGCCAGAAATCTTCACTGCCCATCCCTGAACCTCCAAACGTTTTTAACATACAAGATTGCATGTTTTCTTTCCAGTTTTTTTACAAAACCCGGTTTATTTTTATGCTTAAAAAAGCTTTGGAAATCAAAAATCCTGAAAAATCATCTTCTTTAAAGCAGGTTTTTTTTACCTGCTCAGGGGCTTTTATGAGACAAAGCCCCAAAGTAAGAATCCATACACCAGAAGATCCGAGGAATCAAGAAGACCGGATCCAGCGCTCCAGAACCGCAACCAGGGCATCGGGCTTGACGGGTTTGGCCAGATAATCATCCATGCCTGCATCCATGCAGGTTTTTTTATCCTCAACCGCTGCATTGGCTGTGAGGGCAATGACAGGAATCCAGCGGTTTTTATCGCCCGCATCCCCCGCGCGCAAGGCCCGGGTGGCCGTCAGGCCATCCATCACCGGCATCCGCATATCCATGAGAACCGCATCATAGCATCCATCCTGCAAACGATTGAGCCCCTCACGCCCATCTTCCGCCAGATCCACAAAAAAACCCTTGCGCTCCAGAATTTTTGCCACAACGGTACGATTCACAGGTTGGTCTTCCACCACAAGAACCCTGCGGCCCTCCAGACAGATGGCGGATCGACCGGCAAGGGACAGGGGACCCAGAATATCCTGAAGCACACCAAAAAAACGAGAGCGGATTAAAGGTCTCCGCAGAATGGGAGCCTCCGTGTCCGGCGCATCCACCTGCAGGACCACACCTTCCCCAGGGGGCTGAATACCCGAATCCACCACCCAGAATAAGGGCGTCAAATCTTTTCCTTCCGGCGCAACTTCCGCAAATCCCCCGGCATCTTCCACCCAGGAAGCCACCAGAGCCGCTTCTTCGGAATCCTCCATGCATATCCCCACAAATTTCCCCGTCAGCATGCCCTGCCAGGCCTGAGGAAAGGGGCTGGGTGCTCCGGCCAGGGGAAAGGGAATGCGCAGAGAAAAGCCCGTTCCGCCTCCGGGTCTGGCATAAGCATGGATATGCCCCCGCATCTGCAGGACCAGTCTGCGGCAAATGGCAAGCCCCAGGCCCGTTCCTCCATGGCGACGCGTACGCGTTGCGTCTACCTGGGTAAAAGGTGCAAAAATCAAGGCTCTCTGATCTTCCGGAATCCCTTCCCCCGTATCCGTTACTTCCACTTCCAGCATGAAGGTCTCATTCTGCTCCAGACGTCCTCCGACGCGCAGGACCACTTCACCGCCTTCGGTAAATTTCACCGCATTGCCCAGAAGATTTCCAAGAATCTGACGCACCCGGTCTCCATCTCCCATGAGAAGGCCGGGAAGATCGGAACCGGGATAAAACTTAAGACGGATTTTCTTTTCCCGGGCCTTGGCCGCCGTTGAATCCAGCAGTGAAAGTATGAGTCTTTCCGGATCAAAGGGTCGCACATCCAGGCGAAAACCGCCGGATTCCAGGGTGGCATAGTCGAGAAGATCATCAATAATGCCCAGCAGATGCTCGCCGCTGCTCCGGATCACCTCCAGCATCTCCCGCTGTTCCCGGCTCAGTCCGTTTTCACGCAGAAGATCCGCCATACCCAGGATGCCATTCATGGGCGTACGGATTTCATGACTCATATTGGCAAGAAAGACCGTTTTGGCCCGACTGGCCGCTTCGGCGCGGCAGGCAAGCTCCTGGGTGGCTTCCATGGCGTCCCGCAGATCCGCATTCATTCTTTCAAGCTCTGCGGTCCGCTCGGCCACACGGGACTCAAGCAGGCTGTTTGTACTTTCCAGTACTTCACGGATCCGGGCGTTCTCCCTGAGGCTGATGCGCAGGCGCTCATTGAGACTTTGCAGGGCCTGGCAATCCCGGTAAGCCCGCAGACCCATGACAACAGAGCTGACAAAACGCTGGGAAGTCAGATCGCTTTTGGACTGATAATCATTAATGCCATAATCCGTTACCACTCTGTTTTCCGGCGCCAGTCCCGGCTGGCCCGTACGCAGCAGAATCTGCAGGCAGATATTTTTCTTCTGTTCGCGGATGAAGGTCACAAGATCAAGGCCTGCGGTATCGTTTTCCATCACCACATCCAAAAGCAGCACCGCCACATCTTTGTGCAGATCAAGTATCCTTCGGGCCTCTCCTGCGGAATGGGCTTCCAGCAGGCAGAATCCCCTTTCCTCAAACATCATGTTCCCCAAAACCATACGCGTCAGGCGATGCACCTCAGGGTCATCATCCGTTACCAGAATTTTCCAGGGCGGCAGAGACGGCTTCCGGTTGCGGTAGGGATCCTCGCACAGACCCGCGTCCGGAGGAAAAAGATAGGGATCTCTACAGGATGGGGCTTCCTGCATCGGGATCCTCCTTGTATTTTATGATATACATGTCATGCCTGCCCCAGGGGCAGGGCTTGGTCAGGCAGGAGATGTTTAAAAAACAAACACCCCACCCAAGGAAAAACCCAATGGACCCAGCAGAAAAAGAACTTATGGAAATTTTTGATACGCAGGGAGCGGGCACCGGAAGAATCTCAACCCGCAGTCAAATCCATAAGAACGGTGATTTTCACGCAACGATCCATCTCTGGATTATCAACGAATACGGTCAACTTCTATTACAAAAGCGCGCTTTGCACAAGCATGTGTATCCAGGAAAATGGGACATTTCTGTAGCGGGACATGTCCCGGCAGGCAGCTCGCCCCTGTGGGCGGCAGTCAGGGAAGCCGCTGAAGAGCTGGGCCTTGAAGTACGCCCGGAAGACCTTAAACCTGTGGGCAAGGTGCTTTCCTGTCAGTATCATGGGGACAGGGATGCACCTTTCTGGGACCGGGAATATCATCATATATATCTTCTGCGCATTCCACACAAGTCCCTGGAAAGTTTTTCTTTTCAAGACGGAGAAGTCACCGCCCTGCGCTGGATGGCCCTTGCGGATTTTTTTGATCGCACCCGCCGCCAGGATCCGAAAATCGTCCCCCATCCCGAGGCTTTTGCCATGGTTAAGGCCTGGCTTCAGCTCAACCTTCCCGATGCCATCGGAAGAGTGACGCCCCAATCACCATGAAAACCAGAGACATAAGCAGCAAAGCGCCCAGATGGGGAAGAATGTCCCCCAATCCGGCCCCTTCGTTCATCACCTTGCGGGCCGCCCCGATGAGGTGGGTCAGGGGAAGGAAATCCGCCATCTGTTTTACCCAACCCTTGGCCCCTTCCAGGGAAAACCAGACTTCGGAAAGAAACATCATGGGCCAGGCCATGAGGTTGAGAACGCCCTCGGCAAACTCCTCACTTTCCGTACGCGAGGCAAGGATCACCGAAAGACTGACCAAGGCAAAACCACCCAGAAGAAAAATCGGAACCAAAAGCCAGATCGAACCCCGGATTTCAAAGCCATAGAGCAGGGTACACGCCCCAAGCACAATGGCAACGTTCACAAAAATCAGAAACAGCCGTGACAGCACCTGGGCTGTGAGAAATTCCCAGGACCGCAGCGGGGTGACGCTCATGCGTTTCAGAACCCCGTTTTTACGATAACGGACAATGGCATATCCCACACCAAACAAGGAGCTGAACATGACATTCATGCCGAGAATCCCTGGAAACAGCCACTCCACATAGGGAAGCCCCTCCCCTGCCACGGAGGTTTTTGAAAATTTCCCCGTATCCGGATTGTCCGCAGCCTTGAGAAAACGTTCGGCCACATACCCCCCCGGCGCCCCTTCCGCCACCCAATAGCGTCCATCTCCGGGATTCAGAAGAAAATCAATTCTCTGCCTTTCCAGAGCCCGAAGTCCTTCCTCCAGGTTTTCAAAAAAAATGATGTCCAGGTGACGGCTTTTCTGAAAACGCTCCAGACTTTCCAGGCTTTCCACGGCCACAGGCCCCTGGACCACGCCTGCTTTGGCAAAGATCTTACCATCTCCGGAAAATAAAAAACTGAAACCCAGGATGATGAGCAGGGGAAAAAGAAAATTCCAACCAAGGCTTGTTTTATCTCGGTAAAACTCCCGGACGCGGGCCCGTATAATGGTGAGAATACGTCGGATCATTGGCGTTTCCTGTACACGGAAAGAAAATGGACGGTTCCGGAAAAGGCGCTGCCCGCTCCGGTCAGGCCCCCATCTTCCTTCCCGAAGGTTCTAAGGCCGCAATTCCCGGCCCGTGAGTGCAATGAAAAGATCCTCAAGGTTAAAGGATCGGACCGAAAGATGATCAAGGTCTGCGCCCAGCGCCACCAGGGCCTTCAGCGTTTCTCCGGCATCCCGGGTATGAATGGAAAGCCCCGCCTCGCTCTGGCGCAGGGACCAGGGAAAGGCTTCGGGCATACGGCCTTTCAGGGCGTCTGCTCCGAGGCTGATCACCGCTCCATCTCCGTGGGTCGCCAGAAGATCCCTGGGGCTACCCATGGCAATGATACGGCCTGCGTCCACAATGGCAATCTCATCACAGAGGATTTCCGCTTCTTCCATATAATGGGTGGTGAGTACCAGGGTTTTTCCCAGGCGCTTGATCCGCCCCACAATTTCCCAGAGATGACGTCTTGCCTGGGGATCCAGCCCCGTTGTGGGCTCATCCAGAAAAATAAGGTCCGGATCATTGGCAAGGGCCATGGCCAAAAGCAGCCGTTGCTTCTGACCGCCGGATATGCGGGCATTGTCCTTGTCCAGGATATCCTGGATCTGACAGGTATGAATCAACTCTTCCAGGGGAGCTCTGCGGCGGTAGAGATTCCGAAAGACCTCAAGGGTTTCCCGCACGGTCTGCAACACCAGCAGCTCCGTACTCTGGAGCTGAATGCCCACCTCTTCCCGGAACGCCCGCCCCCTGGGCCTGCCTTTGTAGAGAATTTCTCCGGATGTGGGGGAAAGAATGCCTTCAATCACTTCAATGGTAGTGGTTTTTCCAGCGCCATTGGGGCCTAAAAGTCCAAAACAGGTTCCGGGTTGAATGGCAAAATCAATCCCACGCACAGCCTCCACCCTGCCAAAATGTTTCACCAGATTCCGCACCTCAAGTACGGGTACGTTCATGAACTTTCCTCCAGCATGAAGTGGTAAAGCCGTTCCAGGGCCAGGGCGGCAAAAAGCCTCTGGTTGGCCTTTCTTTCTCCCGTATCCCGGATCAAACACCAGGATTGCAGGCTTTGGGCCGTACAGAGGCCAATGCAGACCATGCCCACGGGCTTTGTCTCCGTTCCGCCGGAAGGCCCGGCAATCCCAGTCGTGGAAAGACCGAAATCCGCCATACCCACCCTGCGTGCGCCCACAGCCATCTCCCTTGCCACAGCCTCGCTTACCGCACCGTGGGCATGGAGGGTTTCCCGCCGCACGCCCAGCACTTTCTCCTTGGTGTCATTGGCGTAGGTCACCGCAGAAAGCCTGAAATAGGCCGAACTTCCGGCAAGGGCCGTGAAAAGATGAGCCATAAGCCCGCCGGTGCAGCTTTCCGCCAGGGCCAGGGTTTTTTCTCTCCGGGTGAGAAGAAGGGCTAACTTTTCCGCGAGGATGGCCGCGTCATGGGTGCCTGGGTTCACACAAAAACCTCCGTGGCATGCAGAAAAAATCAGGGGGATGCGCCCGATCTTCCGGGATTCAACTTTCCTGAAAGAACGGTCTCCATGTTTTCCTCCTCCTGGTCCTGAACCATGGGGTAAAGTACGTACAGGCCGGGAAAAAAATGAGACCAGTATGGGCCTGCCCACCCTTTACTCCACCCCCTCCTTCCATGACAAGTTCTTTTATGCGTCCAAAGCCTCCTTGCATTCCCCTACGCCATGGCGTAGATTCTCCACCGTCAAGGGAAAGCCCCTCCCCACCCATCCAGCGGCTGATCAGGAAGACGCCATGAAAAGCATCCATGAAACCATCGCCAAAAGCCTTGGCATCCAGAAAAACCAAGTCATGGCCGTAGAAAATCTGCTTGCCGAAGGTGCCACCCTCCCTTTCATGGCCCGCTACAGAAAGGAAAAAACCGGAGGCCTGGATGAAGTCCAGATCGCAGGCATTCTGGATTACCTGGAGGCGCATCAGAAGCTCGAAGCCAGAAGGCAGACCGTACTCGCCTCCCTTGCTGAGCAGCGCATCGAGGATCCAAGCCTCCTTTCCCATATCCAGGCCGCAGAAAATCTCGCCATCCTTGAAGACCTTTACCTGCCCTACCGCCCCAAACGCAGGACACGGGCCACCATGGCCAGGGAAAAGGGACTGGACCCCCTGGCCGAAGTCCTCTGGGCCCAGTCCGACACCCTGGATCCCCTGGAAGAAGCCAGGCGCTATATAAAGGAAGGGGTTCCCGACGCCGAGGCCGCCTTGGCTGGGAGTCGGGATATCCTTGCGGAAAAGATCAGTGAAGATGCCCGCATCCGCGCGGAACTCCGGGATCTTTTTTCAAAAAAAGCCCAGATCCGAAGCCTTGTGGTCAAGGGCAGGGAAAACGAAGGCGCCACTTTCAGGGATTATTTTGATCATGGGGAAATGGCCACCCGCGCAGGCGGTCACAGGATCCTCGCCATGTTCCGCGGCGAACGCGAAGGATTTCTCCGCATCACCATCCGGCCGGATGCGGAAGAAGCCACTGCCCGCATCCTTGCCAGAGTGGTCCGCAGAAAAAACAAAACTTCCCTGGAAGTGGAAAAGGCGGCTCTGGATGCCTGGAAACGCCTCCTGGCCCCCAGCCTGGAACCGGAGCTGAAACAGCTGCTCAGGGAAAAAGCCGATCTGGAGGCCATCCAGGTATTCGCCACCAATCTGGAAGCTTTGCTCATGGCCCCGCCTCTGGGAAGCAAACCCGTGATGGCCGTGGATCCTGGATTCCGTACAGGCTGCAAGGTTGTGGTGCTCGATGCCAGCGCCGCCCTGGTTGCCGATGCCCTGATCCATCCCTTTGAACGGGAAAGGGAGGCGGAAGTCCTTATCCGGAAACTCTTAAAGCATTTTCCGGTTTCCGCCATTGCCATCGGAAACGGCACCGCAGGCCGGGAGACCGAAACTTTTTTCCGGAAGCTTGGCCTTTCCATCCCCCTTGTTCTGGTGAACGAAGCCGGGGCTTCGGTGTATTCGGCTTCTGACATTGCAAGGGAGGAATTCCCGGATAAGGATCTCACCATCAGGGGCGCTGTTTCCATCGGCCGCAGACTCATGGACCCTCTTTCCGAGCTCGTTAAAATCGACCCCAAAGCCATTGGCGTGGGGCAATACCAGCATGATGTGGATCCCAACCTTCTCCGACAGCGCCTGGACGCTGTGGTTTCCTCCTGCGTGAACCGGGTGGGGGTGACCCTGAACACGGCCAGCGCTCCCCTTCTTTCCTATGTGGCGGGTCTTGGGCCCAAACTGGCAAAGGCTGTGGTGCAGTACCGAACGGAAAACGGTCCCTTTCAGGACCGGAAATCCCTCATGAAAGTTCCCCGTTTGGGAGCGCGAACCTTTGAGCAGGCCGCAGGTTTTCTCAGAATCCCGGAAAGCAGCAATCCTTTGGATGCCAGTGCTGTGCATCCGGAACGCTACGATCTCGTCCAGCGCATGGCAAAGGATCTGGGGGCCGATGTGGCGGATCTCATGAAAGACTCCGGCCGACGTGCAAAAATCCGGCTTGAAGCCTACCAGACGGAGGATGTGGGGCTTCCCACCCTCAGGGATATTCTGGGGGAACTCGAAAAACCGGGGCGGGATCCCAGGCAGGGCTTTTCCCTGTTCTGTTTTGCGGATGTGCATGCCATTACAGACCTGAAAATCGGAATGAAGCTTCCGGGCATTGTCACCAATGTCACCAACTTCGGATGTTTTGTGGACGTGGGCGTACACCAGGATGGGCTGGTGCATATCAGCCAGATGGCAGATCGCTTTGTAAAAGACCCCCACCAGGTGGCCACAGTGGGCCAGCGGGTGATGGTGCGGGTCATGGATGTGGATGCCCCCCGGAAAAGAATTTCTCTTTCAATGAAAAATCCCACAGACTGACCCGAAGTCTTGCGGGCCAGCCTTATCCCTTATCCATGAGGTTTGCCATGACAACCCATTTTTCCGATCGCATTTCCGATGTGCCAAGGTCCTTTATCCGGGAAATCCTGAAGGTGGCCATTGACCCTGCGGTGATCTCCTTTGCGGGCGGCCTGCCCAACCGTGATTTTTTTCCTGTGGCCGCCCTCCAGGAGGCCACGCACCGGGTCTTTGAAACCGCAGGAAAAGAAGCCCTCCAGTATGCCAACTCCGAAGGCGATATCGTACTCAGGGAAATGATCGCCCAGCGTTACAGGCAGAAAAAGGGCCTTGAGGTGAAGGTGGAAAATATCCTCATCACCAGTGGATCCCAGCAGGGTCTCGACCTCATGGGCAAAATCCTTCTCAACGAAGGAGATCCTGTGGCCATCGAGGAGCCGGGCTATCTCGGCGCCATTCAGGCCTTTTCCGTATACAGGGCCCGATTCCATCCCGTTCCCGTATCCGAAGAAGGCATGGACACCGAAGCCCTGGCCAAGATGCTGAAAAAGGAAAAACCCAAGCTTCTCTATGTGGTTCCCAACTTTCAGAACCCTTCGGGCATCACCTATCCCGACGCCAACCGGGATGAAGTAGCCGGGGTACTCCAGGGTTCCGACACCCTTCTCATTGAGGATGATCCCTATGGGGAGCTGCGTTTTACAGGCAAGCACCAGAGAAGCTTTGCCCAAAGGCTTCCGGAACAAACCGTCATGCTGGGCTCCTTTTCCAAAGTGGTTGCACCGGGCCTGCGCATTGGCTGGATTGTGGCGCCCGATGCCATCATGGACAAACTCATTGTGGCCAAGCAGGCAACGGATCTTCATACCCAGTATTTCGGTCAACGCATCCTGCGCCAGTTTTTCCTCGAAAATGATCTGGACACCCACATTGCGACCATTCTCAAGGTCTATGACCGTCAGCGTCTTGCCATGCTCCGGAGCATGGAAGCCTATTTCCCCAAAGAGGTGAAGTGTACCCGACCGGAAGGTGGTATGTTCCTCTGGATGACACTTCCCCAGGGACTTTCCGCCATGTCCCTGTTCCACCGGGCCATTGAAGAAAAGGTGGCCTTTGTGCCGGGAGATCCCTTCTATACCCACCGAAAGGAAGTCAATACCCTGAGGCTCAATTTTTCCTGCGTGGACGAAACAGGCATTGATACAGGTATGGCAAGACTGGGGGCAGCGGTAAAAAAAGAACTGCTGTGACAGCCTTACAATGGTTTCGGGATAGTCCCAAGGGCTTTTTCTGGGCTATTCGTCCAGCACGGCTCTCACCTTCATGACAAAATCCCGCATGGAAAAGGGCTTTTGGATGAAGAAGCTCTGACTTTCCAGGATTCCGCGATGGGTGATGATATCCTTTGTGAATCCGGACATGAACAGACAGCGGATCTGCGGCAGGATGGCCCGGATCTGCCCTGCGAGATCCGGACCCGCCATGCCGGGCATCACCACATCCGTGATCAGCATGTGAATGGTCTCCTTGTACTCCCTTGCGATGTTCAGGGCTTCGCTGGGATGCTGGGTTCCCAGCACCCTGTACCCATGGTTCTGGAGCATGGTGGTGGTGATCTGCAGAAAAGCCAGTTCATCCTCAACGAGCAGGATGGTTTCGTTGCCACTCTGAAGAAACAAAGAGGCTTTCTTGGCAGGCGGATCCAGGGCGCCTTCGTGCCTGCGCAGATAGATCCTGAAGGTGCTTCCCCCTCCCGGCTCACTATAAACATGGATGAACCCATTGTTCTGCTTCACAATTCCATACACCGTTGCAAGGCCCAGCCCCGTCCCCTTATCCAGGCTTTTTGTGGTGAAAAAGGGCTCAAAAATCTTGTCCAGGGTTTCTTTATCCATACCACAGCCCGTGTCACTGACCGTGAGAAGAACGTAGGCCCCAGGGACAAAGTCCGCATGCCGCATGCAATCCGCATCGTCAAAAAAAACATTTTTGGTGGCAATGCTGATCCGACCCACGCCATCTATGGCGTCCCTGGCATTCACACAGAGGTTGGCAAGAATCTGATCCACCTGGGATGCGTCCATGAGCACAGGCCAGAGATCTTTGCCAGGAAGCCAGTCCAGATGGATCTCCTCTCCCAGAAGACGCCGCAGCATCTTGAGCATGGAGTCCACAACCGCGTTGATGTGAAGAACCTTGGGCGTGATGGTCTGTTTGCGGGCAAAGGTCAGCAACTGGCGCGTCAGCTCCGCAGAACGAGCGGCCGCATTGCGGATCTCCTCAAGTTTCGCCCAAAGGGGATCGCCTGGCTGAAGAGACATGAGGGCAAGGTCCGCATACCCCATGATCACCCCCAGCATATTGTTGAAATCGTGGGCCACCCCACCGGCAAGACGACCGATGGACTCCATTTTCTGGGCCTGAAACAACTGCGCTTGTAGTTTTTCCTTTTCCTGTTCCGCCTTTTTACGTTCACTTACGTCCTGCACCGTGGCAAAGACCAAGGGCTTTTTTCCCTCCCTGTGCAAAAGGATGCCCTGGGTACGAACAAAAAGGACCTCGCCGTCCTTCCGTAAAACCCGGTACTCATTGGGCGTCAGTTCCTCACCTTCCGAAGCAATGCAGGCCTCCACCCATTGCCGCACCCTTTCCAGATCCTCAGGGTGATGTATGCTGGCATTCACTCTGTCATAATCAAAAACCTCCCCTGTCTCATACCCAAGGAGGGCGTAAAGAGGCGGCGAGGCTGTGATGGCTCCGGTTTCAAGGTCCCATGTGAAATCCCCAAGCTTTGCAATCTGCTGGGCTGTGATGAGTCGTCTCTCGCTTTCACGCAGGGCTTTTTCCGTTTCCAGACGCCGCGCAAGTTCTCCTTCTGCCTCCAGCATTTTCTGCTCCAGCTTCCGCACCAGGCGTTCGCTGTACAGCTTAAAAACCTCCCCCTCATCCGCCAGAGGTATTGCGCTGATTTCACGTACAGACCGCCCCATCACCTCCTGCACGGTCTTCATGAAAATCTCCGGCTCACAGGGTTTTTCGATAAAACAATCCGCACCGATTTTCAGGGCAAAGGCCTCATCCTGGGGACCTGTGTACGTGGCCGTATAGACGATAAAGGGAATCTGGCGCAGCCGGGGGTCAGCCTTGACCTTGCGACACAACTGAAACCCATCCATCACCGGCATGAGAATATCGCTGATGATCAGGTCCACACCTTCTTTTTCAAGCGCCTCCATGGCTTCTTGCCCATGCCGGGCCTGAATCACCGTATATCCGTGCCCTTTTAACAGGCTTATCAGCAAAAAAAGGTTTTCTTCATGATCATCAACAACGAGAACCTTCATGGACGCCCCCTTTTAAGTCTCTTCGCCGTCTTTTCTGAGGTAGGCGATCACCTCTTCCACAAAAGTTTCCGGGTCAATGGGTTTTTCAATATATCCTGTGGCACCCGAAGCAAGGATACGCTCCTTGTCGCCCACCATGGCATAGGAGGTGACGGATATGATCGGCACATCCGCAAGCAGCGCGTGCTTTTTCAGCTCCGCAGCCACAGCATAGCCATCCATTTCCGGAAGCTGAATATCCAGAAGAATGGCTTCCGGTTTATGGCGAAGGGCCTCATCAATCCCCTTTCGTCCGTTTTCCGCGCCAATGACAGTAAAACCCTTGTTCTCCAGGAGAAATCGCATCATGTAAAAATTATGTTCATTGTCTTCAATGATCAGCAAGGTTTTGCTCATATCAGGCCTCCCGCCTGTTTGGGAAAACGGATGGTGAAGGTACTGCCACTCCCCCACTGACTTTCCACATCAATGCTTCCCCCCATCATAGCAATCAGTTTCCTGCAGATGGAAAGCCCCAGCCCCGTCCCTTCATGCTTACGCGCAAGCCCGGTGTCGCTCTGATAAAAGGGCTGAAAAAGTTCGGGGATTTCTTCGGGTTTCAGACCTATGCCTGTGTCCTTCACCGCCAGAACACAAAAGGCGCCCTCGGAGGTGCATATCACTTCCACCCAGCCTTTGTCCGTGAACTTGACGGCGTTGCTGAGAAGATTCAGGATAACCTGCTCCAGGCGACGCTGGTCCGTGCAGACCTCGCCCACATCTTCTCCGATGTGCAGTTTCAGCCCGATCCCCTTTTTCTCGGCCATGGGAGAAACCACACGCACCACCTTTTCAATGGCCCCAGGAAGTCCAAAGGTAGAGAAGGCAAGGCGCAGCTCCCCGGCCTCAATCTTGGAAATATCCAGCACATCGTTGATCAGAGCCAGGAGGTGGCGGGAACTCACCTGCACCATGCGCATCTGTTTCTGCTGCTCTTCATTGAGGGGCCCGGCGAGGCCCTGGAGCAGAATGCCTGTGAATCCAATGATGGAATTAAGCGGCGTACGCAGCTCATGGGACATGCTGGCCAGAAAGGCGGACTTGAGCCGATCCGCCGATTCGGCCCGCTCCTTGGCCTCTTTCAGTTCTTCCGTCCTCTGACTGACCCGGCTTTCCAGGTTGGCGTTCAACTCCCGCAGGGCCCTTTCTCTGTCTTTCACCTCCTCATACATGGCGTTCAGTTCCCTGTTCCGCAGAAAAAGCTCCCGGGTTCTGGCATTCACCTGACGTTTCAGCACAAAGCCTCCCCCAAGGCTGACGAGAAGGGCAAGCCCCACCCCAAGGCCTGCGATTTTTGCCCAGGCGGGAAAAACAAATTTCACCCGCTCCGAAGACCAGTATTTCAGCGATCGGTAATAGGCCGACTGGTGATCCTGCTTGAGAAGCAGAAGGTGGGTGTCAATGGCTGCGAGAAGCGATTCCTGCCTGTTTTTGGGAGAGGCAAAGTACAGATTAGAGGGACTGAAAAGGATGCTGGTATCCACAAGCCCCATCTGCCTTGCTGTCAGCAGCAGAAAGTTGTTGGCCACAGCCGCATCCGCCTCCTCTCCCACAACCGCTTCAAAAATACTCTGGTAATCCGGCCGGGAAAGCAGCGTGATTGTGAGGCCGAATCCATCCGCAAGCTGCTGAAAGGCCGCATGCTGCACCGAGCGCTCCAGAACGGCAATGCGTTTTCCTTCCAGATCCTCCATGGTTTTAATGGCACTGTCCTTGCGCGTATAAACCTGAAACCAGGAAGACATGACCGGCACTTTGTGAAAGCTGAAAAGTCTCTCCCGGTCCGCTGTCTGGGCCACATCGGGCATGAGATCAATCTCGCCCCGCTCCAGCCTGTCGAGCCCCTCGCCCCAACCGCCCTGAACATACTCCAGGCGCCAGCCCTCCCTGCCTGCGATGTATTCGATGATATCAATAAAAATTCCAGCCGCTTTTCCGGATTCTTCCGTGAAGATCTTGGGAGGATTTTCGTACACGCCCACCCGCACCACCTGCGCATGGGCTTCTCCAAACCCCATCCCGGTAATCCCCAAGAAAATAAAAAGAAACCGTAAAAAGAGCAGCCCCGGATTGCAGGCGGGTTCAGAGAGGCGTTGGAACCTGGAAGCGCTGTCCATGAGGTCTCCTCCATCCGTGCAGGTTGAGAGCTGTATTGTGCCGCATGATTATGAAAAAGCATAAAACGCCTTGACCATAGAAGAAAGAAAAAACTGTCTTTTTCCATGGCAGCGCAGATTTCTGGTCTCAAACCCAACGGCCTCTCTCCCATGACCAGGCTCAGATATCCTCATAAACGTCTGAAAAAAAAACTCTCTTTAAAGAAACAGGCCCAAAGGTCTCATCCATGGCATGCGCTGAAAAAACCACGGCCGTCAATGGCGGGCCTGCGGGTTTTTCGGGGATACCTTTTTCCCTTGACACGGAGAAAAAAAACGACTTGGTTGGGGCTGCTTATTCTCAGGGCGGGGTGAAATTCCCCACCGGCGGTATCCCGGTCTTGATCCGGGGAGCCCGCGAGCGCTCCTTTATGATCGTGAAGGAGGTCAGCAGATCCGGTGAAAAGCCGGAGCCGACGGTCACAGTCCGGATGAAAGAGGATAGGACAGTCACCCCTTCGCAGGGCCTTGCGCCTGCGTCGGCTGTTCTGCGCGTGCAGACGGCTGTCTTCATCTGTGCCCTGATTCTGGTAACCTGTTATTTCTCAAAAGGAGTTTTACCATGAATCAGAACCTGTCCACCCGTTTTGGCGATTCCGTGGAACGTATGCGAAACGCCATCGCCTCCCTCCAGAGAGGAAACGGCGTCCTTGTCACCGATGACGAGGATCGTGAAAACGAAGGCGACCTCATCTTTCCCGCCGAAACCCTCAACACCGAACAAATGGCCATGCTCATCCGGGAATGCAGCGGCATTGTCTGTCTCTGCTTAACGGATGAAAAAATCCGCGCTCTGAAGCTTCCTCCCATGGTTGAGAAAAATTCCAGCCCGTATCAGACCGCATTCACGGTTTCCATTGAAGCCGCCGAAGGCGTCACCACGGGTGTTTCTGCCAGCGACCGGGTGAGAACCGTTCACACAGCCATTGCAGAAGATGCAAAACCCCAAGACCTGAACCGTCCGGGTCATGTCTTTCCCCTGCGGGCAAGACCCGGCGGCGTTCTGGAGCGCCGGGGGCATACGGAGGCCACAGTGGATCTCATGCGCCTGGCAGGCTTAAAACCCTGCGGTGTGCTTTGCGAGTTGACCAATCCCGACGGCAGTATGGCGCAACTTGCCCAAATAATGGATTTCGGGGAAACCCACAGCCTGCCCGTACTCACGGTGGAGGATATTGTCTCCTGGCGTCAGCACTGCGCAGGCTAAAAAAATTTCCCCTCCCCGAGTCCCCCCTGGGACTCGTCCCAAGGGCAACCTCCCAGCTTGTCCATGCCGGGGCCTGAAGCCGGATTTTTCCGACTTCAGGCCCTTCTTTTTCGCCCTGAAAGAACCCAGCCCACCGTTCTGCGCCTTTCTTCCCTTCCATCCCTTTGGTATCCGGGACTTTTCCCTTGGGGGCAATAAAAAAATTGACAATGAAAAATCTTCTTCTATAATGTGACGTCAGATTCACTTATGTCTGAAACATTCTGGTTTTATTTCTTATACATACAAGAGCAAACGTTCGTTTTAACTTCAGGATTCTGAAAAGAAAGGATCTGTCATGGACCAGCCCCCCCTCACCCGGCGGGAAAGGGAAAAAATCCGGCAGCGTCAGGAAATGCTGGATGCGGCCCTGCTCCTTTTTTCCGAAAAGGGATACCACAATGTCTCCATGCAGGAGATTGCCGAAAAATCCGAGTTTGCCATCGGTACCCTCTACAAATTTTTTCAGAACAAGGAAGACCTCTACAAGGCCATGGTTCTCGATCAGTGTGACCGTTTTGATCTGGCCTTTACCCAGGCTCTGGATGCAGCCGAACCTGTAACGGAAAAACTCCGCAGCTATATCCAGGCCAAAGGAGACATGTTCCGTGAAAACCTTGCCTTTGTTCGCCTGTTTCTTGCGGAGAGCAAGGGAGCCAGTTTCAATCTCAATGCTGGCCTCGATGAGGAAGTACGGGCACGGTATACCCTTTTTCTGGAAAAGGTGGCCGAAGTCTTTGCCCGTGGAATCCGGGAAAAAATTTTCCGGGAAATTGCTCCGCCCTTCACCCTCGCCGTGGTGATGGACAACATCCTTGACGCCTTTCTCCTTCTCTGGCTGGAAAAGCCCGAAGAACACCCTTACCCCGAAAATCCGGGCACCATTCTCGATATACTCTTTAAAGGCCTGCTTGTTTCCTGAAACCCTAAAGGTTCCAGTTTTCCTTCCCCCCTACCCCAACCGGAGGTTGTGGATGTACCCCAGTCAATTTCCCCGTCTTCTGTCAGGAGGCCTCTGCCTCCTCTTTTGGGTTCTGCTCCTTGCAGGATGTCAGACCAGTTACAGTGAACCCTCTTCCCAGCCCCCGCCCCCTCCGGAGGTCGGCACACTGACCCTTCAGCATGAAACCCTTGCCCTCAGCACCGAGCTGCCCGGACGCACCTCCGCCTACCGGATTGCGGAAATCCGGCCCCAGATCAACGGCATGATCCAGAAACGTCTTTTTGAGGAAGGCACGGATGTCAAGGAAGGACAGATCCTTTACCAGATCGATCCCTCCCCCTTCCAGGTGGCCCATGAGTCGGCCAAAGCCTCCCTTGGCAAGGCTGAAGCCAATCTTCCGCCCGCCCGGTCCAGGGTAGAGCGTTACAGGGATCTTCTGCAGGATAATGCCGTCAGCCATCAGGACTATGAAGACGCATCCGCGGCCCTGCTCCAGGTGCAGGCGGAGATCGCCTACTGGAAAAGCGCTGTGGATGCGGCCCGCATCAATCTCGATTATACCCGGATCAAAGCGCCCTTTCCCGGACGCATCGGCCGCACCCAGGCCAGAACCGGAACCCTGGTGACAGCCTATCAGCCCACGGCCCTGTCCACGGTGCAGCAGCTGGATCCCATTTATGTGGATGTGACCCAGTCTTCCGCGGAACTGCTGCGCCTCACCCGCAGTCTTCAAAGTGGCCTGCTCAATGAGGATAAGGAAAAGAGCACCCGCGTGCGTCTTCTTCTGGAAGACGGAACACCCTATCCCCTGGAAGGCCGCCTGCAGTTCCGGGATGTGACCGTGGACCCGGCCACAAGCTCCTTTTCCTTGAGGATTGTGGTGCCCAACCCCGACCATGTGCTGCTTCCCGGCATGTTTGTACGGGCTGTCATCCAGGAGGGAACAACGGATCAGGCCATTCTTGTTCCCCAGCAGGGGGTAGGCCGCAATCCCAAGGGAGAACCCGTGGCCCTCGTGGTGGATGAAAAAAATACGGTGCAGCAGCGCGCTCTGGTGCTCAACCGCGCCATCCGGGATCAGTGGCTCATCACCTCCGGGCTGGCCCCCGGAGACCGTCTCATTGTGGAAGGTCTTCTCAAGGTAAGACCGGGCATGCAGGTGGAACCCGTTCCCGCAAGTCTTCTCCGGGAGAGCACGCAGCAGCCGGCAATATCCCAACTGACAACCGCCAACCAGCCCTAAAGGGAGCGCTCGGTCATGTTATCCAATTTTTTCCTGGATCGCCCGGTCTTTGCCTGGGTGATCGCCATTGTCATCATGCTGGCGGGTGGACTGGCCATCCATAACCTGCCCATTTCCCAGTATCCTCCCATTGCACCGCCTTCCATCGCCATCGAAGCCTTTTATCCCGGTGCTTCGGCGGAAACCGTTGAAAACAGCGTGGTGCAGATCATCGAACAGAAAATGACGGGCTTTGACAAGCTCCTCTATATGGCCTCCACCAGCGACTCTTCCGGTGCAGGCCGGGTGGAGCTGACCTTTGCGCCGGGGACAGATCCGGATCTGGCCTGGTCCCAGGTGCAGAACAAACTCCAGCTTGCCATGGCCAGCCTTCCGGATGTGGTGCAGCGTCAGGGCGTGAAAGTCAGTAAATCCACCCGAAACTATCTCATCATCGTGGGGCTGATTTCCGAAGACGGGAGCATGGACGGCAATGATCTCCGGGATTATGCCCAGTCCAACGTGGAAAAGGTTCTGGCCAGGGTTCCGGGCGTGGGTGAGGTGGAAAGTTTCGGCACCCAGTACGCCATGCGGATCTGGCTGAATCCGGAAAAACTCACGGATTACCAGCTCACCATCGAAGATGTCATCCTTGCCCTCAGATCCTACAACGTGGAAATCTCGGCAGGTCAGTTCGGTGCCCTGCCTGCGGTGCAGGGGCAACGGATGAACGCCTCCATCATTGTCCAGAACCTTCTTAAGACGCCGGAGGAGTTCGGATCCATTCCCTTACGTGTCCGGACCGACGGCTCCACCGTCCGGGTGCGGGATGTGGGGACTGCGGAGCTGGGAACAGAACGCTATGATGCCAACGCCCTCTTTAACGGTAAGCCCACCGCCGCCATGGCCATCCGTCAGGCCGCAGGGGCCAATGCCCTGGATACGGCCAAGGCCATACGGGAAAAAATGGAGGAGCTTTCGGGTTATTTTCCCCCTGGTGTCAAGGTGATTTATCCCTACGACACCACGCCCTTTGTCCGGGTGGCCATCAACGAGGTGGTGAAAACCCTCTTTGAGGCCATCTTTCTTGTGTTCCTTGTCATGTACCTTTTCATGGGCAATATCCGGGCCACCCTCATCCCTACCATGGCTGTGCCCGTGGTCATTCTCGGCACCTTTGCCGTTTTGAGTTTTTTTGGCTACTCCATCAACATGCTCACCATGTTTGCCATGGTACTGGCCATTGGTCTTCTGGTGGATGACGCCATTGTGGTGGTGGAAAACGTGGAGCGGGTCATGGCGGAAGAAGGCCTTTCGCCCATGGAAGCCACCCGAAAATCCATGAAGGAAATCACCAGTGCCCTCATTGGCATCGGCCTTGTACTCTCTGCGGTTTTCGGGCCCATGGCCTTTTTTGGTGGTTCTACCGGCGTCATTTACCGGCAGTTCTCCGTCACCGTCATCGCCGCCATGCTCCTTTCCGTGGTGGTGGCCCTCATCCTCACCCCCGTTCTCTGCGCCTCCATTCTCAAGCCGGTGCCAAAAGGGCATGAACCCTCGGATCATGCCTTTTTCCTGTTCAGACCCTTTTTCCGGGGTTTTGACCGGTTTTTTTTCTGGATCCGGGACCGATATGAGGCCTGGGTGGGCAGAATGATCCGCAAGAAATTCCGTTACCTCTTTATCTACGTCCTTCTGGTGGGCGCTCTGGGCTGGCTTTTCCTGCAGATGCCCACGGCCTATCTGCCGGACGAGGATCAGGGTATCCTTTTTGTCCAGGCCCAGCTTCCTGCGGGCTCCACCATGGAACAGACAGAAAAGGTCATGGACGAGGTACGCGCCTATTTCCTTGAAGACGAAAAGGAAGCCGTGGCCTCCATCCTCACTGTGTCCGGATTCAGCTTTGGCGGCAGTGGACAGAACATGGCCCTGGCCTTCATCAAGCTGAAAGACTGGGATCTGCGGGATCGCTCGGATCTCAAGGTAAACGCCATTGCCGGACGGGCCATGGGACGCTTCAGCCGCATCCGCAATGCCCAGGTCTTTGCCTTTGCACCGCCTGCGGTGACAGAACTGGGGCAGGCCGGAGGGTTTGACTTTCAGCTCCAGGACCGGGGGGGCTTGGGTCATGCCGCACTCATGGATGCCAGAAACCAGCTCCTGGGCATGGTTGCCCAGGATTCCCGCCTCACACGGGTCCGGCCCAATGGCATGGAAGACGTGCCTGAGTACCGCATGGATGTGGACTGGGAGCGGGCCGGAACCCTCGGGGTGCCCATCAACAGCATCCACACCACCATTTCCGCAGCCTTTGGCAGCGCCTATGTGAACGACTTCATTCAGGCTGGCCGGGTCAAACGGGTTTTTGTTCAGGCAGATGCCGAACACCGCATGCTGCCCAGCGACATTGACCGCCTTTATGTTCGAAATGAAAGCGGCACCATGACCCCTTTTTCCGCCTTCGCCTCCGGCCGCTGGACCCATGGCGCGCCACGGCTGGCCCGTTTCAACGCCTTTCCTTCCATCAATATCTGGGGGGAAGCCCCCCATGGAACGAGTACCGGGGAGGCCATGCAGGCCATGGAGGAAATAGTGGATCGCCTGCCTTCGGGCATTGGCTTTGACTGGAGCGGCATCTCTTTTCAGGAGCGCATGGCAAAATCCCAGACCGGCCTTCTTTACGCTTTTTCCATGATTGTGATCTTCCTCTGCCTTGCCGCCCTTTATGAAAGCTGGACCGTGCCCGTGGCCATCATGCTGGTTCTGCCTCTGGGTGTCATCGGCGGCGTCCTTGCCTCCATGGCCAGGGGCTTTCCCAATGACGTGTATTTTCAGATCGGCCTTCTCACCGTTCTGGGCCTTACCACCAAAAACGCCATCCTCATTGTCCAGTTCGCCATGGTCCGCATGCAGGAGGGCAAACCCCTGGTGGAAGCCACCCTGGAAGCGGCCCGCCTGCGTCTTCGGCCCATTGTCATGACCTCCCTTGCCTTTGGCTTTGGCGTTCTGCCTCTGGCTCTGGCCTCAGGGGCTGGCGCAGGGGCCCAGACCGCCATCGGCACCGGTGTTCTGGGAGGGATGATCACCTCCACCACCCTGGCCATTCTCTTCATTCCCCTGTTCTACGTCGTGGTTGTGCGGTTTTTGGGCAGAAAAGAAGCTGCTACCATCCCACAGGCCCTGACGGACCAGCCCATTCCTTCGGAGGGACACTGATATGCAAAGACCTCTGATATTACTGATACTGCCTGCGCTGCTTTTTCTCAGCGCCTGCTCCCTGATTCCCGAATATCACCAGCCCGAAGCCCCGGTGCCCAAGGACTGGCCCCAGGGACCGGCTTATCCCGAATCCCTGGATGAAAAAGTCACAGGAGCCATACCCTGGGAATCCTTTTTCACGGATCCCAAACTCCAGCAGGTGATCCAGGCTGCCCTGGACAATAACCGGGATCTGCGCATTGCTGCCCTTTCTGTGGAAAAAATGCGCATCCTTCACCATATCCAGCGCAGTGATCTCCTGCCTTCCGTGCATGGGGGAGCCAGGGGCTCGCAGCAGCGTGTGCCTGCGGATCTTTCCAGTACAGGCCGTTCCATGACCGCTGAACAGTACGGTCTGGAGCTGGGCATCACCGCCTGGGAACTGGATTTCTTCGGACGCCTCCGAAGCCTGGAACAGCGGGCGCTTGAAGAATATCTGGCCACAGAACAGGCCCGGCGCAGTGTGCAGCTCATGCTCATCTCCGAAGTGGCCAGAGCCTATCTCACCCTTGCCATGGACAGGGAAAACCTGCATCTCGCCAGCTCCACCCTCAAGGCCCAGGAAGCTTCCCAGGCGCTGATTCGCCGCCGCGTTGAAGTGGGGCTTGCGCCGGAACTGGATCTCAGGCAGGTGCAGACCCGCGTGGAAAGTGCTCGCCTGGATGTGGCCCGGTTCACGGAGCTGACCGCCCAGGATCTCAATGCCCTCCACCTTCTTGTGGGCAGACCTGTGGATGAAACCCTGTTGCCGGAAAACCTCAGCTCCCTGCATCCCCTTAAGGAAGGCGGCTTTGGCACCCCGTCCGAAGTCCTGCTCCAGAGGCCGGATATTCTTCAGGCGGAAAGCATGCTGAAAGCCGCCCATGCGGACATCGGTGCCGCCCGGGCGGCCTTCTTTCCCCGCATCACCCTGACCAGCTCCATCGGTACGGCCAGCAGTGAGCTTTCCGGCCTTTTTCGTTCCGGATCCGATACCTGGAGTTTCTCGCCCAGCATCAGCGTGCCCATCTTCCATCCCCGTACCTGGTCCGGCCTTGAGGCCAGTAAGGTGGAGCAGGAAATCGCCGTGGCCCGCTATGAACGGGCCATTCAGGCGGCGTTCCGGGATGTGGCCGATGCCCTGGCCCGCAAAGGCACGCTGGGCGATCAGATGAAGGCCCAGGAATCCCTTGTGGAAGCCTTTTCCCATACCTACAGGCTTTCCAATGCCCGGTACGAGAAAGGCAGTGACACCTACCTCAGTGTGCTGGATGCCCAGCGCTCTCTGTACAGCGCCCAGCAGGGACTCATCGCCACCCGCCTTGCAAGGCTTGCCAATCAGGTGCAGCTCTACGCGGCCCTTGGCGGCGGTGCAGGTGAAATGTTCCCTGAAAAACCCGAATAAAGACATACCCATGGGTTGCATCCCCACCATCCTGGATGCGGATGCAACCCCCCTTCAAAATGCCTCTTCTCGCTGGCCTTGGCCAGGAGAGCCAGAACAAAACCTCCCTGCCCCCACTCAGGATCCCCTGAACACAGTGGCCGGTAAAAAATCCCCCCAACTTTCCACAACCCAAGCTTTACAACCAAAAAATGCAGAGGTCAGACCCAAAAAAGGATTCCTTGCCCTCCTGCCAACCTTGCACTATGATACAAGGCCAGTCACAATTTTGTTCTTCCATGCGGAAAGCACAGCAGGCAATCCTCCCTCCCCTGCTCTCCGGATTGGCAGACTTCCATGCCGGGCTGCCTGCGTTCTGAAAAAAGCCCTTTTCAACCAACCGCTTACCCAAAGGAAGTTTTCCATGTCTTCCAGCGCCAAACCCTTGCCCGACACCTCCTATGCAGGCAGGATTCTCGGCCATACCTGTTCCCCTGAGCTAGAAAAACGTCTCCTGGCCCTGCTCACCGCCTCTCCGATGCTGGTTTCCATGGATCTTCCGGTTTTTCATTATGTGGCCGCCTGGAAGGATGACAAAACAGATATCTGGTATGAATTTGCAGATCCACGTTTCTGCAAGCTCTTTTCCGCACGACCGGACACCCTGGCCAAAGCCTTCCGCACCGCTGTTCTGGAGCAAAAGGTTTATCCGGAAAAGGATCAGGATGACGGGGCAAGGGTGCAGAAACTGGAAGCCGAAGACCTGGCCCAGGATCGCAGGGTTCTCCGGAACCGGAACATCGCAGAGGGCGCATCCGAGGCCATCTACAAAGTACGTCTTCCCGAGGGTTCCTGCATCTGGCTCAAGGATCAGGCAAGGCTTGAAACCTTTCCCCAGGATGGAATCACCCTTTCCACGGGCGTTCTCACGCCGGTTTCCAATGAAATGGTCATGGAGGAAGCCCTGCGTCGGGCGGAAAAGGCCCTAAGCCACAGTGAAAAACAGTTCAGGGATCTTTTCGCCCAGAGCAATGACGCCATTCTTCTCCTGGATGCCAGGGGCCGTATCCTCAAGGCCAACCGCAAAGCCGAAGAACTGACCGGCCTTGACCAGGAAGATCTCACCGGCAGGCAGGCCTGCGATCTTTTTCCGGAAGCGGAACACCGGCGCATACAGGACGCCAGGACTCAGATCGCCTCAGGCAGGGAAGCCCGCATTGAAACCTTCCTCAACAAGGACGAAGGCACCCTGGAAGTGGATATCAACGCCCGCCAGGTGATCACCACGGACAATGCCCTCATTCAGGCGGTGATCCGGGATATTTCCATCAAAAAACGCCTGGAAGCCGAACGCAGCAAACGCGAAAAATTTGACATGCTCAAAACCCTTGCTGGCGGACTGGTGCATGATGTGAACAACCTTCTTTCTGCCATCACGGGCAATCTTTCCCTGGCGGCCTTTGAAAACAACCTGCCCCCAGGCATTGTCACCATCCTGAATCGCATTGAAACCGCCACCTCCCAACTGAAAAACATCACCCGCAAAATGCTGGTTCTGGCGGATGCAGACACCGGCGTCCGGGTTCCGGGCCAGATCCGCGCCTGCCTCCAGCAGGCTTTGGACATGGTAGGCCCCCTGCCCCCCGCCATCCGCCTTCTCATGGATATTCCCGTGATCCTTCCCTCCCTGCCCATGGATCGCAAGGCGCTGACCGAAGCCTTTGCCGCTATCCTGGAAAACAGCCTGGACGCCATGCCCAAAGGCGGCATCCTGACCATTCAGGTCCATGGTGTCAGCGCCAGAGATTCGGATCCGGGCGAAAACCTCTGCCTGCTCACTCCGGGAGATTATCTTTGCATCCATTTCATGGATACGGGCAGCGGCATTGAGGAAAAAAACCTCTCCAGAATTTTTGATCCCTATTTTTCCACCAAACAGCGAGGAACCCGAAAGGGCACAGGCCTTGGGCTTTCCCTTGCCTATGCGGTCATCAAACAGCATGGCGGACATATTCTGGCCCAGCCTCCGGACGAAACCAGACCCGGGGCTTCCCTTCTTATTTATCTGCCCCTGACCTGACCCCAGGCATCCAATCCTTGCCCTTTTTCCCCCTCCCTGATATGAGGGCTTCCAGTCCTTAGGACTTCAAGATCCCCAGACCTGGAAACCTTTACAGGTGCATTTTTCCTGTGACCCCTCATAGCATAAGGAAGCTTCATGGAATTCCGGAGCGTCGCCCACGTAACAGAAGCCCTTTCCGCAGCCCGCTACATCCCCTCCACGGAAATCGCCACCGTGGTCTTTCTTGCGGCCGCCACCAGAAAACCCATCCTCGTGGAAGGCCCCGCAGGTGTGGGCAAAACCGAGCTTGCCAAATCCATCTCCCTGTGCATGGACCGCCCCCTCATCCGCATGCAGTGCTATGAAGGGCTGGACGAGGCCAAGGCCCTGTATGAATGGGAATACGCCAAGCAGCTTCTCTACACCCAGATGGTGCGGGACAAAATCCATTCCGTGGTGGAAGAGGCCGACACCCTGGCCGAGGCCGTGGAAAAGATCTCCGAGCAGGAAGACGCCTTTTTCTCCGAGCGTTTTCTCCAGCCAAGGCCCCTGCTCAAAGCCATCCAGTCCGAAAAGCCCGTGGTCCTGCTCATCGACGAGGTGGACAAGTCCGACCCGGAGTTTGAGGCCTTTCTTCTGGAACTTCTCAGCGATTTTCAGGTCTCCATCCCGGAAATCGGCACGATCCGGGCCAAGACCATTCCCTTTGTCATCCTCACTTCCAACAACTACCGGGACATGAGTGATGCCCTCAAGCGGCGCTGCATCCATCTTTTCATTGATTACCCCGCCATTGAGACGGAAAAGGAAATCGTGCGCATGAAAATCTCCGGCATCGAAGAGATTCTCCTCGACAAGCTGGTGCGCACCGTTGCCAATCTGAGGGGGCTGGATCTTAAAAAACGTCCCTGCATTTCCGAAACCCTGGACTGGGCCCGCTCCCTCATGGTGCTTCAGGCGGACACCATCACCCCGGAAGTGCTGGCCTCCACCCTGAACATGCTGGTGAAGTTCAAAAGTGACGCGGAACTGGTGAAAGAACGCCTGCAAACGGTCATCGCCTGAGCGGAAAGGGCCTTCCATGCTCGACATGATCACCAAATTTTCCGCCTGCTGCCGGGCGGCGGGGCTCAAGGTCTCCCCCCTTGAAGTCATTGACTGCATGTCCCAGCTCCGCTTCATTGACGCAACGGACGAGGAAGCCTTCCGCAGCCTGCTCATGGCCAATTTTGTGAAAAGCCGCAGGGACCAGCCCCGTTTCCTGGAAATCTACCACCTCTTTTTCCATGAGCTGCGTACCTCCTTTCACGATGTTCAGGAAGAAGACAGCGAGAATCCGGAAACACCCAAGCAGAAGCGGGTGAAGGAAATCCTTGAAAAGATCCGGGAGGATCTGGGGGATGAGGCCGAAGCCCTTCAGAACCTCCTCGACTATCTGGGCGGCGACCCGGAAGCCTTTCTCAACGAGGTGCAGGAAATCCACAACCTCGTGGAGCAACGCTCCCTGGCCATCAAGGTGAAGTCCAACATGGGCCAGCTCTCCAACCGCCTTTCCGTGATGCTGAAAATCAACCAGATCCGCCAGAAAGCCCTGCAACTGGCAGGAGAGCTGGACGCACCCGGAGATCCCTTCACCAAAAGGGAAATCGATGCCTATTTTTCCAAGATGCTGGACCGTTCCTTTGATCTTCTGACCCGGGACAAGAGGCCGGACAACGTGGCCCTGCGACAGGTGAACCGTACGGACCCGCGCTTTGAGGAAATCGGGGAAAGACCCTTTGCCACCCTGACCCCCACTGAAATGGAACGCACAAAGGAGGTCACGGACCGTCTGGTGCGTAAACTCAAAGACATGGCCACAAGGCGGTACGCCTCCCGCAACAAGGGGATGCTCGATGTGCGCAAAACCCTGAGACGGGCGGGCCGTTTCCAGGGCGTTCCCCTGGAACTGCATTTCAGGGACAAGCCCCTGCGTAAAGGCAAGATCGTGGCCCTTTGCGATGTGTCCGGCTCGGTCTGGTCTGCGGCCCGCTTCATGCTGGCCATTCTTTATTCCCTTCAGGAATGCTTCAATGGGGTGAAAAGCTTTGCCTTTGTCTCCGATGTGGCGGACATCACCCCCCTTTTCAAGGCCAACCCCGTCAACGAAGCCATTGAAAAGGTCTTTTCCGAATCCGGCATCGACACCCGCATGCTCACGGACTACGGCGCAAGCTTTGTGCGGTTTCGGGAAAGGCACATGCACGAGCTTTCCACCAAGACCACCCTGCTCATCATCGGAGATGCCCGGAGCAATTACCAGAACCCTCATCAGGAGATTCTGGAAGAAATGCGGGATCGCTGCCGCAGGATCATCTGGCTCAACCCCGAACCTCTCACCACCTGGAGTACGGGGGATTCGGAAATGTTCACCTACAAGGCCCACTGTCACGAAGTCCGGCCCTGCCGCAATTTAAACCAGCTTGTGACCTTTATTGAGGAACTGGTACTGTGAGCCCCAATCCCTTTCACAGCCTTCTGGATTTTCCCCACACCCGACAGGATCTGCGCATCCTGGCTGGAAATTTTGCCTCCCACATTCTCAACGATTTTCCCGACATCGCCAACAGCCATCCCATGCCCGGGGAAGTCTGGACAAGGGCCGGAAAAAGCGGCATCCTTGGCATCGGTATTCCGGAAGCCTCCGGCGGACTTGGGGGCGGATATGGGGACATTGCCGCCGTATCCGCTGAAATCGCCTTTGCCTCCGCCTGTCCGGGCCTTGCTCTTTCCGTTCTCCTTCATCACCTCACAGCGGTTTTTGCCATCAAAGGACTGGGAACGACAGAACAGAAAGCCGCCCTCCTGCCCCGCCTTGCCGCAGGCAGTCTCACCGCATCCCTTGCCATCTCCGAGCCAGGTATCGGGGCCCATCCCAAAGGGCTTGCCACAAGGGCTGAAAAAACCGCCGAGGGCTGGCGGATTTCCGGAAAGAAAACCTTCATCACCAATGCCCCCCTTGCAGGGCTTTTCATTGTGATGGCCGTAACCGGAGAAGAAAAGGGGAAAAAGGCCTTTTCCGCCTTTCTTGTGCCTGGGGAGAGTGCGGGCCTTGAAGTGAGGGACCTGGGGCCTTTGCCCTTTTTCCGACCCGCTCCCCACGGGGAAGTGGATCTCCATGGGGTGGATGTCGCCCATGCCGCTCTCCTGGGTCCTGAGGGAAAAGCCTTTGACATGCTGGCCAAACCCTTCCGGGGTGTGGAAGATGCCCTCATGGCCGGAGCTGTGGCGGGCGGGCTGGCAGCCCTTCTCTTACGCTGCTGCCGGGATCTCAAGGGTTTGGATCCTCTCCCCCTGAAACAAGCCATGGGTCTCAGTCAGGCCCGCATTGCAGCCCTTTCCTCCCTGGCCTGCCGGGCAGCGCAGAGCGCACCTCCTTCCTTTGTGGCGGGCAACCTCAACCTTGCCATACGTCACCTGGCCGCAGACATCCTGAAGGATCTGCGCGCAGTCATGGCCGGAGCCTCCCTTGCAGAGGATACGGAAATCCTTTTTAAGGACATGGAAAAATCCGGCGTCATTGCCGCCAATGTGGCCCGTATCCGCCAGGAACAGGCGGGAGCCGCCCTTCTTTCATTCTGAAAAACCCGAACTTTCCGGATATTGGAGACGGATCTTCTTTGACAAAAAAGAAAAAATCCGTCACAAGCATGCCTATCCTTAATTCATGCATACGCCCTTGTTCCACCCTTTCAGCAAAAAGGAAAAAGCGTGTATCAGGTCCGTACGGATATTCAGAAGAATCGGCTTTACCTCACCCTGGGTCGGATTCTCAGCAAGGAAGAAACCCAGCAGATTGAGGTCCGCGTCCTGCAGGAGGTCAAGCGTCTGCGTCAGGGTTTTACCTGCATCAGTGACCTGCGTGATTTTTGCATGGAAACCGATCTCAACGACAATTTCATGCAGGAAATTCAGGAGATTCTCTGGGACAGCGGCGTCCGGGCAGTGGCTCGCATCAGCCCCATGCACCAGTGCAAGGGGCACTTCCGCTTTGAGCAGGGCTCAGCAGTATGGCCAAGCTACGACATCATTCCCGTACATAGCCTGAAAGAGGCCGAAGCCCGTCTGGACGCCCTCCCCTGATTCCTTTTTCCCGAACGAAGCTCTGCCCTGCCAGGCAGGCGGAGCTTTCACATCCTACGGAATTCTCACCTCTGCGGGCACCCGACCTTTGCCATAAAAATCCTCAAGAATCCGCAGGTCTCCGTCCTTTGCCCTGAATTCCCGGAAAGCCCTGCCAAAGGTTTCCAGAAACACTGCCGCAGGGCCTTCCTTTCGGGACACCAGCTCAATCACAAGAAGGGGTTTATGCTCCCAGACCGCAAACCCCTTGTCCACACCCTGAAATTCCTTTTCCATCATTTCAAGGGCTGTGATGTCCACGGTGTGCCAGAAGTCCACCCGACCCGCCTTTAATTTACGCAGGTTATTTTCCATCCTGGATTCTTCCACCACCATGCCCACAGCGCGGAAAAGCTCCGAAAAATTGCTGCCCAGGGAAGTGGCAATACGGTAGCCCTTAAAATCCTCCAGGCCTGAGGCCCTGAAATCCGGAAAAGCTGCCCTGCGGTACACCATCACCATTTTTGCCTTTAAAATGGCTTCCGCAAGAATACTGCCCTCAAGCTCGGGAAAATACCGGCTCTCTCCAAGAAAAAGCAGATCGCCCTTTCCCTCACTGTGGAACATCTGAAGAACCCGTTTTCTCGGATACACCTGAAACACCACTTCGGGCAGGCTGTCCCCCGCCCCTTCCCGGATCATGCGGGGCAAGAGCCCTGTGCCATCCTCCTCCATATAGGGAGGATAGCTGAAGGTCAGGATTTCGAGAGGCCGGTTTTCCCCGCAAAGGGCAAGGAAGGGATGCCCCACCCCCCAGAAGAAGAGACCCACCAGGAACAGCATTTGAAATCTTGAGAAATTCATCGTCCCCCCTCTAGCCGAAAGCCAGAACCCAACCATTCAAAAAACCTTGTCCCTGCCAGAGTAAGACGCCTTGGGATACCGTTGTGCCAGGCGGACCAGACGCAGCAGATTTTCGTTCCAGGTCTGTCAGGAACTACCTAAAAATTCATGGCTGTGCAGAAAGGCATGGAGCCGCCCTGCACTCTCCATGCTGAACCCCGCCACCCCGGCGATCTCGTCTGGGGAAGCCTCCATCAGCCTGCGAAAGGAGCCAAAATGCCCAAGAAGGGCCGCCTTTTTTTTCGGACCCACACCAGGCGCGCCGTCCAGGCGGGATTTCAGCCCCGTCTGAATTCTCTGTTTCCTGTGGAAGGTGACAGCGGTTTTATGGGTCTCGTCCCGCACCCGCATGAGCAGAAAAAGGGGTTCTGGATCTTTACCAAAGTTCACGGGATTCATGCGGCCGGGAATAAAAATCTTATCTTCGGTCTCACCCTTTTCCGTGTCCATCTTGGCGATGGCCGCAACGCCGAAGGCCCCGAAAAGCCCCATGGATTTCAGCACATCCACCGCCACATTGAGCTGGCCCTTGCCCCCGTCCACCAGCAGCAGATCCGGCAGGGGGCCGTCCAGCTTTTCCGGTGCAAACCGGCGGCGCAGGGTTTCTTCCATGTAGGCGTAATCGTCCTGCTCCGGCACATGACGGATCTTGTAACGGCGGTAGAGGGAACGCTCCGGCCTGCCTTCCATGAAAACCACCATGCCGGTGACGGGATTCTGTCCGGAGATGTTGGCGTTGTCAAAGCACTCGATGCGCAGAGGCGGTCTGTCCATGCCGAGACGGGCCCCGAGACGCACCAGAAGATCCTCATCCCCCTTCCACAGGGTAAGCCGTTCTTCCAGCTCCTTTTCCGCATTGCTCTTCGCCCATTCAAGGAGCTTCACCTTTTCCCCGCGCAAGGGTTTTGTGATGCGCACAGTCTTTCCCGTCCACTGACGCAGGGCTTCGGAAAGGATTTCCAGATCTTCCGGCTCTTCGGGAACAAGGATTTCACGGGGAGGCTGGGGCTGCTCCGGATAATACTGACGGATAAAGGAGGCCACCTGTTCCCTGGGATCGGCCAGGGTCTCCCGGAAGGCAAAATGGCGGGTATCCACAAGAAGCCCGGCCCGCACCCGCATGAGGGTAAAAATGCCCATGCCGGGAGCCTCGGCCCGTCCAAGGATGTCCCGGTCCACCAGATCCGTGGCCACCACCACCTGGGATTCCCGGGTACGCTCCAGGGCAAAGAGCTTGTCCCGGATTTCCGCAGCCTTTTCAAAATCCTGCATCTCCGCCGCCCGTTTCATCTCCCTGCGGAGCTTGGTCAGCAGCACCGGGGTTTTGCCTTTAAGCACCAGCACGGCTTCCCGCACGTTTCTGGCATAGGCCGCCGCATCCACCTCCAGGCAGCAGGCACCGATGCAAACCCCCATCTGATAGTTGAGACAGGGTCGGGTGCGGGTACGCATCACCGTGTCCTTGCAGGTACGCAGACGGAAGGTCCTGTTCACCAGCTTCAGGGTTTCCCGGACAGCACCACCGGAGGAAAAGGGGCCGAAATACCGGGCCTGATCCCGGCTGATCTTCCGCACCACCGTAAGGCTTGGAAAGGGATGGGAGAGGTCGAGGCGAAGAAAGGGATACTGCTTGTCATCCTTGAGGATGACATTGTAGCGGGGACGGTGACGCTTGATGAGGGTGGACTCGAGAAGAAGGGCCTCGTTCTCGCTTTCCGTGAGGATGGTGTCAAAGTCCGCGATCTTTGCCACCAGCACCCCGGTCTTTACGGGATGGCGGTCCATGCGCTGGAAATAGGAGGCCAGTCTGCGCCGCAGGTTCTTGGCCTTGCCCACATACAGGATGCGACCTTCGCTGTCCTTCATCAGATAGACACCCGGCCCTGTGGCCACCTGGGCAAGCTTTTCCCGGATGAGGGGAGGCGGCTCCGGGGGTTCGCAACCCCCTTCTTCACGGTGGTGGGACGCTTCTTCCATGCTCACAGCTCCCGCATGTCCACGGATCTTTACTCTGCACAAAAAAAATGACCGATTCTATTTCGGTTTCTGGTCAAACATTCCGGTACAAAGGGCTTTTGTTCGTGACGCAATCTTATTCGGGAACTTCTTGACCTGTGCGGAAGCGGCAAAACTCGTCGGCACAGGCAGATTGCCCCCTCAGGTTACCATAGCGGCTTCACGTACGCTGCCTTTTGTGCCGACTTCGGACAGTTGCCGCTTCTTTTCGCACAGGCCTTCAAAGCTCTTATCCGAAACGATTGCAATGTCACTCACAAAAACCCTGTGTACCCTGCATCACAAACCACCTCGGCCAAACCTTTACAGCATGTTCACAGATCCTGAATGCCCCGAAGCTCCCGGATTCTGTCCCGCAGCCTCGCCGCACGCTCAAAGGCCAGTTCTTCCGCAGCCGCCAGCATCTCCGCCTCCAGGCCCGCGATAATGGCGGCAAGATCCCCCCCCTTTTTATCCGTACCAAAAACAGGGGCCTTTTCCGCCACCTGATCCAGAACCGGGGTTTCTGCATCCGCAACACCAAAGATTATCAGGGAACCGATGGCCTTGGAGATGGTTTCCGGCGTGATGCCGTGGGCTTCGTTAAAGGCCAGCTGGATCTTACGTCGGCGATCCGTTTCTTCAAGACACTGGGCCATGGAGGGCGTAATGCGGTCCGCATACATGATGACCTTGCCCATGGCGTTTCGGGCCGCACGGCCGCAGGTCTGGATGAGGGAACGGGCCGAACGCAGAAAGCCTTCCTTGTCCGCGTCCAGTATGGCCACAAGGGCCACCTCGGGAATGTCCAGCCCCTCCCGCAGAAGGTTGATGCCCACCAGCACGTCAAAACGGTCCATGCGCAGATCCTGGATGATCTCAATGCGCTCCAGGGTAGAAATGTCCGAATGCAGGTAGCGCACCCGGATACCGAGGCCCGTGTAGTATTCCGTCAGGTCTTCGGCCATACGCTTGGTCAGGGTGGTCACCAGCACCTTGAAACCCCGGCCAAGGCAATCCCGGATGGCATCATAGAGGTCATCCACCTGATGCTCCGCCCCCCGCACCTCAATGAGAGGATCCACAAGCCCCGTGGGCCTTACAATCTGCTCCACCACCCGGCCTTCGGCCTTTTCCATCTCATAGTTTGCCGGTGTGGCGGACACGTAAATCACCTGACGCGCCTTTTTCTCGAATTCCGGAAACTTCAGAGGCCGGTTGTCCAGGGCCGAAGGCAGGCGGAAACCGAAATTCACCAGGGTCTCCTTGCGGGAGCGGTCTCCCTTGTACATGCCGCCCACCTGGGGCACGGCGATGTGGGATTCATCAAAAACCACAAGGAGATCCTCGGGAAAGTAATCAAAGAGGGTGGGCGGCGGCTCGCCTGCATTGCGGCCCGTAAGATGACGGGAATAGTTCTCGATGCCGGTGCAGTAGCCGATCTCCCGGAGCATTTCCAGATCATAGCGGGTGCGCTCTTCAATGCGCTGGGCTTCCACCAGCTTGTTTTCCCCGCGCAGAAAAGCGATGCGCTCCTTCAGTTCCGCTTCAATGGCGCTGATGGCCCGCTTGCGGGTGGTCTTTTCCGTCACATAATGGCTGCCGGGAAAGATGGCGGTTTTCCGCATCTTCCGCAGCACCTCCCCACGCAGGGGATCCACTTCGGAAAGGGCCTCAATCTCATCCCCGAAAAACTCCACCCGCACGGCCTGATTCTCCTCATAGGCCGGGAAAATCTCCACCCTGTCCCCCCGGACGCGGAAGGTGCCCCTGTGGAAATCCAGATCACTGCGGGTATATTGCATGGCCGTGAGATCCCGGAGCAGTTTGTCCCGGCTCAGCTCCTGCCCCACGGCAAGCTCCACCCGAAGGGCCAGATAATCCTCCGGAGCGCCCAGGCCATAGATACAGGAAACGCTGGCCACCACAATCACATCCTTACGGGTGAGCACGGAGCGGGTGGCGGAATGGCGCATCTTGTCGATCATCTCATTGATGGCCGAGTCCTTGGCAATGTAGGTGTCGCTGGAGGGGATGTAGGCTTCGGGCTGGTAGTAGTCGTAGTAGCTGACAAAGTATTCCACGGCGTTGTGGGGAAAGAGCAGCTTGAACTCATTGAAAAGCTGGGCGGCCAGGGTCTTGTTGGGCGCAATGACGAGGGTGGGCCGCCCGATTCTTGCAATGACATGGGCCATGGTGAAGGTTTTCCCGGAACCCGTGACACCGAGCAGCACCTGATGCGCGGCCCTGGCCTTCAGCCCTTGGGTCAGCGCCTCGATGGCCCGGGGCTGGTCGCCTTTGGGCTCAAAGGCCGAAACAATGTGGAATGCGCCTTCTTCCATATCTGAGGATTCAAGATCTGAGGATCTGCCTTCTTCCATGGGAAGGGAGGCCGGGAGGAGGGAGGTTCCGGAAGCTTTTTTTCTGACGGGCGCTGCCTCCCCCTTCTCCTTTGTCCCCTTTTTTTCCCTTTTCATTCCATCCGCCACAGGGTGCCTTCGGGCTTGTCTTCCAGCACCACGCCCATGGCGGCAAGGTGCTGACGGATTTCATCGGCCCGCTTGAAATTCTTATCCTTCCGGGCCTGGGTGCGTTCTTCCACCAGAGCATCAATGGCGCTGGCATCCAGGCCTGAAGAAGAAAGCCCCTTTTCCTTTTTGGCGGCAAAATAGGCCGCAGGCGTTTCATGGCAGAGTCCCAGAATCCCTGTGATGGCTTTGAGATCTCCCGCCAGCAGAACCGCTTCTTCCCGGCCCTGGGCATCCCCCCCATCCAGATGGCGGTTGGCCGTGCGGATGGCCTCAAACACAAGGCCAAGGGCCTTGGCGGTATTGAAATCATCATCCATGGCCTCAAGGAATCCCTGCCAGAAACTGCCCCGCCTCTCACCAGGGGCAAGCCCCGCCTCCTCCAGCCTCAGGAAAAGCCCGTACATCTTGTCGAGATTCTGACCCGCCTCGTTCAGATACTGATCCGTGAAGTCAATGGGGCTGCGGTAGTGGCTGGAAAGAAGGAAAAGACGGATGGCTTCCGCGTGCCAGGTTTCCAGCACGTCGCGCACCCGCAGGAAATTGCCCAGGGACTTGGACATCTTCTCCTGATTGATGTTCACAAAACCGTTGTGTACCCAGTAACGGGCAAAGGGCTGCCCCGTGGCCGCCTCACTCTGGGCGATCTCGTTTTCATGGTGGGGAAAGATGAGGTCCTTGCCACCACCGTGGATGTCGAAGGTGGCTCCCAGCAGCACGCAGCTCATGGCCGTACACTCAATGTGCCAGCCCGGACGGCCCGGCCCCCAGGGACTTTCCCAGAAAGGCTCGCCGGGCTTGGCCGCCTTCCACAGGGCAAAGTCATGGGGGTTTTTCTTGCGCTCATCCACGGCGATGCGGGCACCCGCCTCCATGTCCTCAAGTTTTCTTCCGGAAAGCCTGCCGTAGCCTGCAAAGGTTTCCACGGCAAAATACACATCCCCGTCCACGGGATAGGCGTGGCCCTTTTCGATGAGGCGGTTCACCACATCAATGATGTCGCCGATGTGGGCCGTGGCCCTGGGCTCCATGTCGGGCCGGAGCACAAACAGCCTGTCCATGTCCTCGTGAAAGGCCCGGATGAAGGTCTCGGACACCGTTGCGGAATCCGATCCCGTTTCATTGGCCTTGTGGATGATCTTGTCATCCACGTCCGTAAAATTGCGGACATAGGTCACTTCCTGGCCCATGGCCCGGAAATAGCGCACCAGAACATCAAAAAAAACCACGGACCGGGCATGGCCGATGTGGCTGTAGTCATACACCGTGGGGCCGCAGACGTAGAGACGCACCTTTCCTGTCTCCAGGGGTTCAAACACTTCCTTCTCGCGGCTTAAGGTATTGTATATGCGTAAGCTCATAAAAAAATCTTTCTCCGGCGGATTTGCATGGAATTCAGACACTTATTTCAACAAAGGCCTGAATCTGCCTTGATGGAAGCCGCATTATAATCATTTGGCTTCGCCTTGCAAAGCTTCCTTTACACCACTTCGCCAGAGAAGGGCAATGGAAGTGGCTGAAATACCTTCCTTCCGTCCCACAGCGTCCAGACCTTCGGTGGTGGTGGCCTTGATGTTCACCCGGTCCGCCTCCAGGCCGAGGCTTGCGGCGATATTGGCTTCCATGGCCTTTCTGTGGGGACTCATTTTCGGGGCCTGGGCAAAAATCGTGGCGTCGATGTTGACCACAACAAAACCCTTTTCCCGAAGACGCAGGCCCACCTCCCGAAGCAGGCTGAGGCTGCATGCACCGGCAAAGGCGGGATCCGTATCCGGAAAAAGCAGACCGATATCCCCAAGACCAGCAGCGCCCAGAAGGGCGTCACAGATGGCATGGGTCAGGACATCCGCATCGGAGTGTCCCAGAAGTCCGAAAGGATGATCGAACGTCACGCCCCCAAGGATCAGGGGACGTCCTGTAACCAGCCTGTGGGTATCGTTGCCGATTCCCGTACGCAAATCCATAGGATGCATGGTCTTCTCCACGGAGCCTGAAGGGTGAATACAGCATTCCTGCCACGAAAAATGCTTATATCCCTACTCCATGGGGGCGTAAAGGCGTAAAACCGCCGAAAGGTAAGGTCAAGATCTTGTCCGGATGGGAAAGAGGAGGTGAAAACCTCAGGAAATCTGGAGGATCAATGTACGGTGTGGATTTCGATGTGCATGGAAAATTCATGCTGCAGGAGAACCATGAGGAGATCCAGAGAAATGGAATCCATGATACCGGAATCCCAGCCCATGCGGGTCAGCGCCGCATTAATCCCGGCCAGAGTGAACGCACCCCCATCCCGGATCAGGCTGTATACGTCTTTCACCAGGCGGTGTACGTCCCCAGGTGCAAGTCCCTGGTCCGTAAGACGCATCAGGAGTGTGGCGCAAATGTCAGCAGAATTGGCAACAGCAGGAGAAATCATAGGCAACCTCCCTTTGGAAACCTGTTTGCATCCGGGTGGTCTGGGGCTTTTCCCTTCTTGTTTTCACCCCAGGGGTTCCGGGTGATGCGTGAAAACCGGATTGAATGGAAATCTGACACCCTTTTCATGGAACACTGTTTTTTTAAAAAAACATAAACCAAACGCTGTTTTCCATATTCCAGAAGAATGCAAGGATGTCCATAGGGAAAAGCCTCTATTTTCCCGGGAGAGTCTCCCGTTTTTTACCCGAAAAACCGGGAGAACTTCGATAAAGCCATGCATCATGGAAAGGAGCCGTCCTCTTGAAGGCGGGCACACCAAAACAGAAAAAAATAAAATGATCAAGATTAAAGATTGAAAAGACGGCTGATTGTGTTACATGGGGATACACATTGTGCATATCCGGCACAGCCTACCGGTCCCCATCCGCCCAACGTTCAGACCTGAGTTTTACCGGCGATATGGCTTGTATCCGACGCAAAAAAAATCAAAGGGCATGTACGCGGGATCGTCAATCAAACGGGGAGAGCCCTTGAAAGAACATATCCGTATCCTGATTATTGATGATCATCCCCTTTTTCGTGAAGGTCTCAAATCCATCATTGAGCGGGACAAGCGCTTTGAACTTGTGGGCGAAGCGGGCACTGGCCGGGAAGGCATCCGCATGGCCCAGGCCCTCAAGCCCGATCTTGCCATCGTGGATATTTCCCTACCGGACATCAACGGCATCCAGATCACCCGGGAGCTGACCGCAGCCTCCCTGCCTCTGCGCATTCTCATTGTGTCTATGCACGCCAAAATTGATTATATCGCAGAGGCTTTCCAGGCCGGAGCCATTGGCTATATCGCCAAAGATTCGGCCTCAGACCGTCTGCTTCAGGGCATTGAAACCGCCATGCGGGGGGATTATTACCTGGACAGCGCCATCTCGCACCAGGTGGTGGAAAAGCTCATGCAGTTTCCCGTCAAGGAAGCCAAGATAGCGGATACGGAGTACGGCTCCCTCACACCCAGAGAGCAGGAGATCATGCGGCTTCTCGCCGAGGGCCATGCGCCCAAGGATATCGCCGACCGTCTGTACATCAGCCCCAAGACCGTGGAAAACCACAGAGCCAACATCATGAAAAAACTCAATGTGCACTCCACCATGGAGCTGGTGCGCTACGCCGCCCGACTGGGACTCATTGATGTGGATCTCTGGAAGGAATAACCAGCCCACCCCCTTGGCAGGGGGCAGGCCCTGTGCCTACCCGGATGGCCCCTGATGCTATGGGGCAGCTCCTGTTTACAATTTCTTGTCGTGCATCTTCCCCACCCCATAGTCCTTCCTGCGCATGAATTTTTCCGCAGGCGGCCCGATGAGCTGCATTTCCGGATTCTTTGCCAGCACGTCCATGGCAATGTGCATCTCTTTGGTGCATCCCGTGGAATAGGTGGCATCTTTCCCCACCCACTCCGGAGGCACCCTTTCCCCTGAAAGGGCGAAAGCCTCGGCGATATCCTCGTAGGTCTGAAAACGCCAGATATCGATGTACCCGCTGCGCTGCACAATCTCCCACATGTACATGAGGTCATCGGCATCCATGCCCGGTTCGTAATACTGGGAGGGATTGATGATGAAGGTTTCTGCGAACACGCTGCGCAGATACTCAATGAAGGTGGTCATGATGCGCTTGGCCTCATCAATTTTTCCGGGAATGGAACCGATGATGCCGCTGTAGAACATCACGGTCATGCCGTTTTCCCTGGCCTTTTTCATCTCTTCAATGATGTTTTTAGCCCTTCTTTCCAGGTCAAAATGGGAAAAGCGGATCACATCCGGATGCGCAGGCTTATGCAGAATTTCCACAGCGCCGTTTTCCTTTGTGCAGATATTGAAAACCGGCCGGGTGAATCGGAAATGGGTATCAAAAAAACGTCTGCGCTGTTCCTCTCCCCTGGAAATCACAGCGTCCGTTTCCTTGAAGGCCCTGGCAAAGGTGGTGCAGGCCAAAAGCAGGTTCACATTCTCCCGCGTGCCATCGGAAATCACCACGATGTTTTCTTCTTTCCGCAGAATCTCCACCAGGGCGTTTTTGCTGATCTCAGGATCACTGACAATGCGCGCCCCATCCAGGGCTTCCTGCAAGACCCTGTCTTCCATCACATCCGCAAAATCCACCTTGGTGAAGATGGGCTCGCCCTTGAAGCTCACCACCACCTTGTGTCCAAGGCGGGCAAGGTAACGGATGATTTTGAGATCCATGAGAATCTCTCCGGCCTCGTCCGCCAGCCAGAGAATTTTCTTGCGTCCCTCGTCTTCCCCGCACTGAAAGGTTTCGCCCCGCACTCCAAGAAAACAAAAAAGCGTCTGCACGTCACCGACCAAGGGGCGGGAGAAAACTTCCAGCAGAGCATCCCGATCCGGCGACCACGCCTCCTCTGCCTGCCAGATTTCCCGTGCACCGGTAAGAAGGAAAAGCCGCTTCAGCTCCAGGGCGTTAAGGTTGTCCCGAATACGCCCCAGGGACACGGGCGGCGTTTTCATGGCGGAAAGATCCACAAAATCAAAGGCGTCCCGGAAGGCCTGGGACTTGAGCGTCTCCCTTGCCTTCTGGTTTCTCCGGCTTTTTTCCGGAAGATAGGGATCCATGATGTCCGTCTGATTGAGAAAAATACGGAAAAGTCGTTTTTCCAGACGGGAGGGAATCATCAATTCATCACGGGTTTCATGCTGAAACTTAATGCGGATAAGGGATTCGAGAAAAACCCTGGCTCTGGAATCCTCAATAAAAGTATCAATGACATCCAGAATGCGGACGAGAACCTCCTGATACCGGTTCTGGAGAAATTCCGACTGATTTCGTCCCATAATGGCCGCATACATCTGCTCGGAACAGGGATAATAGCGCTCCCCTTCCTGAAGATGCACCATGAATCCCACCTGCTCCGGCGAGGCGACCTCCTCGGGATAGGTGGCATGGTCCAGGTGGTTTTCAATGTAAAATGCCGCTTCCCAGGCGTCCTGGGAGGCTTTTTCCCTTTCCTCGCGCCCGGCTTCTGAATCCGGATGCTTTGCAAGCGACATTGGGAGGATCCTCCTATGCGATTTTGGTTTCAGTCCTGGAAAAAAACGTGGCCAGAACCCATTCCGCAGCCACGTAGACAGCCATGGCGCAGAGCACACTGTTCAGGGGCGCAATGCCCGGAAGGTGGCGGGCTGCCAGCACACCTGCGGCCCAGGCGACGAGGGCTGCGGGACGTACACTGTCAAAGTGGCTTTCCTCCAGACGGGTGTACCGTCCCTTCCTTACCATATAGTAATCCGCAATGAGAACCCCGCCAATGGCAGGCAGCATGGTATTGAGAAAGGCCAGCCAGCCCACAAAATTATTGTAAAGATAAAGGGCCATGAGGGTGCCGAGGATGCCGTTCACCAGAACAAGAATCTTTTTGGGCAGCCGGGTGATATTGGAAAAACCCAGACCCGAGGCATAAAGGGCGTTGTCATTGGTGGTCCAGATGTTGAGCCCGAGAATGATCATGGCCCAGACAATCATACCCTGCTGCATGAGCACGTCGGAAATGTCCGCCTGCTGATAAAAGGCGGCACCCACAGCCCCAAAGAGAAACATGAGGCTGTTACCTAAAAAAAAGGCGATGAGGGTGGTGGACACAGCGGTTTTCGTGGACTTTGAAAACCGGGTGAAGTCCGGCGTCAGGGTACCGCCGCTGATAAAGGAAGCCACACAGATCCCGATGGCGGCGAACATGCCCATGGGTTCTGCGGGCAGGATACCCAGCCAGGCATCCATACCTCCGAAATCATTCAAAGCCTTGCCAACGGAAAAAAAGCCCAGAATGCCGATGGCCGGTACGGCGATAAAGCTTAAAAGGGTTAAAGCCCGCATGCCGAACCAGGCCGTCATCGTCATGATGCTGCCGGAAACAAGGATGATGAGGTGAAGATTCCAGCCCGTCACTTTCTGAACGGGCAGGGCAAACATGGCAACTCCTACGCCAAACCAGCCCACCTGGGTGATGGCCAGAAGGAAGGACGGCAGAAAGGAACCTTTTTCCCCAAAGGAAAAACGAGCCAGAAGATGGGTGGAAAGCCCGGTTCTCGCGGCAATGGCGGCCAGAAGGGCCGTGTAACAGCCAAGGAGCAGGTTCCCTGTCATCACAGCCAGAAAAAACTCTCCCGCTGTAAGCCCGGTTCCCAGTTTCCCGCCCGCCCACATACTGGCGGAAAAGAAGGTGAATCCCATCATCACCACCAGCATGGGCCAGAATCCCTTCTTATGGGAGTCGGCCACATGGCCCAGGGCAAAATCTCCGTCTTCCGTTCTCTCTCTTTCCATGGTTTTTCCGCCTTTTGCTGATGCGTACAGGGTAAAACCCGAAATCCTGATCTTCCTTCGGATTTCAGGCACTCTTTTTCACCTTTTCAGGGCCTGCATGCGGCGAACTTCCCGACCGCAGAGTTTTCCAAGATCCACCCTTCCGAAGGCTTCAGGGTGAAGCCCCGGAAAGCGCTCCGCCAGAAGATCCGCAAACCCCAGCCCCTTTTCAGCCAGGGCCTGACACTGCATCCAGTACTCTTCCACATCCGCCACATGTTCCGGCGTCCAGAAGGCTCTGGAACCTGCATCATAGATGGCACAGCGCTGCAAGGGAAAGGCGGGATCCTCATACTGGGAAGCCACAAACTCAGGCGCCATATCCGCCTTCCAACGCAGAAGATCCGTTCCCGTGAGTTTAATGGTGAGCGGCGTTTCCGGTGTGGGTACGGTAAATCGCCCTTCCAGGTAAATAAGCGTGGTGTTTTCATAGGCTTCAAAACGGTCCCTGCACATCCCATGGGTCTTTTCCAGGATCTCTTCGGCCCGCACGCCGCCAAAGGTAAAAAACAGGATGGAGCGCAGGGATGCGCCCTGTTTCTCCGCCTCATGGACCAGGGCTCGCATGGCATGCTCCAGGCTGGTGCCCGTGGCCACCACATCACCGACCACAATGCTTGCCACCTTCGGCATGTAGACCTTGCTGTATTCGCTTTCCACAATATGCCAATGCTCAGGATCGTCGCATATCCTTGCCCGCTGAGCGCTGATAAAGGCCGCGCTGTGGCGATTCCACCCAAAGGCCCGGGAAAGGGCCTCGCGGAGGCCGAAATTCAGACCGCCCCGGAGAATATTGAACACAAGGCTCTCTTTTTCCTCAAGGCAAAGGTCTCCCGCAGTCCGGAGGTTCTGCAGAATTCGGACACAGGCGGTTTCCAGTCTGCCGGTATAGTCCACCCCCATGACAGAGGCATCATTGCAGATGGCACGGGTTTCCGGCGTGGATGCGATGAAACGATGGAAACCGGAGCTTCTGCCGTCTCCCATGGGGTGCAGGACGCAGTCCGATACGGAGGGCTGGGAAAGGGACATGGACTTCTCCTTGGCAAGGCGCAAAAAAACCCGCAAAGGCGGGAGTATGGGCATGCATACGGGAAAAACTCCCGTTCATGGGCTGCTGTCTTTTAAAGGCAGGGGATGCGGGTGTCAAGCCCAAGCTGCCTTCCTGGAAAGCTCCCAGCCTGACTTGACACCATGGGCCTCAACTGGTATGACCTCTTACCAAAACTCACCCTGTCAGGAGAAATCCATGCCCATACGTCCTTCCATCCACACGGAACACCACATTCTCCATCGCATCCTTTCCGGAGCCTGGCCCGCAGGCACGACCCTTCCACCGGAACGGGAGCTGGCCCAGAGCCTGGAGGTCACCCGACCCACCCTGAGAGAAACTCTCAAATTTCTCGAACGCCAGGGCTGGATCACCATCCGCCACGGTAAAAGCTCTGTGGTGAACGACTTCTGGAAAAAAGGGGGCCTGGGCATCCTCGGCACCCTGGCGCGGTACACAGAATTCATCCCGCTTTCCCTCATCACCGAACTCTTAGAAATGCGCATGCAGATTCTTCCGCCCTGTGCCCGCCTGGCTGCACAAAAAGACCCGGAAAGCCTTCTCACCTTCCTTGCTCCTGAAAACCTCCCAGGAGACGATCCCAGAACTTTTTCCGAATTTGACTGGAAGCTCCAGGAAAACCTGGTGCTGGCTTCCGGAAGACAGATCACCCTTCTCATGTATAACGATTTCAGGGAGCTTTTTATCGCAGGCGGCACCTTCTATTTTGACAATCCCCAGACCCGCAGGGAATCCCGTCTTTACTATGCGCGGCTGAGAAAAATCCTGCCCCAGAATCCAAAGGCCGTTGAAGAAAGTGTGGCCGCCGCCATGGAGGAGAGCCTTCAGTACTGGCAACGCCTCTTCCCCAACCTTCTTGATCCTGCACCGGAAGCCCCCATCGCCTACATTCCGGACATTCCGGCCTGAGCAGGCTCCATCCCCCAACCATGCAGAACAGGAACCCCATGCAGACCTTTGATCTCATCGTCATCGGCGGCGGCATCACCGGAGCAGGCATTTTCCGGGAAGCGGCCGCCTGCGGCCTTTCCGTCCTCCTTCTGGAGGCCCGTGATTTTGGCTCCGGCACTTCCAGCCGCTCCTCGAAGCTCGTCCACGGCGGACTGCGTTACCTCAAACAAGGAGCCCTCCACCTTACCCTGGATTCCGTACGGCACAGGGAAAGGCTTTTAAAGGAGCTGCCCGGACTGGTCACATCGCTCCCCTTTCTCATGCCCCTCTACGGCGATACCGGGCCTTCGGCCCTTCAGATGAAGGCAGGGCTTTTTCTCTATGATCTCATGGCTGGCAGACAGAGCCACAGGTTCCTGCCAGAAAAAAGGCTCACCACCATCCTGCCCGGCATCCGAACAAGGCATCTGAACGGGGCCTTTTCTTTTGAAGATGCCCAGGTGGATGATGCCCGCCTTGTGCTGCGTCTCATCCAGGAAGGGATCACATATAAAAAAGCCATGGCCCTCAATTATACGGAAGTGAAGGGCCTTTCCAGAAACGAAAAGAGCCGGGTCACGGGTGTCCGGGCGCTGGACAGAGAAAGCGGGGAAGAAAAACCCTTCTCAGGCCGCCTTGTCATCAACGCCACGGGGGTGCTGGCGGAAAAACTCCACCATCTTCCCGACAGAAAGCAGCAGATCCGGCCCCTCCGGGGAAGCCATCTGGTCTTTTCCAGAGACCTCCTTCCCCTGGAAAGTGCCGTGAGCTTTCTCCATCCCCAAGACCGGCGACCCGTCTTCTTTCTTCCCTGGGAAGGCGCCCTTCTTCTTGGCACCACGGATGCCGATGCAGGCCTTCAGGAAGCGGCCCGGCCCCGCATCACAAAGGAAGAAACCCGCTACCTTCTTGCCGCCGCCACCCATCTCTTTCCCCATGCAGGCTTCCACGAAAAGGCCATCCTTGCCACCTTCGCAGGCCTCCGGCCCGTTATCAGCGAAGGCGGGGACAAGGCCCCGTCCGAAGAATCACGGGAACACGAAATCTGGCAGTCTCCCGGCCTTATCAGTGTCACGGGCGGCAAGCTCACCACCTTCCGTAAACTGGCCTGGGACACCCTGAAACACGCCTCCCGTCAGCTTCCCATGGCCCTTCCCGACGAAAAGGCCCCCCTCGTTCCGGAAAATCCCATCCCCTGCCCGGATGCCGTGTCCCCTTTGGTCTGGCAGCGTCTTTCCTGCCGTTACGGAAACCTCCTTGAGCGCATGGCCTCCCTTCCCCCCAAGCTTCTGACAAAAATTCCCGGAACCGCACACCTCTGGGCGGAAATCCCCCTCGCCGCAGGAGAAAGGGGAGTCTATCACCTGGATGATCTTCTGCTGCGCCGCCTGCGTCTCGGCCTTCTGCTCCGGGAGGGCGGCATGGACATCATGGAAGGTATCCGGGAGCTGGCCCTGCCCGTTCTCGGCTGGCGCGAAGAAAAATGGGAGACGGAGGTGGTGCGCTACCAGCTTCTCTGGCAGAAAGACCACGGAGTGCCCGGATGAAAGAAATCCTCCTTGCCATCGACTGCGGCACCCAGAGCCTGCGCGCCCATCTCTTTGACACCCAGGGCCGCCTCATTGCCTCGGAAAAGCGCTGTTACGCGCCCTATGAAAGCCCTAAGCCCGGATGGGCGGAACAGAACCCGGAGCTCTTCTGGAACCATCTCTGCAAGGCCACCCTCAGCCTGAAAGAAAAAGCACCGGAGCCCTTTTCCCGCATCGCAGGCTTAGGCCTTGCCACCCAGCGGGCCACCATGATCTGTCTCGACAGGCAGGGCACGCCCCTGCGGCCCGCCATCACCTGGCTGGATCAGCGCAAGGCGGCTCCGGTCTGGAAGCCCGGTCTGCTGACACCCTTTCTAAGGCTTGCCGGGGCGGCCGACCTCATCCACAAGGCCCAGACCGACGCCAAAAGCAACTGGATCGCCCAGAACCAGCCGGGCCTCTGGAAAAAAACCGCCTCCTACATGCAGGTATCGGGCTTTCTCCATCACAGGCTCACGGGTGAATTTTCCGACAGCACAGCCTCCCAGATCGGGCATCTGCCCTTTGACTATAAAAAACAGGCCTGGAGCGGCCCCTTTGCCATCAACCGCCGCCTTTTTCCCATTCCCCATGACAAGCTGCCAAAACTCCTCCTCCCAGGGGAGCTTATCGGCCATGTGACCCGGAAGGCCGCCGCAGCCACGGGCCTTGTCCAGGGCCTTCCCGTGATTGCCTGCGGATCGGATAAGGGCTGCGAAACCTTAGGGGCCGGCGTTTTTCAGCCGGGCATGGCGAGTCTCAGCTTCGGCACCACGGCCACGGTGCAGACCACCACAAAGGACTACTTTGAACCCCTTCGTTTCATGCCCGCCTACCCCGCCCCCGTTTCCGGATACTACAATCCTGAGGTGGAAATCTTCCGGGGATACTGGATGATCACCTGGTTCAAGAACGAGTTCGGCCACCCGGAAACCCAGGAGGCCCTGGAATGCCAGCTTCCCGTGGAAATGCTGCTGGATCGTCTTCTGGCCGAAACCCCGCCCGGAGCCATGGGCCTTGTGCTCCAGCCCTTCTGGAGCCCCGGTCTCCACCATCCGGATGCCAAGGGCAGCCTCATCGGGTTCGGGGATGTCCACACCCGCGCCCATGTGTACAGGGCCGTCATCGAAGGGCTTGCTTATGGGCTTCTGGACGGCCTGCACTGCATTGAAAAAAAAGGAAGAATCCCCATCCACACCCTGGCCGTCTCCGGCGGCGCGTCCCAGAGCGATGCGGTGTGTCAGATTTCCGCGGATATTTTCAACCGCCCCCTGGTGCGGGGGGAAACCTGCGAGACCTCGGGCCTTGGGGCAGCCCTCGTCACGGCCGTGGGCCTTGGTCTGCATCCGGATGTGACGACGGCCCTTTCCCGCATGGTGCGGGTACAGCAGCGCTTTGTCCCGGATGCCGACAATGTGAGGCTTTATCACCGTCTTTACAGTGAAGTCTATCAGCGCATGTACAAGGCTCTTGCCCCCCTGTACCGGAAAATCCGGGACATCACGGGGTATCCGGAAAGCCGGTGAAAAACAGCTAAGGTACGCAGGCCCTTTGTGAGTGACATTGCAATCGTTTCGGATCAGAGCTTCGCCGACCTGTGCGTAAAGAATCGCCAACTGTCCGAAGTCGGCACAAAAGTCCGCATACCCAAGTTGCGATGGCAATAAAAAAGTTCAAGCTGCCTGTGCCGACAAGTTTTGGCGATTCAGCACAGGGCAAGAAGCTCCCGAATAAGATTGCGTCACAAACAAATGGCCTGTGTGCCTGTACGCCTGTTTAATGATTTAGCAGCTACCCGATTAAAACGTACTGATCATTTACGGATCTGAAAGGAAAGCCATGCCCTCCCACAGCCCATGGATTCATACCCCGCCCCCTGAAAAAAGCTTTCGCAGCATCTTCCGCTGGGGTGATCCCCACACCTTCAAGCATCCCAACCCCAGACTCCACGCCATGCTGAAAGAGACCTTCGGCCTTGGGGACAGGGATTTTCTCACCCCCCGCTTCACGGGCGAGGAAAGGGTTTCAGAAACCCTTCCCATCCCCCTGCCCGAGCCCTTCATTGAGGCCATGGAAAAGGCGGTGGGGCCGGAGCAGGTGCAAAGGGATGCCTTCAGCCGCATCCGCTACAGCACGGGAAAAACCACGGAAGAGGCTCTGGCCCTGCGCCATCACCAGATAGAAGGCATCTCGGATCTTGTGGTGCATCCCCGTCACAAACGGGACGTGCAGGCAGTGGTATCCCTCTGCCATGAACACCGCATCCCCCTTTCCGTGTACGGCGGCGGCTCTTCCGTCACCCTTGGCCACCGCATGGAAAAGGGCGGCGTCACGCTGGTCATGGCCACCCACATGAACCGGGTGCTTTCCCTGAATGAGGAAGACCACGCCGTCACCGTGGAGGCGGGCATCAGCGGCCCGGACTACGAGGCTGCCCTCAACGAAGCTCCCAAACGCTTCGGTGCCCTGCGGCCCTACACCTGCGGTCACTTCCCCCAGTCCTTTGAGTTCAGCACCGTGGGCGGATGGATTCTCACCCTGGGATCGGGGCAGGCCTCCTCCTATTACGGCGATGCGGCAGACCTCCTCCTTGCCGTGGAAGTCATCACCCCCAGGGGAGAGATTGTGACACAAAGCGTTCCCGCAACGGCTACGGGGCCTAAGATTCAGGATATTTTCAAGGGAAGCGAAGGGGCCTTCGGGGTTCTCGTCAGTGTGACCTTAAAAATTTTCCGCAAAATGCCGGAAAACACCAGACGCTTTTCCTTCATCTTTCCGGACTGGAAAAGGGCCGTGGCCGCATCCAGAGAGATCACCCAGGCCCAGTGCGGCATGCCTGCGGTGTTCCGCATCTCGGATGCCGAAGAAACGGACGTGGCCCTGAAGCTCTATGGCGTGGAAGGCGGGCCGCTGGACAGCCTCATGCGTTTTGCCGGATACCGGCCCATGGAACGCTGCCTCGCCCTGGGCACGGCGGAGGGGGCAGCGGGCTTCAGTCGGAATGTGGCGAAAAACGTCCGGCGCATCGCCAAAAAATTCGGGGCCATGGGCCTCACCTCCTACCCGGTGCACAAGTGGGAGCATGGCCGCTACCTTGATCCCTACATGCGGGAAGATCTGCTGGATTTCGGCATCATCATTGACACCCTTGAGACGGGTGTCACCTGGTCGGCCCTGCACCGGGTCCATGACAGCGTACGGGCCTTCATCAAGGCGCGGCCCCAGACCATCTGCATGACCCACGCCTCCCATTTCTATCCCCAGGGCACCAATCTCTATTTTATCTTCATCGCCCGCATGGAAGATCTGGACAGTTACAGGGCCTTTCACAGGGAGATCATTGAACGCATCCTCCATGCAGGGGGCACCCTCTCCCACCACCATGGCGTAGGAAGGATGATGGGGCCTTTCATGGAAAAACAGCTCGGGGGAGAAAGCATGGAACTGCTGCGGGCCGTGAAGAAGCATCTGGATCCCCATGGGATTCTGGGGCCGGGGGTGATGGGCCTATAAGGTGGAAAACGGTTTTCACTGCCCTGATCAGAAAAGCCTTGTTCTGGAACGCAAGACTGGATAAGGCTTTTTTCACAGGGCATGGGGAAAGGCTTCCGGATGGCTTTTTTTGCCAAAATGGAGACCAAATATTTGAAAATCTCAAACCTTCTGTCCAAGAGCTTTTCAGTATCGCTTCCAGACTGGTCCGTGTATCAAAAGAGACCATGCGGAGTGTAAATTGTGAAAACCTCGGCTGGAGGTTACCGATGCTCCTCCGGCGCATCAGCCATGACGTCAGCCAAGAAAAATTGCTCATGTACATCCGCGAGCAAAAAAAAGAATAGGGAAGGCGTAAATAGTGAACCATGTAATCCACAACAGCATCGTGAACTTTATCTGGGCTATTGCCGACGACGTGCTGCGTGACATCTACGTGCGCGGCAAATACCGTGACGTGATCCTGCCGATGACGGTCATACGCCGCCTTGACGCACTTCTGGAGCCGAGCAAGGAAAAAGTCCTCGGCATGAAAAAGTACCTCGACGGAGCCGGGATCGCCAACCAGCACGCAGCCCTCTGCCAGGCCGCAGGCGAGGCCTTTTACAATGTATCCCCCTTCACCCTGCGTGACCTGAAGAACCGCGCCAGACAACAGCAGCTCAAGGCCGATTTCGAAGCCTACCTGGACGGCTTTTCACCCAACGTCCAGGAGATCCTCGACAAGTTCAAGTTCCGCAACCAGATTCCCACCCTGATCGAGGCCGATATCCTCGGCCACCTCATCGAAAAATTCCTCGATGGCCGCGTCAATCTCAGCCCCAAGTCCATTCAGGATGTGGACGGCAACGAGATCCTTCCGGCGCTCGACAACCATTCCATGGGCACTATTTTCGAGGAGCTGATCCGCCGCTTCAACGAAGAAAACAACGAAGAGGCCGGAGAGCACTTCACGCCCCGCGACGTGGTCAAACTCATGGCCGACCTGATCTTCCTGCCGGTGGCCGACGACATCGAATCGGGCACTTACCTCGTCTATGACGGAGCCTGCGGCACCGGAGGCATGCTGACTGTGGCAGAGAAACGTCTGGCTGAGCTCGCCAAAAACCACGGCAAGGACGTCTCCATCCATCTTTACGGCCAGGAGGTGCAGCCGGAAACCTATGCCATCTCCAAGGCCGATCTGCTGCTCAAAGGCGAAGGTGCCGAGGCCGAGAACATGAAGTACGGCTCCACGCTCGCAAGCGATGCCTTCCCCTCGCAGGAGTTCCATTTCATGCTCTCCAATCCGCCCTACGGCAAGAGCTGGAAGACCGATCTGGAACGCCTGGGCGGCAAGGGGGACATCAAAGATCCGCGCTTTGTCACCCAGCACGCTGGCGACTCCGAATACAAAATGATCACCCGTTCCTCGGACGGGCAGCTCATGTTCCTGGTCAACAAGCTCTCCAAGATGAAGCATACCACCCGCCTCGGCAGCCGCATCGCCGAGGTTCACAACGGTTCATCCCTCTTCACCGGCGATGCGGGTCAGGGCGAGAGCAACATCCGCCGCTGGATCATCGAGAACGACTGGCTGGAAGCCATCATCGCCCTGCCGGAAAACATGTTCTACAATACCGGCATTGCCACCTACATCTGGGTGCTCACCAACCGCAAGGGCGAAGAGCGTAAAGGCAAGGTTCAGCTCATTGATGCCACCGAATGGTACGTGCCTCTGCGCCGCAACCTCGGCAAGAAGAACTGCGAGTTCTCCGAGGAACATATCCGTGCCATCTGCGACCTGCTGGTGAATCCGGTCGAAACCGAGAAATCCAGGATCTTCCCCAACGAGGCCTTCGGCTACTGGAAAGTGACGGTGGATCGTCCGCTGCGCCTTGCCGTTGATCTGAGTCCGGCACGGCTGTCCCGGTTCGAACGGACCTGCACCAATGTGAAGGAAGAGCCTCTGGCCAATTTGGCCCGCCGTATGGCCGAGATCCTCGGAGTCGGTCCACACCTCGATTTCAATGCCTTCATGGACACCTGCGACACCGATGCCGACAGGCATGGTGTCAAGCTCACTGCCAAGCGCAAAAAAATGCTGCAAAGCGAACTCTGCGACACCCGCGAGGATGCCGCGCCGGTGCTGAAAAAGGTTCACAAACCAGGCAAGACCATGCCCGATCCCATCCACGGCCTGCTCGAAGCCCAGGTGAACGGTAAGGGCTGCGTGGTAGAATACGAGCCGGATACCGCACTGCGTGACAGCGAACAGGTGCCTCTGCTGGAGGAGGGCGGCATTGAAGCGTTCTTCCGGCGCGAGGTGCTGCCCTACACCCCGGATGCCTGGATCGACCCGGACAAGACACAGGTGGGGTACGAGATCTCCTTCACCCGCCACTTCTACCGGCCTGCACCCATGCGCACCCTGGATGAGATCAAGGCCGATATCTATGCCCTGGAACAGGAAACCGAAGGGCTTCTGGAACAGATTATCGGAGAGGCGGATTGATGAAAAAGACTGCAAAGTCCAGGAGCCGGGAGGTTTTGATGGTGGGTTCCGGTGGTGTGCTGCTGGACGATATCCGGGCCTTGATAAAAGAAACCCGTGCCCAGGTGGCAACTGCCGTCAACGCTGGCCTGACCCTGCTTTATTGGCGTATCGGCAAGCGGATTAACGCGGAAATTCTCAAGGGAGAGCGGGCCGAATATGGTGGGCAGATTGTCTCCGCAACGGGGAAAGAATTGGAACTGGAGTTCGGGCGGGGATTTTCTGAGAAGTCTCTTCGCCATATGATCCGGTTTTCCGAGGCGTTTCCCGAAGAGGCAATTGTCTCCGCAATGCGGAGACAATTGAGCTGGACCCATTTCAAGGCGCTCATCTATCTTGATGCCCCCCTCAAACGAGATTTCTACACTGAAATGTGCAGGGTTGAAGGTTGGAGTACCCGCACCCTGCAAACAAAAATCGGCTCCATGCTTTATGAGCAAACCGCCTTGTCCCGCAAGCCCGAGGATCTGGCCCGCATGGAACTGGATGCCTTGCAAAAAGAAGATCTGCTGACCCCGGATCTGGTCTTTCGTGATCCCTACGTTCTGGATTTTCTCGGTCTGAAAGATGCCTACCTGGAAAAAGATCTTGAGGCCGCCATCCTCCGGGAAATGGAGTCCTTTCTGCTCGAACTGGGCGCGGGTTTCTCCTTTGTTGCCCGACAAAAACGCATGACCGTGGATGGCGATGATTTTTATCTGGATCTGCTGTTCTTCCACCGTGGCCTCAGACGGCTTATCGCCATTGAACTGAAGCTGGACAAATTCCGGCCCGATCATTTTGGGCAAATGTCCTTGTACCTGCGCTGGCTCGACAGATACGAACGCAAACCGGGCGAAGAAGCGCCGCTGGGCATCATCCTCTGCTCCGGCAAGGATGACGAACGGATCGAACTGCTGGAACTCAGCCAGTCCGGCATCCATGTGGCCGAATACCTCACCGAACTGCCACCCAAAAAGATTTTGCAGCAAAAACTTCATGCCGCCATTGAGCTGTCGCGCAACCGGCTCGAAAACAAGGAGGCGGAATGATGAAGCTGGCCCCTTATCCAGAATACAAGGACTCTGCCGTACCGTGGCTGGGGAAGATTCCGGCGCATTGGGATCTGTTCAGGAACGGTCGCCTTTTCTCCCAGCGCAATGAAACCGGGTTCGGAGAATTGCCTATTCTTGAAGTCTCACTGAAAACCGGTATCCGCGTGCGTGACATGGAGAACCTGAAGCGCAAGCAGGTGATGTCCGACCGGGAAAAATACAAGCGAGCGGCTCAGGGGGATATTGCCTACAACATGATGCGCATGTGGCAGGGAGCCGTTGGGGTTGCGCCTGTCGATGGGCTGGTCAGCCCGGCCTATGTTGTCGTGCGACCCTTTCCGGAGGTGGACTGCCGCTATTTCAGCTATCTGTTCCGCACCGCATCCTACATGAACGAGGTGGATGCCTATTCACGAGGCATCGTGAAGGATCGCAACCGGCTTTACTGGCAGGATTTCAAGCGCATGCCGTCACCCGTTCCTCCGATTGAGGAGCAGCGGAACATTACCAAATTTCTTGATGCGGTCGGCAGCAAGGCCCAGCGGTTCATCCGCAACAAGCAGCGGCTCATCGAACTGCTCAAGGAACAGAAGCAGAACGTCATCAACCAGGCCGTGACCCGAGGGCTTGATCCCAAGGTCAAGTTCAAGCCCAGCGGCGTGGAATGGATCGGAGATATTCCGGAGCACTGGGACGCCAGACGGCTCCGCACGCTGGCGGCGGTCAGGGCAAGTGGCGTCGACAAGAACACGGACGAGGACGAAGTCCCGGTCATGCTCTGCAACTACGTGGACGTTTACAAGAACGACCGCATCACCGCTGCCATCGATTTCATGAAGGCCACGGCCACGCCGGAAGAAATTCGCGTTTTTGAGCTGAAAGCGGGCGACGTGATCATCACCAAGGACTCCGAAAGCTGGGATGACATCGCCATTCCCACTTTCGTGCCCGAGGCAATTCCGGGCGTCGTTTGTGCCTATCACTTGGCCTTGATCAGACCGTTCTCAGGTGAAATCGAAGGCGAGTTTCTGTTCAGGGCCTTCTCTTCCGACCCAGTGGCGGACCAGTTCCGGATTGCCGCTACCGGCGTGACCCGCTTTGGCTTGGCGCAAGGTGCAATCAAGGGGGCGTTCTTCCCGCTACCGCCGTTGGAGGAACAACGGGCGATTATTGCTCACATCAATGAGAAGTGCGCAGAAATCAGCCAGGCGATTTCAAGGGCCGAGCGTGAGATCGAGCTGATGCGCGAATACCGCACTCGACTGATTTCCGATGTGGTCACCGGTCAGGTGGACGTGCGCAACATCGAGGTGCCGGAGATTGCCGAGGACGAACTGCTGACGCTGGATGAAGACACCACCGATGCCGATGACCTGAACAGTGACGAGGGGGAGATGGATGAAACCGACTGACAAAACCCCCAAGAACAGCCTCGGCAAACCCCAGGACTATCCGCGTCTGCTGACTGAGATCAAGGAGCGCATCCGCTCCGCCCAGTATGAAGCCCTCAAGGCGGTCAACAAGGAGCTGGTCGGCCTTTACTGGGACATCGGCCGAATGATAATGGAACGGCAGGATGTTGAAGGCTGGGGCAAGGCAGTGGTGGAACGGTTGTCTGCCGACCTGCGGCAGGAATTCCCAGGTGTGAAAGGTTTTTCGGTTCAAAATCTATGGTACATGAGACAGTTCTATTCGGAGTATCAGGGCAGCCAAAAACTCCAACCACTGGTTGGAGAAATTGCGTGGGCGCATAATCTTGTCATCATGAGCAAGTGCAAGGATTCGCTGGAGCGGGAATTTTATATCCGTATGACCCGCAAATTCGGCTGGTCTAAAAATGTACTCATCCACCAGATCGACAACCAGAGCTATGAAAAATCCTTGCTGGGCCAGACCAATTTCGACCAGGCGCTCACACCGGAACTTCGCGCCCAGGCCAAGCTGGCAGTGAAGGACGAATACACCTTCGATTTTCTGGAACTGGGCGAGGAACACAGCGAGCGGCAGGTTCGCCAGGAGGACGAGAACCCATCCATCGGCATCATCCTGTGCAAGGAGAAGAACCGCACCATTGTGGAATATGCCCTGCACGATGCCAGAAAGCCCATCGGCGTGGCCACGTATGAAATCACCAAGACCCTGCCCAAGGCACTGAAAGGCCAACTGCCGTCGCCTAAGGACATCGCCCGTTTGCTGGAAGACCTCTGAATTGTGAAGGGTGAAAAATATGGAGGAGATGCAATGACCACGGACACAACGGAAAAGGGTCTGGAAAACCTCATTGTCCAATCGTTGATTGGCGAAGCCGGATACGTTCAGGGCAACCCGCAGGACTACGACCGGGAACACGCCGTGGATCTGGCCAAGCTCATTGCATTTCTGCACGCCACGCAACCGGAACAACTCGAAGTGCTACGCCTCGACCCGGCATCCTTTCACCCTTCACACCTCACCCCTCACACGTCAAACTTCCTGCACCGCCTGCAGGGCGAGATTGCCAAGCGTGGCGTGGTGGACTGTTTGCGTTCCGGTATCAAGCACGGCCCGGCCCATGTGAACCTTTTCTACGGAACGCCGACACCGGGCAATGTGAAGGCAGCCGAACGGTTCGCGGCCAACATCTTCAGTGTCACCCGCCAGCTCCGCTACAGCCGCGTTGAAACCGCGCTCTCCCTCGACATGGCCGTGTTCATCAACGGCCTGCCCATCGCCACCTTCGAACTCAAAAACAAACTCACCAAGCAGACGGTGCTCGATGCCGTGCAGCAGTACCAGCGCGACCGCGATCCGAAGGAGCTTCTGTTCCAGTTTGGCCGCTGTGTTGTCCATTTTGCCGTGGACGACCACGAGGTGCGTTTCTGTACCCACCTCAAGGGCAAGGGGTCGTGGTTTCTGCCCTTCAACAGGGGGAACAATGACGGCGCGGGCAATCCGCCGAACCCATTCGGTATGGCCACCGATTACCTGTGGAAGGAGACCCTCTCCAGGGCGGGCCTCACCGACATTCTGGAAAACTACGCCCAGGTGGTGGCGGAAAAGGACGAGAAGACCGGCAAAAAAAGATCCAAGCAGATCTTCCCCCGCTACCATCAGTTGAAGGTGGTGCACATGCTGCTGGCCCATGCCGCTGAAAACGGTGTCGGCAGGCGTTACCTGATTCAGCACTCGGCGGGCAGCGGGAAGAGCAACTCCATCGCCTGGCTGGCACACCAGCTCGTGGGGCTGGAGCATGAAAGCAAGACGTTGTTCGATTCGGTCATCGTGGTCACAGACCGACGGGTACTCGACAAGCAGATCCGCGACACCATCAAACAGTTCGCCCAGGTCTCCGCCACCGTCGGCCATGCCGAAGACTCCGGCGACCTGCGCAAATTCCTCAAGGCCGGGAAGAAAGTCATCATCACAACGGTGCAGAAGTTCCCTTTCATCCTCGATGAGATCGGCAACGAACACCGCAGGAGCAAGTTCGCCATCATCATCGACGAGGCCCATTCCAGCCAGGGTGGCAAGACCACCGCCGCCATGAACCGTGTGCTGGAGGAGGCCGCGCCCTACGGTGGCTCTGATGCGGCGGAGGAAGAGACGGTTGAAGACAAGATCAACAGGATCATGGAAGGCCGGAAGATGGTAACCAACGCCAGCTACTTCGCCTTCACCGCAACCCCCAAGAACAAGACCCTGGAAATTTTCGGCGAGCCGGATCCACAGCCCGACGGCACCGTGAAGCACCGTCCCTTCCACAGCTACACCATGAAACAGGCCATTCAGGAAGGCTTCATCCTCGATGTGCTGAAGAACTATACCCCGGTAGAAAGCTACTACCGTCTGGCCAAGATCGTGGAGGATGATCCGCGCTTTGACGCCAACAAGGCCCTGAAAAAACTGCGCCGCTACGTGGAGTCCCACGAACACGCCATCCGCGAGAAGGCCGAGATCATGGTGGATCACTTTCACGCCCAGGTGATCGACCACCGCAAGATCGGCGGGCAGGCCCGGGCCATGGTCATCACAGGCGGTATCGAACGGGCCATTCAGTATTTTCACGCCTTCAGGGACTACCTCAAGGAGCGCAAAAGTCCTTATACATCCATTGTCGCCTTTTCCGGGGAACACGAGTATGGCGGCAAGAAGGTCACCGAAGCGACGCTGAACGGCTTTCCCAGCAGCCAGATCCCGGACAAGGTGCGAGAGGATCCGTACCGCTTCTTGATCGTCGCCGACAAGTTCCAGACCGGCTACGACGAACCGCTGCTGCACACCATGTATGTGGATAAAGCACTCTCCGACATCAAGGCGGTGCAGACTCTGTCACGCCTCAATCGCGCCCATCCCCAGAAACACGACACCTTTGTGCTCGATTTTTACAACGACTCGGAGACCATTCAGAAGTCCTTCAAGGATTACTATCGTACCACCATCCTCAGTGACGAGACCGACCCCAACAAGCTGCACGACCTGAAATCAGATCTGGACGGCTACCAGGTCTGTTCCAAGGCACAAATCGACGATCTGGTGGGGCTTTATCTGAACGGTGCAGACCGTGACAAACTCGACCCCATCCTGGATGCCTGCGTCGCCACCTACAAGGCTGATCTCGACGAAGACGGACAGGTGAACTTCAAGGGTAAGGGCAAAGCCTTCGTGCGCACCTACGGTTTTCTGGCCTCAATTCTTCCCTACTCGAATGCTGACTGGGAAAAGCTGTCGATCTTTCTGAATTTCCTGATCCCGAAACTCCCTGCACCCAAGGAAGAGGATCTGTCCCGGGGCATCCTGGAGGCCATCGATATGGACAGCTACCGTGTCGAGGTAAAAACCAGCCTCAAGATCAACCTTCCGGATCAGGATGCCGAAATCGAACCGGTGCCGACAATGGGCATGGGCTCTGAAATAATTCCATACAGCTTAAAGCTTACTTCAGCTGGAATCTTAACGGTTTTAATTGCTTACAATGCTTTCATAAAATTTAAACAACAAAGCAAGCATTCAACAAATAACAATATTTCATTGCTATAATTGAGATAACGTGTTAATATAATGCCGTCTTCTATCTTCTTAAACAAACAAATAATATTGGGAATGGGGTTTCATGAAAAAATTAAATATTGGTGTTAAACTTATAGGAATGGTGGCTGTTCTTCTTTTGCTCATGATAATAACTTCTGGATACGGTATTTTAAAGGTCAATCATATTAATCAAGAACTTAATGAAATCACAGAATATAATAACCCCTTGTCAGATTTCGCAACTAAAATTTCAATTACACAACTGAACCAGGCCGTCCTTTTTGAAAAAATATTGTTTTTATCGAAAGAATCAAAGAATGAGGAACAATTTAAGGAGGACTGGCGAAAATTTGAATTCTATTCGAAACAATTTTATATAAATATGGACAATGCTGTAAACCTCGTAAAAAAAGCCTTAAATAACACTGACTGCCCAGAGCAATATGATAAATTATTTATCCTCCTTAAGGAAATCAATAGTAAGCATTTAGGATATGAGAAACACGTTAAACATTCAAGGATGCTATTGCTAAATAATAAGCATGATGAGATCCCTTCCCATATAAAAGAGGTGGAACTTAAAAAAGTAGAGTTACTTGGAAAAACGGAAGATGTGCGTACTTTTATTACTAAAATGTCAGATGATTTTGCTAAAGAAGCTAAAGAAAGTGGCGATACCAGTGGGAAAAATATGATAATGCTAACTCTTTTTGCTATGATTCTCGGGCTTGTACTTGGGCTCCTCTTGACGAGAGAAATCACAGGGCCTGTAAAACAGGTTGTCTCGAGCTTGAAGGATATTGCAAATGGTGAAGGAGATTTAACTCTTCGGATCAAAGTGAGTGGAGGGGGAGAAATTTATGAATTGGCCAGCTGGTTTAATCTGTTTTTGGATAAATTGCGGGGAATGATCTTGGAGACCGCTGGCAACACAAAAACCTTAAACAATTCATCCACAGAATTTCTTGGGTTGTCAAGTGATATGCAAGACAATGCCTTAGAGACTCAAGACATTGCCAAAGATGTAAAGAAAGTCACAGAATCAATGAATGATAAAATGAATTCTGTAACATCTGCATCTGCGGCCGCTTCTGGAAATGTCAGTTCTATTGCGTCTGCGGCTGAACAATTGAATCAGATGATTGAAAGAATAATGGAAAATACGACCGAAGCCAAGTCTGTTACAGGGGGAGCGGTTAGTCGAGTCAAAGATGTTTCTGAAAAAATTGGTGACCTTGGTTCAGCCGCAAAATCAATTAATCAAGTGATTGAAACCATTAATGAAATATCTGAACAGACTAACCTACTTGCACTTAATGCCACCATCGAAGCGGCAAGAGCTGGCGAAGCAGGAAAAGGTTTTGCTGTGGTTGCAAATGAAATTAAAGAGTTAGCTAAAAAAACTGCAGAAGCAACCCTTTTTATTAAAGAAAAAGTCGAAGGAATTCAAAAAACGACTAAAGGCTCGGTTGAAGAAATCGAAGTCGTCAACAAGATTATAGAGAATATAGATTCAAACGTGTCAGGAATTGCACAAGCGCTTAATGAACAATCCGAGGCTACCAAAGAAATCGCCGTCAATTCTTCACTTGCTTCTCAGGGTATTTTGGAAATGAATGAAAATGTCACGCAGATATCTTCTCTTTCTCAGGGGGTAGGAGTTTCCATTTCTCGTATAAACGATTCTGCACAGAATACCGCACAAGGAAGTTCACTGATGAATGTTAAAGCAACTGAATTAAACCATTTATCCGAAAAGTTAAGAGATATGGTTGTCCAGTTCAAAATATAGCCCGAATTTACAGTGCCTTGGAGGTGCAAGCCTTTTAAAAAACAATGAGCCTGGTTCAGAAACGCATCAATCTGGACCGAGTGGGTTTATTTGTTCGTGACGGATTTGTACCAAGTGTTTAATAGACCCCCATTATAATTAAAAACATTTTTTCTCAGGCAATACAAATAGCATTTCAAACTTTAATTAGATAAGAATCAATATGAAACTTGAAGACACCCATAAAAGCCTTTTCAGAAATCTTTTACTTGGTGGCCTTGTTATTTCAATACTGGTAGGCATTATCGCTACAGTTATTGAAATACGAAGCATTGATAATCAATTGGCAGAGATCTCATATACTGAAGCAGAAAAAACTTCTTCTTCTTATGAAAAATATTATAAGTTGAAAACAGTAGAAGCATATAAGGAGTTGAATGACAGTATTCAAAAAAGTCTTGATCATGATCTTTTCATTTTTATTGAGTTTTTAGATGATAGCCTGAAACCAGTTATTCAAGCTTCGATAAAAGATTATGAAACGATTAATGGAAAACTGAACAAAAAATTTGGTACTTTTAAAATGAAAGGTAAATATGAGTGCAAAACAGGGTACTATAACGGTCAGCTATATATAAAATTTATGGTTCCAGTTATAAGTAAGACAGATAATTCCGTTATTGGGCATTTTCAGGGAATCTATCACCTTTCTAATAAGCAATTGAAAGATATAAAACTTAAAAGCCTGATTTCAATTATTATGACTATGGTTGTGGTTCTCATAACTACCATTCTAATTTATCCGATTATATTTCGTTTGAATAAGCGTCTTTTGAACCTTTCATCAGATCTTCTGATTTCTAACACCAATATATTGAAGTCTCTGGGTAGCGCTATTGCAGAACGGGACAGTGATACCAATTCACACAATTATCGGGTCACTATATATTCTGTTAAACTTGCTGAAGCAATTGGACGCAGTCCAGTTCAAATCAGGGATTTAATTACAGGGGCCTTTTTACATGACGTTGGAAAAATCGGAATAAGCGACTCGATACTTCTTAAACCGGGAAAACTGACCGATGAAGAATTTGAAATCATGAAACAGCATGTCTCTATCGGAGCAAAAATTGTTCAAAATAATGAATGGTTAAAGCGTGCAACAGATGTTATTCGGTACCACCATGAAAAATACGACGGCAGTGGATATCTGGCAGGACTAAAGGGGAAAGACATTCCGGTAAATGCAAAAATATTTGCCATTTCAGATGTCTTTGATGCTCTAACTTCTGAGCGTCCATATAAAAAGCCATTTTCATTTAAAAAATCAATGGATATAATGAGGGAGGATGTGGGTAAGCACTTTGATCCTGAACTATTCAATAAATTTGAAAATATAGCAGAAAAACTCTATACAAAATTTCATGCCATCAATGATGAAGAATATCTAAATCAATGCATGGAAGACATTATGAATGATTATTTTTCAATAAACTTTTAATCCTATAAAACAGGTATTTTTGTTCTAAACCCGACATATGAAAAGCCCGCCCACTTGTACCGCAGGGCCGCTTTATAGTTGTTTTTAGCTTTTTGCGAGTCCATCACCCCTGAAATGGATCTAAGTTCTGTAGCGGGTACATCAATTTTTTCCTGATCCGGTGTTTGTACCCACTCTTTAATGATGTCTCCCATATCATTAAGTATACCGGTTTTATTATCTTTTAATTCATTGTGTTTTATTTCCTCAGTTAATATTTCAGAATTGACTTCACTCTCGGGGCTCTCAGTAAGGCCTGAACTCATGTGATATTGATAAGTAAATCGCCACTCTTTTTCAGTTAACAATTATAGGAATTTATCCATAGTCCGTGCAAGAAAAGTCGAAGTAGGAGTAGTGGACGCGAGCGTGCTCTGAGCGGCGAAGTAGCTGTAACCTGTTAATATTACAAAGGGCAAAATCACAAAATTATAGTTATGATGCCAAAATGTAGCCGGAATAAATATATTGACATTTCAGCTATTTATAATTTACTTTGCACCTGGTAACAGCTTCGCTTCCACTGGGCCAACTGCGAAGGGGTTAATATAAATGATTACAACTGTAATCTTTCGGATCTGTTTTTATATCTCGGCAAGGTCCATTTGGTGTTGAAGTTAAAACTCGACAATTAAAAATATTCAGATCAAAAAAAGATTATTTTGGATCAATCTGAAAAAATATTATTTCTGGCCAATGAGGATTATTGATAATTTAATACAAGCAAAAACCTAACCGGACACCACTGAGAAATTCTATGAGTATGCCACAGAGGCAGGTTTTCGAATTCATGCCTGTGCAGCCGGAGATCCTGAAAGTAAAGGTAAGGTTGAAGCTGGAGTCAAGTATGTCAAAAATGACTGCCTGTATGGTGATAGCTTTGAAACAAAAAGCAGCGTACGCAGACATGTTCTTGAATGGCTTGAGGATGTTGCCAATAGCCGTATTCATGGAACAACCGGTAAAATACCTCATAATCATTTTGAAACTGATGAAAAACAACACTTGTCTAAATATCTTACACCAGCCTGCTGTTCTGAGCAAAATCCTGCCTGTGAATCAAGAAAGGCAGATAAAACAGGCCTGATCTCCTGGAAAGCTAATAAATATTCTGTACCCATGGCATATCAGAGAAGGCGGGTAAGAGTTCAGGAAGATACAGAAAACATTTACATCAAAGATATTGAAACAAATAATATTATTGCTCAACATTCCCTTTGCAGGGAAAAAGGCAAGATAATCAAAAACAACAATCATTACAGAGATCATGAACAAAGGATTAAGGATCTTGAGCAAAAGATTGTATCCATTGCAGGAGAAGAAAACGGTGCGGCCCTTTGCAGGCATTTGAAGGATACAGAACCTCGAATTTATAAAGATCAGCTTGTGGCTGTTGAAAAGATTTTATTTGATTTCAATCCTATAGACGATGATTTGCTGCAGCATCTATGCCAAAAACCTTTAATGACAGCATCCCGTCTGAAAAACTATCTTGAAGCTGACCAGAAGGCAAAAATGAAGGGCCGATCTTCCTCCATGCAATTTGATATTTCTTCAGAAAAACTTGATCTTAGAGCTTATGCAGCCATCATTGGCCAACCTGTCGGTGGCCAGGAGGTGACCCATGAGCATGCTTGAACAAACAGCTTCCCGTTACCGTAGCCTGAAACTTACTACCACTGCCTCTCAGCTTGCGGACCTTATTGCACAGGCAGAAGCAAATGAAATATCCTATTTGAGTTTCGCTGATCAACTGGTCTCAAATGAGTTGAATCATCGTTTGCATACAAGAGTGCAGCGTAACTTCAGGCAAGCAGGATTCCCGGCAAGAAAGTTTTTGGAAGATTTTGACTATAGGCATCAGACAACCATTACAAAACGCCAGATAAACAGTCTTTTAGACTTTAATTTTATTGACGATAGAAACAATCTTATTTTTATTGGCCCGCCTGGAGTAGGCAAAACACATCTTGCTATTGGAATAGGAATAAAGGCTATAGAAGCCGGATACAAGATTTTATTCCGTAATGCCCTTGATCTTGTCGAAGACCTTGAAATGTTTGAAATGAAAGGGGAATTAAAAAAAAGAATCAGCCAAATTTCAAAATATGATCTGATTATTATTGATGAGCTTGGATATCTTCCTATGCTTCAGCAGGCAAGATATAATTTATTTCAACTTATCAATGCCTTATACGAGTTCAGGTCTATCGTTCTGACAACCAACAAAGATTTTACCAGCTGGGGTGATTTTTTTCATAATGACAATGTCGCTATACCCATTGTCGATCGCATCATACACCATTCACATATTTTTATGATGGGAGGTGAAAGTTATCGAATTAAGGAGAAAATGAAAATTTAATTTATCAAAATGGGTCAATTTTATTGGCCAAAAGTGGGTCAAAAATTTTGGCCATTGACACCGACCAGCGGCGGTGGCCGCAAGCCGGAACCGGAGCTGGATCAACTGAGCAACATCATCAGGGCATTCAATGACCAGTTCGGCAATATCGACTGGAAGGACGGCGACAAGATCCGCAAGATCATCGCCGAGGAGATCCCGGTCAAGGTGGCAGCGGACGCAGCCTACCAGAATGCCATGAAGAACAATGACAAGAAAACCGCCCGAATCGAGCACGATGCCGCGCTCCAGCGGATCATGATCGACCTCCTGTCCGACCACACAGAACTGTTCAAGCAGTTCAGCGACAATCCGTCGTTCAAGAAATGGCTGGGCGACACCATCTTTGGGGTGACCTACCAAGAGAGCGCAAAGGCCAATGCACAAACTGGCAGATAAGCGGCTACACACCATGCAAAAAGCTACGTTTCTGAACAGATGGGGCCTTTCATGGAAAAACAGCTCGGGGGAGAAAGCATGGAACTGCTGCGGCCCGTGAAGAAGCATCTGGATCCCTTTTCAATTTTTTCCCCTTGAATATCTGATAGAAAACATGGAAAATTTCCTCTTGTTGCATTTTTGGAGCGCAGAGAATGAAAAACAACAAAACAGCTTTGATCGTGATCGACATGCAGCGAAGCATGCGTGGCCCGGACGCAGGCGAGCGGAATAATCCAGATGCCGAGGGAAACATCCACTGTCTGCTCAGTGCATGGAGAAAGACGGGCTGGCCGATTATCCATGTTCGTCATATTTCCCGGATCCCAGGCTCGCCATTCTGGCCCGGTCAGTCTGGTGTTGAATTTCAGTCTGAGCTCTCCCCGATCACAGGCGAACACATCATTGAAAAAAACGTACCCGATGCCTTCATCCAAAGCGGTCTGGAGCGATGGCTCCATGTCCGCGGCGTTAAGCACGTCGTCATCGCGGGTGTCAGTACGAGCAACTCGGTCGAGTCCACGGCACGCACCGCAGGCAATCTCGGCTTTAAGACGATTGTGGTATCAGACGCTACGTTTACTTTTGCAAAAAAGGACTACAGGGGTGTCCTGCGGTCTGCGGATGAGGTACACGCGATGTCCCTGGCCAACCTGGACGGTGAATACGCCTCCGTCTTGAGTACGGCGGAAATTATCAATTTGCTCTGACATCTGAATTCACACACCGAAGGACATCGCCCGTTTGCTGGAAGACCTCTGAATTGTGAAGGGTGAAAAATATGGAGGAGATACAATGACCACCGGCACGCCGGAAAAAGAACAAACAGCCCTGCATGATTATAAAGACCCTGTGCGCCAGCTGCTGACCTACGGTGCCTGTCTCATGGGGCAAGATTTCAGGAATTGGCCTGATTACCTTCAACTGGGTCTGAATAAAAATCATGTTCAGGAACTGATCGCAATGGTCACGGACCAAGCGCTTCACCTTTCTTCTTCGGAATCCACTGAAGTATGGGCGCCCGTGCATGCATGGCGGGCCTTGGGCCAGCTTAAGGCAGAAGAGGCCATTACACCTCTCATAAGCATCTTCTGGATGGCGGACGATGCAGAAGATGACTGGGTGACTGAAGAAATGCTCCTTATCATGGGGATGATAGGGCCTGAAGCCATATCCCGTCTCACCCAGTATATGAAAGACAGACATAACGGCATCTATGCAAGAAGTATTGCGGCCAGTAGTCTGCACCGTATTGCTGAAATGCATCCTGAAAAAAAAGAAGTGTGTATCAGAAAACTGACGGAGCAGCTTGCGGACCATTGTGAGGATGATGCCGAACTGAACGGATATATCATTGATGCTCTCATTCGCCTGAAAGCCCTTGAATCCATCAGGATTATTAAAAAAGCCTTTGAAAAAAACTGCGTGGACGATTCCATCGTCGGTGATTTTGAAGATATTGAAATCGCTTTTGGCCTGAAGGAGAAGAGAACAAAAAAACGGGAGCCCTACTTTGTTTTTGACAAGGAGAAATACAATCCCGGCAGGGCATCTGAACCCGCAGGCAGATCCGCCAGCAAAAAGACCGGCAGAAACGAACCATGCCCTTGCGGCAGCGGAAAAAAATATAAAAAATGCTGCCTTATATAAACAAAAAAAGAGATCCCCCCCTTTTCTCGCTTTTCACGGGATCCATGCCCATACGGGGCAGGTTCTCCTTTTCATGCATTATACAAGGATAGGACTTGATATCATCCATGGACACTTCAACGCTCTCATCGCATCTCCATTCTTCGTCTCCGAAACTGGCACTGACGGCTGCCTGTGGAGCAGGAATCATGTGGGGAACCGGCGCGCTGGTTGTCAATATACTTGTCGCCCGGCATGGCTTCACCCCTGAAAACGTTTCCTTCTGGCGTTTCGTCATTGGCGCGGTTGTTCTCGTTGGGGTCTTTGGCCGTGCCATTTCGTGGAGCCGACTGCGGCCGTTGCTGACAACGGTCCTTCTTGCGGGCGTGACAATGGCTGGCTATGTATTGCTCTGGTTTCTTGGAATCGAACAATTGGGTGCCGCTGTTCCCACACTGATTGCGCTCTGCCTGCCACCTGTCATCGTCGCCATCATTGCAGTCGCGCGGGGTCAGGAAACAGCAGATCTGCAACTCGTTTTTGTGCTTTCAGCCGCGATCCTCGGTACCGTTTTGGTCATCACCCAGCACGGTACCATTACGGCAGGTGTCGGGCCGCACAACACTTTGCTCGGGGTTGCCTTCTCCATTGGTTCGGCGCTCCTGTATGCTGGCTTCTCCATGATCAGTGGCCGTATTTCCATCGCCCTCGGAGCTGGACCGGCCACAGCGTGTCTGACCGTGGTTGCAGCCGCCGTAATGAGTTTATACGCCCTTTGCCGACCATTCACCTGGCCGACAGAAATTCCACCGCAAGCATGGCTGCTCTATCTTGGCATTGTCACCGCAGCCCTCGCATTACTTGCCTTCAGCTGGGGAGCTGCGCGACTGAAGCCCACGGCACTCACTGTGGCCACCTTGCTTGAGCCTCTCACGGCTGTGGTGCTTTCGGCTTTCCTTCTTGATCAGCACTTCGGAACATTACAGTGGCTGGGCGCTACGCTCCTGCTGTTAAGTATATGGGGCCTTGGGAGCAGAATATCAGCAAAGATCGAAAACAAGAGACCAGCCATCAGCCAAGTGGGGGGTGCTCCCTTCATCTGACAGATACCATCAAGAATCGGTTAATTTTATCAAGCAAAATAAAGACCCTCTTATCAGAACCTTCGCCTCCATCACAGAGACACTTTATTTATTGGGTTTCAACCGAAATGCTCAGATAGATTTTTTAGAGTGGATTGGCAGAGGAGCCGTTGAGATTCATGATATCCAGAATAAAGTTTTTCTCAGGCTAAAAGAGCTGACAGAAAAATATTGTGACTCACCAATGAATTTTTCCGATTCATCCCTTGTATATATGGCTGAACAACTGAACATCAATACCATTGCAACCATTGACCGTGATTTTACAGTTTATCAGGATCAAAAAAAGAAAAAAGTTTGAAAAAGTTATGCTTTCTCGAATGAATCCGCCCCATACTGCTGCAAATGCATTTTTCCAAAAGCGCGTCTTAATCTAGCGCACGACGACCTCGCTCCGAATTCCGTACTCATTGACGACCGCCCGTCGTTCCCCCCCTGCAAGCGGGGTGCAACTCAGCTTTTTCCAGCCTGTGCCTCCTAGGGATTCAAGCTCCATTTTCTCCGATGTCACCTTCACATGAATGCGAAATCTGTGACCTTTCAAATCTGACGCCCTGGCAGCCACACCCGATTCATCGATCCAGAAACTGCACCCCCCGTCGCCAGACTCCCTCCATTTCAGGGTCAGCCAGTCTGTGCCATGGTGCCGCTCAAAGGAAACTTCGGACGCATCCCAATCCACTACAAACTCAAAACTTGCAGGCTGTACCGTACTCCTGCCTGTTCCGTATGTGTACGAAACAAGGGCCGCACATACCAAAAAACCTGTGACCAGAAATGCCACCACCCGATTTTTCATCACATTCCCCCCTTCATTGGTTCTTTGCCAAAAGGAACCTGTCTCTCTTTTTTGTGTAACGATTTTTCCCCCGCTCACTCTTCTACCCCAACGGGCTCTCTTCATACACTTTTTTTCAGGAGTTTCTCATGTGGCGGATCGTTCTTGGCATCAACAAACACCTCACTCTGGCCATTCCGGTCATGATGGGGGCAGGCTTTGTCTATGGAATTTTTTTTCCCGCAGACGGACTGAAAATGGCCATTGTGCCCCTCACCTTTCTCATGGTCTATCCCATGATGGTAACCCTCAAAATCCGCAAAGTTCTCGAAGGAGGCGACAGCAAAGCCCAGATTCTCACGCAGCTTTTGAATTTTGGCATCGTCCCCTTTCTCGCCTGGGGGATGGGCCGCATTTTCTTTGCGGATCATCCCTACATGGCCCTGGGATTGCTGCTTGCGGGACTGGTGCCCACCAGCGGCATGACTATTTCCTGGACAGGTTTTGCCAGGGGCAATGTGGAAGCCGCTGTCAAGATGACCGTCATCGGCCTGACCTTAGGCTCCTTTGCCACCCCTTTTTATGTTCAGGCCCTCATGGGCGCGTCCATTTCCGTGGATTTCGCGCTGGTCGTCCGGCAAATCGCCTTCATCGTTTTCCTGCCCATGGTCGCAGGCTTTCTCACCCAGACCGCCCTCATCCGGGCCTGTGGTCAGCCACGATTTCAAAAAGATATCGCACCGAAATTTCCTGGGCTTTCCACCATCGGTGTGCTGGGTATCGTTTTTGTTGCCATTGCTCTGAAAGCCCGAACCCTTGCCGAAGCCCCGGAAATGCTGGGACTGATCCTGATGCCCCTGGTACTGATTTATGGCATCAATTTTGGCATCAGCACCCTGGTCGGCAGGTATTTTCTACCCCGTAATGACGCCATTGCCCTGATTTACGGCTCTGTTATGCGCAACTTATCCATTGCCCTTGCCATTGCCATCAACGCCTTTGGCCCTCAGGGTGCCCAGGCTGCCTTGGTCGTGGCCATGGCCTATATCGTCCAGGTGCAGTCTGCTGCCTGGTATGTCCGGTTCACAGACCGTATTCTGGGGCCAGCCCCTGTTTCACCTTCACTTGGCCTGAAAGCATAGCATGAAAAGGACACCCCTTTTTTGCTACTGGATCGCAAAAAAGCCTCCCTGAAAGAGGCTTTTTTATCCTGTCACCCGGTCTTTCATCCATCGTCTGCCAGGCAATAATCCGGTTACCACCGTCTCCCTTCCATCTTAGAGAACCGTCATGCCACCTTTTTCATAGCAGAGGCCAGCATGCGATCGGCCACAAGACCCGGAGCCAGGCGTTTCCGGGCCATCTCGGCCAGGGTCATTTTTCCCTCTTCATCCATGGGAAGGCTTTTTACGGCAAGACTCAGGGCCTTTTCCATGGCGCTGCGCACCCGCTCAAACCCCGCACTCACCTCAGGATAAAGATTGTCCTCCCGCCAGGGGAGAATCATGCGGCCTTCGGCCTTTCCCGACCTGTGGGAAGGGGTGATCACCTCCCAGCTTCCCTGCCGCCCCGCCCCTGCCCTCTCGTTCTGGCCGGGATAGCAGTGGGCTTCCCAGTACGCAGGCGGCATGGGAATGCCCGTATCCACGGCCAGAGGTGCCATGCCAAGCCCCATTTCCGCAGGTTCCAGTGTGATGACCCAGTTCAGAACCGGGCGATAGTTGCCGCGTTTTTTCTGAATCTTCCAGCTAATGTCCATCCCTTCTCCTCCCTATGATATGCCCCTTATGTTCCAGGGTCGTTCTTTCACATGTCCCAGGGTTTTTCCGCTATGAAACGCCTCCCAGATACACAAGCTCTCCGAACGGGGGGGCCTCACGCCTCCCTTCCCCGCACACCGCCCAGAGCACGGGAAAATCCGGCTCTTCAGGATAATGGGAACAGGCAAGATCCGTCAGATAGACAAAGCAGCGGGGAGCAATCCCCTCCTTTTCCAGCCAGCGAAAAGGGGCCCGGAAATCCGTACCGCCCCCGCCCGTAAAAAGGGGTTCTAAGGGCAGATCCGAACGGGAGAGGGAAAAAACCCCGGCCACGGCCTGATCGCAGCCCATCACCAGAATCTCTCCGGCAAAGGAGGTCAGGATGGCGGATACTTCCGCACAGAACAGATCCAGTTCCCCATCGGATATGCTGCCGGAAGTATCCACCACAAGAACAATGCGATCCGCTTCCTCGCTCCGCACCGAAGGCAGATAGATGCCCTGATGCAGATACCTGCGGTTGGGCGGAGACCAGGCATAATCGCTGCGTGCACTCTGATCGATAAAACGGCTGAGGAGCATACGCCAGTCCATACCCGGCTCCAGGGCCTGACGCACCTCGCGCAGAAGACTGGCCGGAAGATCCCCGCAGTCCCGCTCCGTCATCAGGGCCTTGGCCACCAGAGAGTCGGCAGCGCTTTCCGCAGCGTCTCCGTCCCGGCCCTCACCGGGGCTGTCGCTGTCCCGGACCTCGCCGCTGCCACCGGGATCACCCCCTCCGTTTTTTTCCGTATCCAAAGCCTCCTTTTTTTCATCCGCGTGGCCTGTGCTGTCGCCGTCTTCGGAATCCGAAACACCCTCACTGCTGCTTCCTTCCGTATCACTGCTGCCGCCAAGCCTTTCGCCCTGAGGCCCCTCGCCTTCCATTTCCTCCCCGTCCCCGTTTTTCCCGGAACCGGGCTCCGCCCTGCCCTGCCCCGCCTCCTTTTCCATGCGGCTGACAAGCAGATCATAGGCCCGCTCCGCAGAAAGGTGACGCAGTTCCGGGTCATCAAGATAGCCTTCGGGAAGCCTGAACCCCGCTTCCACCAGCATCCAGTTCATGGTGTGGTCACAGGCCATGTTCCAGAGGGCAGGGTCCCTGCCCTTTCTCCGGCCAGGATGGCCAAGGGCCGTATGCAGCACAAGATGGGCCACAAGCCCTTTCAGGGTCTCAAAGGGAAGAAGGCGGATATAGTCGGGCCTGTAGCCGAGAATGCGGCCATCGGTCCAGGCTGTGGGGCAGTCCGGATCGGGCATGGGCTTAAGGCCCATGGCAATGGTTCCGAAAAAGGGATGATCGAGAAGGAGCCGGGTTCTCGCCTTGCGGATAAGAAAGGCCGCCCCTTCCGGGCTTTCCTGAAAAGACATCAGACAAGGATCTCCGCATGGGCTTCGGCCCAGTCCACAAAGGCCCCCGTATCCACCAGGGAGGCATCCTTACGCAGGGAATCCCGGATCAGGAGTACGGCAAATTCCACGGGAAGGCCTGCGGCAATTTCCGTGATGGCGACAAAACTTTCGGGGCTGGCATGGCTGGCCAGAAGTTCGCAGAGGGCATAGAGAAGGGCGGGGTTATCCTGGGGCAGACGCCAGCCTCTGGGATCGGCAAGAAGGCTTTCCGCAGAGGGAAGCTCCCGGCACACCTCAAGAAAACCCGAAAATTCCGCAGCCGCACCTGCCCCCACCGTTCCCGCCACAAGGGGTTTCAGGATTTCTCCATCATCCGTGGCATCGAGAATGCGGGAGACAAAGGCCCAGGATCTTGGCGTGGGAAAGGCCTTTTCATTGCGCCCAGGATCGAAATCATGGAGAAGCCTCGGCCTGAACCGGAGAAAGGCAATGACCTCCGGTGCCATTCCCTCTTTCAGGGCCCAGTCCACCCAGTCCTCAAGGCGCACCTCAAAATCCACATGGGTGAAGCGGTTGGCCAGGGCCGAGGGCATGCGGTGGGTCACGGAACGGTCGGTCTCCCGGTTGCCTGCGGCCACCACAGACCAGCCCTCCGGCAGGCGATAGTCGCCGATGCGGCGATCCAGTACCAGCTGGTAGCAGGCCGCCTGCACCAGGGGAGGGGCTGCGTTCAGCTCATCGAGAAACAGAATGCCCCGGCCCGATTCCGGAAGAAAATCCGGCGGAGACCAGGAAGTCCGGCCTTCTCCGTCGATGCGGGGAAGCCCCCTCAGGTCCACGGGATCGAGAAGCAGGGCGCGGATATCCACCAGTTCACGGCCGAGGGCCCGGGCAGCCTCCCGGACCACATCACTTTTTCCGATACCCGGAGGGCCCCAGATGTAAAGGGGCTGTCCTGCGGTGACAAGGGTTTCAATGGCAGTCTGTACGGCGCGGGCTCGCATGTTATTCCTCCGGTGCTAAAATTTATCAACCTGAAGCTTTTTGCCTAACCATAGTTTATTTGTCAAATATTTTTTGTTTCTCCAAAAAAATATACCCTGCCTTTTCCCTTTCACCCTGCCTTGCCAAAAAACGAGACTCAAGCTATAAACTCCCCATATTCAGCGTGCTGCCCAAACCCAACCGCGCTCCGAACCCAGCGCAGGCTCCCTCCTGACCTGCTGACCGCGCACCTTTCTGCCTGAATCCAGGCCAGGATTGATGAGGCTTCCTTGCATTACACCTGCGTTGACATCAAGGCCATCGGCTATGAACTTCCCTCCCATGTTCTCACCTCCGAAGAGATTGAAGTGCGCCTTGCCCCCTTATATGAAAAACTCCGGCTGAGGCCGGGACAGCTCGAAGCTCTCACCGGCGTTCAGGAACGCAGGCAATGGGATCCGGGCATGCCCCTGTCCCATGGGGCCATTGCCGCAGGCAGATCCGCCCTGGAACAGGCCGGAATGCGGGCTAAAGACATAGATATGCTCATTTACGCCGCCGTGTGCCGGGAAAATCTGGAACCCGCCACAGCCTGCGCCGTGGCTCAGGGCCTGGGCCTATCCGACCATGTCCACCTTTTTGACCTTTCCAATGCCTGCCTCGGCATGATCAATGCCACACTCCTTGTGGCCGATGCCATTGAAGCAGGCCGCATCCGTAGCGGCATGGTGGTGGCCTGCGAGTCCTCCCGCCAGATCATGGACCTTACCATGGAAGCCATGCTGGCCCGTCCCACCATGGAAACCTTCACCCAGGGGTTGGCCACGCTCACCGGCGGTTCCGGGGCTGCGGCCATCGTTCTCGGAAAAAAAGACTGCGGACCTTCGGGCCATGCCCTTCTCGGCGGCGTAGTCCGGAACAGAAGCGCCTGCTATGACTTATGCATCTGGGGACCGGACACGGGCATTCCCGCCTCCGCGCCCATGCGCATGCGCACGGACGCCGCAGCCGTACTCCGTCAGGGTGTGGACCTCGGGGTTCAGACCTTCAGGGCCTTTCTTGAAACCCTGAACCTGGATCGGGAAGACCTCCATCGCATCATCTGCCATCAGGTGGGCGCAGCCCACCGGGAAACCGTACTAAAGGCCATTGGCATTCCTCTGGAAAAAGACTACCCCACCTTCCCCTTTCTCGGTAATATGGGCACCGTATCCCTGCCCATCACAGCGGCCGTCGCCGCAGAACAGGGCTTTCTTCAGCCCGGCCACAGAACCGGGTTTCTGGGCATTGGCTCCGGACTCAACTGCCTGCTCCTGGCCCTTGACTGGTAAGGATCTTCCCATGCAAGTCGCTCCTCCCTTTCTCCAGAATCTGTACCCTTTTTCCTCCCACTTCACCCAGGTCCACGGCTTTGCCATGCACTATGTCGATGAGGGTACGGGTCCCCTGGTACTCTGTCTCCATGGCAATCCCACCTGGAGCTTTTACTTCAGGGAGGTGGTAAAGACCCTGAGTCCCCAATACCGTGTGCTGGCTCCGGACCACATCGGCATGGGGCTTTCGGACAAACCCCATCCCGGAAAACATCCCCACACCCTCATGCAGCGGGTTTCAGATATGGAAGCCTTTCTTGAAGCCGTTGCACCGGGCACACCCCTTCACCTCCTTGTACACGATTGGGGGGGAATGATCGGCACGCTTCTGGCCCTGCGGCAACCGCATCGGATCTTAAGCCTCACCATCACCAACACCGCAGGTTTTTTAAAACCCGCGCACAAAAAACTGCCCCTGCGCATTCGGCTGGGCCGGGATGTTCTTCCCATCGCCGCCCCAGCCATCCTTGGTCTCAATCTCTTTGCAAGGGCAGCACTTTGGTTCTGCTCTAAAAAAGGCCTGGATCCAGTCATTCGCAAAGCCTACCTTTTCCCCTATGGCAGACCCGCCCACAGAAGGGCTCACCTGGCCTTTGTACAGGACATCCCCCTGAAACCGGAAGATTCCGCCTATGCGGCTGTGGCCTGGGCGGAAAAGAACCTGCCTCTGCTCGCCCCCATCCCCAAATGCCTTCTCTGGGGAGAAAAGGATTTTGTCTTTGACACAGAATACCGGGATCTCTGGAAACAACATTTTCCGGAAGCGGTCTGTCACAGTTTTCCCCAGGCCGGTCATTATCTTTTTGAGGATGAGACCCAGGCCTGCATGACCATACTGAAAGATTTTCTGAGCCACCAAGGATCCTGAAAGGTTTACCCTTGCAAAAAGACAGCAGCGCCAAGACCAAGGAACCCCAGAAAGTAAAGGGCAGGAAAAACACGCCGGAACCCCCGCCCCCACCGCCTCCGCCACCCAGAAGATCGAAAAAAAAGATCTTCCTGGTTTCCCTTCTTCTTTTTCTCTTGGCTGTGGTCGGCGCCTTTGCCATTTTATTTCTTCTCCCCAGCAACGAAGAAAAACCCGCCATCTACCCCGCTGAAGTCTTTGAACATCTTACCATGGATGATGCGCTTCTGGCCTTTACCTGGCAGTATCTTCCCGAAAGCTATCAGGCCCTGAGGGGACTTAACGCGGAACTTCGCCTCATCAAGGAGGAAATTCTGCGCATTGAAGCCATCGCCACCCGATTCCCCGAGCAAAGACGCATTCCCCAGACAGAAATTCGGGAGTGGGAAAGCCTGAAGCGGGAGGTGGAAACCACCATCACAAGGATTCAGAGCGCCCTGCAGGCCCTGTATGTCACCCACCTTGTCAATGCGGCCAAGGGCGAGGAAGCCATCCGACTTGAAGCCGCTACCCTGGCTTCGGAACTCCGCACCACCCACACCCTTTCACGGGAAAAAACCCTGCGCCTCAGCGCAGACCCCTTTGAAACCCAGCCCGGCAGGCTGGATCGTCTCTTCCAATGGCTGCCATGGAACCCTTCCTGAGTGCGCGGCTTCACCCCAACCCCTTTTCCAGAGGTCTTTTCAAATGGCAAACGCCAACATCGCCCGCATGCTTACGGAAAATGCCGCACGCATGCCCCATAAACGCGCCCTGGTCATGCCTGCGGGTAAAAGTGTCAGAGGCCATCTGCGCACCACCCAGCTCACCTTTTCCCAGCTTGATACCTTAAGCACCAAAGCCGCCGCAGGTTTTCAGGCCATGGGCCTGGCACCCGGCACCCGCACCGTGCTCATGGTACCGCCGGGCAGGGATTTTTTCATCCTTACCTTCGCTCTTTTCAAGGCAGGACTCGTGCCTGTGGTGGTGGATCCCGGCATGGGTCTCCGCCGCATGGCGGATTGCCTGGCCTCCACCCAGGCCACGGCCCTGGTGGGTATTCCCAAGGCCCACCTTTTCAGCAGGCTTTTTCCCAGAGCCTTTTCCCATGTACGCCATCGGGTGAGTACCCTTTCCTTGCCTTTTTCCGGTATCCAGAGTCTCGACGGCCTTCTCACCTCCGAAGCCACAGGCTTTGAAATGGCCCCTTGTGAACCGGAAACCCTGGCTGCCATTCTTTTCACCACGGGCAGTACGGGGCCTGCCAAGGGGGTCTGCTATACCCACGGCAACTTCCGGGCCCAGATCCAGACCCTGCGCCAGCAGTTTGAAATTACCGATGAAGATCGGGATCTCCCCACCTTCCCCCTGTTTGCCCTTTTCGATCCCGCATTGGGCATAACGGCCTTTATACCGGAAATGGACCCCACAAAACCGGGAAAAGCCGACCCAAGGCCGCTGCTTGAAGCCATCCGTCACCATGGCATTACCACCATGTTCTGCTCTCCGGCCCTCCTCGACCGCCTGGGGCGTTATGGAAGCCGGGAAGGCATACGCCTTCCCAGCCTCAAACGGGTGGTCTGCGCAGGCGCGCCTGTGCGATCGGACATTCTTCAGTCCTTTGTGCCTGTGATCGGAAATCCGGCCCTGCTCCATACACCCTATGGCGCAACGGAAGCGGTGCCCCTCATGGGCATCACCGCCGCAGAAATTCTCTCGGAAACACGTTCTTTCACAGATCAGGGCATGGGCATCTGCGTGGGAAGACCCTTCAGAGGCGTTGAAATCCGCATCATTGCCATCACCGACGAGGCCATTGAAACCCTCGACCAGGCCACAGAACTTCCCGAGGGCGAAATCGGAGAAATCATCGCCAGAGGCCCCATGGTCACCGCCGCCTATTTTGAAAATTCCCAGGCGGACCGCCTTGCCAAAATCAGGGATGTCAAGGGATTCTGGCACCGCATGGGCGATCTGGCCTGGAAGGACAATTCCGGCAGATTCTGGTTCTGCGGACGCAAATCCCACAGAGTCTGCACTCCGCAGGGAGAAGCCTATACCCTACCCTGTGAGGCCATTTTTAATACCCACAAGGAAGTCCGCCGCAGTGCTCTGGTGGGTATCGGTCCCAGAGGAAAACAAACGCCCATCATCGTCATTGAACTTCAGAATCAAAAGCTGAGCCGCAAAAAACAAGAGGAGCTCCGCAGCGAACTTCTCCAACTGGCAGGCGCCTTTGATCATACCTCCGGTATCCGCCATCTCCTCTTTCACCCGGACTTTCCCGTGGATATCCGTCACAATGCCAAAATTCACAGAGAAACCCTCGCCCTCTGGGCGGAAAAACACTTGGGCCAGGCAAAGGGCCGTCAGGAGGCAGGATGAAAATCCCAAAAGCGCTGGTCACAGGCGGCAATGGCTTTCTTGGTTTCGCCATTACGAAAAAACTGCTGGAAAAGGGCTGGGAAGTCCGCATACTCGCCAGGGGAAAAACAGCAATTCCTGAAACAAAAGAAAATCTTGCCTGGATACAGGCCGATATCCGCGACCCAGAAAAAGTAATGCGGGCCGCCGAAGGCGTGGATACGGTTTTTCACACCGCAGCCCTTGCCGGGGTATGGGGACCTGAAGAGGTCTATCGCAGCATCCATGTGGACGGTACGGAAAATGTCATCGCCGCATGCCGATCTGCGGGCGCTCGCCTCATCCACACAAGCTCGCCTTCGGTGGTCTTCAACGGCAAGGATATGGAAGGTGTCGATGCCGCCTGCCCCTACCCGGCAAGCTACAGCGCAGCCTACCCCAGAACCAAGGCAGAGGCGGAAAAAAAAGTAAGGGAAGCTGCGGAAAAAGGCCTCGCTTGCATGATTTTAAGGCCCCACCTCATCTGGGGGCCGGGCGACAACCATCTTGTCCCAAGGATTCTTGCCAGGGCCAAGCGCCTTGCGCGCATCGGCCCCCGCAACCCCCTCATTGACACCGTTTATATCGACAATGCAGCCCAGGCTCATCTTCTTGCGGACCAGGCCCTCGCTGAAAAAGCACACCTTTCCGGCAGCATTTATTTTGTTTCCGACAACAGCCCCACTCCCCTCTGGGACATGGTGGATGCCATTTTACAAGCCGGAGGCAAACCTCCCGTAACCCGACGGATTCCCCTGAAACTGGCCCTTGGGCTGGCACTTTTTCTCGAAACGATCTATCGTGTTCTTCATCTTCCGGGAGAACCCATACTCACCACCTTCACCGTGAAGGAAATGACCACCGCCCACTGGTTTGATATTGAAAACCTTATCCGGGATACGGGTTATACTCCCCTCATTTCCAGGGAAGAAGGCCTTTCCCGGCTGGCGCGCCACCTGAATCGTGTCTGAGTTGTTTTGGTTTTCCCCAAAAATCCTTCCAGAATAAGGAGATGGATCATGCTCAGAAAAAACGTCCTGACTTTTGCCCTTCCCGCATTGGGATCCGCCCTCTTGCTCCTTTCCATGGGACCTGCCAGCGCATCACCAACCGTGGATGCAACCCCAGCAGAGGGACTGGCGATTCTCGAAAACCGATGCGCCGTCTGCCACGGGGTCGACAAAGTGACACGCACCCAAAAAGACAAACGCCAATGGGAACGAACCGTCAACCGCATGATGGGCAAAGGCGCCACACTGACGGAAGCGGAAAAGATCCTGCTCATTGACTATCTTGCAACCCACCATGGCCGATAGACGGCCCTCTCGGCCCAAGCCCCAATGAGAACGGGGCGGATCCCCTTCAAGGAGATCCGCCCCGTTTCTTTTCATCCTGTCAGCATTTTTTTAAGCCGCCAGCCAAGAGAAATCCTTCATTTTTCATGCGCCCCTGGCCCAGAAGGCCCCCAGCCTCTCCAGTTGCGTATGCAGGCGTACTCTTTGCCCTTCTCCCATGGCGGGCAGACAGCTTCGGATCTCACGCAGCAAGGAAGCCAGGTCCGCTCCTGTTCTCAGGGAGAGGGGCTGCCAGACCCCGGTCCGGGCATCCTCCATTTCCACACAGGCCCAGAACCTTGCGGGCAGGGGATGAAATGACACCCGCCAATCCTGGGGATCTGCACCACATCCCTGGGCAAACAGGGTTAAGATGCGCAGATGCTTGGGAGAAATACGGCTGATGCGTTTGTACTGCTCCCAATGGAACATCCGTGCATCGGCAAGAAGAGCGATGCGCACAAGCCCCCCCTCCTGCTTCCGGATCTCCTCCTTTGTCCTGCGGATCACGCGGCCATCCGGCAAGGTCTGGATGCAGGCCGCACTGGGTTCCCAATCTTTGCGTATGGAACACCAGACCACAGGTTTTTCCGTGGCCCTTGAAAAGGAAGGAGAAGGTTCAAGGAATCCTGAGCGTAAAATGGCACCAAGGGCTTTGCCTGTGGTGTAGTGGTAAACCGTTTCCGGAGCCGCCATGGAAAATCCCTTTGTTGTCATTCCGGGCTATTCTGAAGAAACTTACGCGCAAACTTCAAAAAAGCCTTGGGCTCCGAAAGCTCACGAACATCCCCCATGAGCCCCATTTTCATCAGATTATCAAGGGGCCTGTTGATGGCCGCACCCGAAGCCCTGCCCTCATCCACCAGAGTAAAAAGCAGCTTCTGACGATGCCGCAGGGACAGGGTCACGGCATGGAGAATTTCCCCATCTCCCTTGAGCGCTTCCGTGGCCTTGCGCACCCGGCCCTCATGCTCGGAAAGAAAACGACGCCCTTCCTCACTGGCCGGGGGCAGGGAAAAAAGTCGGTTGGTCACGGCCGCAGCCAGCAAACCCGCCTTTTCCTTTTCCATCTGCATTTCCTTGGAGTATCGCGCCTCAAGCCTGCGGTATACCCCATGCTTAATCTGGTCAAAGGCCTTATCCATGCCTTTGTAAAGCTGTTTTTTCGTAAAAATGAACACGTTCCCGCCCCATATGCTAAAAAAGTTCCATCCGTCCCGGCAGCAGAACCAGCCCCCTGCCCGGGCGTCTTCATGAGAATTAAGGCTCCCGCACATCCGGGTTTAAAGAATAAGCGCATTCCTTCTTTAGCCCAAAAGTCTTTCCGCCTCAAGTAAAGGATCATGATGGGAGGATTTGCTTTTTATTCATGGGAGTGCTAGCAGATAGTCCTGAAAAAGCCATGGGAGGTCGGGGGATATCCGGCCTGCCCGCGTTTTCCGATCCAACCCCATCCGTATTCAGGAGGCCTTCCATGAAAACCATAAAGGATAACGCAAGGGAAAGGATGACCGGCTACTGCCGCGTCTGCCCCATCTGTAATGGCAAAAACTGCGCATCCGGCGTGCCCGGCATGGGGGGCATCGGAACCGGTGAAGCCTTTCGAGCCAACAGCGAAGCCCTTTCGGATCTCCGCCTCAATATGCGCCTCATTCATGGGGTGACCGAGCCTGACACCCGCACGGAGCTTTTCGGTATTCCTCTGGACATGCCCCTGCTGGCTGCTCCCATTGGTGGTATTTCCTATAATATGGGCGGTGCGGTTCCCGAGGCCGATTATATCCATGCCATTGTCAATGGATGCCGCAAGGAAGGCATCATCGGCTGTACGGGAGACGGCGTTCCTCCGGAAATTTCCCAGTGCGGCTTTGAAGCCATCCGGGATGCCGCTGGTCAGGCCATTCCCTTTATCAAACCCTGGGAAGATGCCGAACTCTATGAAAAGCTGGACAAAGCCCTCAGCACCCAGGCCTTTGCCATCGGAATGGACATTGACGCCGCAGGTCTCATCACCCTGAGGCTCATGGGCCGCCCCGTATCCGCAAAATCCGTGACAAAACTCCGGGAAATCAAAAAATATATCGGAAGACCCTTCATACTCAAAGGCATCATGACCCCGGATCAGGCGGAGCTGGCCCTGGACGCCGGAGCTGATGCCATCGTGGTTTCCAATCATGGCGGCCGGGTGCTGGACATGACGCCCGGCTCCGCCGATGTGCTGCCGGAAATTGCCGAATCCGTCAAAGGCCGCCTCAAAATCCTCGTTGATGGGGGGGTGCGCAGCGGCGTGGATATCCTGAAGATGCTGGCTCTGGGCGCTGACGCCGTACTCATCGGCCGACCCTTTGCCATTGCCGCCTGCGGTGGCCTGGAAGAAGGGGTGACCACCTATATCCGGCAGCTCCGCATGGAGCTCAAGCAGGCCATGGTCATGACAGGATGCGCCAGTCTCGCGGACGTGGACGAAGCCATTCTTTACTGAAAACCGATTGAGGGGAGTGCGCAGGCACTCCCCCTTTCATTCTGAAGACCTGAGGACACAAGGGAGAAACGGTGGGAAAAACGCTCCGTATTGTTTCCTGGAATGTCAATGGCCTCCGGGCCATATGGCAAAAGGATTTTGCATCTTCGGTTAAAACCCTGGACGCAGATATTCTCATGCTTCAGGAAACCAAGCTCCAGGAAGCTCAGCGCAGCCCGGAAATGCTCACCCTTGCGGGTTATCCCCATCAGGTCTGGGGCTACAGCCGAAACAAGAAGGGATATTCCGGTGTCATGACCTACAGCCGTGTTCAGGCCCTTTCCATGGGAACGGATCTGGGGATTGCGGAATTTGATGACGAAGGCCGGGTCAATCAGCTGGATTTTGAACACTTCACCCTGTTCAATGTCTATTTTCCCAATGGCCAGATGGGCGAAGAGCGCCTTGACTATAAACTCCGCTTCTATGAGACTTTTTTCCGCCATGCCGACGCCATGCGTCAAAACGGAAGACCTGTCATTGTCTGCGGAGACTTTAATACGGCCCACAATGAGGTGGACCTGAAGCATCCCAAAGCCAATGCCAACACCTCAGGCTTCCTGCGCATTGAAAGGGACTGGCTGGATCGCCTCATGAGCGAGGGCTGGGTGGATACCTTCCGCTATCTTTATCCGGATACCATCCGCTACTCCTGGTGGTCTTACCGGTCCAATGCCCGTAAAAACAACGCAGGCTGGCGCATTGACCTTTGCCTTGTTTCCCGAAATATCGTAGAAAGGGGCTGGCTCCGGGATGCCTTCATTGAAAACGAACTCATGGGTTCCGACCACTGCCCTGTGGGCCTGGTCCTGGAAATCCCCTGAAGTGCTGAAAATGTGCCCTGATCCGCAAAAACCCAACCCTGCTTTTCTTTCAGGAAAGTCCGAACCCACACCCATGATCCCCCATTACCTGGCCAAGACAGCCCCCATGACCCGATCCCTTGCGTACTTACACAAATTCTTCTTATCTCTCAGGCAAAACCTCTTTGCATGGTGTCTGCCCCTCTTTCTTCTTTCCGGCTGCGCGCACAACCTTCTTCTGGTGCGTGAAGCAGATCTTACGAGGGTGGATCAGCGCCTCTCGGATCAGGCCCTGCTCACGGCCCACATTCTCGAATCCCAGAGCCTCAACCATGAACTTCTCGCCCGCCTGTCCATGGAGGTGGAAGGCAACACCGCCTGCGAGTCCCTGGCCCCTCTCATGGAAAAGCTCATGGAGAATCAGACCGCCAAGTTTGGACTCCTCGAAGACATCTCCATCAAGCTCACCCAGGTCAAACCCGCCACACCGCCCCCCCC
>Ga0265295_1000430_pt1 | contig 85073 bp, 95 predicted proteins | sample Munlansysbiofilm_FD_192503 | JGI IMG/M metagenome (GOLD analysis project Ga0265295, IMG submission 192503) | Leachate microbial communities from a municipal landfill in Southern Ontario, Canada - Methane capture system biofilm | ecosystem: Engineered > Solid waste > Landfill > Unclassified ... | reverse complement strand
CTTCGATTAATTCCAACCACTGCGCTGTATTGCGATATTTACGGCTCATAGATCACCTCGTTTATTAAAACGGGTAACTTACGGCATGAAAAAGGTGCTAGCTATGTGGGGTTGTTGTTACGCTTACAAAACTCCGGGAATTAATCAGGCGTTATCAAATGCTTACTTAAAATCTCAGGGTCTGTACGAATTACGCGATGGTTGGATTAAGCTTCATCACTCTTAGTGAAACGCCCTGTGCGGAGCCGCATGCAGGGTGTTGTGGGGGCTGAGGGCTAGAAACCCTCGGCTACCCGATTATGTGCCTATTCTTCGTACTCAATGAAATTCCAAGGAATCTCTTTTTTGAAGATTTGAATAGATTCTTCCATTAACTCAAGCGAAATTGATTCTTTGAATACAGTTACTGTGCGAGTTCTGTCCCTATCATCCCTGAAAATTTCAACGACTAATTCGTCATCTCTGTAAATTTCAACGCCGATCCCGTCTCTAGGATTTACATCGCTTGCGACTACAACTCTGTCTTTAGGGAACGACATAGGCCTTCCTTTGGCACATAACGCTTGGTTAACGGGCGGGCTTTAGCCCGTCTGAGTGAGCAAAGCGAACGGTTTGAACCACTTGTTATGTGCTTTTAACACGTTGCCAATGTTTTTTTGAGTTCACCTGACGTTTGATTTTACCCGTTCGTATAAGCTGATTGAATGACGTTGTAAACTCGGACTGTGGCGCTTTAAGTTTATGCTGTATTTCAATTGACGTGATGGGCTGAGACATTAATTTTAATATTTTTGCTTCAATGGATGTATCAATTGGCACTACTACATTATTACTCTCGGTTTCTATGGCTATATACGGCGCACTCGACTTTGCTCCAGAAAGTGAACACTGAAACTCAAAAGCTTTCCAAAGGTTTTGATCTTTAGAGCAAAGGTTAAATTCTATAGCTTTTTTCTCAGCTTTTGAAAGATGAGACAAAACGTTTGATAGATGAGCAATTATGTAGAAATCTGCTTGATTTTGCCCCGATGGATAGCCACTTACACAAGTTAAAAGAGCATTGCTGCATGCAGATTTGATACCTTCTGAGTTTGTAAAAACGAAAACCCTATCAAGGGTAGAGACTGTTAACTCATCCAGCATATTGAGACCGGTGTTTTCAGCATCAACGTAATAAATTTTCAAAGGCTACTCCAGTGCCAAATTAGTACATAACGCTGCCATCACGCGCTTGTCGCGTGCATGGCCTTGTTAGCCGCAGTTGGCTTTCTTTGCCCAAGCTGAACGCACAACCAGTAATACGCGGCCAGTTTTTTGGACTCCTTTGTAGGCGATGGAGCAAAAAACGATATCGGCGCCTTCAAAGCGGAAACAAAACAAAGGAAATCAATGGCTCCGATAGACTTGAAAAAGTTTAAGGGCTCACCATAATCCGCATCACTGAAAGCACCATGCAATATACCGTGCCTGTTGGTATTGTCACTCAAAGGGTAGTTGTTTGAATTGATGTACAGGTTATTGTCGGTAAATTCTATGAAGGCATCCATCGTTGAAACAATTTCACCTACCGTACCGATATTGTTAGCGATAACATCGCTTTTGCAATCAGCCGCTAAATTTTGAAACACGCTCTTGATGCTGGTTACTGGTACAGAACGGCTGTCAGCAAGCTTGCGACCAACCCCTTCAATTACCGGCATTAGGCCAGACACAGCAATGTGGTCGAGTCCCAGAAAATGGGCCTCAACGCATTCGGCTATGGTCTCGCAGTATTCGCTGATGTAAGGAACCGAGTGATAACGTTCAGAGACCATTGCAGCTAGATTTTCGGGAGAGTAAATCTGTGCAAGATGGCTTTCTAAGGTCCTCTCACAGATTTTGCCTTCATTAATTTGCTGTGCGACTTGTCCTAAATAACCAAGCTGCACGAAAGGCGGGATAAACCAGCCCACGCTATTAAATGCTTGCTTATGATAGTCTAGATTGCTCATGAATGTTCCATACCATATGGCTAACGCCGTTTTAAGCGGCAAATTGCAGTTGGCTAAAATAAGTGAGGCACGAACAAGAAGCTAACTGTAATTTGTCCGACTTGAAAACCCTTGTTAGATTGCATTACTTCTTATCTATTGCCGCTTTCAACAAGTCTAATATTGCCTTATTTGAAACAGGATCTTCTACTTTTGGTTCAGTGCTATTTAAACCAAAGAACTTCTTAGTTAGCTCTTCTTTAACCTTATCCCTTGTGTCTTTAGGCAATTTTTCCAAATATGGATCTAGGGAAGCCAACTCCAATTCAGATCGTCTATTATGGTTTTCTAAACTTCGATGTTTGGCAGATTCTTTGGCAGCATAAGCAGCAGGTATAGCTAAGACAAGAGCAGCACCTACTCTAAATAATGCTAATTTCCAATCAAACCCATTTGTAGCGGATATAAAAATTGTAACGCCAATAATTAAAACCATTCCTATCATCAAGCCAAGTGCAATGCGCCGCCAAATATCTGCTGCTTTTTTCTCATTGTTTGCAATATTTTGATAGTTACCTGTTATGCCAATATTTCCGATAATTTGTAGCAAGGTAGAAGCTTCAGATTTCTTCGCTTCTAATTCGTCTAAAACTGCCTGAGCAACCGATTTCTGTTTCTCAGTTTGCTCACTAAAACTTTCTTCATGCTTAGTTAGAAGCTCTTCCACTTTTTCTTCATTTGTAACTACGTTAGCGTTTAGTTTTTTGCCTATATCTTCTGAAAAATCTTGATATTGGTTTTTAAAGCTATTCGTGGTTTCGCCTAGCTTTTCAGAGTATTGTTGCTCAGTTTCATCAAATCTTTCGTTAAAACTGCCAAGTGATGTTTGAATGCTTTCGTCATATTTTTCGATTTCAGCTATTAGTTCTTCAAGTTTGTGTTTTTGATCTGTTGAGTCATTCGTAATAGATTCAACAGATTCAAATAATTCATCTTTTGATTTTTTTAATTCAGAAAAAGACTTTTCGATTAATTTTTTAAATTCAATAAGTGAGTTAGTAAACGATTTCTCTGTAATAATTTGTTTGGTAACAGGCAATGCGTTTAGTTGCACTATTAAGTTGTCAATATGCGCAGATGTATTATTGAGGTGCCCCATATTTTTATTTGAAATGTAGCTATTAATCTCTGAAATTATACTCCCTATATAGCTATTGGCTTTATCTAAGTTCGCATGATTTACGAGTGCAGGAATCAAGTTTTGAAGACATAAATCAGCATATGATTTCGCTTGAGTAATACGATCAATAATTTCAATCATATTGAGGTCTTCAGATATAAGTTCTTTAGCCTTCAATCTTTCTGTCAAATTCTCAATGCTTGCATGAATAGCATGCTCATTGAATCTATCGTCCCACTGTGACATTTGATCTCCTATCTATAATTGCAATCTAACGCCGTGGTTTGGGGCAGCCGAAACGCAGTGTAGGCTGTCCCAGCTGCGTAGCAGCGCACAACACCACCTTGTTATACGCCTTAAAAATCAACTATTGGCTTAATGAAACACTTGCTATATGGATGACAAGTACAATTTATCTTTATCAATTCAAGAATATCTTGCCCCATTTCAATATCTATATTCTCTTTACACCAGTCACACTCACTCCCATCACCAGATGACTGCAAGGTAAACTTTTTTATTCCAGCACCTATTGATTTAGAAAAACCATCATCTCTTAGCTTTGTTATTGTTGCTTTATTGTAAATATCAGCCAGAATTCCTTTTGGGTTCTTATTTCTTAGGCCCTCTTTAGTTAGAACTGCCACTAGCTCTTTTGTTATAGCTTGACGAGGGTTAAGGCCAATTTCCTTTTTTTCTTCAGCTGTGAGTTTATTGTCCGTTTTCACTAAACTCACTTCGTGAGATAAGTGTTTCATTACTATGTTATGGCATTCTTTTTTTATGAACGGGCATGAATCAAGCTCCTCTTGAAAATACTCCGTAACGGCTTTTTTCTCGATTACAGGAGCACTTGATGGGGAGATACTAATCTTCGTGTCTTTCCTCGAAAACAGTAACTTCAATTTCCTAAACATGATTTCTCACTTCCGGTGTAATTGCGTATAACGCTGCCATCACGCGCTTGTCGCGTGCATGGCCTTGTTAGCCAATTCATGATGCGGCACATCGACCGCGAACCATGTGGAGCACTCCCGACTATCAGGAAGCCTCTTGTAAGCGACAATAAAGTGAAATGACAAAGCTTCCCCCCTATCTAGCCCCGCGAGTCGGAGCTCAAGGCCAGATCCGGAGTACGATATCGGGTATTCACCCGACTCAATATCAAAGCACTTCAGCCTTTGAGAAAGAGCGTCAGCATCCTCAGTTCCTAGCGACAATGCCCAATTCGAAGACTCCCAGGAAACACAATCCAGACACTCGCCAGACTCGGGTGATCCAGACAGGCTTTCATTATCAAGATGTGCTGTGAAAGTAAGAGCCACACCGTCGACATCAGGCTCTACAACCAGAACGCACGCCACTACTCGATCTAATGTCATCCCGTTTGAAAGAGTGCAAGGCAGATCCAGCATCTTTATTTTCGTATTGCCACTCACCATTGCTTCAAACTTGATGCGTCCTAATGGCGTCTCGACTGATTCCACGAAATCCCCCATAGGCTAACGCTTTGCTCACCGGAAAATCAGGAGCGTAGCGAGTAATTTTTCCGAGTGTAGCAACTTGTTATACATCAACTACTCGTTGCTCAACTTCATCTTTTAATTGCAAGATATCACCAACAATTAGGTATGTGTAAATAACATACCTATCAGCTTCATCTTGACTTGCGATTACATCATGTGAGCCTTTTTGAGCTGCTTGAAAAATTGAATCTAGCCGCTCACCAAGATACTTCATATGAGAACCGACAATCTCCTCGAATCTTTTTGATGTTACATTTTCCTCAACATAAGCCATTAGACGATTGATATAATTTTCAGAGCCTAACTTAATTGTTCTCTCTTTTCCGTTAACTTCAATTTTTTTAGATTCTCTCGCTGGATAAAGTACATCGGCAGTATCTTGAAGAATTCGTCTACAGCTATGAACTGCATTAGACCAATCTTCAGTGTTTTCAGATATTAAATTTTCATAGATTGCTGTAAATTTCTGCACAGAGTCCGGAACTATAGAGCCAACCTTTTCATCTACTTTTGAACGTATTCTTGAAAAAATATCGTTCGATATGTTTGAATACTTAATTTCGTAATGCACCGATGAGACATACTCATAGATGTATGCTCGGCGTTTAGCTATAAACTTCGACTTATTACTTATGCTGGCTCTTAAAGAATCACGCTCTATTTTATTTCCAAAGGGCGCTGAAACATATTGATTAGGATTCGCAGAGGTTAATGAAACATCAGCATCTTTAGCCACAGCTAAACTGTCTTTTGCAGCTTCTAAATCAAAATGAAGTTGTTCCAAAGATTCAAGTGAAGCCTTTTCCTTAACTTCGTTTCCATCTTTAACTTTATTTATTCGCCCTGCTAACTTTACTAATTCCCACGTTTTTTTATCTACTCCATGAGGAGTGGTTGGATACCCACTAACCTCATAGAGAAATATTTTTTGTTTTTCAAAATGCCCGACTAAGCGTGCAAGCCGACTCGCTTTTAACGCAATGTTACTCAAGGAGCTAGCATTTAATTCAATATCACTAATGATACTTTCGCTCAGCAAAAGTGCTTCTTTAAGTCCTTCAGATGTAGCTAAAATATCGTCCATTCTCGTTCCTGAAAATTGATGTATAACGTCAAGCTTTGCGGCTAACAGTGCGAAGCACGATAGTCCGCAATAGTGCCTTGTTATGTATTTATTCACAATTGATTAAGAGACAGACAGCCTTGTCCTTTTCATGCTCCTTGCCCACTAGACTTATGCACTTCGATGACTCACCACCATCGACCGAAATTTTTACTTCCAGGTCTTGGTCTTCAAAAGTTTGGAGTTCTTTAATGAGCTGCTTAATCGTTTTACCACGAGTTAACCATTCAGGATTTTTGTTTACGCCGTTACTCACAATAGTTCTCTTTTTTGTAATACATAACATTATATTAGTAAGCATGCGCATTTCTATGCCATGCCAATTTCGAAATTCAAAACTATACCGTTGTTTATACTCAGTTTTTACTCGTCCTGCAATTGAGCTAACAAAATACAAACGCGCATGCACAAAAACGCTCTTCAGCAACACCTGAAACCCTCCCAACAAAGACCATAACCTATTGTTTCTAAAAGACTTTTAAATGAAGCACTTAGAGGAACTGTACACAATTCAGACTATAAACGGGCATGGTGCGTTTATAAGAGCCTGATCCCGCGCAATTAATACAAATCAAGGCATGCAGCATGCATTCGCTTTAGTCTTCTTGGAGGTTTATCCACTAGAGGATTTCATGTGAGCACGCCGATTAGCGATACAGAATTCCGTTACACCCCATACTCATTTGACGCACGTGCGATTGCGCACCGCTTTCGCCATTCGGCCATCTTTGGCGCGCTGGATGCTCTCAATCCTGGTGAGGCGATGCGCTTCGTCAATGATCACGATCCGCTACCGCTGCTCAATCAAATGCAGCAACGTTATGGCGAGCGCGTGCAAATCATCTACCAGCAGCGCGAACCCGGCGCGATTATGATTGATTTTGTGGTGGTGGCGTAACTGCCGAGCAAGGTCAACCAATAGGTTTATGTGCAGCGCTGCACTTGTGTGCTGAGAGTTATCACGGGCATGTCCGCCGTACACGAACTGACCTTTCCAGCGCCCAATAAAAAACGCCCGAGGCAATCAATGCAGCGGGCGTTTTGGGTTACAGCGTGCCTAACGTTAGGCGCTTACAGTCACTCGCAGCTTACGAGCGGATGATGTAATCAAAGGCACTCAATGACGCTTTTGAACCTTCTCCCATCGCAATGATGATTTGCTTATACGGCACAGTGGTTACATCACCGGCAGCAAATACGCCTGGGATATTAGTCGCGCCACGCGCATCCACTTCAATCTCGCCACGGTTGGATAAAGCCACCGTGCCTTTGAGCCATTCACTGTTTGGCAGCAAACCAATCTGTACAAAGATGCCTTCCAGCTCAACAGTGATCAGCGCATCGGTTGCGCGATCTTTGTAGACCAGCGCAGTAACTTTGCTACCGTCACCCAATACTTCGGTGGTGAGGGCGTTTTTAATCACAGTCACGTTGGGCAAGCTGTTCATTTTTTTCTGCAGAACATCATCAGCACGCAGCTTGGTGTCAAACTCAAGCAAGGTCACGTGCTTAACGATACCAGCCAAGTCGATTGCCGCTTCAACGCCAGAGTTACCGCCACCAATCACCGCGACACGCTTGCCTTTGTATAAAGGGCCATCGCAGTGTGGACAGTAAGCCACACCGCGGGTGCGGTACTCTTGCTCACCTGGCACGTTCATTTCGCGCCAGCGCGCACCGGTTGAAAGAATCACGGTTTTGGCTTTTAAGCTGGCACCTGATTCAAACTCAACCGTGTGTAAACCGCCTTGCTCGGTGGCAGGGACTAAGCGGCTGGCACGTTGTAAGTTCATGATATCGACGTCGTACTGGCGGACATGTTCTTCCAACTGGCGCGCCAGTTTTGGACCTTCCGTTTCTTGTACAGAAATAAAGTTCTCAATCGCCATGGTATCCAGCACTTGACCACCAAAACGCTCTGCCGCAACACCGGTACGAATACCTTTACGTGCCGCGTAAATCGCTGCGGCTGCGCCCGCGGGTCCACCACCAATCACCAACACTTCAAACGCATCTTTTTCATTGAGCTTAGCGGCTTCACGGGCAGTACTGCCAGTGTCGACTTTTGCGAGAATCTGCTCAACGTCCATACGGCCTTGGCCAAATACTTCGCCGTTGAGGAAAATCATCGGTACAGACATCACTTGGCGCTGTTCAACTTCATCTTGGAACAGTGCGCCATCAATCGCCACGTGGGTGATTTTAGGATTCAGCACGGCCATCAAGTTCAGTGCTTGCACAACATCAGGGCAGTTCTGGCAAGACAGTGAGAAGTAGGTTTCAAAATTGTATTCGCCGTCTAAATTGGCAACCTGCTCAATCACGTCTGGAGCTAACTTCGATGGGTGGCCGCCAACTTGCAGTAGCGCCAACACCAAGGAAGTGAACTCATGGCCCATTGGGATACCCGCAAAGCGTAAGCTGATATCGCCATTAATTCGGTTTAAGGCAAAGGACGGTTTACGTGCATCATCGCCGTCAGTGCGCAGGGTAATTTTGTCGCTCATGCTGGCAATGTCTTCCAGCAAGTTTTTTAATTCTGCAGACTTTGCAGCATCGTCAAGGGACGCAACAATCTCGAAGGGTTGCGTTACCTTCTCTAAATAAGCCTGTAATTGTGCTTTTAAATTTGCATCCAACATGATTGATGTACTCCAAAATCTGTTTTCTGAATATAAAACGCCCGAGCGGTGTGCGCCCGGGCGTCGGGCTTACCGAGTTGGATCACAACCTAGCAAGCAAAGATAAAACGTAAGGGGGTAACCCTTAGATTTTACCGACTAAGTCTAATGAAGGAGACAATGTTGCTTCGCCTTCTTTCCACTTAGCTGGACACACTTCACCTGGGTGAGCGGCAACGTACTGTGCTGCTTTAACTTTGCGCAGTAATTCTTGTGCGTCACGACCAACACCACCGGCATTGATTTCAACGATCTGAATTTTACCGTCTGGATCGATGACGAATGTACCGCGATCAGCCAGACCCGCTTCTTCAATCATCACGCCAAAGTTACGTGTCACTTGGCCCGTTGGGTCACCGATCATTGGGTATTGGATTTTGCCAATTTCTGGTGAAGTGTCGTGCCATGCTTTGTGGGTGAAATGGGTGTCAGTTGATACTGAGTAGATTTCTACACCAAGCTTTTTGAAAGTTTCGTAGTTGTCAGCTAAGTCGCCTAACTCAGTTGGGCAAACAAAGGTGAAGTCGGCTGGGTAGAAAAACACGACAGACCATTTGCCTTTCATGTCTGCTTCGCTAACGTCAATGAAGTTACCGTTATGGAATGCAGTTGCTTTAAACGCTTTTACTTCGCTATTGATATAGGACATTTCAGAATTCCTTTATGGGGTTAAGAACTTTACGGGATTAATACTAGGCTACTTTACCCGTTAGGTATAATTGATTGACAAAATTACCACGATAGACTTTATCAATCGGCAAACCAGAATCACAATTAACAATGGTTATCATTGTGCTCACGGCAAATAACCAGCAAGCCAAGAGTAGATGCCAAGACAACTGTTGAGTTCAGCCGAACAATACCGCAGTCCGCACAGGATACTGATTTACAGGTATCCTTGCCGCAACAGTTATTTAAGGTACGTCTCTGTATGCAAATTTTCAAGGTCGGTGGCGCAGTACGCGATCAACTCTTAGGCCGAGCGGTAGTGGATATCGACTGGGTAGTGGTCGGCTCCACGCCAGAACAGATGCGTGCGCAAGGTTTTCGTCCGGTTGGCGATGATTTCCCAGTATTTCTGCACCCAAAAACAGGGGAAGAATATGCCTTGGCACGCACTGAGCGTAAAAGCGGACATGGCTATGGTGGTTTTACTTTTCATACCAGTCCCGATGTCACCTTAGAAGACGATTTACTACGCCGCGACCTGACCATCAATGCCATGGCACAAGCCGACGACGGTACTTTATTTGATCCGTACGGCGGCCAAGCTGATCTGGCCGCACGCATTCTGCGTCATGTTTCACCGGCCTTTGCTGAAGATCCACTGCGCGTGTTACGGGTGGCACGTTTTGCCGCGCGTTATACCGCTTTAGGTTTTAAGGTTGCCCCAGAAACACTAGCACTGATGCGCTCATTGGCTGAATCCGGTGAACTAACGCATTTAACCGCCGAACGTATTTGGCAAGAGTTTGCTCGTGCACTGATGGAAGACAATCCAGAAGTGTTTATACAAGTGCTGCGCGACTGTGGCGCATTAACAGCATTATTACCGGAAGTGGATGCGTTATTTGGTGTGCCACAGACGGCTGAATATCATCCAGAAATTGATAGCGGTGTGCACACTTTAAGCGTGCTGCAGCAATGCGCTCGCTTTAAACACACGCTGAATATTCGCTGGGCCTGCCTGCTGCATGATTTAGGCAAAGGGACGACTAAGCCCGAACTGTGGCCACGGCATATCGCGCATGAAACACGCGGCTTACCGTTAATTAAGAACGTGAATAAGCGCTTTAAAGCGCCCAATGACTGCGCGGAATTGGCGTTATTGGTCGGCGAATACCACACTCATGCGCACCGCGCTTTGGAGCTGCGCCCAGAGACCTTATTAAAATTATTAATGACCTTCGATACCCTGCGTCGCCCACAACGCTTTGCTGATTTTGTCGCAGCCAGCGAAATGGACTCACGCGGTCGTTTAGGCCTTGAAGATCGCCTGTATCCGCAAGCAGATTATTTGCGTCAAGCCGCAGAGGTGGTGCGCAGCGTTAGCGTCACGCCACTGCTTGAACAAGGCCTGCAAGGCGCAGATCTGGGGCGTGCGCTGAATGCCGAGCGTTTGCAAGCACTACAAAACTACGTCACACAAGCGCGCGCCTCAGCCTAAACGGTGTTTTTAATCTTGCTCCGCGCTCGCACGTAGCGCTAACGGATCGACCAGCTTCCCGGCAATGGCCATACCGACCAAGTCAGCGAGCGTATGCGCCTGCATATGCTTCATCACCCTCGACCGGTATAAATCAACCGTTTTGACGCTGATACCCAACTGCTCAGCAATCTCACGATTGGTATAGCCTTGCACCAGCGGCAGCAGGACATCCTGTTCGCGCGGAGTGAGGCTCGCAATACGCTGCAAAACCTCTTGCCGTCGACCCTCATCAAGCGTTCCAGCAAAACGACTTAAAGCCTGCTGCACGCTATCTAATAACAGCTGTTCGTTATAAGGCTTTTCAATAAAGTCGACCGCTCCGGCACGAAATGCACGCACCACAATAGGCACATCCGCATGCCCACTCACAAAAATAATGGGTAAATCGAGCCCTCTAGCACGCAACGCTTCTTGAACATGAAGCCCGCCCATGCCCGGCATACGCACATCTAAAATAACGCAAGCATGACTGTGCTGCGGATGGGCATCGAGAAACGCCTGACCACTGGTAAACGGCAGCGCACGTAACCCAATTGATTCCAGTAACCACACAGTCGAGTCCAACATACCTTGGTCATCATCAACTACATAGACAATCTGCTCTACTGCACTCACACTCAGTCCTTATAATTATTTATGTTTCAACTGTTGTTCGCTCATCGTTGCGAGTGCGCACAGGTAAACGGCAACTGAGACACAAGCCACCTAACACACCCTCTTCTGCTTCAAGTGCCCCGCCAAACCCTTCTATAATACTGCGACTCATGGATAAGCCTAAACCTAGACCATCGGCTTTACTGGTATAAAACGGTGTAAACAGCTGCTGGAGCTGCTCTGGGGTCACGCCGGCACCTTGATCATGCACTTTAATATACACATGCTCAGCATTCTGCTCAGCAGTGATTAAAACACGTGAAGCCTCAACTCTGTCTTGATAGCGATCGCGATTCGCCTCAATCGCATTGCGCAACACATTCAGCAGCACCTGTTCTAACAAAACTCGATCAGCATAGACCAGCGGCAGTTCCGACAACATGCGTTGCTCTACATTAACCTGTGCATTCATAGCTTCCCAAGCACAGAATTGCACTGCTTCTTGTAAGACCTCTGGAATATTCAACGCTTGCACGCGTCGCGGCTCTTTACGCAGAAAGGCACGCAAGCGCTTAATCACTTCAGCGGCGTGGTTAGCGTGCTCGGTAATGCGCTCCAAACCTTGCGCCACGCGCTGCAGCGACGGGGAGTCAACCTGCACAGACTGCAAATAACGCAAACTGGCACTGGCATAGTTAATCACCGCGGCTAAAGGCTGATTCATCTCATGGGCAATACCTGAGGTCAGCTCACCTAAGGTGATCAATCTTGCAGTATGCGCCAGCTCTTCTTGGTGTTTGCGATGCTGTGCTTCACGTAATTCACGTTCAGTCATATTGCGTGCAACCAGCGAATAATAGCGATCACCACCGGCGACTTTATGCGCCAGCAACACCAAAGACACCGGGAAAGAGGCAATCTCGCCATAGGGTTGAAAACGGGTTTCACAGCTCCAAACCCCCAGTTCATCAGCCGCCTGCCAACCATGTTGGGTCAGCTCACTTAACGTTTTCGCGCCCACCAAATCAGCTAACTGCAGCGTTGTTTGCGACTCACTGACTTGCAAATAGCGCCGCGCCGATGGGTTCATCCAGCGAATCAAACCATTGGGATCCACAAACAGCACCAAATCGGTATTCACTTCAACCACTTCAGCCAGACGGCGACGATTCTCTTCGGCCTGCACTCGCTCGGTGATATCTCGTGACACGCTAATGATTTCTACAATGGCTCCGGTATAGGTCTCACGAATCGCCCGGCTGGCGGTCTCAAACCACAAGTAATGTCCATCGTGATGCCGTACTCGCACTGTCATTGTGTGATAGCCGTCCTCCGCTAGGGCATTTTTCGCCCGCTGCTCAACCCGCACAACATCGTGCTCATGTAACAAAGCTTGACTGCGCATACCACGTAACTGTTCTGGCCAATAACCGAGCAAACTCCAAGAGGCCGGTGATGCACTAATAAAGCGCCCATCAGGGGTGTGTCGTGAAATTAAGTCCGTGGTGTTTTCCGTAATTAAACGATACAAACGCGAGGCTTGGGCGGCATCGTGTAACTGCTTAGCCTGTTGAGTCACCTCGCGACCCCGCACTAAAACGCGCTGCTGTTGCGGACAAGGAATATAATTCCAGAGCAACACTTGCTCCGCAAAGTGCGCCGACACATCTTCAATCACGCGTTGTTGGTGTAAACAACTGTGCACCAATTGCTGATGATTATGTGGCAAAGCCAACTGTGCATTTTCGGCGATTTGCGCCCCAAACATATCAATCGCAGCTTTATTCGCCTCAATTAGCTCAGCCTGACGACTGACCCATAAAGCAGGGTGCGGATCAGTACTTAACAACTCAGCAGGTACAACCTCGTGTTCCGCGCAGCGCAACCACGCACAGAGCACCAGCAATAAACTGTCGAGGGCAAACAACGCCACATCCGCCTGCAGTTCAATCACCACAAGCCCCTCTTGTTGCCTGCGTAACGGCAGATTAACCAGCACACCATGCGTGATGCCCGCACGCCGCATACGCTTCGATAACCAGCAATCCATCGCGCTGGCTTGCGCAATGCTCAGCTGCGAGTGTTCTTGTAGCGCCGTAAATAAACACTGATCGGACGCTGTCAATAAATCCCCAGGGCCTGGAGGCCAACCACGCACATCACCCTCTGGACTATAAATATCGGCACTGGATTGCCAGTTGAAATACCACACTGAACGCACATGCGGATCACTGCGCAAAACTGCCTGTAAGGCTTGGGCACATTCAGTGAGCGGCTGATTTTCACTCAGCAAACGCTGTAACAAACGCAACTGCAATCTTTGATTGACATGGTTATGCATAAGCAACTCAGAAACCGTATAGTGTAATTACTATATTACTATAGTTTATCTACCATTATAAAAGGACAAAGACTATAAAAGACCCACAAACCAACCGTATAACTGTTTGGCAGTTAACGGCCAGAGCTAACAATAAGCCACAGGTGCTAAATATGTCGATCTACGAACAAGGCCTCGATCAAAATGCAGTAAACCACGTTGCAATGAGCCCATTAAGCTTTATTGAACGAACCGCTGCAATCTATCCCACTTATCCTGCGGTGGTGCATGGTTCTATCCGTCGCACCTGGGAACAAACCTATACGCGCTGTCGCAAACTGGCCTCTGCCTTAGCCGGTCGTGGGATTGGTAAAGATGACACTGTTGCAGTGATGCTGCCCAACATCCCCGAAATGCTGGAACTGCATTTCGCTGTACCGATGGTTGGAGCGGTGATTAACACACTCAACGTGCGTCTCGATGCGGAAGCCATCAGCTTCATGCTGCAACACGGCGAAGCAAAAGTATTAATTGCTGACCGCGAATTTTGTGATGTTGCGCTGACCGCCTGCCGCATGCTGGAAAACCCACCGCTGATTATTGATGTCAATGACCCAGAATACGGTGAAGGCCGCCCCGTCAGCGAGCTTGATTATGAAGCCTTTTTAGCGGAAGGCGATCCAGATTTTGCCTGGCAGTGGCCAGCGGATGAGTGGCAAGCGATTTCGTTGAACTATACCTCAGGCACCACTGGTAATCCGAAAGGCGTGGTCTACCACCACCGAGGTGCATTCTTAAACTCGCTGGGCAACCAAATGACTTGGGCAATGGGCAATCACCCCGTGTACTTATGGACATTGCCAATGTTCCATTGCAACGGTTGGTGCTATCCATGGACCATTACTGCTTTAGCGGGTGTGCACGTTTTTTTACGCCGCGTTGATCCGCAGAAAGTACTCCACCTTATCCGTAGTGAAAAAGTGACACACATGTGCAGTGCGCCGATTGTTCTGCAAGCCTTAGTGAATATGCCCGCAGAAGCCAAAGCAGCGATTGAACATCCCGTTAAAGCCATGGTGGCAGGCGCGGCACCACCTGCCAAAGTGATTGGTGCCGTAGAAGAAATGGGCATTGAAGTGACCCATGTGTACGGCCTCACTGAAGTGTATGGCCCCGTCACTTTGTGCGCTTGGCACGACAAGTGGAACGACTTACCGCTGGAAGAGCGTGCGGTAATTAAATCCCGCCAAGGTGTGCGCTACCCAACCCTTGAAGGGGTGATGGTCGGCGATCCAAAAACCTTAGAGCCAACACCAAAAGATGGACAAACCATTGGTGAAATCTTTATGCGCGGCAATACCGTGATGAAAGGTTACTTAAAAAACCCAAGCGCCACTGAAGAGGCCTTTGAAGGAGGCTGGTTCCACACCGGCGATTTAGCGGTGTGGCACGCAGATGGTTATGTGGAAATTAAAGACCGCTCAAAAGACATCATTATTTCTGGTGGCGAAAACATTTCCACCATTGAAGTAGAAGGCGTGCTCTACCACCATCCAGCCGTATTAGAAGCCGCTGTCGTGGCGCGGCCTGATGCGCACTGGGGCGAGACACCCTGTGCTTTTATTACCTTAAAAGAAGGACAAGAACATATCAGTGCAGACAACATTATGAGTTTCTGTCGCGAACATATGGCGGCATTTAAGGTGCCAAAAACCGTAGTTTTTACCCAACTACCAAAAACCTCAACCGGAAAAATTCAGAAATTCGTCCTGCGCGAAACGGCTAAAGCTTTATAAAAAACAGAGCACGAACCCTGTTACGACAACAACAATAAAAACTAAAGCGGTGCTGACCTTAACTCTGACCAGGGTCCTGCACCGCGTATAAAAGAGGTTTTAACCATGCAACTGTACCAACGTAAAGACGGTGAAGAGCAACCTTGCTGGCAAGCAGGCCCTTTTAAAGTGCGCCTACCCTTTGTCCACTACCGCTGGGAAACGGCAGAAATGTTCCAAGCCCTGATCATGTTTGTGGTCAGCTTAGGAATGATTCCGTTATTAGAAAAATACTTAGGTTTACCCTACGACGTGGCGCTGGCTTACGTCACAGTATGCGGCATCGGCTTTATGTTGCCAGCCCTGTTGGGCGTACCTTTTGTGCCCGGTTGGATTACCCCAGGCATTCCTGTGGTTCTGCTATTTTTAGGTGATTTCGAGCCCGGCCCAGAAGCGATTCAAGCCTTATTTGCTTTGCAGTTTTTGGTCTTTGTAATTTTCCTATTCTTGGGCATCACCCGATTGGGTAGCACCTTGGTGCGCATTATTCCCAACTCAATGAAAGGCGGCATCATCATTGGCGCGGGGATTGCCGCATTAATTGGTGAAATTGATGCCGGTGGACGCTTAGCCAACACACCGATCTCTTTAGTGATTGGTAGCTTAGTTTGCTTATACTTGATGTTTTCCGTGTCCTTTCGAGGCCTGACTGAACGACTGCCTTTTGCCCGTAAAATTGTAAACTACGGCATGGTTCCAGGGATGCTGATTGCTATTTTCATTGGCATTGCTGTCGGTGAATACAACATGCCAAATATCCGCTTTGGTATCACCGCACCTGCATTTTCTGAGATGTGGAACTACTTGCCCTTTACCCTTGGTTTCCCAGATGCCAAGGTCTTTATGTTGGCGATTCCGACCGCAGTGATTGCCTATATTATTGCCTTCGGTGACATTATTGTGGGTCAGTCATTGATGCAACGGGCCGATGAGCTGCGTCCTGATGAAAAAATCGAAAACAACATTGACCGCGTTCACTTGGTCACCGCCTTGCGTAACGCGATCCATGCCTTTTTTGCTCCTTACCCAGGTTTAGCCGGCCCGTTGTGGACTGCAGTAGCCGCCACGATGGCGGAGCGTTACAAGTACGGCCGCAATGCTATGGAATCGATTTACAGTGGCGGCGGCACCTTTTGGATTACCGGTTTCCTTGCCTTATTTATGCTGCCGCTGGTGACGTTCTTCCAGCCGGTGCTACCCATTGCCTTGTCATTAACCTTAGTGTTAACCGGCTACATTTGCCTAATGGTGGGTTTTGAACAGCTTAACAACAACACCGAACGCGGCATTGCTGGAACCATGGGTGTGGTCTTAGCAGTGTATGGTGCAGGTTGGGGTTTAGCCGCCGGTGCGGTGCTGTATATTTTAGTTGAGCGCACCCATGTACTGAAATTCACTACAGCAAACCCAGCTAAAGACCCTGATGCGCTACCCTTAGAATAGTCAATTGACGTTACTCGGTAGCCGGCTGGCACAGCGGTTACCAACATCAAAGTAGGATAGAAAATGTCTGATTTTAATGCGCCTTTGCGCGATATGCGCTTTGTCCTTCACGAAGTTTTTAATGCCAAGCAGGTCTGGGCACAATTGCCCCAACTGCAAGAAACCGTTGATAGCGAAACGGCCGATGCCATTCTAGAAGAAGCGGCAAAAGTCACCGGACAACTGATCGCACCACTGAGCCGCAGCGGCGATGAACAAGGGGCGCAGTGGCACAATGGCTTAGTCACCACCCCTGATGGTTTCAAACAAGCCTACAACACCTATATTGAGGGCGGCTGGGTTGGCTTAGCCGGCAACCCTACTTATGGTGGCATGGGCATGCCCAAAATGCTCTCGGTGCAGTTTGAGGAAATGCTTTACGCCGCAGACTCAAGCTTTGCCCTGTATTCGGCACTGACCTCTGGCGCCTGTTTAGCCATTGATGCACATGCCAGTGAAGCACTGAAAAGCACCTATTTGCCGCCACTTTACCAAGGCCGTTGGGCGGGCGTGATGTGCTTAACCGAAGCCCATGCTGGCACTGATTTAGGTTTGATCCGTACCCGCGCAACGGCACAAAGCGATGGCAGTTACAAAATCACCGGTAGCAAAATCTTTATCACGGGCGGCGAGCAAGACCTGACCGAAAACATTGTGCATTTAGTCCTGGCTAAACTGCCGGATGCCCCTGCTGGAGCACGCGGGATCTCGCTATTTCTAGTGCCTAAAGTAAACGTCAATGCGGATGGTTCGCTGGGCACAGCGAATGCCGTCACATGCGGTTCGATCGAGCACAAAATGGGTATCAAAGCGTCCGCCACCTGCGTGATGAACTTTGATGACGCCACCGGTTACTTAGTGGGCGAACCCAATAAAGGCCTTGCCGCGATGTTTACCATGATGAACTACGAGCGTTTATCCATTGGTATTCAAGGTATCGGTTGCGCAGAAACCTCCTACCAACGTGCCACTGATTATGCGCGCGAGCGTCTGCAAAGCCGTGCCGCAAGCGGAGCGACAAACCCTGAGCAAGCCGCCGATCCGATTATTGTGCATGCCGATGTGCGCCGTATGCTGTTAACCATGAAAAGCATGACTGAGGGTGGACGCGCTTTTGCCTGCTACGTGGGCAAACAATTAGACATTGCCAAGTTCAGTCCAGACAGTGCATTGGCTGAACAAGCGCAAGACCTGGTGGCGCTACTGACCCCTGTGACTAAAGCGTTTTTCACTGACACGGGTTTAGAAAGCTGCATCCATGGCCAACAAGTATTTGGCGGACATGGCTACATTCGTGAATGGGGCCAAGAGCAATTAGTTCGTGATGTGCGCATTGCGCAAATTTATGAAGGCACCAACGGTATTCAAGCTCTGGATTTACTCGGCCGTAAAATCGTTGCGAATAAAGGCGCGTATTTACAGGGTTTCACACGCACAATTCGTGAGCACATCAGTCAACCGGGAACCTTGTACAGCGCTGAAGTATTAGCGGCGGTCGAGCGCTTAGAAAGTGTCAGCCAATGGTTACTTGAGCAAGCCGCTGACAACAAAAATGAAGTTGGCGCCGCCTCGCTGGAATACCTGCATTTGTTTGGTTACGTGGCTTACGCTTGGATGTGGTCACGCATGGCCAGCACCGCGCAGAAAAACCACGAGCAAGACCCCGATTTTTATACAGCTAAACTGGCCACAGCCCACTTTTATTTCAGCCGGATGCTGCCACGTATTCTAAGTTTGGAGGCCAGCATTAAAGCCGGCAGTCAACCATTATACGGGTTAGCGGCAGAGCATTTTTAAGAGACGTGACCCAGCCCCACCGTGCTATGCCATGCTGGGGCTGCATGTATGTTACAGATAAGGAGCACAACAATAATGAGAACCTTAACCACCCTCAAAGGTAACAGCCAAAAACTGGATGGCGGTGCAATGTTTGGCAACGCGCCAAAAGCACTCTGGCAGCGCTGGATGCAACCGGATGAACTGAACCGTATTGATCTGGGTTGTCGCGCCCTATTGGTACAAGAAGCCGGCCGTAATATTTTAATCGAAACAGGTATTGGTGCTTTTTTCTCACCCGAGATGAAAGAACGTTTTGGTGTACAAGAAAGCCAGCACGTCCTGCTTAATAGCCTTGCTGAACAGGGTTTAACCGATCGCGATATTGATATTGTGGTCCTCACTCACCTGCATTTTGACCATGCCGGTGGCTTGCTCGCCGCTTGGCAAGAAAACCAACCGGCCACATTACTCTTTCCCAATGCGCAATTTATTACTGGCGCAGGGCAATGGCAGCGTGCCAATAACCCGCACGCCCGTGATCGAGCCTCTTACATTCCAGAGTTACTGGCCTTATTAAAAGACTGCGGACGCTTACATTTAGTAGAAGACGGTAGTCTCAGCCATCCTTTATTGGGTGACGGCTGGCGTCTGCATTGGAGTCATGGTCATACGCCAGGGCAAATGCTGCCCGAAGTTGCCATGCCGGACGGCCCTGTGGTTTTCCCTGGAGATTTAGTGCCCGGTGCGCCTTGGGTGCATCTGCCGATCACCATGGGCTACGACCGTTTCCCGGAAGGCTTGATTGAAGAAAAACAAGCACTCCTTGATGACTTATACGCACGCCACGGACGCTTAGTGTTTACCCATGATCCAGAGGTAGCCATTGGTGCGGTAACCCGTGACAGTAAAGGCCGTTACAGCATCGATAACGCGCAGCCTGCAGCGCAGCAGCTCGCCGGTTAAACCCTCGCCCGCAAAAAACAGGGCCGCCACCTGGATGGCGGCCCTATGCGTTAACATCACACGACCATAAAATATCTGCTGCCCCATATTGGTAAAGGCCGCGAAACTGCTAAACTGCGCCGCATGATACGAATCTCAGAACTGACCCTACAACGTGGCCCACTTCGCTTACTGGAAAATGCAGAATTAACTCTGCACCCAGGGCATAAAGTCGGCTTAATTGGCGCCAACGGCGCTGGAAAATCCAGTCTCTTCGCTTTGCTGCGCGGTCAATTGCATCCTGACGCTGGCGATTGCGCGTTGCCGACGAACTGGCGCATTGCCCATATGCGTCAAGAGATTGATGCGCCCAATCAGAGCGCCATTGATTATGTCCTCGATGGCGACACCCACTTGCGCGCCATTCAGCAACAATTGGCCAAAGCTGAACAGTCCCACGACGGTGCCGAACTTGGCCGTTTGCACGCTGAATTAGACAGCGCCGATGCTTACACGGCTGATGCGCGGGCACGTAAGCTGCTCGCTGGCTTGGGTTTTCTCGAAGAACAAATGGAAAACCAAGTGAATAGCTTTTCCGGCGGCTGGCGGATGCGTTTAAATTTGGCACAAGCCTTGATGTGCCCATCGGATTTACTGCTGCTCGATGAACCGACTAACCACTTGGATCTTGATGCGATTCTCTGGTTGGAAGGCTGGTTACAAAACTATGCCGGCACTTTATTGCTGATCTCGCATGACCGTGATTTTCTTGATGCGGTGGTTGGCCATATTGTCCACGTCGATCAGCAAAAACTGACCTTATACCGCGGCGGCTACACGGCGTTTGAACGCGCGCGTGCCGAACGCATCATGCAACAGCAACAAGCCTTCGAAAAGCAACAAGCGCAACGGGCGCACATGGAAGACTTTATCCGCCGCTTTAAAGCCAAAGCCAGTAAAGCCAAACAAGCGCAAAGCCGCGTGAAAGCCTTGGAGCGCATGGAAGAATTATCCGCGGCACACTTTGACTCACCTTTTGATTTTATTTTCCGCGAGGCCAATAAGGTTTCCAGTCCATTATTGGACCTGAATGAAGCCAAACTGGGTTATAGCGCCGAGCAGCCGATTTTAAACAACGTGAAATTGCAGTTGGTGCCCGGTGCGCGGATTGCTTTACTCGGCCCCAATGGTGCCGGTAAATCGACCCTGATTAAAAGCATCATGCACGATCTGCCGCTACTGGCCGGTAAGCTGACCTGCGGTGAAAATCTGGTCATTGGCTACTTTGCTCAGCACCAACTGGACTCCCTCGATCCCAAAGCCAGCCCGTTACTGCACGTACAACGCATCGCACCCGATGAGCGTGAGCAAGTCTTGCGTGATTTTCTCGGCGGTTTTGATTTCCGTGGTAAGCGTTGCGATGAGCCGGTACTGAATTTCTCCGGCGGCGAAAAAGCCCGTTTAGCCTTAGCACTGATTGCTTGGGGCAAACCCAATCTGTTGCTGCTCGATGAGCCGACCAACCACCTTGATTTAGAAATGCGCCAAGCCTTGAGCATGGCGTTGCAAGATTTCTCTGGCGCATTGCTACTGGTCTCGCACGATCGCCACCTGATTAAAAGCACTGTCGATGAGCTGTATTTAGTCGCTGAAGGCCGCGTGCAACCGTTTGCCGGTGATCTTGAGGACTACAGTAAATGGCTCAGCGATTACCGTCTGCGCCAGCAAGCCAGTGTCAGCGGCAATGAGGTCGACAACACTGAAAAGGTTGATCGCCGTGCCCAGCGTCAAGCCGCTGCGGAAATGCGCAAACAACTGGCCCCTTTGCGCAAGCAGGCTGACACTTTAGAAAAACAGCTCGATACGCTTCAAAAAGAGCTCGCCGCACTGGAAACGGTCTTAGCCGATAACAGCCTGTATGAGCAGGCACAAAAAGATCAGCTCAAACAGCATCTGAGCAAGCAAAGCGCGTTGCTACAGCAACAAGGCCAACTGGAAGAAACCTGGCTCAATCTCTTAGAAGAGCTGGAAGCATTACAAAATGAACTTGAGGCCAGCGTATGACGCAATGGTTTGAACAGTGGGCGGTGGACTGGTTTAGTCTATTAATTCCAGGCGGGCAAATTCTATTAATTGCCCTCACCGCATGGCTCCTGCAACGCTTATTAGCACGCGGTTTGACCAGTCTTGCTGGGCGCTATCATATGCCGCCAAGCATGTTACTGCCGTTACGCGGTGCCATTCGTTGGCTGGTGATGGGCAGTGCTTTAATGCTGATTCTGGAGCGTTTCGGTGTCTCTGCCAGCGTGCTCTGGACCGCTCTCACCGGCTTTCTGGCAGTGGCTGCGCTGGCATTCTTTGCAATATGGAGCGTGTTATCCAATATTTTTTGTGCCGCGCTGATCTTTACCGTTGGCCCGTTCCGTCTGGGTGATCGCGTTGAAGTCTTGGAAAGTGCCGAGAAACCTGGCGTACGCGGCCGCGTGGTGACCATCAATATGTTTTACACCACCCTTGAGGATATGAGTGAAGGCAATGAAGGCGCGCTTTTGCAAATTCCCAATAGCTTATTTTTTCAGAAAATTCTCCGCCGCTGGCGCGGCCCTGAACATCCTAAACTCACAGAGAAATAGTTTTTATGGAATGGCTTTCAAATCCAGAAATATGGATTGCGTTTTTTACCCTGACCGCCTTAGAAATTGTCTTAGGTATTGATAATATTATTTTTATTTCGATTCTGGTCAGTCGCCTACCTGAGCATCAGCAAGCCAAAGGCCGGTTCTTTGGTTTAGCATTGGCCATGGGTACGCGGATCTTACTGCTGCTCTCGATTACATGGGTAATGCGCCTGACCAGCAATTTGTTTGTAGTTTTCGAACACGGGGTTTCAGGACGTGATTTGATCCTATTCTTTGGTGGTTTATTTCTCTTATTTAAGAGCACCGTGGAGATTTGGCACAGCGTCGAAGGTGAAGAAGCCGCTGCGCAAGGTGCAGGCGTTAAAGCTGGTTTTATGGGGGTGATTCTGCAAATCGCCGTGATTGATATTATATTTTCATTAGACTCTGTCATTACCGCCGTTGGCTTAGTCCAGCATATACCGGTGATGATTGCCGCCATTATAATCTCAGTGGTGGTAATGATGCTGGCCGCTAGCACCATCAGTGCTTTTATCGAAAAACACCCCTCACTGAAAGTTTTAGCCTTATCGTTTTTAATCGTGGTCGGTACTTTGTTGATCGCCGAGGCGTTTGGCGTGCATGTGCCTAAAGGCTACATTTATTTCGCCATGGCGTTTTCGTTGGGCGTGGAAGCACTCAACATTAAAATGCGCAAAGGGCGCAAACGCACAGTGAGCGAACCTGTACCGCTCAAGCAAGATGCGTCAACCCACAACGGCACACCGCAATAAACAGCACCTGAGCGCTCATAGCAGCGCTCAGGTCTTGCTTTGGAGTCATTTTATGCGCGTCTGGATTGATGCTGATGCCTGCCCACGCTTAGCCCGCGATCAAGTAATAAAATTTGCCTTAAAACGTAAGTTCTCGGTGATTTTAGTCGCTGGACAAGCACAACCTCGGCCTAACTTTGCTTGCGTACAACTGATTGTCGTACCCAGCGGCCCAGATGCGGCGGATGATTACATTGTTGAGAATGTCGCCGCCAATGAATTGGTGATTTGCAGCGATATTCCCTTGGCTGATCGCCTGATTAATAAGCAGGCCGTGGCGCTCGACCCGCGGGGCAATGAGTTCACTGAACGCAATATGGGTGACCGTTTAGCCATGCGTAATTTGTTTACCGATTTGCGGGACCAAGGGCAGATGTCCGGCGGTCAGCGCGGTTATGATGAGCGCGACAAGCAAGCGTTTTCAAATGCTCTCGATCGCATTCTCACCCGCTTAGCCAACCGACCCAGCAACGCCTCAACCAACTAAATACGTACCGGTACTCACCGCAATTAAATAGCCATCATCATTGTGCAATTCGGTGCGCACCACTGCGACTTTATTGCCCGCACGCAATAGCGTGGATACTGCATCAAAGCGCTTACCACGCCCAGGGCGTAAGTAATCGACGCGCATATCAATGGTGCCCAGCTTAGATAAACTCATCATCCGCTCCACCGCTGGCAGTTCTGGTAAGCGCTGAAAAGCTCCCAGTAAGGCCATCGCACCACCGGCCACATCGAGAATCGAAGCAATCACACCTCCGTGCAAAATCCCTTGAATGTGATTGCCCACTAACTCTTCACGCATCGACACATGCATGCGCACTTCTTCAGTGGACAGTGAATCCACTTGAATACCAACTAAGCGATTAAATGGGATTTGATCAAAAAAATATTGCGCGGCTTGCAGCAATTCTGGGGCGAGTTCTGTTGCATTCATAACAGAGTGATCCTGCGTATGTTGCTTAATCATCGGTTTGTAAGGACACAATACCGTCAGAAGCAATCTTCATTTTTTATTATAAATAGTGCCGCGCCGACCCCTTTTATCTACGCTTGGTCATTGGGTCGGCACGCTTCGCTGGCCATTAGGCCATAGCTAAAACTTGTTCGACAAGTTTATCAATGCCTTTCGCTGCTTCACTGATCGACTGCGCCAGCATATAAGCAGGCGTAGTGACTAAACGGTTTTTCTCATCAACCACGATACCGCCCACTGCACAGTCTTGGTGTACGCCGCCCATTTGGGTAATTACCGCTGCCGTATCGGCATCATCACCAATAGTGCACTGCACGCCTTCGCCAAAAATCTTTGCTGATAACGCGGGGGAGATGCAGATTAAGCCCACCGGCTTCTTGGCCTCTTTAAACTGTAAAATCGCTTGCAAGGTATCTTCTTGTACCGTGCAATCTGCGCCAGCGCTGGCAAAATTCGACAAATTCTTCGCCACACCAAAACCGCCCGGTAAAATCACCGCATCAAAGTCTGCTGCTTTCAGCTCGCGAATATCGCGCGACTTGCCACGCGTGATTCGCGCTGACTCCACCAACACATTGCGCTGCTCCGGCATTTCTTCACCAGTGAGATGATTGAGCACATGGTGCTGCTTAATATCGGGAGCGAAATATTCAACCTGCGCGCCCAACTGATCTAGGCTCAACGCAGTCAGCACGGTTTCGTTAATTTCCGCACCATCAAAAACACCGCATCCCGATAAGATGATCGCTACTTTCTTACTCATGACGCTCTCCTCATGTATTTAAATAGTGGCTTTATTCATACCACGCGACACAGTGATACGCCAATGCGATTGCTCTCGTACAAGTCTCGCGCTTAAGTTTCTAGCGTCACTCAAGACAAAACTTAAAAGCTGTCTATCCTTAGCTAAAAAGCCACAAGCCAATATACTGCTATAAATTCGCCTGCCAGCGTCCTTATCCGTGGAAAACTAAGTGATTGTATACATAGCTGAAAAGCCCAGCGTCGGTCGCGCAGTGGCTGCCGTTTTACCTAAACCGCATCAGCAAGGTGAGGGTTTTATTAAAGTTGCCAACGGTGATGTGGTGACCTGGTGTGTCGGCCATTTACTGGAGCAAGCAGAGCCAGAGGTTTATAACCCTGAGTATAAAAAGTGGCGCAAAGAGCATTTACCTATTATTCCAACGCAGTGGCAGCATCAGGTTAAAGCGGCGACCCGTAAGCAGTTAGCTGTGGTTAAAAAGCTGATTAAACAAGCCGATGTGCTGGTCAACATGGGCGACCCGGACCGCGTTGGTCAGATACTGGTCGACGAGGTGATTAATTACAGCGGCGTATCCAACGCCAAACGCATGGCCGCGCAGCGCTGCTTAATCAGTGATATGAACCCTGCTGCGATCAAACGCTCACTCAATGACCTGCGCCGTAACAGCGACTTTATCCCGCTGGCCACTTCAGCGTTGGCGCGCGCGCGTGCTGACTGGCTGTACGGGATTAATATGACCCGCCTATGCACCTTGCAAGGGCAAGCATCGGGCTATCAAGGCGTGCTCTCAGTGGGACGCGTACAAACACCGATTCTCGGTTTAGTGGTGCACCGTGATATCGAGATTGAAAACTTTGTCAGCAAACCTTTTTATGAAGTCTTTATTGAACTGCAAACCGACAATAAACAAACCTACTCGGCCAAGTGGCAGCCCAGCACCGCCTGCGCAGCCTATATGGATGAAGATGGCCGCGTGTTATTAAAAAAACTCGCAGAAACCGTCCTGAGAAAAGTCATTAATCAAAGCGGGCAAGTGCTGACTGTCAGCGAAAGCGTGAAAAAACAAACCGCGCCGCTGCCCTATAACTTGTCCTCATTACAAATCGACGCCTCCAAACGCTTTAACTTCAATGCACAAAAGACCTTAGATATTTGCCAAAAACTGTACGAAACTCACAAGCTGTTGACCTACCCACGCTCTGACTGCCGCTACTTACCGAAAGGCCACTACCACGACAAAGACTCAGTCACCCAAGCGATTGCGCATAGTTGCCCCGCACTCAATCAAGCGCTGCAAAACGCTGATCTAGCACTAAAATCTAAAGCTTGGGATGACAGCAAAGTCAGCGCACACCACGCCATCATTCCCACCAGCCGCAAACTCGACGGCAACCGTTTAAGCGCTGATGAGCAAAAAATCTATGCACTGGTGGCACGCCAATACCTGATGCAGTTTTACCCGCCTTTCACCTATCAAGAAAAACAAATTGATAGCGAAGTGGCCGGTGGCTTGTTTATCAGCCGACAAAAAGAAGTACTTAGTAAAGGCTGGAAAGCGCTGTTGCCTGAACGCAAAGGTAATGCAGAGGAACAAGAGTTCTCTGCGGTTAAACTGCCGCAGGTGGTCAAAGGCGAAAGTCTGCTCTGTATCAACGGTCGACTGGATGAAAAACAAACCAGTCCCGCCAAGCACTTTACCGATGCAAGCTTACTGGCGGCGATGACCGGTATCGCTCGCTACGTCTCTGATCCTGAGATCAAAAAGGTTCTGCGCGACACCGACGGCCTCGGCACCGAAGCCACCCGCGCCGGGATTATTGAATTGCTATTTAAGCGCGGCTTTCTCGGCAAACAAGGCAAAGAAATTCATGCCAGCGAAGTAGGCCGTCGTTTGATTTTGTCACTGCCAGAGGTGATGGTCTTGCCCGATATGACCGCGCATTGGGAATCACAGCTTGAGGCCATTGCGGAAAAGCGCATGAGCTATAAGCAATTTATGATGCCGATGCTGGATGGGCTTCATCAACTGGTAGAGCACGTTGGCCAGATCAAATTTACCGGGTTACAAGGACAGGGTAAGGCGCCATCGCGCAGGAAGAAGAGCGTGAAGCGCTCACGGCCAACCTATCAAAAAAAGACCTAACTCGATGAGTAACGGTGGCGAGAGCAGCATAAAAGCATAAAAAATCAGTCTACAGACTGTAATATGCTATATTTAAGCCTACAGAATAAAGGAGGATGTATGATGCAATCCACCGATAAAGCCACAGCACAGGGCAAAAACACATGCACGACCGGCTTGAAAGTAGCCATTCGGATTCTTGAAAAATGGAATGCTAGCGTAAAGCAAGCCTGTGCCATTCTGCGCGTCTCACCAAGCACAGTCGCTCGCGCAAAAAGCGCTGAAGGAACAGATTGGTCGATCAATCTTGATGCCGATGTCATGCAGCGCATCAGTATTGTATTGAACATCCACAGCGCATTACGTTTGGTTTTTGACAACCCTGAAAACGTCTACGGGTTTCCAAGTATGAAAAACAATAATGCGTTTTTTAATGGCCGCTCACCTCTTGAAATTATGGCGCAAGGTGACTTTATCTCGCTGTATGAAACATACCGACGGATTGATTCGATACGCGGAGCGCAGTGGTAATGATGGGTGATCTTAAAGATTGCTGCGGTGTAACGATTACAGGCAGTCGGCTGGTTAATTCAAAGTTTCCACCCATAGCCATCTTTGCAGACGTAGCCAGTGCGGATGAATTTGAAACATTATTTGCAATTCAAGCACTGACCAATCCTCGACTTTTAAACGAGGTGGGTAACTTAGATCTCATCGCCCGTAAGGAAATACCTTTTGGCATTACAGGCTGCGCCTATGCAACTGCGCCATTTACTCATATTAACCCTGCTGGCTCACGCTTTAGCTCTGGCGCGTTTGGTGTTTTATATATTGCCGACAATGAACAAACTGCCTGTTTAGAAGTTAAGCACCATCAAAATATTTACTGGTCGCAAGTAGAGGGAATGAACTATGAGCGCTTTGTATTTCGCGCATTGCAATGCGTATTTAACGATACCGGCATGATGAACGCTTCTGTCTTACCCTACAGCGATCCTATTTATCACGCTGACGATTACCGTACATCTCACGCCCTTGGCCACACACTGAAGCAAGCAAGTAAAGCTGGCTTACAGTACAACTCTGTGCGCGCTCAAGATGCACTGTGCTGGGCGTTGTTTACGCCCTTACCGGTTCAATCCGTTATCCAAACAGCGCACTATGAAATGATCTGGAATGGCAGCATTAGCAGCACAAACCGCATTACAAATATTCAACTGTCGAGTACGCGCTAAGTCGATCTACGCTGCCAAGAAGTCCTCGCACAGCGCAAACTGCGCTCAGCAGGTTTATGCGCCGCGTCGCTATCGTCTACAAATATTAAGCCAATACAGCGCGCTCGAACTGTAACGACAACCTCAACAACAGCCGCCAGCGTATCACCTTATAATTTGCTTAACGCCCAGCATAACAATGCGCTACTTGTTACGCTAAGATAACGCATTCTGCTGAAAGGTACCCTTGTGTCCGAACTCTATTTACGTATTGCCTTGCCGTCACCGCTGCGCCGGTTGTTTGATTACCGTGCGCCAGCGCAGGTGTCGGTTAGTGCATGGCAGCCCGGTGTGCGCGTACGCGTGCCCTTTGGCCGACGTGAATTAGTCGGAATTCTGGTCGAAACCGCCAGCAGCACCTCGGTTCCTGTCGACAAGATTAAACAGGCATTAGAGCTACTGGATCAACAGCCCTTGCTGCCGCCGAGCATCATGCGTTTGTGTATTTGGACGGCGCAGTACTACCAGCACAGTTTAGGCGATACATTCAGCTGGGCATTACCGGCACTGCTGCGCCAAGGCGAACCGGCCGAAGCACGCCAACAACGCACGTGGCTGGCCAAGCTACCGCTAAATCTTGACGATCCGTTATTACTCCGCGCACCCAAGCAACGCCAAGCGCTAAAAGTCTTAGCCCAGCACAGCCAAGGCATTGCCCACGAACGCCTTGAACAATTTACTATCAGTAAAGACAGTATCAACGCTTTACTTAAGAAAGGCTTGGTCACGCAGAGCGTGCGACAACTACAAGACTCAGCGCATAAAGCGCCCAGCCTGGCCCAGCCGGAACTTCCCCTTAATGATGAGCAGCAAGCCGCTTTTAATGCTATCCATGCCAATAACCAAGCATTTAAAGCCTACTTATTAGCCGGCGTCACCGGCAGCGGTAAAACTGAAGTGTATTTGCAGTTGATTCGCGAGGCATTAGCAGCGGGCAAGCAAGTACTGGTGTTGATCCCTGAGATCAACCTCGGGCCACAAACCCTAGAGCGTTTCACCAAGCGTTTTAATGCACGCATTGCTTTGTTGCACTCCAACGTCAATGACCGCGAGCGCTTAGAAGCCTGGCTGGCCGCACGTTCGGGGCATGCGGATATTATTATTGGTACGCGCTCAGCATTATTTACGCCATTAAAAAATCTCGGTCTGATCATTATCGATGAAGAGCACGACGCCTCTTATAAGCAGCAAGAAGGCTTGCGCTACCATGCTCGCGACCTGGCCTTGGTACGCGCGCGCGCAGCTCATGTGCCGATTGTTTTAGGCTCAGCCACGCCCTGTTTAGAAAGTTTGCATAACGCCCACAGTGGCCGCTTTGCCCTACTGCGCTTAACCAAGCGTGCCGGCGGTGCCAGTCAGCCCAAGTTTATTCGTTTAGATGTGCGCAGCTTGCCCTTAGATTCCGGGATCAGCGCACCACTGCAAAAAGAAATTCGCAAAACCCTCGATGCAGGCCAGCAAGTTTTAGTCTTTTTGAACAGGCGTGGTTTTGCGCCGGTATTAATGTGCAATGACTGCGGCTGGATCAGCCAATGTTCAGAGTGTGATGCGCGTTTAACCTTTCACCAGCGCTATAACGAATTGCGCTGTCATCACTGCGGGCACGTTGAAGCGCGCCCGCATCAGTGCCCCAGTTGCGGCAAAGTGGATTTACGCCCGATTGGCGCGGGCACCGAGCGTGCCGAAGAACGTCTGCAGATATTATTTCCGGACACGCCCGTCTTGCGTATTGATCGAGACAGCACCACCCGCAAAGGCTCGATGGATGCATTACTCACCACCATTGGCAGCGGCCAGCCGTGCATTATGATTGGCACACAAATGCTAGCCAAAGGGCATCACTTTCCACGGGTCACCTTGGTCGCTATTTTAAATGCCGACGGTGGTTTGTTTTCTGCAGACTTTCGCGCCAGCGAAAAAATGGCGCAATTGATCGTGCAAGTGGCTGGGCGTGCCGGGCGTGCCAGTGATCTGGGTCGCGTGATTATTCAAAGTCAGCTGGCCGACCATCCTTTATTAGTACAGCTCAGCGAGCAAGGCTATTTTGCCTTTGCTGAACAAGCGCTGAGCGAGCGTCGCGCCACCGGCCTGCCACCTTTCAGTCACTTAGCACTGCTGCGCGCCGATGCGCTAAAAGCAGAATTGGCCGATGTTTTCTTAGAGGATGCCTACAGCATTGCCGAGCAACTGATTGAACAACTGAACATTGAAGGGGTTGAATTGCTCGGCCCAGTCGCCTCACCGATGGAGCGTCGCGCCGGCCGGTATCGTGCACAATTACTGCTGCAAGCCACAAGCCGAGCCCAGCTACACCGTTTATTAACCCCTTTGTGTAACAATCTAGAAAACCTCCCCAGTGCGCGGCAAAGCCGTTGGTCACTGGATGTCGACCCTATCGACTTATTTTAAAGCACACTAGATGACGCTTGCCGCTTGAAGCAAGCGCGCTGGACGCCGATAATAGCCCGTTTATGAAGCGATTATTCGCGACTCGCCTTGGTTAAGAGAAATTATGAAAGACAGTATCCGCACTCTGATTCAGCACGCAGTCAATCAACTTACCAGCGAAGGCGTCTTGCCAGAAGGCCTTGCGCCGAGCATTCAGGTTGAAAATACACGGGATAAAACCCACGGTGATTTCGCCAGCAATATCGCCATGATGTTAGCCAAGCCTGCAAAAATGAAGCCGCGCGATCTGGCAGATTTGTTAACTAAAGCACTGCCTGGCGATCCGCAAGTCAGTGAAGTGGTCATCGCCGGACCTGGCTTTCTAAACTTTTTCCAAAACCATGCCGCGCTTGCACAGCGTTTAGACAATGCCTTAGCTGACGCCAACATAGGTGTGCTACAGCAGCAACCTGCGCAACGTGTGGTGGTGGATTTATCATCGCCCAATCTTGCCAAAGAAATGCACGTGGGCCATTTACGCTCAACCATTATTGGTGACGCGGTCGCTCGGGTGTTGGAATTTTTAGGTCACGACGTGATCCGTCAGAACCACGTCGGTGATTGGGGCACTCAGTTCGGCATGTTGCTGGCCTATCTGCAAGAAAACCCTAGTGCACAAGAAACCCAACTGTCTGATTTAGAAGAATTTTACCGCGCGTCTAAACAACGTTTTGATGAGTCGCCTGAGTTTGCCGAGCGTGCCCGTGGTTTAGTGGTAAAGCTGCAAGCTGGCGACCCTGAATGTTTGCGCTTATGGAAACAGTTTAATGATGTGTCGCTGCAACATTGCCAACAGTTGTACGACCGTCTCGGCGTCAAACTGAGCATGCAAGATGTGCGCGGTGAAAGCTCATACAATGCTGACCTGGCTGATATTGTCGACAGCTTACGCGACAAGAACTTGCTCACCGAAAGCGATGGCGCGCAGTGTGTTTTCTCAGATGAATTCAAGAACGCCGAAAATAATCCTTTGCCGGTCATCGTGCAGAAAGCTGGCGGCGGCTATCTATATGCCACCACGGATTTAGCCGCGATGCGTTATCGCAGCCAAACCCTGCATGCTGACCGTGCCTTGTATTTTGTTGATCAGCGCCAAGCATTGCACTTTCAAATGGTCTTTGCCGTAGCGCGGCGTGCCGAGTTTGTCAGCCCAACCATGCAGCTTGAGCATATGGGCTTTGGCACCATGAACGGCCCGGATGGTCGCCCCTTTAAAACCCGCGATGGCGGCACCGTAAAGCTGATTGATTTGCTCAACGAAGCTGAACAGCGTGCTTATGCTCTAGTCAAAGAAAAAAATCCAGAGCTTGCCGACAGCGAGCTGCACAGCATTGCTCAAGCGGTGGGTATTGGCGCGGTTAAATATGCAGACTTAAGTAAGCACCGCAGCAGTGATTACAGTTTTAACTTTGAGCAAATGCTGAGTTTTGAAGGCAATACTGCACCTTACTTGCTATATGCCTACACTCGCGTTGCTAGCGTATTCAGACGTGCCGAACTTAATATGAACGGCGCAATCCCAGGGCATATTGCATTAGACAGCGAAGCCGAACAGGTGCTGGGTACGACGCTGCAACGTTTCAGCGAAGTGCTGTATAACATCGCCGAAAAAGGCACACCGCATATTCTCTGCACTTATTTGTATGAACTGGCGGGTCAGTTTTCGAGCTTTTATGAGCACTGCCCTATTTTATCAGCGGATGATCAAACCACGCGCAACAGCCGCTTACGCCTTGCTGCGCTGACCGGTCGCACCTTACAACAAGGGCTTGAGCTGCTGGGTCTAAAGACTTTGGAGCGCATGTAAATGGCTGCTCGTAAAAAAGCGGCTCCAAAGAGAGGTGCCAGCCGCTATAACGCGCCAGCTAAAAAACCTGTGCATCCATTAGTTTGGGTGATTACTGGGCTGATCGTTGGTGTCTTTGTGATGTCATTGTTTCGCTTGGAGCCTGGCAATAACGCAATCAAGCGTGACACGTCTGCGGCCGCAAGCAAAAAGCCCGTCGTTAAGCCAAAAAAAGAAACCCCATCCAACAAGCCAAAGTTTGAGTTTTATACATTACTGTCTGAATCAGAAGTGATTGTACCAGCCGAAGCGCTACCTGAGAAAACGCCGCCGCCGCCGAGCAAAACTGAAATTGAAGCCGCTAAAAAAGCGGATGCAGCACGCGCGCAAGCCATTCTTGACGGTAAAACACCGCCTGAGCCTGCAGTAAAGAAAGAGGCCAAAACGCAATTTTATCTGCAAGCGGGCTCTTTTCCTGAGCGTTCTAAGGCTGAAAGTGTCCGCGCACAACTACTGCTTAGCGGCCAAGATGTACATATTGAATCTGGGCAAGTCGCAGATAAGACTTGGCACCGCGTTTTAGTTGGGCCTTTTGTCAGCCGTGAGCAACTGGCCGATGCACAAAAGCAGCTGGCCAATAACGGCTTTAACAACCTACTCTTGCAACAACGTAAAGGCCGCTAATATTGAGCATTGCTTGCATAGCCAACTAACTTAGGAGCGCGGGCGGCTCGCCCGCAAAGAAGCTAGCATAGATTTGCAATCGACTTTGTGTTCTTCGGCACTGCGTCTAGGCATCAGCGCCATGGCCATTGCGCATGCCGTACCTCGCTAATGCGGCTCTTCCCTCAACGAGCCATCCTGGCTCGATTCGGGTGCTGCACCATCCATCGCTACGCTTGCCGCCGCACCAACGAGGCACTCATTGATCATTAGTGTTGTTGGTGTGATTTGCTCATGTCTCTTTAATAGGAGCGCGGGCGGCTCGCCCGCAAGCACACACGATCCACTCAAATAACTCTTTGCTCTACACATTCCATTCACACAGATAATCCCAAAAATTCTACGACTTTCAGCTGCCACCCTTGAAGCTTGTGCACGCCATCCCCATTTGTAAAGAACCCGGGCGAATGCCCATCAACGTGGAGAATGTCCCTTGACCACAATTGTTTCAGTTCGTCGCAACGGCAAAGTCGTTATGGGTGGTGACGGTCAAGTATCCCTTGGCAATACCGTTATGAAAGGCAATGCAAAAAAAGTGCGCCGTCTCTATCACGGCCAAGTTCTAGCCGGTTTTGCCGGTGCAACAGCGGACGCTTTTACTTTATTTGAACGTTTTGAAGGGCAATTAGAAAAACACCAAGGCCATTTAGTGCGTGCCGCCGTTGAGTTAGCCAAAGATTGGCGGACCGACCGTTCATTGAGCCGCCTCGAAGCGATGTTGGCCGTCGCCAATAAAGATGCATCATTAATTATCACCGGTAACGGCGATGTTGTAGAACCGGAGCACGGCTTGATTGCGATGGGCTCTGGCGGTGGTTTTGCTCAAGCAGCAGCCATGGCGTTATTAGAGAACAGTGATCTTTCCGCTCGTGAAATTGCCGAAAAAGCCTTACACATTGCCGGTTCAATTTGTGTATTTACCAACCAAAATTTGACCATCGAAGAGCAGGATAGCGCTATTTAAGCGCGCCTCGGAGACCACTATGTCCATGACCCCCCGTGAAATTGTGCATGAGCTCAATCGCCATATCGTTGGCCAAGATGATGCCAAACGTGCTGTAGCAATTGCCCTGCGCAACCGCTGGAGACGCATGCAGCTGTCCGCTGATCTGCGCAATGAAGTCACCCCAAAAAACATCTTAATGATTGGCCCAACCGGTGTGGGTAAAACAGAAATTGCCCGCCGTTTAGCCAAACTGGTCAACGCGCCATTTATCAAAGTGGAAGCCACTAAATTCACCGAAGTGGGCTATGTCGGCCGCGATGTTGAATCCATTATTCGTGATTTAGCCGATGCTGCCGTCAAGATGCTGCGCGAACAAGAAATGAAAGGCATGCGCAACCGCGCTGAAGATGCAGCTGAAGAACGCATTCTCGATGCTTTATTACCTCCAGCGCGCACCAGCACTGACGACACTGTCGAGCGCACCGATTCCAGTACGCGCCAGTTATTTCGCAAACGCTTACGTGAAGGTCAGCTGGACGATAAAGAAATCGACATCGAAGTGGCCGAAGCACCGATGGGCGTAGAAATCATGACCCCACCCGGCATGGAAGAAATGACCAGCCAACTGCAGAATTTGTTCTCTGGGATGAATAAAGGCAAAACTAAAAGCCGAAAAATGCGTGTCGCTGATGCTCTCAAGCTGATTCGTGATGAAGAAGCCGCTCGCTTGGTTAACGAAGAAGACCTTAAAGTGCGCGCCCTCGAAGCCGTTGAACAGCACGGCATTGTCTTCCTTGACGAGATCGATAAAATTGCTAAGCGCGGTAACACTGGCGGCGCAGATGTCTCACGCGAAGGCGTGCAACGCGATTTACTGCCTTTGATTGAGGGTTGTACGGTCAACACTAAACTGGGCATGATCAAAACTGACCATATTCTGTTCATTGCCTCGGGGGCTTTCCACCTGAGCAAACCCAGCGATTTAGTCCCTGAACTGCAAGGCCGTTTACCGATTCGAGTGGAACTCAAGGCCCTGACGCCAGATGACTTCAAACGCATCCTCAGCGAACCAGACGCCTCACTCACCGAACAATATGTAGCGCTGCTGGCCACTGAAGGCCTCAATATTGAGTTCACTGCCAGCGGCATTGAGCGTATTGCTGAGATTGCTTGGCAGGTTAACGAAAAAACCGAGAACATCGGCGCCCGACGTCTGCACACGCTGCTCGAGCGTTTACTCGAAGAAGTCTCTTTTGATGCTGAGCAATTAGCAGAAAAATACAGCACCAGCCCATTAGTCATTGATGCGACCTATGTTGATGAACATCTGGGCGAACTGGCAAAAGACGAAGACCTGTCGCGTTATATTTTATAAGTCGATACTGTTGCGCCAGGGTTACACTCAACGCTGGCACAACGGTCTAAAATGAGAACCACATGCAGATCCCAACGCGCATCAAACTCAACAAAAGCTCAAAAACGCTTGAGCTCGGCTATGCCGATGGCCAACAGTTTGCCTTACCTGCTGAGTTGCTACGGGTGTATTCGCCCTCTGCCGAAGTGCAAGGACATGGTCATCCAGTGCTGCAATACGGGAAAATCAACATTGCCCTGACCCATGTGCAGCCTGCAGGCAACTACGCGTTAAAACTGACTTTCGATGACGGCCATGACAGTGGCTTATTTACTTGGGATTATCTGTACCAACTGGCCCATCAGCAGACGTCTATGTGGCAAGACTACTTAGCCAAACTCAGCGCCGCGGGACGCTCACGTGACCCGAGTGAGTCAGTCGTACGCTTAATGCTTTGATAACGACTCAAAACCCATGATTTATCGCGCAGTCTGAGCCTCTCATTAAGCACCCCGTTAGCAAAGCATGGTTACTCCCGAAGAGGGCACCCTAGCAATAACTGGCGCATACGTTTTTTAACTCAACTGTTGATCTAAAGCTTCTTCAATTTCACGTTTAATCGTGCCACTGAGTGCTGATAGCAACAAGCCCAGCTTAAGATTGACGCGAACATTCGTTTCATCCACTTCGATCGTGCCTTGCGCACCAGTACGGCGGAACTCTAAGGTATCGCCCAGCCATCGGTAACTGACGTCATATTGTTGGGCGAGACGCTCGGCCAATTGCTGCGCTTTATCGCGTGCACCCTCACGGCCCAAACTGTGCTGACGTTCCACTACAATCTTACTCATGCCGCGCCCCTTAATAGGTATTCTAAACGAGATGTCTGCATACATTGCGCAGACGATATTGCTGCGAATCTGTCCAGCGTCAAGACAAACTGCGCTGTGGGTATTAGAATGCTCGATAATCTGTCTAAGGTGAAGTTTTATGAGTAATCCACGCCAGCCGAATAGTAATGAGCCAACCACCCACTTTGGCTTTCAAGATGTGCCTGAAAGCCAAAAAGCCGAGAAAGTAGCGCAAGTGTTTCATTCCGTTGCGGCACGCTACGATATTATGAATGACGTGCTCTCTGGTGGTATGCACCGCCTGTGGAAGCGCTTCACTATCGAACTGTCTGGTGTGCGCCGCGGCAATAAAGTCCTTGATATTGCTGGTGGCACGGGCGATCTTGCACGTAAGTTCTCGAGTTTAGTCGGCCCTGAAGGCGAAGTTGTCCTGGCTGACATTAATGCCTCGATGCTCAAAGTCGGCCGTGATCGCTTGTTGGACAAAGGCGTGGCCAACAATATTAGCTTTGTACAAGCCGATGCCGAAAAGCTGCCCTTCCCAGACAATCACTTCGATGTCGTAACCATTGCCTTTGGTTTACGCAATGTCACCCATAAAGAAGATGCCTTGCGCTCCATGTTACGCGTGCTCAAACCCGGCGGTCGGTTACTGGTGCTGGAGTTTTCTAAGCCAAGCAACCCGCTGTTATCGAAATTTTACGATGCCTACTCGTTCAAATTTATGCCGCTGGCCGGCAAGCTGATCACCGATGATGCCGACAGCTACCGCTATCTGGCCGAATCGATTCGCATGCACCCCGATCAAGACACATTAAAAGCCATGATGAGTGATGCGGGCTTTGAACGAGTGACCTTTCATAATATGACTGGCGGCATTGTCGCACTGCACCGCGGAATCAAGCCTTAATGTTCACCCAGTTCGCATTCGCCAGTGCCGAGTCCGCCGTAAATCGCCTGCTCAAATTAGACAGCACGGCGCACGCTCGCCTCGCTCCGTTGACCGGCAAAGTCATCGCGATTGCTTGCACGGCACCGGCCATTACGGTGTATCTAATACCGCTGGAAGACGGTATACAGCTTGCTCAACAGTGGCACGCACCGGTCGATTGCAGGTTAACTGCGCCGACGACGCTCTTACTCAAGTTGCTCAGTAGCGCAGATAAAACCAGCATTTTGCATCATCCTGACGTCGCGCTAGACGGCAACAGTGCGTTGCTGATGGCGCTGGCGGAAATCCTGCAAAGCCTTGAATTGGACTGGGAGTATGAAGTGTCTCGTTGGCTTGGTCCGGTGCCAACAGCACTGCTTAGCGGCCACTTACGCAGCCGTCGTGATTGGCTAGTGCAGTCCGCGCATAGCCTGCATTTAGATGCAACAGATTACTTAGCAGAAGAATCACGTGCGCTGGTGGGGCGCACTGAAGCAGACATGCGTTTTACTGAAATAGATCAGCTTAAACTTGACTTAGACCGCCTCGATGCCCGCATCGCGCGCTTACTTAAACGGAACCAAAAGCCTCTATGAAGCTGATTGCCACCCGCCGCCTCTGGCGTATCTTACGTGTCGCAATACGTTATCGCTTAGATGATTTACTGTTTGCCTTGCCATTGCCTTGGCACCTGCGCGCGATGCAATGGCTGCTGCCTTGGCGCTGGCTTCCGCGGCGAAAAACATTGCCGCGCGGCGAAGCCTTACGTTTAGCGCTAGAAGACTTAGGCCCTGTTTTTATAAAGTTTGGGCAAATACTTTCCACACGACGCGATTTATTACCGCCCGATATCGCTGATCAGATGGCTAAACTGCAAGATCAAGTGCCACCTTTTTCATCAAAGCACGCTATCAAACTCATTGAAGAGCAGTTAGGCGCCTCAATTGAAGAGGTGTTTAGCGCGTTCTCCAGCACGCCACTGGCCTCCGCATCCATTGCCCAAGTGCACGCCGCGCAACTAAAAAGCGGTGAAGACGTGGTAGTTAAAGTCATTCGCCCAGGCCTAAAGCCAATTATTGCGCAAGATATCGCGTGGCTCTACTTACTGGCGCGAATGGCTGAACGCGCCTCAGCAGATGCGCGTCGTTTGCGCCCTAAAGAAGTGGTCAGTGATTACGAAAAAACCATTTACGATGAACTTGATCTACTCCGTGAGGCGGCCAACACCAGTCAATTAAGACGTAACTTCAGCGGCTCGCCTATGCTCTATGTGCCGAAAATTTACTGGCAATGGAGCCGTCCTAAGGTGTTGATTATGGAACGCATTTACGGCGTTCCCGTCACCGACATGGCGACCTTGATTGATCAAGGCACCGACCTAAAAAAACTCGCCGAACGTGGCGTAGAAATCTTTTTCACCCAAGTGTTTCGAGACAGTTTCTTTCATGCCGACATGCATCCCGGCAATATCTTTGTTAGCACGCGCACACCGTGGGACCCGCAATATATTGCCATTGACTGTGGCATCATCGGCACTCTGACGCCTGAAGACCAAGACTATCTGGCGCGCAATCTCTTGGCATTTTTCAAACGTGATTACCGCAAAGTTGCGCAACTGCATATTGATTCTGGTTGGGTGCCCAGCGACACACGGATCAACGAGTTTGAATCAGCCATTCGTACCGTATGCGAGCCGATTTTTGAGCGTCCATTAAAAGAGATATCATTTGGACACTTGCTGCTGCATCTCTTCCAAACTGCCCGCCGCTTTAATATGGAAGTGCAACCGCAGCTGGTCTTGCTGCAAAAAACCCTGCTAAATATCGAAGGGCTCGGCCGTCAACTGTACCCTGACCTTGATCTTTGGAGCACCGCACAACCATATTTAGAGCGCTGGATGCGTGAGCGCTATATGCCCAAGCACGTACTGGGACATTTACAGCAACAATTTGAGAAGCTCCCTCACTTGGCCAATATGCTGCAAGATAGCGTTGAAAAATTTAGCAAAGGTTCCGTGCCGCCAACCCAAACAAAAGCATGGCTCAATACTGTATTGGGTGCAGGTTTATTAGTGGCAAGTGCACAGTTGGGTTTAGTTATAGACGTAGAGGCTTGGCCGGCTTGGTTAATGCTCAGTGCAGGCCTATGCTTAGTACTCCGCCGTTAACCACAATTTTAAATACTGCAAATTGAGAACAACATGAATAACTGGTTAGACGAAATCAAATGGGATAGCAATGGACTGATCCCAGCGATTGCCCAAGACTATAAAAGCGATCGAATTCTAATGATGGCGTGGCTCAATCGCGAAGCATTAGAGCTGACCGTGAAAGAGCAACGCGCCATTTATTGGTCACGCTCACGCGGTAAACTCTGGCGTAAAGGCGAAGAATCAGGGCACATTCAAAAACTGCATGAAATACGTCTCGACTGCGATGCGGATGTGATTATCCTGCGCGTGGAACAAATCGGCGGTATCGCCTGCCATACTGGTCGCCATAGCTGTTTTTATCGTGTATTAACCGATGAACAGTGGCAGACTGTTGAGCCTGTTATTAAAAATCCTCATGATATCTATCAAGGCTCATAAGTATGACTGACGATATTCTGCATCGCGTAGCACAGGTCATTGATTCACGTAAAAACGCGGACCCAAGTACCTCCTACGTGGCCAGCCTGCACCATAAAGGCTTAAATAAAATCTTAGAGAAAGTTGGCGAAGAAGCAGTGGAAACCATTCTGGCAGCAAAAGACGCCGCCAGCTCTGGGGACAACAGCGACGTTATCTATGAAACAGCAGATTTATGGTTTCACAGTTTAGTCATGCTATCTGCTTTAAACTTAGAACCCAAAGCAGTACTTGATGAGCTCGAACGCCGCTTTGGTTTATCAGGGCATGCAGAAAAAGCAGCCCGCACAACCCCTTAATTATTCGTATCACGGAGTACACATCATGGGCGGTATTAGTGTTTGGCAACTACTGATTATCTTAGCAATTGTTATTGTCCTGTTTGGCACGAAACGCCTGAAAGGTGTCGGTTCTGACTTAGGCGATGCCATTAAAGGCTTTCGCAAAGCGGTAGACACCGGTGAAGAAAAACCCACCGAGGCGGTGCAAAAGTCTGAAGCCACTGGGCAGACGTTTGATGCCACAGCAGAACATATCGAAGAACCTTCTTCTAAAAAATGAGTTAATCCATGTTTGATATTGGCTTCTCTGAACTGATTCTGATTGGCGTTGTAGCCCTGCTGGTCATCGGCCCTGATCGTTTACCCGGTGCCGCTCGGGTTGCAGGGCTGTGGGTGGGTCGTATCAAACGCAGTTTTAATTCAATAAAAGACGATGTAGAACGCGAACTGGGCGCGGATGAAATTCGCCGTGAGCTGCATAACGAAGGCATCTTAGAAAAAGAGCGCAAAATGCTCAAAGACACCGCCAGCAAAGCCAATCAGGTGCTGAGTGATCAACCGCTGCAAAACCTACTGAAAGATAGCGTTCCAGCTACAAACAGCAACACAGCAGATAAAGAGCAGTCCTCATGAGTACATCCCAACAGACGGACAATACCATGCCGCTGATTGCCCATCTGACCGAACTGCGCACACGTTTATTGCGTTGCGTGGTCTCCGTCTTACTGATTTTTGCTGGCTTGTTTTACTTTGCCCAAGACATTTACGCTTTAGTGGCGGCCCCTTTACGTGCCTATCTACCGGAAGGCGCAACGATGATTGCCACCGGTGTGGCCTCACCGTTTCTAACCCCCTTTAAACTGACCATGGTGGTCTCGCTGTTTCTCAGTATGCCGGTGATTTTGCAGCAAATTTGGGGCTTTATTGCGCCAGGCTTATACAAGCATGAGAAGCGCATTGCCGTACCGCTGATCATTTCCAGTATTATTTTATTTTATGCTGGAATGGCCTTTGCCTATTTTGTGGTATTTCCGATTATGTTTGGCTTTTTTGCCAGCGTAACGCCACAAGGCGTCGAGATGATGACTGATATTGGTCAATATTTAGACTTTGTCTTGACCCTCTTTTTTGCTTTTGGCGTCGCCTTTGAAATTCCAGTGGCCACTTTTCTATTGGTCTGGATTGGCATTGTCGATGTCGCCACCCTGCGCAAGAACCGCCCGTATGTAATCGTTGGCTGTTTTCTTGTGGGCATGGTATTGACCCCGCCCGATATTTTCTCGCAAACATTACTGGCGATTCCGATGTGGTTCTTATTTGAAATCGGCGTACTGTTTGGCGGCATTATCCAAAAAGAGCGTGAAGCCAAAGAGGCGCAAGAAGCAACCTCAGACGCCCATCGCGATGATCAAACACCTTCAGTAAAACCATGAACTTACTGCTGCTCACAGATGCTGATTTTATCGCGCCAGATCGCGTGCGCATCACTGAGCGCAGATTGCAGCATCTGAATGCGGTCAATAAAGCCCGCGTAGGACAAACGCTGCGCGCCGGTCACTTAGGCGGCTTGCAAGGTCAAGCCACCCTCCTGTCAATCAGTGACGAAGCGGCTGAGTTACAAGTTGATTTGCAGCACAAGCCGCCAGCCAAACTGCCCATCACGTTATTGCTCGCCTTGCCTCGTCCAAAAATGCTGCGCCGCACGTTGCAGACCATTGCCAGCATGGGTGTCGCAAAGCTGGTACTGATCAACAGCTACCGTGTGGAAAAGAGCTTTTGGCAAACCCCCTTCTTACAACCCGACGCGCTTCGCGAACAGTTAATTTTAGGCTTAGAGCAAGCGCGCGATACCGTTTTACCTGAAGTCATTCTCGCCAAGCTATTTAAGCCTTTTGTCGAAGATGAGCTGCCGACTCTGGCCGCCAATACGCGCGCGTTAATCGCACATCCCGGCGACTTCCCGGAGTGCCCGCGAGCGTTAAGCGAGCCGGTCACTCTGGCCATCGGCCCAGAAGGGGGCTGGATTCCTTATGAAGTGGCGCTACTGAGCAAAGCAGGCCTACAACCCGTGCAGCTCGGCGAACGTATTTTACGCGTAGAAACCGCCGTGCCCGCGCTATTGGCACGCTTGTTTTAAACACCTAGACTACCCGCAGACATAAGTCACTCCGCGAGTAAGCCGTCTTGCACGATTGCGCCGCACAGTCGAAGAATTTTGCTGCACTCGCACAACTGAGACGCCCGATGGAAAAGTATGCCGAGCAAATTTTCAGCGAACAACACGTCATCATGCAGCTTATCGTTGCATTATTGCTGGGCGCGCTAACCGGCTTGCAACGTGGCTGGGTGGCACGCGGGCAAAAACCTGGCGAGCGCGTTGCCGGTATTCGCACCTACTCGCTGGTTGGCTTGCTGGGCGGTATCGCTGCGCTGTTATCTTTAAAAGTTACCCCATGGGTACTGCCAGCAACCTTGCTAGCCGTGTGCCTTACTGCCGTCATGGCCTACCGTGTACGCATGGTTCACATGCAAAATTACAGTATTACTGGAATTATCGGTTTACTGCTGACCTTTTGCTTCGGTGCGATGGCTGTTGCGGTTGATATGGCTATTGCGGCCAGCGCAGCTGTTATCACCACCATTATTTTAGATAACAAGCGCGAAATTCATAGTGCACTAAACCATCTGAAAGAGCATGAACTGGATGCAGCACTGAAGCTGCTCCTAATTTCGGTGGTCATGCTGCCACTGCTGCCAAACGAAGGCGTAGGGCCCAACAATATGCTGAACCCCTATGAAATTTGGTGGATGGTGGTACTGATCGCATCTATTTCATTTGTCGGTTATTTTGCCATGCGTGTTGCTGGCACCGAAAAAGGCATTCTATTCACCAGTTTGTTTGCCGGCTTAGCCTCATCTACCGCGCTGACCCTACACTTCTCTAGACTGGCACGGCAGACACCGTCACTTTCGCCATTACTGGCATCCGGCATTCTGCTGGCCTGCGGAACCATGTATCTACGCATATTATTGTATTGCGCAATGATCAATCCCGCACTGATGAGCAGTTTGCTGATGCCGGTGCTGGTGATGACGCTGATTTTATACGTGCCGGCGTTGCTGATTTGGCACAACCAGCGCAACGGCACCACAGTGCAACAACCGACATTAAACAGCAACCCTCTAGATCTGAAGTCGGCATTACTGCTGGGCGCACTACTGACGCTGATTCTGTTGATGGCCAGTGTGTTGCAACAATGGCTCGGCACTACCGGTATCTACCTGCTCGCCACAGTTTCAGGGATTACCGATGTGGATGCGATTACCCTATCGCTAACCCGTATGTCACAAACAGGAATGGACAGCCGCACTGTCATTATCAGCATTATTCTCGCATCATCAGTCAATAATATTATGAAGGCCAGCATGGCAGTGTCCATTGGCGGCAAGGCCATGCTAATACGTGTCGCGCTCCCTATCTTACTGTCGTTGTTGGGCGGTTTAACGGTCATCTTACTGATGTACAACACTTGACTCTCCCAGCATGGCAAGGTTTTTAATCGTCTAAAGTACCGTGAAATATTGGAGTACCTATGAAATCTTGCAGAACCGAATGTGGTGTCACGCCAGCGCAGCCTGAGTCGGTATCGTCTGCAATTAAAAACCCAAACCACATCAGCAGTGTTTTTATTATCACGGAAATGGACTGTCCCACCGAAGAGCAGCTGATTCGCAGCAAACTGGCCAGCGTGGCAGATATCAGTGCCGTGGAATTTAATTTGATGCGCCGTCAACTGACCGTACATCATGCAAAACCTGCTTTTGATAGCATTATTAGCGCGCTAAAAAGCATTGGTTTTAACCCGCAACCACAGAGTTCAAGCAGCAGCGTGCCAGCGCCCAAGCAACGCTGGTGGCCGCTACTGGTGGCTGGCATCGCCGCCACTGCTGCTGAAGTCGTAGAGTGGAGCAATGTTGAAGCAGATTGGCCGGTGATTGCGCTGACCTTAGTGGTATTGGCGACGGTTGGACTACCGGTACTGAAAAAGGGCTGGATCGCGATTCGCAACGGCAACCTAAATATCAATGCCTTAATGACCCTTGCCGTCACTGGCGCGTTGTTTATTGGTCACTGGCCGGAAGCGGCGATGGTAACCTTTCTGTTTGCGCTGGCCGAATGGATTGAAGTCAAATCCCTTGATCGCGCCCGTTATGCGATTCACAACGTCTTAGAATTAGCACCAGAAACTGCAATGATTTTAGTCGATGAACAGTGGCAATCCCATTCCGCTGAGCAAATCGCCATTGGTACCCGCGTACGCTTAAAACCCGGTGAGCGAGTGCCTTTAGATGGCACAGTAGTCAGCGGCAACTCAATGGTTAATCAAGCACCGATTACTGGCGAAAGCCTGCCCATCGAAAAAAGCATCGGCAGTCCATTATTCGCCGGCAGTATCAATATACAAGGCGAACTGGAGTACCTCACCACAGCCACCCGAGATAATTCAACCTTGGCACGCATTATTCATGCAGTCGAAGAAGCCCAAGCCAGCCGTGCCCCGATCCAGCGATTTATTGATCGTTTTGCCAAAGTGTACACACCCCTCATCGTCGGCATCGCCTGCTTAGTGGCTATTTTGCCGCCGCTGTTATTCGGCGGACTCTGGTCTGACTGGCTGTATAAGGCCTTGGTACTGCTTGTCATTGCCTGCCCTTGCGCGCTCGTCATTTCCACCCCAGTTGCCGTGGTCAGTGCATTAACTCAAGCCGCACGCCACGGCATTTTGATTAAAGGCGGCGTATTTTTAGAGCAGGGTAAGACGCTCACCACAATAGCTTTTGATAAAACCGGCACCCTCACCCACGGCACACCAATACTCACGCAAACACTGCTCTTCAATGATCGCGATAATAATGCTCAGCACTTGGCCGCAAGCCTTGCGGCACGCTCGGACCACCCCGTTTCGCAAGCCATTCAAGATGCATTTATTGATCAGCAACAGCATTGGCATGAGGTCAGTGATTTCCAAGCACTCTTGGGCCGTGGCAGCAGTGGAATAATCAATGGCGAGCGCTATTACTTAGGCAATCACCGTCTGATTGAAGCGCTTAAACTCTGCTCAAAAGGATTAGAGGCACAGCTCGAAACCCTAGAACAACAAGGACAGAGCGTTGTGATGCTGGCCAGCGAGCATCAGGTATTGGCCTGCTTTGCCGTTGCCGATACGCTACGCGAACAAGCCGCCGAGGCCGTGGCGCAGCTGCATGCATTAGGCATCCACACGTTAATGCTCAGCGGCGATAATCAGCACACAGCTCACGCGATTGCCGCGCAAGCGGGTATTGAACAGGCTTTTGGGGAAATGTTACCTGAAGATAAACTTCACCATATCCAGCAACTGCAAAGTAACCCTCAACAGGTGATCGGTATGGTCGGCGACGGGATTAATGATGCACCCGCGCTCGCCCAAGCCAATATCAGCTTTGCTATGGCAGCCGCCGGCTCAGACAGTGCGGTAGAAGCGGCCAATATCGCACTCATGAATGCGGATCTGCGTAAAATCCCACAATTTATTCACTTATCACAACGCACCGCAGCTATTCTGAGGCAAAACATCAGCTTTGCGCTCGCCATCAAAGTGCTGTTTTTGATCTTGGCCATCAGTGGTCAAGCCACTATGTGGATGGCGGTATTTGCCGACCTTGGCGCCAGCTTACTGGTGATTTTAAATAGCTTACGCTTACTTAAAAGCTCACTTAAAGTAGAACGCCAATGATCGAATAAGACGGCACCAGATAGCTTAAGGTCTAATAACTGATGCTTTCAAAAGCGATACACATCTCTTTTCAATGAAGCTTATCGTGTTACCTTTCACGAAGTTCTATATTTTTCATAGAGCGCTTACTCTTTAGAAGGTTTTATCATGTTAAAGAAAATTGCCGCAACAACAGCTCTAGCCTCTGTCGTATTACTGTCCGGTTGTGCAACAGGATACTCGCCAGTTGGTGTTGGTTTAATCACCGACGTTAAAGGTCCTATCACTGCAACTGAGTTAAACGGTAGCAAAACAGGTACTGCCTGCGCTAAAACCATCATTGGTTTAATCAACTCTGGCGACGCATCTATCCAAGCGGCTAAAGCAGATGGCGGCATCAAAAGCCTTGCAACCGCTGACTACCACACTAAAGGTTTTTATCCTTTCTTTGGTACAACCTGCGTGAACGTAACAGGCAACTAAGTAACACCAGGCCAAGCGGCTTTCAGCTTGGCCTGTTTTCTCTCAGTACACACCTTACTGCGGACTAAACTTCCAGCATAAAAGTAACAGGCCCATCATTAATCAGTTGTACTTGCATATCTGCACCAAACTGTCCTGTTTGTACATTGTGATAACGCTGTTGCGCCAGCGCCACTAATCCTTCAAACAACGCTTCTGCTTGCACAGGTGTAGCCGCCGTAGAAAAACCAGGACGCAAACCACTACGGGTGTCCGCTGCCAAGGTAAATTGCGAAACCAACAACAAACCACCTTGGATATCGGTTAGCGACTTATTCATCCGCTCTTGCTCATCAGCAAACACTCGATAATTGAGCAGCTTATGCAGCAGTTTTTCTACGCTGTGCTGATTATCCTCCGGCTCAATGCCTACCAAAACCAATAAGCCACCGGCAATCCGCGCGACTTCAACGCCATCAATCATCACACTGGCTTGGCTGACCCGCTGCAATAATGCTTTCACATTCGCCTCCCTCACATCAGTCGATTAAGCTATAGGCATGATCAATTATTGAGACTAAAACCATGTCGATTCTACTACGCTCATGCGCACTGCTTATGTTATCGGCCAGTTTAGCCGCCTGTCACTCGCCGTCGCCCGTTGAGGCACTGGATGCCGCGGCGCAGCGCTTACAAGAAAACCTCAGCAGCAAGCACAGTTCCGCTGTTGCCGAGCAACTGCATCAAGACTTTAGCGCCCAACACGGGATGAATAGAAAAGCCGCACAACAGCAGATGCTACTGCTGTTTATGCGCTTTAAAAACATCAATATGTTAGTCGTCAACCGCTCCTGCAAGCTGGATAACAGCTACCACGACCGTGGACACTGCAGCGCACAGGTCGCCATCAGCGGCGCGCAAGGACTGATTCCAGAGCGAGCCGATTACTACACCATAAACAGCCAATGGCAACTCAATGGCAAAGACTGGCAGCTACTTAAACTGCATTGGGATTAAAAAACATAGGGAATAAACATTCGACTGCGCTGCATATAGTCACGGTAGGTCGAGCCAAAGTAGCTGAGACACTCTCGCTCATCTTGTCGCGCGGTAAAATATAAACAGGCGCTGCTAAATAGCGCAACAAACACCGTAAGCGGCAGCAGCTGTTTAAAAGCGATACCCCAGGTGAGCAACAACAACGAACAATACAAAGGATGACGTATCCAGCGATAAATACCCGTATCGACCACTTTGGTGGTTTGCTCAAAGGCAAACAGCTTGCTATCAGCACGCACGGTGCTATCAGCCTGCCCGGCTTTGTGCAGTTGATAAACGCCCGCGAACAACACGACCAATGAGCTAAATAACGCCCACCAAGAGCACATCTGCAACAACCCATAGCGGTTATCAAACCACACCGGCGCATTCAGTACTAATAAGGCTAAGATACCCAGCCAAGCCAACAACCGATAAAACCCATGCGTTTTAGCAGGGGTCAGCGTACGCCAAGAAATCAACGTCAGTAAAATACTACCGAGAATAAAAGCACTGATTTGTACGATATAGAGCGTTTGCATGAATTATATTTGCCTTAGGCCGCACAGACGACAGAATGCCAGCCTGCTATAATTTTTTTTTATCCTATTACTACCACTATGCACACACAACCTCTGCACGCGCTACTGCCGCACCAAGGCTCAGCTTTATGGCTACAGCATATCGATGCACATAGTGCCTCTAGCATTCAAGGTGAATGCCTATGGAGCTGTCTTGCTGATTTTGGTGAAAGGCCTTCGCTGTGCTTATTGTTTGAAGCGGCAGCGCAACTCTGCGCTGCGCACGGTGCATTATATGGTAATGACGCGCGTATCCAAGGGGCGTATATCGGTAAGCTGTCAAAACTCACGGTACACCATGATCCTGTTGAGCGCTGCGACCCAATTAAAATTGATGCCCAGCAACTCTCGCACAGCTTAGCCGGCGCACTGTACAACTTTAGCCTCACCGCCAACCAGCAGTTGTTAATGGATGGCACATTACTGGTGGTACTTGTGCATGCTTAAACTGAGCAATATCAGCTTTCACTACCCAGCGGCTGACCAGCCTGCTCTCAGCGACATCAACCTATGCATTCAAGCAGGGGAATGCATAGGTTTATTAGGTACCAATGGCGCGGGCAAAACCACACTATTATCAATTATCAGCACTTTGCTACAGCCCAGCGCTGGCACGATTGAGTGGCAAGGGCCACACAGCATTGGTTTAGTGCCGCAACAGCTGGCCTTCTACAATCGTTTAAGCGTGCAAGAAAATCTTAATTTATTTGCTGATTTGTACCAACTGCGCGGCAACCTGCGCCAGCAGCAAATGGACAGTGTTTTGCAGGCAACAGATTTGCAGCCCTTGCTCAAGCGCTATGCCGGTCAGTTATCCGGCGGTCAACAACGGCGCTTAAATTTTGCCATCGGCATCTTGCAACCCGCACAATTGTATTTACTCGACGAAGTCACCGTCGGTATCGACAGCCGTAATCGTCAACGCTTACTGAGTGCTATTGAGCATTTGCGCGACACGGGTAAAAGCATCATTTACACCAGTCATTATTTACATGAAATTGAAGCCATCGCACCGCGTATTGTTTTGTTAAACGCTGGCCATATTCAATGCGATCTTGATACACGCCACTCACTCAAGCAACCGCAGCAATTAAAGCTGCAATGGTCGAAACAGTTACCCGCCAACCTCGCAACTTTTTCTGAGGGATTAGGCCTGCATAGCGAGTACAGCGGCAGCAGTGTGTTTATCGCCGAGATCACTGAGCAACAATTTTTAGCCTTGTATCAATTTATCATCGCCAGTGCGCAACTGCCCTGCATGATTCAGTATGGTCAACCCTCTCTTGAACAGTTTTATCTAAACATGACTGGCGGTGCGCTATGAGACTCTGGGCACTGATCCGTAAAGAAGTTCTCTTGCTACGACGTGATTGGCACGCCCTCTCCGTTTTATTTCTCATGCCGGCGAGCTTTCTGGTGCTGATGGCTTTTGCCATGTCGGGTTTAAACCAAGACAAACTGCCCCCCTTACACATCAACCTACAGGTTGAGCAGCACAGTACTGACAGCGACTTTTTCATCAGTGCATTACAAGCACAACTCAGCGACAGTCAACTGCAACAGACCCATGACAACCAGCAGCCCACCATCACTATCGAGAAAGAATTCTCCACGCATTTACTCGACACGCCACATACTGGCCCCAGCTTATCGTTCCCTGCGGCAACCGATCAGCTGTCACGGCAACGGATTCACAGCGCCGTCACCATCGCTTTAGCACAAACACGTTTACGCGCATTCCTCATTGACAGTCAGTTACTCGACAGCCAAGCAGCGGCCGATGAACAGCTGGCACTCGTGCAAGCGCGCACACAGAGTGCGCTCCCAGAATACGACGTACTGAGCAGTGGCTCCCTCGCAGCAAAAGCCAACGCCAGTCAGTTAAGCGTCCCCGCATGGTTAATTTTCGGAATGTTTTTTGTGATGCTACCGATGGCGAATAGTTTTCAGTATGAGCAGCAATCCGGTACGCTACTGCGCTTTCGCGGCTTACAGCTCAACTTTGCAACCTTAGCACTCAGCAAACTACTGCCCTATATCGGGATTAACTTTATCCAGTTTGTCAGCCTCTTGGCATTAGGCGTATTCGCTTTGCCCGCGCTAGGCTTACCTGCTTTACAGATTGGCGAACATCTATCAGCGTATTTCTTGTTAGCGCTGTGCATTGCCATGGCCAGCTGCAGCTTGGGTTTATTGATTGCAGCATTGGCAAAAAACACCGAGCAGGCTTTGCTACTCAGTGCGGGGAGCAATATTATACTGGCCGCGATTGGCGGGGTGATGGTACCCAAAAGCATCATGCCGCTGGCGATGCAACAACTGGCTGAGTTATCACCCATGAGTTGGGCGCTGGATGCGTTTCTAACTTTACTGGTCGGTCAAGGTTCCACTGTAGATATTTTACCTTGGTGCTTGCGCCTTTTAGGTTTCGCTCTGCTCTGCAGCAGCGGCGGCTTACTTTTATTTCGTAGACGAGTACAACAAACCTTATGGACGACACACAATTAGAACAACAATTGAAGCAGTTGATCATTCGTGAGTGTGACAAAGAAGATGACATCGATTGGCAAAGCATTGATAGCCATGAGCCGCTGTTTGGACAGCATAGCCGCATCCAAATGGACAGCTTAGACGCCTTGCAAGTATCTTTAGCACTGCAGCAGCATCATGGTGTGCGCATTGAAGGCGCTAAAGAAGGCCGCCAAGTACTGACTACGATTGCCAATATTGCCGCATTTATTCGACAGCACGCATGAGCTCGGTGTATTTACAACGTGCGGTGCTGCACAGTGCCCTAGCTGACAATCTAGCTGATGCTGCCCGTGCAGTACAACACGATCAGCCCGCACATTACCGTAATTTTTGTCTACATGAGCGTAACCTGCAGCGCTGCTATTTTGCGATTGCACAGCAACAGCCTCTACTCGATCATTTACAGGCGAGTATCAACAAAATTAACCACGAGCAAGCCATCCCGTTTGCTGACTGCTTACTGATTATTGCCAGCACAGGTCTAAATATTCAGCATTTCGAAACGCTAACCCGTGCTCAGAACGGCTTTAATCCTAGCGATTCAACACCGCTTAACCTGCTCGCATCAACCTTGCAAAACCAATACGGCTTTTCTGCAGCCTTTTGCATCAACACAGCCTGTACCAGTGCCGCCAATGCATTGTTGTATGGCGCACGTCTGCTCAAACAACAGCAGTACAGCCATGTTTTAGTCTTAGCCTTTGAAACACCCAGCGAAGTGGCCATGCAGGGATTTGGCGCACTCGAACTGATCAGTAGCAGCGCTCAATACCGCCCCTTTCATCCGCTACGTGACGGCCTGATTTTAGGTGAGAGTTATGCCGCCACGCTGCTGTCAACAGACGCCACAACGCAGCCCATTGCCCGTTTGTTAGGCGGTTTTAGCGCCTGCGACACCAGCAGCCTGACCGGCACCCGCGAAGACGGCAGTCATATTGCATGGGTCATGCAACAAGCGTTAACCGATGCGCAGTGCAACAGACAAGACATTGATCTGATTAAACTGCACGGTACGGCCACACAAGCCAACGATTTAGCGGAAAGCAATGGTATGCAAGACTGGCTACAAAGCGATGCAGTGCCGGCGCTGTGCGTGATGAAGCCTTGGCTCGGGCACACCTTGGGCGCATGCGGTTTAAGCGAAACCTTATTACTGATTGAATGTTTAAAAAACCAGCACATACCGGTAATGCCTGACTCACAAAGCTGCAGCTTACCTCTGATTCAGACACCGAGATGGCCGCTGAGCCAGACACGCGTATTAGCCAATTTCTTTGGCTTTGGCGGCAATAATGCAAGCATCATCTTTGAAACTGGAGCGTCACTATGCAAGTAATCGCCGCCAGTCATATCAGCGGCTGCGCCAGCACTACAGACAAACAACTAAAAATCTTACTCAAAACATGGCTGAAGCAATCACCACGCCGTATCGATCGATTTATTCTGCAAAGTTTGTTGGCGGCCGTCGCGATTCAACAGCATGTACGGGCGGATTGCGGACTTTATGTTGCATCCGCCTACCCCGCCCGCACGACCATGGCTTCGTTACTCAATAGTGTCTGTGCCGAGCAGCGCCAGCCCAAACCGTTTGAGTTTGTCAACAGTGTGAGTAACGCCGCGGGTTTTCATATCGCGCAACAACTCAAACTCAATGGTCCCAATTTGTTTATCAGTGCCAATGCGCAAGTCTGGCAACAACTCAGCATGCTCGCCGCTTGTGATCTAAAGTCAGGCAGCATTCAGCAAGCACTGCTGGTGTTCTGTGATGAGGAAGAGGATTTTAACGCGCAAGCCGTGTTACTCGAAGACAGCCCTACCGAGCAGGCCGCAACGATTGATTTCCAAAGTTTATGCAGCGCAATCGATATCTGTACGTATCACTTCAGTGCTGCAGACAGCGCCGAATAAAAGCGCTCTGCTTACTGACGCTGTTTTGCCCACAGCGCTAAGCCTTTAAACAACGCGCGCTCTTGCTGAGCAATGGCGTGCAAGGCCTGAGCTATCGGTTGCATGCCTAATCCTGCATCTTTACCACGACTTTGCTTGACGCATAACAAAGCAAACTGTCGCCATTGATCGCCAATCTGGGTCAGCTCTTTGGCCGCCGTTTGCAGTTGCTCATCCGCCAATAACACGCCTGCTTCCTGTAAAAAGCTCGCATACATAAAACGAAAACCTGCACCACCGGTACCGATCTCCTCCTGCATGCGCACAATATGAGTCAGGTATAAACGGTTGTATTTCTTCGCATTAAGATCCAAGCCGTTAATTTTATTGGCTAAATGATCAATCCCGCGAATACCAATCCACGGCAACGGCATACCATCTAAAATACGTGCCGTAGATAGAATACTTTTGCGTATCAACGCCAGCCAATCGTGCTCTAGCGGTACATCATCAAGCCAATACAGCAAGCCTTTCGCCGCTAAAGCGCCTTTGGCAAAGCGCGCTTTGTGCAACGCCTCAGCAGAACAGCGCACCGGCTCTTCAAACACCGGATCGCTCAGTAGATATTCACCTTCGTCGCGACCGTAGGCCAGCAAGTTATGCGCATTAAAGTGGAAACGCATTTCTGCGGGGAAGTAAGGCAGCCAAAATACCGAGCTTTGCAAACCGACCAAGCGTCCTTGATCTAAAGCGCGATCTAAAGCCTCTTGACCTTTTTTGGGCTGACTAAAGGTTGCCGTGTGTAAACGCACGCCTAACCGCTTACTCAGCGTTTTAATGATGTGCTTAGGTGGCATCCGATAAGCAATCAACGGCATACCACTGAGCTTGACCAACGGTAAATAAGCAAAGGCTAAAGCAGATGACAAACCAAATGCCATCGGTTCACTTATCGGCAATCCGGCATGGGTGAGCAAGCTCGACATCACGCCACTCTCACAATGGGCGCTTTGTTGGTGATTAAAGCTCATGCACAGTTCCTTGTTGGTGAGCGAGCAACTGCTCTAACGGTAAGCCAAATGCGTCGGCATAGCGGGCTAATACTACGCGAGATAACCGCGCAAAAACCTGCGGTTTAAAATGTCGGCGTAAACGCCAGCGCCATAAACCGGTCACCTGCGCCAGCGCCAACTCATCCATTCGATAGCGATACATTAAACAGGGCAATGGCGACAACTGACCGCTGCGCCAACCGTGCCACGCCTCTTGTTCCAGCAGTTCTAACTCAGCGAGGGCCTGCTGGGTGGCATAGTTTTCAGCATCCCAACCGGCACTTTGCGCACCCTGATAGCGCCCTTGCTGATCCACTGCGTAGAGTAATTTTGAATGCCCTGCATAGCTGGAAGTCTCCGCGTCTTGCGGCACATCATCAAGTTTCATCGTTACACCACGGTTAAATGCATAAAAGCGCTGGAGAAGCGTCCGCTCTCAGGTATATAGCATAAAATGCGCTCACCAACATTTAAGCGCTGTGTATTAAATAATTCTTCTAAAATAATAAAAATAGAAGCAGAGCCAGTGTTACCTTTACGGGTTAAGTTGGTAAACCAACGTTCTTGCGGAATGGCCAAATCAACTTCAGCAAGGCCCTGCGCCAAACGCTCGCGGAAAAACTCAGAAGAATAATGCGGCAAGAAATGCTCAATAGCATCCACTGACAACTGGCGTTTTTCCATGATTTTCTTCAATGCCTCAACCACGGTGTACTTCACAATATTGTCATTGAGTAATTTCACATTTTGCTTAACCGCCATCAGCGACTGCTGATTGCGTTGCTCTGCAGAAAAGCGGCTCCAGCCGACCAACTCATCATCCACATAGTCGGCACCGGCATACATACAGGCGGGCATTTGATCAGCAAAAGACAGAATATCAATCCAATCAATACGCAAACTTAATCCGTTGATATTGGGCTGCCCTTGCAACCAAACTGCACCGGCACCATCAGAGAGCATCCAGCGTAGAAAATCTTTTTCGAAGGCAATTTCTGGTCTTTTTTCCAACAACTCAAGGCGGCTGTCATATTCAGCGGTGAAATTGCTGGCACGCATCAAGTTGGAAGCGACTTCTGAACCACAGGCAACTGCATTCTGACTTTCGCCGAGGGCGACACTCATCCAAGCGTATTTCAGTGCAGTCATTCCACACAAACAAATCCCTGAGGTCGCCACCACTTCACAAGGTGGATTACCCAGTTCGCCGTGTACCATCACTGCATGATTGGGCATCACCTGATCAGGTTGAGAGCTACTGGCCACGAGGCAGTCGATATCATCCAGGGCAAAGTCGTCATCACACAAACCACGAATCGCTTGTGCACTTAACTGCGCATTATTCATGCTTGGCAAACCAGTCTCTGGATCAATGGCGTAATAACGCTGTTTGATGCCATTACTGCGTAAAACTAATTTACGCGCGCGCGAGGGCGTATTACCAACGACGCCTAAGCGTGTTTCCATTGCATCATTATCGACTGGATCATGCGGCAAGTACGCGCTGACGCGGTTGATATACACTGTTTTTACCACAGTAGATCCTCAAGTCCTTTTATTCACCCGATGGCTCAGCAAAATAGGCTTTTTCACGCACAATACGTTGCTTTGTCAACGGGCTTAATAATTTCTTTAACAACGCAGTAATCGGTACCACAGTCACAATCATGCATAACAAAAAAACGATATAAAGCATCAAAGCAAAGCCACGCAAATAACTATCAGGCGGCCCCATGGCACGCAACAGTCGACTCCAAAGATAGAAACTGCGCGCCCCAATTCGCTCGCTGGCTATCAGCTTTTCATTAATTTTAACCGCGCCTAAGCCTTTCAGCATTGGCCTAACAATAGGCTGTTTATCTTGCAATAAGCGCGCAGCAATGGCGTCGCCAAAACGTCGTGCGGCAGTAATCTGTGATGCAGCAATACCGGCTTGCGGCACCCATGAGTAAGCCTTTTGGCGGCCAGTAAACATCCACAAAGGCGTTGAAAGAAAACTCATCGCACTGCCACAAGCATCGGTCAGCACCGCATTGTCCACCAACTGTGCATGCAGCACATTAAGTTTATGCTTTACTTTCTCTTGCGCAACTAACCACATATTGCGGCAACCAATTAACGTCATCACGGCTGTACCATTCAACAATTTAGCCGCCTCAGGGCTGGCTAAAAAACTAGACATTGGCAGCGAAGGTGATAAAAACCAGACTTGATAGGCTAAAATAATTAAATCATACTTTTTATCTGCGTCTACATGCAGAGGTTGCAAGGGTTGCGCTTGCATCAAGACCGTCTCTGGAAAAATACGGAAAAACTTAAGAAACGGCCATGGAAAAGGAAAAGGTGTTTGCATACGTAATTCTAAATAATCAACGTGCACGTCAGAGTGCTCACATAAAGGCGCACTCACCGACTCAACGAGCCGGTTAAGTTGACCACTTTGTGAATAATGGACAATCAACACCTGACGCATGCGCAACACTTCCCGAGAAAAAGTAGGAATTATGCCACAATATCGCCATCATTTTCCCCAGATTATTGCTTATATATTAGCCAGCACACTCAGCTTACCCGTCGTTGCCGGTCGATTAATTGTGCAATTAGAAGAAAGGCCCAACGAAGCGATCGTGCATGCCGCATTATTGAGCGATCAGCTCAGCGACTGGAACATTGAACCTGTAGCAATCAGCAGCAGTAGAGGCACCACCTTAATCTTCGAAGATATTCCCGCCGGTCGTTACGCAATACAACTGTTTGCTGACCGTAATGCCAACGGCCAACTCGATAGCAGCCCACGTGGCATTCCATTAGAACCAGTGGGGTTTTCTAATAATCCACCGTTACTGCGCGGCAAACCTAGCGTAACCCAGTGTGTCTTTCACCATAGTGGTGGCGAGACACCACTGCAGATTCGATTAATCAGCCCTACACTTCAACAGCCTAAGCGAGCGCAGCAATCTCAATAACTGCTGCGCAGGCAATCCTCATTAGTGCTGATGTGCACTGTGAGCATCATGCTCTACTGGCACAGCCGTGGGCATATCAACCGGTGCAGTATGACCCTCATGCTGCTGATGCTCGTCAACATTATGCTCAGCGTGCTCATCAGCTTCTACAGCCACGCCATACTCATGCGATAACTGTTCGCCATGCGTCGCTGCATGCTCGTGACCTGCACTGGCTAATTCTTGCAGTACGGCTAAATCCATCTGATCCCAGCTCAACACACGGCCGCCCTTAGCATCAGCTAACAACTCAGCCGCTTCGCGTGTACCAAATGACACCAACGATGGGCCCATAGCACCTTGCAAACTTGAACCTGCCACATACCATGCACTGCGTGCATCAATCAGGTATTCATCCTGTGGATGCTCCCACGACGTTTTCGCTATATCGTGGACATAAAGCTCAGCCTGCAGATGTTGATTTTCCGGCTGTAACCACCAACTCAGCATGTCTTGCGTCGAGCAGAACTTACGCACAGCAGTACTGCGACCTTCTACTGCTTGCGCTTTAGCACCCGGCAGCTCGGTAATAATCATCCCGCAGACATGACACTCATCACCTGCTTCAAAAGCCACCGGGCCTGCCACGGCAGTAACCTCTTGAGGTGTTTTGTCATCACTGCAGGCAGTGAGTAAAACGCCGACACTCAGCGCAAGCAACCAACGCATTGAAAACCCTTGCTTCTTCATCATACTAAACCCCTTAAACATCATGTAATTATGCTGTTCGACGCACAAACATCCAGTGTGCCAAAGCCAATGACGCGCCGACCCAAGCCACTAAACAACCCCACAGCACCGCACTACTGACGGGCAAATCGCCCGCTAACGCCATCACGCCCACGGTACTTGAGCCGGACTCGAAACCAGTCAGATTGATTAAACGATAAATGTCGGCAGGATTGAGTAGCAATAACCACGGCAAGGCGTCAGGACTGAAAGCGCCCTCGCTAATCACCAACACAGCAAGTAAAGCCAAATCAAACACTAAGACAAATAAGAACCACAAACCTAAAGCCAAACCAGCAGCACTGGACTTTTCATTAGCACGACTGCTCAGCACATAAGCCAAAGCCAAAAACACTAGACCCAGTAAAGTCGAGGAGACAATAAAACGAGCAAAGGCCCAAACCAGCATAGCCAACTCCACTTCGGGTACCAGCACGGCAATCGCCAATGCCGCACAACCAAAGCCCATGAGGGTCGCTAAGCCTAAAATCATGCCATGACCAACAAACTTACCCAGCAAAATTTGCCCGCGACTGATGGGGTACGTCAGCAACAACATTAAGGTACCGGCTTCATCTTCACCAACAATCGCATCATAGGCCAATAGCAAAGCAATCAACGGCATCAAGAACGTAGCTAAACTGGCCAAGCTGGCAATTGTTGCGGGAATAGAAGTAAAGCCAATTTGCCCAGAAGCAGCCGCGCCAAACCAAGCAATACCTACGGCTAATAAAGCAAAGACTAAGCTGATTGCTAGCATCCAACGGTTGCGTAAGCCATCGCTAAACTCTTTACGAGCAATATTCCAAATCTGACTCATTGCTGAACTCCTGCAACACCCAAAGCGCCGGCTTTCTCCATGTAGTAACAGTACAGGTCTTCTAAAGACGCTGGTTGCACCTCTATATCTTGCGGCCGTAACTGTAATATGCGCTGAACCGTTGCTAATTTATCCTCTGGTGCCACCAGTAATTCATGCCAAACACCATGTAACGGCCGGATCGCTTGTACATCAGCAGCGGTCAGCTGCTCAACAGTGAGGCCAGCCGCACGAATGCGTACCGGCAACTGCGCTTGAGTGCGCAACTCATGTAAGGTGCCGACAGCCTCTAAACGCCCTAAGGCCAGTACCGCAGCACGATCAATATAGGGCTCGACACCAGGTAGCACATGCGAGCAAATCACAATACTGGTGCCCTCATCACGCAAGCGACCAATCACCTGATACAGCTCTTGCGTAGCAATGGGGTCTAAACCAACGGTAGGCTCATCTAGCAACAATAAACGCGGACGCCCGAGCAGCGCTTGCGCTAAACCTAAACGCTGACGCATGCCTTTCGAATACGTTTTGACCCGTTTGGAGCTGGCTGCAGTTAGACCAACTTGTTCAAGCAAGTCATCCACTTGTTGCAACGCCGCGCCTTTCAGGCGAGCAAAATGCAATAAAGTTTCGCGCCCCGTGAGCTGTGGATAAAAGGTGACGTTTTCCGGTAAGAAGCCAATTTTTCGACGAATATCACTGTCCCCAGGCGTACCACCGAGGACCTTAACTTGGCCCGTAGTCGCTTTCAACAAACCTAAAATCAAACGCACCGTCGTGGTTTTACCGGCACCATTGTGGCCAAATAAACCTAATACTTCCCCTTCAGCAAGGGTCAAATTGAGATTGTCCAATACAGCCATAGTGCCGTACTGCTGATAAACATTGTGCAGCTCTACTGCATTCATTCTGATAGTCCTGATGAAAGAGGCGCAACCATACTCAGCGGACGCATAAGCGGATGACTGTCTTGCACGCCGGGGTATTTAACTACTGGGAAAGCACGCTGTACCAAGCGTAATAGCTCGATACTTGGGCTGTGCATTAATAAGCGCACCTGAGGATAGATCCATAATAAACGGTCAACATTATCATTAGGCTCATACGGCACATCACCAACACCATCGCTGTTGCGATCCCAACCTAAATAGTCACTCCAATAGTTACCCTTACCCTCGTGTGACCACTCCTGATAACGAATCGCCACATACTTAACCTGCTGCTGATTGCCAATAAATGAATTATGGTAGATATGGTTATCTTCAGAGCCCGCGGTCAGGTGAATACCCAGCGCACTGTGCTCAAAACGGTTACCCTCCAAAATATTAAACAACGAGTTGTAAATAAACAGCGCTTTACCTTCTGCCCCACTGACGTGCACACCATCACCAGAGCCTGGCTGCACGGCGGTGACATAGTTATTTTTAAGCGTTGAATAAGTGATGTAGTTCATCAGCAGGCCATAGTTCTGATCATGATCAGAACTATTACCGGTTATCGTCAACTGACGGCTTTGCATCAGCGCATAACCCGTGCGGGTCCGCGTGGTACTGTTGTCGGTTACCTGATTACGGTTAGAAAACATGTAATGCACGCCATAACGCAAATCACGCATGTGATTGTTATGGATAATATTGTCATTGGCCGCTTCAATATAAATGCCATCGCGCGTTTCCCAAATTTCATTGCCGCTAATATTGGCAAAACGCACCGCAAACAAATGAATACCATTGCCGCGATCTTGGTTGCGTAAGGTTAAATCGCCTTGAATTTTATTAGCAAGAATACTGACATGATGCGTGGCATCAACCCACACACCAAAGCCTTGACCGTGAATAAAATTATTCTCAATACGCGCATTTTTAGCGGTGCGCTCAACAAAAATTGCCGCATCCATTTGCGTTAAATTATGGCCCCAGTCACTGATATCACAACGTGTCACGGTAACATCAGCGGCACGAATATTGAGAGCATTGCCACGTTTATCTGCGCGCAGATAGGCACCTTTAGCACACTCAAGAGTGATTGACTGATCAATAACAAAATGCCCAACATACTCACCCGCGGGTAAACGCCAATGCTGCTCAGAAACCCTCTCTAAAGGTAATTCACTGATTGATTGTAACTTCAAGTCCGCCTCTGGAGCGGCTTGTATTTCATGCAATTGCGCATTCTTTAATGCACCAGGGACCTCGTCTGCCGCGCGCACAGGCATCACTAAGATCAATGCAGCACTGTAAATAACTACGCGAATTATCGCCTCCAGCGTTCTCATCACCGAGTATCCTGTTGTCTAGCCTGCATATAAGCGCTCACTGTACTAAAAACCGACGATGCCTCACTGTCAGCGCATCGTCGGCCACTTACACCTGTTTCTATGCAGGCTTCACGAGCATACGACCGACCATTTCCATGTGCAGTGCGTGGCAGAACCAGTTGCAGTAGTACCAAAACACACCCGGTTTATCAGCAATAAAAGTCACTGATGAGGTTTGTTGCGGGCTGATTTCCATACTGACACCGTGGTTTACCATACAGAAACCATGGGTCACGTCTTCAATCATATCCAAGTTAGTGATGGTCACTGTCACTTCATCACCCTGATTCACAGTAAACTCACCCATGCCGTACATTGGCGCAATAGATGTCATGTAAACACGGACTTTCTTACCGTCACGGATCACTTTGTTATCGCTTTCTAAAGTAATACCATCTTTTTTGGCACGCTCTACAGTCGCAGCAAAGTACGGATCATCACGATCCCAAATTTTCTTGGTTCTGATCTGATCGCGGCGCGCCATGATCGCATCATGTGGCTCAGCATAGGATGGGCCGTCATGGACGATTTTCATTTCATCGCCAGAGATATCAATAAGCTGATCATTTTCTGGATGCAAAGGACCGGCAGGCAAGAAACGGTCTTTAGAGAACTTACTTAACACCAACAACCATTTGCCATCCGCATCTTTTGTTTCCGTCAATGAGGCATGGTTATGCCCCGGTTGATACTGCACATCAAGCTTTTGCTTAATGTAGTTCACTTTCTCACCGTTATACGCGCGTATCGCTTCTTCCATATTCCACTTCACCACCTGACTGTCAATAAACAGTGTGGTGTAGGCATTACCACGCCCATCAAAAGTGGTGTGTAACGGGCCAAGACCCAATTCTGGCTCAGCAATCACCACTTCACGCTCATCCGCAAACTTGTCGTTAAACAAATCATCGAGCATATCAATAGCGATGATTGAGCAGGTCGGTGACAGTTTACCGTTGGCAATAAAGTACTTACCATCTGGCGAGGTGTTGAGACCGTGCGGATTTTTAGGTACCGGAACATAACGCGTAACGCGGGCGTTTTTGCCCTCTTTTTTCCGACCATCAACCACAGGTACTTTAGAGTCACCTAAAGTGATAAAGCGGCCCGCTTTAATTTCTTCTTCAATGCGAGGGATATTAAAAACAGTCACCCAGTCACGCTCATTACGCATCATACCCGCGAGTTCAGTAGCGCCTTCTGAGTTATAGCACGTTGCTGCTGCGTACTTACCGGTGTAGCACATATCCGTATTATCGAGATTACCGTCAACGATCACCTGCCACGCGACTTCCATGGTTTCAGCATCGAGAGCGTTGTACATGGTGTACTGTTCTACTGTATCGAGATTGTCGAGATTCGTACCATCGTTAGGGTGCGGAATAATAAACTCAGCGTTGCAGAATACATATTTAGTGTAAGGCACTTTCTGCAAACGCAAACCGTGAATCGATTGCACGTTAGGAATCGTAGTAATTTTGTCGCATTTCATGATATCTAAACGAATTCGCGCAACACGAGTATTGGCTTTATCGTTAATAAATAGATACTTACCGTCGTAACTACCGTCAGTCATAGAAATATGCGGGTGGTGACAGTCGCCATTCATAAACTTAGCGCTTTCACCCAATACAGCCTTACTTTCGTTGGTAATACCCCAACCCACTGCACCGTCCATATTAAAGACAGGGATACGCATCAGCTCACGCATGGAAGGTAGACCCATTACGCGTACTTCACCTTGGTGACCACCGCTTAAGAAGCAGTAGTAATCATCTAATTCACCTGGGCCAACATGGACTTTATTTTTTGCTTCTTGAACTGCTGCAGCCCAAGTTTCACGACTCATGACAGAGGAGCCGATCGCTGTCGCACCAGCTAAAGTTGCACCAGTGACCGCAGTGGCGCCAAGAAATCCGCGCCGACTTAAGCCTGTTTTTTCAATCTCAGTTGTAGTTTTCTTTTCGCTCATGACAGATACATCTCCTTGGTATTTTGCCTTAATTTGGACGGAATTAAGACGGGGTTTCCAGCTGGACGGCCGGAATCAATTGCGGCTCTTGCATTTGCGGAGCTGCTTTATTACGTTCGCGGCGCTTTTTCTTCGCCACTAAAGGAGGACAACGATCCTCGTTAAAGTAAGTCACTTGGCAATCGAGGCAGTGATGGCATTCATTGGCGTTGATCGTGCCATCAGGATGAATCGCTTGAACTTCACACTCAACCGCACATAACTGACAAGGTGTGCCGCACTCTTTGCGGCGCTTGAGCCAGTCAAACAAACGTAATTTAGTGGGTATGGCCAGCGCGGCACCCAGCGGACAGATATAGCGGCAATAGACCTTGCGCGTAAAAATATTGACCACTAGCAGCACAACCGCATACAGCACAAACCACCATTGACGATCAAACTTCAGGGTGATTGCCGTTTTAAAAGGCTCTACTTCTGAAAATTGCTCTGCAGTGGCCATTGACTCAAGAGAGATACCAAAGAGCACCAGTAAAATAATGTACTTGATTGCCCAAAGTCGCTCATGCAGCGCAAAGGGAACATCGTACTGGGGGATTTTTATCTTGCGGGCAATCTCATTGATAATTTCTTGCAAAGCACCAAATGGGCACAACCAGCCGCAGAACACACCGCGCCCCCAGAGCAAGACAATGGCAGCAGTAACGCCCCAGAGAATAAAGATGATCGGATCACTTAGAAAAAGCTCCCAGCTAAAATCATGCATTATTGAGTGGGCAAAAGTGAGCACGTTAACAATCGACAGCTGTCCTAACGTGTACCAACCAATAAACACCACAGTAAAAATCAGATAACCCATACGCACCCGATGCAGCAATTTAGGGTAGCGCACCAAGTAGTCTTGGAAGAACATGATCGCGAACAGCACCACTAAGCCGATAACCAACACACCAATTTGGAAGTCTTTTTGGTACCAAATATTAAGCCATAACGGACGATTCGCCTCATCAAGTGCAGCCTGTTCAGACGCGGTTAATGGCGGCCGCTCAATGTACATTTCAGGAATTTGGTAAGGCAACTCAAAGCTGGTAAAGATACTGTCAACTGGACCGGTCTGACGACGCACCAACAGCTCCAAGGTCCAGTCTGAACCTGAATCAAAAGCATATTGCGGGCGAATAATAAAAATGCCCATTTCAGTGAAATTCGGCATGCCTTCGGCATATACATCACTTAACCGAGAAAAGTCTAAATCGCGAAAGCTGACAATATCGCCAAATTGGCGCAACTGAATACGGTCAAAAATACCGCCACGGACATAGCCAGAACCTTTAAACGAATAGTCACCGTTACCCAACACCACAATCGCATGTTCATCAGGCTTTAACTCGTCCATTAAGTATTGATACTGACTCTCACCCAGTAGGTTGCGACCAATCGTCGGCGGATTCAATTCTGCTATATAGAGATCGATAAAGGTATCGCCGCGCTGATCGGGACTTGCGGCATCGATACCTTCTGCTTCACTGCCGATAAAAGCATCATCAACCTGACCACGATTGAGTAATAAACGACGAATCGAGCCATCACCCGTCAAGGTGGTCCAGCTGGCCTTCTGATACTCATCCATCAATACGATGGCGGGCTTATTTTTAATTTGTGAGTGTGCCTCAACTAAACCAAGAGAGACAGCCACGTGGTGTGCAGAACGCATAATCGCTTCGTTAACCACCATCACCGTTACCGTCGCACCTGAGACCGCATCAATAGTGATCGCTGTCTCATCTTTAGAGCGACCGATCACCACCCGCTGATCAACGCTAATCCCCGCATACTTAGCAGCAAAATCATGCAATTTCTGCTCAGGAATACCAACCAAGAGAATCGGTTCGTGGTGCTCTAAAACATAAGCATCTTTAATAACGCCCTGTGGATCGAGTATCACCTGCAGATTAACTGGCTTACCTGAGTAGGCTGGAATATCAACGACATTAACGGTTTGGTAAGCATAGCCAAGCAGTTCATCACCCGACATAATTTGGCGGACCTGAAACTCACCTTCAGGTTCAGTAGTAGTCCCAGAATGAGGGAAAATTAAGGCAATCCGCCCTTTTTCCAAGGCAGTCAGCTCAGCGGCATGAACGCTGTTTGCCGCATAGAAAAACATAAAAAAGAACACCAACAACCAAGAAAGGTGCTCTAGCGCGCGTCGTTGCGGGTAACGAGAAATAGCCTGCATGATCATGCCCTAATACCAAAAAGTGCTTCGAGCTTAGCAAGCCTGAGGTTTGATACTCCTTGATCAAAGTCATAGCATTTTTTTATGCAACAAGACAATTTAGGTGTTATTGAGGCAAAGCCGCAACATGTATGGCATACAGCGTGATAAGCACAACGAGCAGGAAAAAATCAACCTAAGAAAAGACTGACATAGATCAATGCGCCATCTTCTGAATATAAAAAAGCCAGACATTGTCTGGCTTTTTTAGTGTTTTGCTAGCAGTGCAAACCACAGAGGCTATTTATTGTGATAACTGGTTATACGCTCAACTTCTTCTTTCGAACCCAAAAATACCGCTACTCGCTCATGTAAAGAGCGGGGTTGAATATCCATAATGCGCTGATAACCATTCGTTGAGGCGCCGCCAGCCTGCTCAATAATGAACGACATCGGGTTGGCTTCGTACATTAAACGCAACTTGCCTGGTTTCTCTGGCTCACGGCTGTCACGCGGATACATAAACACACCACCACGAGTCAAGATACGATGTACATCGGCAACCATTGCCGCAACCCAACGCATATTGTAGTTTTTCTCTAAAGGTCCTTCTTCACCCTCTAGCAATTCATCCACATAGCGCTTTACTGGAGCTTCCCAGTGACGCTGATTAGACATATTGATGGCAAATTCTGCCGTTTGCTCAGGCACTCGAATGTCATCATGCGTCAAAATGAATGAACCCATTTCCGCATCCAGTGTGAAACCTTTGACACCATTGCCTAAGGTTAATACCAGCATGGTTTGTGGACCATAGATAGCATAGCCTGCAGCAACCTGTTCAGTGCCCGGTTGTAAAAATGCTTCTTCACCTAAATCGCCATCGTCACCATTACGATCCGGGCAGCGCAACACCGAGAAAATCGTGCCCACAGACACGTTAACATCAATATTGCTGGAACCATCAAGCGGATCAAATACCAGCAAGTACGAGCCTTTCGGGTACTTACCTGGAATCTGGTAGGCATTGTCCATTTCCTCAGAAGCCATACCCGCTAAGTGGCCGCCCCACTCGTTGGCTTCAAGCAAAATTTCATTCGACAGTACGTCTAACTTCTTCTGCACTTCACCTTGCACGTTTTCAGTCCCCATACTGCCTAAGACCCCACCCAGAGCGCCTTTAGACACTTGATGGTTGATCATTTTGCAAGCACGCGCCACCACTTCGATTAAAAAGCGCAGCTCTGCCGGGGTTTGATGTGAACGTGTTTGCTCAATAAGAAAACGACTTAAACTCGTACGTGAACTCGTGCGTGACATGAAACGCTCCAACGGAGTAAGAAAAAATATGCCAGCAAGTTTACCGCTTTGTGCTCATGAATGCTGCAACGCTTTTCATCTGTCTGCTTCGACCGAGCGCAGACACCGCAAAATACAGCTCAGCCTTACTGCTACAGCACCACTAAAATAGCTAAAATCACCCCTGCTGCTATTGCCTCAAGTTGATTTAAGCCATTCATTTACAGCGAGGACGTGGTTACTACTGTCTTTGTTGACTTGCATCAAAAGTCATTTCGCCTCGTTACGTAACATTGTTACCAACCAACACAAACTATAAGTTGCTAACGGAGCACATCATGCGCACAACTTTATTCGCTACATCATTATTGGCATTAGCTATTGCTGCACCTTCAGTTCAAGCTCACCAAGCTGGCGATATTATCGTGCGCGCGGGTGCGATTACTGTAGACCCCCATGAAAGTAGCAGTGATATTTTTGTTGGTGCTTTAAATACAAAGGTTGCTGGAACAAAAGCCACGCTTGATAGCGACACTCAGCTTGGTTTGAACTTTGTTTACATGGCAACCAATCAAATTGGTATTGAGCTGCTAGCTGCAACACCTTTTAGCCATAATGTTGGTGTTAAAGGCTTCTCCGGAGCATATGAAGGTCTTAATGGTAAGTTAGGTAGCCTAAAACATTTACCGCCTACAGTAAGTCTCGTTTATTATCCTTTTGCCGATAATAAAGTATTCAAACCTTATGTAGGTGCTGGCATTAACTACACATGGTTCTTTGATGACAAGCTAAGCAGCAGCGCGGAAAACAAAGGTTTCAGTGGTTTAGATATGAAAGACTCATGGGGCTTTGCAGCACAACTGGGTGCTGACTACATGCTGACTGACAACATCATGATCAACGGTCAAGTTCGTTATATTGACATCGAGACAACAGGTACAACAAATATCCTTGGCAATAAAGTCAAAGTTGATGTTGATGTTGATCCTTTTGTTTACATGGTTGGTCTTGGCTACAAATTCTAAGTTTTAGCATTTGTAATCAAAAACAGGCGCTTTATGCGCCTGTTTTTATTTATGCTGAAAAAATACTATCCTGCGGTTTAAACTTAAAAAGCATCAGCGCTATTTAGCGCAGCGTTTAAACGCTAAACATTGCGGTAATAACTATCCAATAATTCAGCCAAGCCTGTGCGCCAAGCGCGTGGCTTAATGCCAAAGGTATGGGTGATTTTGCGGCTGTCGAGTACACCATGCTGCGGCTCAATCATCGCATCAGGGAAACTCGCATGCGCATGCGCCTCAACGGTTTGACTTAACTGTGGCCGCCAAGCTTGTGCCTCAGCTAAAATCGCTTGCGCAACGGACAGTACGGTCGCTGCTTCTTGCCCGCCGTAATGATAAGTACCCCACAAAGGCGCAGCACAATCAAGCTGCTTTAATATCGCCAACATCACCCGTGCAGCATCTTCCACTGGAGTAGGATTACCACGTCGATCATCCGCCATCTCAATCAAGTCATGGTCTTGCGCACGACGTAACACCCGCCCCAGCATCCCCTCAGGACTGTCATCAAGTAACCAGCCGAAGCGTAGCAGTACATGCTTAGAACACAGCGAGCGTACACTTTGCTCCATGCGCATTAACGCCTTCCCACGCGGGCTTAGCGGTTTGCACTCATTGGTTTCATTGTAAGCCGTAGCCCGTACACCATCAAATACGCGATAACTGGATGGTTGCAACAAAATACAATCGTAATGTTTGCAGAGCTGAGCTAAGCGTTCTATTGCACGCTCTTGCGGCACAAAATGCAAAGGGTCAACTGCTCCCGCCTGAAACCAATCGTAGTAATAAGCGAGATTGATCAGCACATCAGGGCGCACTTCATCAATAAGGCTGGTTAAGCTGGCCGCATCCCAAACACCTTGTTCCGGCTTAGGCGCCAGAAAGGATATGTCGTCTTCAGCACCTAAACGCATCAAAGCTTGTCCTAATGCGTTACCACCACCCAGCAAAACCAAGCGTAATTGCATATCAACCCCTCAGAGATATTCTTGTAGTTTGTTCTCTAGGTCTCTGATCTATCCCCTAGAACGGTATATCGTCTTCAAAACTGTCGTAGTCAGGCGCAGGCTGTGCATCATGCTGAACGCTTGGCGCAGGACGCGACTGCGACTGTTGAGTCTGCTGTGGCTGCGACTGTTGCGGTTGACGTGGCGCGGGCGCTGGACGACTCGCACCACTGCCTTCATTATCAGCGCGACCATCAAGCATTTGCATGGTGCCGCCCATATCCACAACAATTTCTGTGGTGTAGCGCTTAACACCATCTTTTTCCCACTCACGGGTTTGTAAACGGCCTTCAATATAAACTTTTGAGCCTTTGCGTAAATATTGACCAGCAATTTCCGCGATTTTCCCGAAGAATGACACACGGTGCCATTCAGTACGCTCTTGCATTTGTCCGGTTTGCTTATCGCGCCAGCTATCACTGGTCGCTAAAGTCAAGTTGGTCACCGCATTGCCATTAGGCAAATAACGGGTTTCTGGGTCGCCGCCCACATTACCAATTAAAATTACTTTGTTTATTCCACGAGCCATAGCTTTCTCCAGACGGTCTGCACGCTGCGATCAGTTATAAAAAAGTTTCAACAGTCGCGCGATCTATTATTTGCGTATCAAATTTTACATAAACAGCAGCTTCCTCTGCCACCAACACAGCATCCATAACACCTGCTTGTGAACGTAATGCAGTCAACCATTGTGTTGTTTGTATCGCTGCGGGGGACACCGGCAAGCGCATACTGGTGACATACGGCGGCTCTTGCATATTAGCAGCAAAAATCAACCAAAGCGCTGCGAGTGCGGCACATCCTGCAAAAACTATGGATGCACCACCCAAACTAAACAACCAACCACCCAAAATCCCACCCAACGCTGCACCTAAAAACTGGCTGGTCGAATACACGCCCATCGCGGTACCTTTAGCACCAGCCGGTGCAACCTTACTGATCAAGGAAGGCAAGCTGGCTTCTAGCAAGTTAAATGCGGTGAAAAAAGCGATGGTGCCAATCACCAATAAAGTTAAGCTCTGACCCAGCCACCAGAAGAATAGTTCGCTGAGCAATAACACACTGATCGCACCGAGAAACACACGTTTCATTTGGCGCTTTTTTTCACCATAAATAATAAACGGCAACATGGCAAAAAAGCCGACAAACATAGCAACTAAATACACCCACCAATGCTCTTCTTTCGGCAAACCACCCTGTTCTACCAGTGCCAACGGTAAAGCAATAAAGCTGGCCATTAATAAAGCATGCAGAACAAAAATCCCGAAATCCAAACGCAGTAATGCCACATTACGCAGGGTTGCTGACAACGCCGCTGGAGCCACGCCTGATTCACGATGCTGCAACTGCACAGCAGGCTTAGGCACACTCAAAGCAATAATAAAAATACCCAGTATCGCCATTGCTGCAGTAAACCAAAACAAACCAGACAAACCAAAAGCACGGGTAACCAGCGGCCCAACCACCATCGCGACAGAAAAGGAGATACCAATACTGATGCCAATCACCGCCATCGCCTTAGTGCGATGTTGCTCACGGGTCACATCTGACAACAGCGCCATCACTGCAGCAGAAATAGCGCCGGCACCTTGTAAGACCCGTCCAGCAATCACCCCCCAAACTGAGTCGGACAGTCCGGCGACCACACTGCCCGCAGCAAAAATAAGTAGCCCAAGATAAATAATTGGCAGACGACCCAAACGATCAGACAACATACCGAAGGGGATTTGTAAAATCGCTTGGGTTAAGCCGTAGGCTCCAATCGCCAAACCCAGTAAAAAAGGCGTCGCCCCAGACAAATCTTGCCCATAGGTGGCCAGTACTGGCAGGACCATGAACATACCCAGCATACGAAAAGCAAAGACCAGCGATAGGCCGGCTGTCGCGCGTCGCTCTTGAGCGTTCATTGCATCGTTATTATGCTCGTTCATCACACTCCCTCTATCTAGGCTCGCGATTCTATCAGGCAGAACGCTTTGCCGCAGCATACCTCTAGCCCGTATACTCAACCGTTTACACTCGCAACGCGAGGAATACAGTGGATACCATAGTAATTCGTGGGGCTCGTACCCATAATTTGAAAAATATTGATCTCGATTTACCCAGAAACAAACTGATTGTCATTACTGGCCTGTCCGGTTCGGGTAAATCATCATTAGCTTTCGACACCTTGTATGCCGAGGGTCAGCGCCGTTATGTAGAGTCTTTATCGGCCTATGCACGGCAGTTCTTATCAATGATGGAAAAGCCCGACGTCGATACCATTGAAGGTTTATCGCCAGCGATTTCTATTGAACAGAAATCGACCTCGCATAACCCACGCTCAACCGTCGGCACCATCACCGAAATTTACGATTATTTACGTTTGCTGTATGCCCGCGCAGGCATACCACACTGCCCCGATCACCATGTACCACTGGAAGCACAAACCGTCAGTCAAATGGTTGATTTGGTGCTGGGTCGAGAAGCTGAGCAACGTCTAATGCTCCTCGCACCCATCGTACGTGAGCGCAAAGGTGAGCATCTATCGGTCTTTGAAGAAATGCGCGCACAAGGCTTTGTCCGCGTTCGTGTGAATGGCACGCTGTATGAAGTAGATGACGTGCCAAAGCTGGATAAACAGAAGAAACACTCGATTGATGTGGTGGTCGATCGTTTTAAAGTCCGTGACGATTTAGCTCAGCGTTTAGCTGAATCGTTTGAAACGGCCCTACGCTTGACTGATGGCATCGCATTAGTGGCATCAATGGATGATGACGGCAGCGAAGAGATGGTCTTTTCCGCACGCTTTGCATGCCCTCATTGTGGGCATGCTATCAGCGAACTGGAACCCAAACTGTTTTCCTTTAACAACCCGGCCGGCGCCTGTCCAAGCTGTGATGGTCTAGGGGTTAAGCAGTTCTTTGATACCCGACGCTTAGTCAATGGTGAACTGACCTTAGCCGAAGGCGCAATTCGCGGCTGGGATCGACGTAACGTCTATTACTTCCAAATGCTCAACTCGCTGGCTGAGCACTATGATTTCAGCCTAGAAGTGCCTTTTCAGTCACTCGACAAAACCACCCAACAGGTGATTTTGCATGGCACAGGTAACACAGACATCAACTTTCGTTATCTGAATGACCGTGGCGATATTGTCAAACGCTCACACCCCTTTGAAGGCATCGTGCCTAATTTGGAACGCCGTTACCGCGAAACCGAATCCAATACCGTCCGTGAAGAGCTGGCTAAGTATCTCAGCACCCAAGCGTGCCCTGACTGTAAAGGGGCTCGTCTGCGTAGAGAAGCACGGCATGTATGGGTCGGCGAAAAAACCTTGCCCAGCATAACCGCAATGCCCATTGGCGAGGCCTTTGACTATTTCACTACACTGAACTTGCCAGGCAAACGCGGTGAAATTGCTGAAAAAATTCTTAAAGAAATCAGTGCGCGTTTACAGTTCTTAGTTAACGTCGGCTTAAATTATCTGACCCTAAGTCGCAGCGCCGATACATTATCAGGCGGTGAAGCGCAGCGTATCCGTCTTGCCAGTCAAATTGGTGCGGGCCTAGTTGGGGTGATGTATATCCTTGATGAGCCGTCGATCGGTTTGCATCAACGCGATAATGAACGCTTATTGAATACGCTGGATCATCTGCGCAAAATTGGTAACACCGTGATTGTTGTCGAACATGATGAAGATGCGATTCGCATGGCCGACTATGTTGTCGATATCGGTCCAGGTGCCGGCGTGCATGGTGGTGAAATTGTTGCGCAAGGTACGCCTGCGCAAGTCATGGCTAACCCTGCATCACTCACCGGACAATACCTATCAGGCAAGGTGCAAATCACCTATCCAAAGCAGCGCACTGCAGTCAATCCAGAAAAAATGCTGCGCTTACATGGCGCTCGCGGCAATAACCTACAGAATGTCGATTTAGATATCCCGTTGGGTTTACTGACCTGCATAACTGGCGTATCCGGCTCAGGTAAATCAACCCTGATCAATAACACCTTGTATCCATTGATGGCCACCGCACTCAACGGTGCCACCACCTTGGAAGCAGCCGCTTACGACTCAATAGAAGGCGTCGAGTTGCTCGACAAAGTGGTTGATATTGACCAAAGCCCAATTGGCCGCACGCCGCGCTCCAACCCTGCAACCTATACCGGTATTTTTACACCGATTCGTGAGCTGTTTGCAGGCGTAGCGGAATCACGTGCACGCGGCTATAGCCCTGGGCGTTTTTCTTTTAATGTCAAAGGTGGTCGTTGCGAAGCCTGTCAAGGCGATGGCGTGATTAAGGTAGAGATGCACTTCTTGGCTGATATCTACGTGGCTTGCGATACCTGCAAAAGCAAGCGCTACAATCGTGAAACCTTGGATATTCGCTATAAAGGCAAGAATATTCATGAAGTGCTGGATATGACCATTGAAGAAGCCCGTGCGTTCTTTGATCCGGTGCCAGCGCTTGCCCGCAAGCTACAAACCCTGATTGATGTAGGTTTGTCTTATATTCGTCTCGGTCAAAGCGCTACCACGCTCTCCGGTGGTGAGGCTCAGCGCGTTAAGCTATCGCGCGAGCTGTCCAAGCGCGATACAGGGCAAACTCTATATATCCTCGATGAGCCGACTACAGGTTTACACTTCGCCGATATCCAGCAACTGCTCGACGTGCTGCATCGCTTACGTGATCGAGGAAATACCGTGGTGGTCATTGAGCATAACTTGGATGTGATTAAAACGGCTGATTGGATTGTTGATCTAGGCCCTGAAGGTGGATCAGGCGGCGGTGAGATTATCGCTACTGGCACACCAGAGCAGGTTGCTGAAAATAGTCTTTCGCATACCGGACGCTTTCTCAAAGAGAAACTGTAAAGGCTAGATAAACATAAGCCTCGCTAAACGAGGCTTATGTTATTTACGGCAAAGATTTCAAAATCTTTATTTAGGCAGCTCTATGCCTAACGCTTTAGCAACCCCTTGCCCGTAAGCTGGATCAGCTTGCATACAGTGACAGATGTGCTTCATCTTAATCGCATCGGGTACGCCATGCATGTTGCGTGCGGTGTTTTCAAACAGCACTTGCTGCTGCGCGGCACTCATTAGACGGAATAAATTACCCGGCTGCGTGAAGTAGTCCGGCTCTGTTTCCCAGAAATCAAAACGATCAGCAGCACCTTCTAGTGCCAATGGAGGCTCAGAAAAATCAGGCTGCTCTTGCCACTCACCCTCGCTGTTAGGCTCATAATGTAAACGACTGCCCTGGTTACCATCAACACGCATCGCACCATCACGGTGATAGCTATGGTACGGGCAACGCGGTGTATTCACAGGGATCTGTGAGTGATTGACACCAAGACGGTAGCGCTGAGCGTCACCATAAGAAAATAAACGCCCTTGCAGCATGCGATCTGGTGAGAAACCAATACCAGGAACAATATGCGCGGGGTTAAAGGCGGCTTGTTCTACATCCGCAAAATAGTTCTCAGGATTTTTATTAAGTTCAAAATAACCCACTTCAATCAATGGGTAATCACCTTTAGGCCACACCTTAGTCAGGTCAAAAGGGTGATACGGAACTTTGCCAGCATCTGCCTCAGGCATAATCTGCACATACATGGTCCAGCGTGGGAAATCTCCACGCTCAATGGCTTCATACAAATCACGCTGTGAGCTTTCACGATCTAGACCCACTAGATCAGCGGCCTCTTGGTCAGTCAGATTCTTGATACCTTGCTGAGTTTTAAAATGGAACTTCACCCAGTAACGCTCATTGTCAGCATTAATAAAACTAAAGGTGTGCGAACCAAAACCATGCATATGACGGAACGAGGCAGGAATACCACGATCACTCATGACTACAGTGACTTGGTGTAAAGCCTCTGGCAAACCTGTCCAGAAATCCCAATTATTGGTCGCACTGCGCATATTAGTACGCGGATCACGTTTCACTGCATGGTTAAGATCAGGAAACTTCAACGGATCGCGGAAAAAGAACACGGGCGTGTTGTTACCGACTAAATCCCAGTTACCTTGCTCGGTGTAAAAACGCATGGCAAAACCACGAATATCCCGTTCAGCATCAGCGGCACCGCGCTCACCGGCTACCGTTGAAAAACGCACAAACATATCTGTTTGTTTACCTACTTCAGTAAACAGAGTTGCTTTAGTGTACTGAGTAATATCATGGGTTACTTTGAAATGACCAAAAGCACCAGAGCCCTTAGCGTGCATGCGACGCTCAGGAATCACTTCTCGATCGAAGTGGGCGAGCTTTTCGAGGAACCAAACATCTTGTAAAAGCATCGGTCCACGTGAGCCTGCAGTCAAGCTGTCTTGGTTATTGGCAATTGGACATCCAGAAACGGATGTCAGTTTAGGCTTATCGCTCATGATCTTTCTCCTGCTGTGTTTATAAAAGCTGTCTTAGCATGAGAATAGAGAAGAAAACAAATAGTGCCTAATGCATTAATAAGAACTAGACGATAGTTAATTTCTATATAGAAAAATACAGATATAAAAAAACCGAGCACAAGGCTCGGTTTTTTTTGAACTGCAATATTGCTTACTCTGCAGCTTGTACTTCACCGGTAACCGGACGGTCAACCAGCTCAACATAAGCCATAGGCGCGTTATCGCCAGCACGGAAACCGCATTTTAAAATGCGCAAGTATCCACCTTGACGTGTTGCATAACGCTTACCTAAATCGTTAAACAATTTACCGACCGCTGATTTAGAGCGAGTACGGTCAAAAGCTAAACGACGGTTCGCAACGCTATCTTCTTTGGCTAAAGTGATTAACGGCTCAGCAACGCGGCGCAGTTCTTTAGCTTTAGGCAATGTAGTTTTGATCAGTTCATGCTCGAACAGCGACACTGCCATGTTTTGAAACATAGCCTTGCGGTGGGCGCTGGTACGGCTTAAGTGACGGCCACTTTTACGATGACGCATGATTCAATTCCTTACCAAACTCTTCGGTTCGGTGATAATGGCGATCAGGCCGTAGCCTTATCGTCTTTCTTCAAACTTGCCGGCGGCCAGTTGTCAAGGCGCATACCGAGGGACAGACCACGCGAGGCTAAAACATCCTTGATTTCAGTCAGGGATTTTTTACCCAAGTTCGGAGTTTTCAGCAACTCTACTTCGGTGCGCTGAATCAGATCACCAATGTAATAGATGCTTTCTGCTTTAAGGCAGTTAGCCGAACGCACGGTCAACTCTAAATCATCAACTGGACGTAACAAGATTGGATCAATCTCGTCTTCCGGCTTCTCTTCAACCGGCTGTGCTTCACCTTGAAGATCAACGAACGCTGCTAACTGATGTTGCAGAATTGTTGCACTACGACGAATCGCTTCTTCAGGATCAAGTGTGCCATTGGTTTCAAGATCAATGATCAGTTTGTCCAAGTTAGTACGCTGTTCAACACGGGCGTTTTCCACCACGTAAGCTACACGGCGAACAGGACTGAATAAAGCATCGATTTGCAGGCGACCGATACTACGCGTCTCATCTTCTTCGCTAAAACGCGAATCAGCTGATTCATAGCCACGGCCACGTGAAATACGCAGCTTCATATTCAATGCGCCCTTATCAGCCAGATTGGCAATCACGTGGTCGCCATTGACGATTTCCACATCATGATCCAGCTTAATATCGGCAGCAGTCACCACGCCCGGCCCTTTTTTGCTTAGAGTCAGCGTGGCTTCGTCACGACCGTGCATAATTACTGCAAGGCCTTTAAGGTTAAGAAGAATTTCAATCACATCTTCTTGAACCCCTTCAATCGCACTGTACTCGTGCAGAACGCCGTCGATCTCAACTTCGACAACTGCACAGCCAGGCATTGAAGACAACAATATACGCCGTAGCGCGTTACCCAAAGTATGTCCAAATCCACGCTCAAGAGGCTCAAGCGTAATTTTGGCGCGGGTCGGGCTGACCATCTCAACATTAATTTGACGAGGGGTCAGGAACTCATTTACCGAAATCTGCATGGATACACCTATTTTCTAGCCCTTACTTGGAGTAGAGCTCGACAATCAGGCTTTCGTTGATGTCGGCTGACAGATCACTACGCTCAGGAATGCTTTTATACACGCCTGACTTTTTCTCTGCATCCACATCAACCCACTCGACGCGGCCACGTTGGACACACAATTCGAGAGCCTGGGAAATACGTAATTGGTTTTTGCACTTTTCGCGCACTGCAACAACGTCACCTGCTTGAACTTGGTATGACGGGATGTTGACAGTCTTGCCATTGATGGAAATCGACTTATGCGAAACCAACTGACGAGACTCAGCACGTGTAGAGCCAAAGCCCATACGGTATACAACGTTATCCAAACGTGACTCTAAAAGTTGCAGAAGGTTTTCACCGGTCGCACCTTTACGGCGCGCTGCTTCTTTGTAGTAGCTAGCGAATTGACGCTCAAGAATGCCGTACATACGACGAACTTTTTGCTTCTCACGCAGCTGAGTACCGTACTCAGATAAACGTCCGCGACGCTGACCATGTTGGCCAGGAGCTGCTTCAATGTTGCATTTAGATTCAATCGCGCGTGAACCACTCTTCAAGAAGAGGTCTGTGCCTTCACGACGGGACAGTTTGCATTTGGGACCAATGTAACGAGCCATTTTTCACTGTCTCCTAATTTACACGCGGCGCTTTTTCGGCGGGCGGCATCCGTTATGTGGGATGGGCGTCACGTCGGTGATGCTTGCGATTTTATAACCGCAACCATTCAAAGCGCGGACTGCTGATTCACGACCTGGACCTGGGCCCTTGACGTTCACATCTAAATTTTTCAAACCATATTCCAAAGCCGCTTGACCAGCACGCTCAGCTGCAACTTGCGCTGCAAACGGTGTGCTTTTACGCGAACCACGGAAACCTGAACCACCAGAAGTAGCCCATGACAGAGCATTACCCTGACGGTCTGTAATAGTAATAATTGTATTGTTAAAAGAAGCATGGATGTGGGCGATGCCATCAACCACTGTCTTTTTAACTTTTTTACGAGGACGAGCAGCTGCTTTAGCCATTAATCAAATTCCTATCTAGAACCAATGCGATTACTTACGGATCGGCTTGCGTGGGCCTTTACGGGTACGCGCGTTGGTTTTGGTACGCTGACCACGGACAGGCAGACTACGACGGTGGCGCAGGCCACGGTAGCAACCCAAATCCATCAAGCGTTTGATGTTCATGTTGATTTCGCGACGCAAATCACCTTCTGTATGAAGTTTAGTGACTTCGCCACGCAACTGCTCAATCTGCTCATCAGACAGATCTTTAATTTTTGCTGCTGGATTAACCCCAGTAGCAGCGCAAATCTTCTGCGCAGTTGTCCGACCAATACCAAAGATATAAGTCAGCGAGATAACAGTATGCTTGTTATCCGGAATGTTAACGCCTGCAATACGGGCCATTCAGTGTAACTCCAATTGACAGCGACTTACTTTCAGGAAGCCAAGAGCGAAAGTAAGATCTATTGCTGTATAACTATTAACAACCGAACAGCGCACTAGCTGTTCGGTTCATGACACAGCACAATCAGCCTTGGCGCTGCTTATGACGTGGTTCCGCTTTACAGATCACGCGAACAACACCTTCGCGACGTACGATCTTGCAATTGCGGCAAAGCTTTTTCACCGATGCACGAACTTTCATCACTAACTCCTATAGCCTTAACAACTATTAGCGCATTAAACCACTGCCGCCATAGCTTTTCAGGTTGGATTTTTTCATCAGGGAATCGTACTGATTAGAAACGAGGTGCGATTGTACTTGAGCCATGAAGTCCATTACAACCACAACAACGATCAACAGTGATGTCCCGCCAAGATAAAACGGCACATTTGCAGCCACAACAAGAAACTGAGGTAACAAACATACAGCCGTCATGTACAAGGCACCAAACGCGGTCAAGCGAGTCAAAACACCATCAATATAGCGTGCTGACTGCTCACCCGGACGGATACCCGGAATAAACGCACCGGATTTCTTCAAGTTTTCAGCAACATCTTTTGGATTAAACATCAGTGCTGTATAGAAGAAGCAGAAGAAAATAATCCCTGCACTAAACAACAAAATATTTAACGGCTGCCCTGGCGCCAGTGCTTGCGATACATCCGCAAGCCACGACATGCTCTCAGACTGACCAAACCACTGGCCAAGAGAGGCAGGGAACAACAAGATACTGCTTGCGAAAATAGCAGGAATCACACCTGCCATATTCACTTTCAAAGGCAGATGACTGGTTTGCGCAGCAAATACTTTGCGACCTTGTTGGCGCTTAGCATAATGCACGGCAATACGGCGTTGTCCACGCTCGATAAACACGACAAACCCAATGATTGCAACAGCAAGCAGGCCAATTGCAATTAAGGCAAAGATATTAATATCACCTTGGCGAGCAGACTCGAAAGACTGACCGATTGCAGACGGTAAACCAGCGACGATACCGGCAAAAATCAGCATTGAAATGCCGTTGCCCACACCGCGCTCAGTTATTTGCTCACCTAACCACATCATAAACATTGCACCCGCCACAAAAGTTGTGACAGCGACAAAGTAGAAGTTGAAGTCAGTCGCAAATGCAACACCTTGACTGGCCAAACCAACGGACATGCCGATCGCCTGTACAAATGCCAGTAACAAAGTGCCGTATCGAGTGTACTGGCTTATCTTACGACGACCAGACTCACCTTCTTTTTTCAACTGTTCTAAATGAGGGCTCACAGCGGTCATCAACTGCATGATAATCGATGCCGAAATGTACGGCATGATACCAAGCGCGAAGATACTCATACGCTCAAGCGCACCACCAGAAAACATGTTGAACAGGCTGAGAATGGTCCCCTCATTCTGTCGAAACAGATCTGCGAGTCGATCAGGGTTAATTCCTGGAACAGGAATATGCGCACCGATCCGGTAGACAATAATTGCCATGAAGAGGAAACGTAAGCGTGCCCACAGTTCAGACAAACCACCACCACCCATTGCAGAGAGAGAACCTTGCTTAGCCATTTATTCCTCGATTTTTCCGCCAGCGGCTTCGATAGCACTGCGGGCACCTTTGGTGACCCCAATACCCTGCAAAGTAACGGCACGAGTAACGTCACCAGACAACATGACCTTAACGCGCTTTACATGCAAACCAATAAGATCGGCATCTTTAAGAGTCTGCACTGAGACCACATCACCATCAACACGAGCCAACTCAGAAGTGCGAACTTCTGCGCGATTCATAGCTTTTAATGAAGTGAAACCAAACTTTGGCAGACGAATAAACAGAGGCTGTTGACCACCCTCAAAACCTGGTGCAACTTTACCACCAGAACGTGAGCTCAGACCTTTATGTCCGCGGCCAGCCGTCTTGCCCATACCACTACCGATACCACGGCCGACACGGACTTTATTGCGACGGGCGCCTGGCGCAGAACGCAAATCGTTCAATTGCATGGATCAGCCCTCCACTCGAAGCAAATAATAAGCTGTGTTGATCATGCCACGATTTTCTGGAGTATCCAGAACCTCAACGGTATGACCAATGCGACGCAAGCCTAAGCCACGTACGCAAGCTTTGTGATTAGCCAAGCGGCCAATTGTGCTCTTAATAAGAGTCACTTTAACGGTTGCTTGAGACATGGTTAAAGAATCTCCTCGACACTTTTGCCACGCTTGGCAGCAACTGAATCAGGCGATTGCATGGTTTTCAAACCTTTAAACGTTGCATAAACAACGTTGACTGGGTTGGTAGAACCGTAGCACTTAGCTAATACGTCCTGAACACCTGCAACCTCTAAAACGGCGCGCATTGCACCACCGGCAATAACACCAGTACCTTCTGACGCAGGCTGCATAAAGATGCGCGAGGCACCATGCACGGCTTTAATTGGGTACTGTAAAGTAACACCATTTAAATCAACCTGAATCATATTGCGGCGCGCTGCTTCCATAGCTTTTTGAATTGCTGCTGGAACTTCGCGAGATTTGCCGCGACCGAAACCTACACGGCCTTTACCATCACCAACAACGCTCAGCGCTGTAAAAGTGAAGATACGACCACCTTTAACGGTTTTAGCAACACGGTTGACCTGCACCAATTTCTCGATGTAGCCCTCATCGCGGCTGTCGTCGCGGTTATCGCGTCTTTGATCGTGATTTGCCATAACTTAAAACTCCAGCCCGCCTTCACGAGCAGCATCAGCCAGTGCTTTCACACGACCATGGTACTTGAAGCCAGAACGGTCAAAAGCCACTTTGGCAACACCTGCGGCTTTCGCACGCTCGGCGACCAGCTGGCCTACTTTTTTGGCTGCTTCGATGTTGCCTGTGGCTCCATCGCGCAGTTGAGAATCCAAAGTAGAAGCCGAAACTAATACTTGGCTGCCGTCGGCCGAAATGACCTGGGCATAAATGTGCTGCGAAGAGCGAAACACGCAAAGACGAGTTACTTGTAACTCGTGCATTTTCAGACGTGCTTTGCGAGAGCGACGCAGTCTTGAAACTTTCTTGTCGTTCATTTGCTAGCCCTACTTCTTCTTAGCTTCTTTGCGGCGCACGACTTCATCAGCGTAACGCACACCTTTGCCTTTGTATGGTTCTGGGCGGCGATACTGACGAATCTCGGCAGCAACCTGACCTAGAACTTGCTTGTCGATACCACGAATAATGATATCAGTAGCGCTTGGCGTTTCAGCCGTTACGCCTTCAGGCAATTCATAATCAATAGGATGAGAGAAGCCAAGAGCCAAAGATATAATCGTTCCTTTGGCTTGAGCACGATAGCCCACACCAACAAGTTGCAATTTGCGCTCAAAGCCCTGGCTCACGCCAGTCACCATGTTATTTACTAAAGCGCGGGTTGTACCGGCCATAGCACGTGACTGCTGATCACCATTACGTGCTGCGAAACGAAGTTCGCCGCCTTCTTGAGTTACCTCAACAGAAGCGTGCACAGTCAAATCTAGAGCGCCTTTTGCACCCTTCACCGAAAGCTCTTGGCCAGCAAGCTTTAACTCAACACCAGCCGGTAGCGTGACGGGATTTTTAGCAATGCGAGACATGCTTATCCCCCTTAGAATACGCTACAAAGAACTTCGCCACCGATTCCGGCAGCACGGGCAGCACGATCCGTCATCACACCTTTATTGGTGGAAACAATCGCTATACCTAGACCTGCACGAACCTTTGGCAGTCCGCTAACCGCTTTATACTGGCGTAAACCAGGACGGCTAACACGTTTGATTTCTTCGATGACCGGACGGCCTTCAAAGTATTTTAATTCGATGGATAACAGTGGTTTAGCGTCACCGCTGATCTGAAAGTCTGTGATATAGCCTTCGTTCTTAAGAACGCTAGCAACAGCTTGCTTCAAAGTTGAAGAAGGCATGCTCACAACAGACTTTTCAGCCATCTGGGCATTACGGATTCGAGTCAGCATATCTGACAACGGGTCCTGCATACTCATGGGCTTGTAGCTCCTGATACAGAAATTAAAAGGCCTAATTGGCCACTATCGCAAAACAATTAGAAAGATAAAGACTCTGCGAGCCGGACATTCTAATTGATATAGCACAAACGAATCAAGCCCCATAAGGGGCTTGAACGTATATTTTAGCTCATAAATAGCATTATGAGCTAAATATCTTACCAGCTGGCTTTAACCAAACCCGGTACATCACCACGCATTGCAGCTTCACGCAATTTGTTACGGCCTAAACCGAACTTGCGATAAACACCATGCGGACGACCTGTAATGCGGCAGCGATTACGCTGACGTGCAGGACAAGCGTCACGTGGTTGTTTCTGCAGTGCAACCTGAGCTTCCCAGCGCGCTTCGTCGCTAGAAGTCGGGTTGGCAATGATAGCTTTTAGCGCAGCACGCTTTACAGCGTACTTTGCTACCGTTAGCGTACGTTTCAGCTCACGGTTGATCATGCTTTTCTTAGCCATGTGCTAACCCTCAGTTACGGAAAGGGAATTTGAAAGCACGCAATAAAGCACGGCCTTCTACATCGTTACGAGCGCTAGTGGTCAAAGTAATGTCCAGTCCGCGCAGCGTATCGATTTTATCGTAATCAATTTCCGGGAAAATGATTTGCTCTTTAACACCCATGCTGTAATTACCGCGTCCGTCAAAGGACTTAGCATTCAGGCCGCGAAAGTCGCGAACCCGAGGCAGGGAGATCGAAAGCAAACGATCCAAGAATTCATACATAATATCGTTACGCAATGTAACTTTAACCCCAATCGGCCAATCTTCACGGATTTTAAAACCCGCGATAGATTTGCGTGCATAGGTTACCACAGGCTTCTGGCCAGTGATTTTTTCCAAGTCTGCGACTGCATGCTCGATAATTTTCTTATCGGTCACAGCTTCGCCCAAACCCATGTTAAGTGTAATCTTTGTTACACGCGGAACTTCCATCACGTTCGTCAACTGAAGTTCTTCCTTCAGTTTTGGAGTAATTTCTTTCCGATAAATCTCTTTCAGTCGTGCCATGGTGATCTACCTAGCAGCCTCAAGCTTCAACCGGTTTCTGGGTTGACTTGAAGACACGAATTTTCTTGCCATCTTCAACTTTAAAACCAATGCGATCTGCTTTACTGGTTTCAGCATTAAAAATAGCCACGTTAGAAGCATTTAACGGCGCTTCTTTTTCGACAATACCGCCCTGAACTCCGGACATCGGATTAGGCTTGGTATGGCGCTTCATCATATTGATACCGGTTACAACCAGACGGTTGTCGGCCAATACTTGCAGCACCTTACCACGTTTGCCTTTATCCTTGCCGGCGATGACGATGATCTCGTCGTTACGACGAATCTTTTGCATGACGGCTACTCCTTAAAGTACTTCAGGTGCCAGTGAGACAATCTTCATAAACTTATCGTTACGAAGTTCGCGGGTCACTGGACCAAAAATACGAGTTCCGATCGGCTCTTGTTTGTTGTTCAAAAGAACAGCAGCGTTGCCGTCGAAGCGAATGATTGAACCGTCTGGACGACGCACACCAAAACGGGTACGTACGACCACTGCGGTCATTACTTGGCCTTTTTTAACTTTACCGCGCGGAATTGCTTCCTTAACAGTGACTTTAATGATGTCACCGATACCGGCATAGCGACGGTGTGAACCGCCAAGGACCTTGATACACATTACTCGACGAGCGCCGCTGTTATCAGCAACATCAAGCATAGTTTGAGTCTGAATCATATAATTTCTCCGACCCTAGGCCCTTAGACCACTTCCACGCGCTCAACGACTTCAACCAGCGCCCAAGACTTAGTCTTAGCTAGCGGACGAGTTTCACTAATAGTGACCTTGTCGCCAGCACGGCATTGATTGGTTTCGTCATGCGCATGCAGTTTAGTCGAACGCTTAACATATTTACCGTAAATCGGGTGCTTAACGCGACGCTCGATTAATACAGTGATTGTCTTGTCCATTTTATCGCTAACTACAATACCAGTTAACGTACGGACGGTTTTCTGAGCTTCAGCCATGATTAATTACCTGCCTTCTGCTGCTTGAGCACAGTCTTAACGCGCGCAATATCACGCTTCACTTGCGACAGCAGGTGAGACTGCGTCAATTGGCCAGTTGCTTTTTGCATACGCAAGTTAAACTGGTCACGAAGCAGATCAAGCAATTGCTCGTTCAGCTGCTCTACTGATTTTTCACGAAGTTCGGTAGCTTTCATTACATCACCGTCCGCTTAACAAAGGATGTAGCAATCGGTAATTTCGCAGCTGCCAAGGCAAAAGCCTCGCGCGCTAATTCTTCCGAAACACCCTCAATTTCGTACAGAATTTTGCCTGGTTGAATCAAGCAAACCCAGTACTCAACAGAACCTTTACCTTTACCCATACGAACTTCGAGTGGCTTTTTGGTAATCGGTTTGTCTGGGAACACACGAATCCAGATTTTACCACCACGTTTTACGTGGCGGGTCAACGCGCGACGCGCTGACTCAATCTGACGTGCGGTGAGTCGGCCACGGGCTACAGCTTTTAAGCCGTACTCACCGAAGCTAACTTTACTACCGCGCTGAGCCAAACCACGGTTGTGGCCTGTCATCATTTTGCGGAACTTCGTACGCTTTGGTTGTAACATTCTGCGTACTCCTTAACGTGCAGCTTTTCTACGAGGCGCTGGTGCCGTTGGTTTTAGTTCTTCATGCTGGCCACCAATGACCTCGCCTTTGAAGATCCAAACCTTGACGCCAATCACACCATAAGTGGTGTGCGCTTCATAGGTGGCATAATCGATATCAGCGCGCAGTGTGTGCAATGGCACACGACCTTCGCGATACCATTCGGTACGTGCGATTTCAGCACCACCAAGACGACCGCCAACTTGGATTTTGATGCCCTTGGCACCAAGACGCATAGCGTTCTGAACCGCACGCTTCATAGCGCGACGGAACATCACACGACGCTCCAGCTGCTGAGCAACGCTCTGTGCTACCAATAAACCGTCAAGTTCCGGCTTGCGGATCTCTTCGATATTGATGTGCACAGGCACACCCATTTTTTTGGTCAGGTCCTGACGTAATTTCTCAACATCCTCACCTTTCTTACCGATAACAATACCGGGACGAGCAGTGTGAATGGTGATACGTGCTGTTTGAGCCGGACGAGCAATCTCGATACGACTAACGGACGCGTTTTTTAATTTGTCTAATAGATACGCACGTACTTCTAGATCGGCATTCAGGTAGTTCGCATAGTTCTTGCGATCCGCATACCAAACAGACGTGTGTTCCTTGACTATTCCCAGGCGTATGCCAATGGGATGTACTTTCTGACCCATCTGAAAACTCCGTTACTTGTCGGCAACCTTGACAGTGATATGACAAGACCGCTTGACGATGCGATCAGCTCGGCCTTTGGCACGAGGCATGATGCGCTTTAGCGAACGACCTTCGTTAACAAAAACAGTAGAGACGTTTAGATCATCTACATCAGCGCCTTCGTTATGTTCAGCGTTAGCAATCGCAGACTCCAACACTTTCTTAATGATTTCTGCAGCTTTTTTGCTACTGAAAGTCAAAATATTAAGCGCTTCACCCACTTTCTTCCCGCGAATTTGGTCAGCGACCAAGCGAGCTTTCTGGGCAGAAATGCGAGCGCCCAACAGCTTAGCGGCAACTT
>Ga0265295_1000428_pt1 | contig 85295 bp, 80 predicted proteins | sample Munlansysbiofilm_FD_192503 | JGI IMG/M metagenome (GOLD analysis project Ga0265295, IMG submission 192503) | Leachate microbial communities from a municipal landfill in Southern Ontario, Canada - Methane capture system biofilm | ecosystem: Engineered > Solid waste > Landfill > Unclassified ... | reverse complement strand
CAAGAACACCGGCTTTTTCGCAGGAGCGCTTGAAGCGACGCAGAGCAACGTCAAATGGTTCGTTGTCTTTAAGTTTGACAGTTGGCATCCGATTCGTACCTTCATCAATGACCGGGTGGTTCGACACATATTCAATAGAAATATATATCGGTTTTCAAGGGTTGCGGATATTACCTGCTTTTAGTATTAAAAGCAAAGGAATATCTAAAAAATCATAGAACATCACCTCTAAGCCGCTTATGATGCTTGTATATTCTTTTATTGTAAAGTTGGGTGGGCAGAATAAATGCTGGTGTTGGGTTTAGAAACATCCTGCGATGAGACGGGAGTCGCGTTATACGACAGTCAGCGCGGCTTATTAGCTGATGCTTTGTTCAGTCAAATTGATTTACATCGTATCTATGGCGGCGTGGTTCCAGAGCTGGCGTCGCGTGATCATATCAAGCGCATGCTGCCTTTGATTGAGGAAGTGCTGGCTGAAGCGCAGTGCAGTGCAAGTGATATTGAAGGTATTGCTTATACCGCAGGACCAGGCTTGGTCGGTGCTTTGTTAGTGGGTGCATCCTGTGCGCAAGCCTTAGCTTTTGCCTGGGATATACCGTCTATCGGTGTGCATCATATGGAAGGCCATTTATTGGCACCGATGCTCGAAGACACGCCGCCGCAATTTCCGTTTGTCGCCTTGCTGGTGTCAGGGGGGCATACACAATTAGTGCGCGTTGATGGCATTGGTCAATACCGTTTATTAGGCGAGTCGATTGATGACGCCGCCGGTGAAGCCTTTGATAAAACTGCAAAAATGATGGGTTTACGTTATCCAGGCGGTCCTGAAATCGCTCGAGCGGCTGAGCAAGGCGTGCCCGGTCGTTTTAAATTGCCAAGGCCGATGACCGATCGTCCTGGTTTGCAATTTAGTTTCAGTGGCTTAAAAACTGCGGCACTGATGGCTTGGCAAAAATGTGTGGCTGCTGGTGATGATGGTGAGCAAACCCGCGCTGATGTAGCGCACGCCTTTCAGGCTGCAGTGGTCGCGACCTTAACGATTAAGTGTCAGCGCGCGCTTGAGCAAGAAAATTTAAAAACTTTAGTGATTGCCGGTGGTGTCAGTGCCAACCAAGCCTTACGTCAGTCATTGGAAGCGATGTTGGCTAAGCGTCAAGGTCAGGTGTTTTATGCGCGCCCCGAGTTCTGCACCGATAACGGAGCGATGATTGCTTACGCGGGCTGTCAGCGCTTAGTAGCGGGACAAAAAGAAGGTCACAGTATTAATGTTCGTGCGCGTTGGCCGATGGAAGAGTTGCCGCCGTTAACTTAATGCTTAATCTTTAAAGTTACGCTCATTGCCTGCCAGTAAATCTTTTAAATTACTGCGGTGACGCCACACCAATAACACGCTGAGAACGCTGACAGGTAACAGAGCGTGCGGTTGTTGCCAGGCCAGTAAGGGCAAACATAAAGCGACGCTGGCCAATGCAGCTAATGAGCTGGTGCGCGTTAGGTGAAACGTCAGTAGCCAAATCGCCAGAGCCAGCAGTGCCGCAGGCGGGTATAAACCCAGCAACATGCCCGCGGTAGTGGCCACACCTTTGCCGCCGCGGAAGTTAAAATAAATAGGATAGAGATGGCCAATCACCGCGGCTAAACCGATCCATGCTTGCTGTTGTTGACTGAAATCCAGTGCACTGGCAAATAATATTGGCACTAACCCTTTGCTCAGATCGCCGAGCAGGGTCAGAATAGCCAGTCGTTTACCCGCAACACGCAACATATTGGTGGCACCCGGGTTGCCCGAACCGTGCGAGCGCGGGTCGCTATTACCGTAATAACGGCTTAAGACGATGGCAAATGACAACGAGCCAATCAGATAAGCGCACACCAGTAGTAACTCAAACATTTGAATGATCCAAGGCCAGCGAGTCTTGATTCTAACGAGGCAAGAGCAAAGTGGACACGGTATTTATCGAAAGTCTAGAAGTAGACACTGTAATTGGTGCTTATGACTGGGAACGCACGATTCGCCAAAACCTATTGGTGGACTTGCAAATGGGCTGGGATAACCGGCTCAGTGCAGCAAATGATGAGCTGCATTTAGCGTTAGATTACGCAGCTGTGTCTGAGCGTATTCACAATTTCGCACACACTAGCAGTTTTGAGTTGGTGGAAACCTTTGCTGAACGTTTAGCAGCGTTATTGATGGCTGAGTTTAATATTCCTTGGTTGCGTTTGAAAATCACTAAGCCTGCTGCAGTTGCCACTGCGCGTGGTGTGGGTGTGGAGATTGAACGCGGATGTCGTTAACCGATGTGTACTTGGGTTTAGGCAGCAATATTGAGCGTGAAGCGCATCTGTTGGCTGGCCTTGATGCTTTAAGGGAGTTGTTTGGCGACCTGGAGTGTTCACCGGTCTTTGAAAGCGAGCCGATCGGGATTCGCAGTGATTGTTTTTTAAATATGGTGGTGCATTTTAAAACCAGCATGGCGCTGCATCAGCTCAATCAGCATCTTAAACAGATTGAGATGGTGAATGGTCGATATGAGGAGCCCCGTAAGGGTTTGCCGCTGGATATTGATGTGCTGTTATACGGTCAAGAAGTTGGAGCATTTGACACCATTACATTGCCGCGTGCCGAGATTTTAACCAATGCTTTTGTTTTGTGGCCGTTAGCTATCTTAGCGCCGGATGTTTTGCATCCAGTGCAGCAACGCAGCTTTCTTGAACTGTGGCAGGGTGCACACATCAATCAACAACTTTGGCCGGTGTTGTTTTTTTGGCGCGGTCAGCAATTGACACCTCAGGCATTGTTAAAATCCTCTGTGGTCTAGCGTTATATTGTGCTGTATAAATCGTAATATTCGAGCAGTAACTGACTCAATCTAGGGTAGAAGGTGACGATGCGGGTTTTAGTATTAGGCGCTGGCGTAGTGGGCGTCACAACAGCATATTATTTAGCTCAACAAGGGTTTCAAGTGGTGGTTGTCGACCGACAGCTATCTGCTGCTGATGAAACGAGTTTTGCTAATGCTGGACAAATTTCTCCCGGCCACGCATCACCTTGGGCTGCTCCTGGTATTCCGCTAAAAGCGATGAAATGGTTAATGCAGCGTCATTCGCCTTTTTCCGTACGTCTGACCAGTGATCCGTTCCAGTATCAATGGATGCTGCAGATGTTGCGCAATTGCACTGCGGCACGTTATACGGTGAATAAGGAGCGCATGGTGCGCTTAGCTGAGTACAGTCGTGATTGTTTTGATGCTTTGCGTGCTGAAACCGGTATTGAGTATGAGGGACGCCAGCAAGGGACTACACAGCTGTTTCGTTCTCAGCAGCAGATGGAGAGCGTTGCGCGAGATACTGCTGTACTAGATCGTATGGGTGTTCCTTATGAATTGCTGAACTCCAGCGAAATTGCTCGGTTTGAGCCTGCGTTAGCTGGCGTGGCTGGTACTTTAGCTGGCGCTTTACACTTGCCCAATGATCAAACTGGAGATTGTAATCTCTTTACCCGCAATTTAGCGCGGATGGCGCAAGACCTCGGAGTTGAGTTTCGTTTGGGTTGCACAGTGCAAAGTATGAGCTGCAGCGGTGATCGTATCACCGGAGTTTATATTGATGGTGTTTTGGAAACGGCTGATAAGTATGTGGTTGCGTTAGGCAGTTATTCGCGAGAGATATTGGCACCACTGGGTGTTAAAATTCCCGTCTATCCATTAAAAGGCTATTCGCTGACTGTGCCGATTACTGATTCGGCGCTGGCGCCGCAATCAACCATTATTGATGAAACTTATAAAGTTGCGATTACCCGTTTTGATCAGCGTATTCGGATCGCTGGTATGGCGCAAATCAGCGGTTTTGACTTGTCGCTGAATCCTCAGCGTCGGGAAACTTTAGAGTACGTCACAGGTCTGCTCTATCCGCAAGGTGGTGATTTAACCCAGTCTGAATTTTGGACAGGATTGCGTCCAGCAACACCCGATGGCACGCCTATTGTTGGAAAAACTAGCTATCGTAATTTGTTTTTAAATACCGGTCACGGCACTTTAGGCTGGACCATGTCCTGTGGTTCTGCCAGTTATTTGTCCGATATTATCAGCAAGAAAACACCGCAGATCAGTTGCGAAGGCTTGGATATATTTCGTTATTGTTAAGGGTGGGCTTCGTATTGTGCCGCCGTCTAGATCAAGTGCTCGCAATAGGGTTATCTCGATCAATAATTTTACTTTGGAGAATCAGCAGACCATGCGTCCAGCACGCGCGTTAATTAATTTGCAAGCTTTGCGACATAACTACCTATTGGCGCGACAGCTTTGTGCGGATAAGGCGTTGGCTGTGGTGAAGGCCGATGCTTATGGGCATGGCGCGGTGGAATGCGCGCGAGCCTTGCATGATATTGCCGATGGTTTTGCCGTGTCCTCCCTAGAAGAAGGGCTTGAGTTGCGGGCTGCCGGTGTATCGTTGCCGATAGTCTTGCTGGAAGGTTTTTTTCATCCGGATGAGCTCGCGCAGATTGTTGAGCATGATTTATGGTGCGTTGTGCATTCAGACTGGCAACTTGAAGCGGTCGAGCAGGCAGTTTTAGCCAAGCCGCTCACCGTGTGGTTAAAAATGGATTCAGGTATGCACCGCGTCGGATTTTTTCCGAGCGAATACCGCGCTGTTTGGCAGCGTTTACAGGACAGTGAAAATGTTGCTTCTGTGGTACTGATCACGCACTTTGCTCGCGCCGATGAAGTGCAATCGTTACGTACGCAAGAGCAATATCAAATTTTTGCTGATGCTTCGGCTGGATTACAGTCATTGGTCAGTGTATGTAATTCGCCAGCTTTATTGGCATGGCCCGATATTCGCAGTGATTGGTCGCGCCCTGGGATTATTTTATATGGCAGCCAGCCGGTTGCTATGCAGGGCTTGAGTGCTGAAAAATTTCAGCCGGTGATGACCTTAGAATCAAAAATTATTGCGGTGCGCGAGTTACCTGCCGGTGAGCCGGTGGGTTATGGCGCACAATTTATTGCCAGTCAGCCGGTGCGTGTGGGTATTGTGGCGATGGGTTATGCCGATGGTTATCCGCGTCATGCACCTACAGGGACACCGGTTGCCGTGGATGGCCATATCACGCAATTGTTAGGCCGTGTATCGATGGATATGCTGGCAATTGATCTGACTGAACTGAGCGAAGTGGGCGTGGGTAGTACAGTTGAATTGTGGGGGCATCAGGTTTCGATTGATGAAGTGGCTACCTGTGCAGGTACGATTTCTTACGAGTTGTTGTGCAATGTAAAGCGAGTTCGTTATGAATATTCAACTGTTTGATATTTAAAAAGTACCATTGCACCTATTGTTCTGTTTGCCTGAGCGCGGGGAGTCGTTATACTGTGCGAAACTCGTAACACGATGTTTCTCGAGAATGAATTGCTAAGATAATAGAGGGTGTACCGTGAACCTGTTGAAAAAAATTCTGGTAGCTCAAGCAACTGTTCTAGCCCTTTGGGCAGCCAGTGCACAGGCCACCACTGATGAAGAAATTGCGCAACGTATCAAACCTGTTGGTGTCGTTTGCGTGCAGGGCGATGAGTGTGCCAAGTCTGTTGCTGTCGCTGCGCCAAGTGCTTCAGCTGGCCGCACTGCAGATGATATCGTCACTAAGCATTGTTCAGTGTGTCACGTAACCGGTTTGTTGGGTGCACCTATTATTGGTGAAACTGCAGACTGGCAAGCGCGTGCAGATGCTAAAGGTGGCTTAGACGGTATCTTGAAAACTGCGATTAGCGGTATCAATGCCATGCCAGCTAAAGGTACTTGTAGTGATTGTTCAGATGATGAGTTAATGAGCACAATTAAGTTTATGTCAGGCTTATAATTCTACAGTTGCTTTAAAAAACCGCCCTAGGGCGGTTTTTTTATGACTGCATGAAAATACTTTGCGGATCTTAGGCTCTGAGTTGCTTATATACGTGGTGTATCTGCAGTGAAGGTTGGCGCACAATTTATGTTTTTTGGGTAAAGCCCTATCTTTAGTGCGTGGATAAACGGCCTCTGGGGTGCTATGATCAGTGACTTAAAGCAAGTCGGAACTGCTGGCAATTGAATCAGCTGTCCGTTTTATAGACTTGCTGATTGTGCCTCGTCTGATGTAATTGGAGAATAATCATGGCTTTTGAATTACCTGCACTTCCGTACGAAAAAAATGCACTAGAACCACATATTTCTGCAGAAACCCTAGATTTTCACCACGGCAAGCACCACAACGCTTACGTTGTGAACTTGAACAATCTTATTCCAGGCACTGAGTTTGAAAGCAAAAGCCTAGAAGACATTATCAAAACTTCAACAGGCGGCGTATTTAACAACGCTGCACAAGTTTGGAACCACACCTTCTACTGGAACTGCTTAGCAGCTAACGCTGGCGGCGCTCCTACTGGTGCTTTAGCTGATGCGATCAATGCTAAGTTCGGTTCATTTGATGCGTTTAAAGAAGAATTCACCAAAACTGCAATCGGTACTTTCGGTTCAGGTTGGGCTTGGTTAGTGAAGAAAGCTGACGGTTCTTTAGCGCTAGCTAGCACCATCGGTGCAGGCTGCCCGCTGACCACTGGCGACACGCCACTGTTGACCTGTGACGTTTGGGAACACGCTTACTACGTTGATTACCGTAATGCGCGTCCTAAGTATGTTGAAGCATTCTGGAACTTAGTGAACTGGGATTTCGTAGCGAAAAACTTTGCTGCGTAAGACTGTGTTGACGTAAGACCTGCTTTATAAAAGCCCTCAGTGTTGCATTGTCAGCACTGGGGGCTTTTTTATGCGTATTGGTTTATCTATTGTGAGACTGTAGGTTGCAGTGTTTGCAGGTACTGATCGCCACCTAATTGACGAACTTGACGGGCAATCCAGTTAGCACGCTCTGTCGTAGTTGCACTGGGCTGGCTGGCGCTGCGCAGTAGCGGGCTGGGTAGAACAGCGGCTAATAGATAGGCTTGCTGATTGGAAAGATTGGCGGCACTGCTATTGAAATGGTATTGCGCAGCGGCCTCTGCACCAAAAATACCTGGACCCCATTCAGCGCTGTTTAGATAGACTTCTAAAATCCGCTCTTTACTCCAGAGTAGCTCCATCCACAGTGTAAACCATGCCTCTAATGCTTTGCGTGACCAGCTGCGTGATGACCAGAGAAAGGTGTTTTTGGCGACTTGTTGTGAAATAGTGCTGGCGCCTCGTATGCTTTCACTGTCGCTATTGTGTGCGAGAGCCGCACGAATGGCCGCCACATCAAAGCCATGGTGATTGGGGAACTGCTGATCTTCAGCGGCAATCACAGCCATTTTTAAATTATTGGGCAGGCTTGGCCAAGGCGTCCATGGACGCTGGCTACTATAGCTTTCGCCACTGAATACAGCAGCCATTTTTTGCTCGATCATCAGCGCACTGGCAGGCGGATTGATCCAGCGTAGCGATAGCACCAAGAGTATGCTCAGTGCCAGTAATGCCAATAGTGTTATGGATGCCGTACGTAAAACTTTACGAAACATATTTTCAGCCTGATTCACAAGATATAAGAGTATAACTAGCGTTGTCACATTTTGGAGGGTTTGCTGTGCGTTATGGGATATTTATTGCCGCCATTTTTGGTGCAACTGCGGTATTGCTGGGCGCGTTTGCGGCGCACGGCTTAAAAAGTATACTGAGTGTTGAACATTTAGCTGTCTTGCAGACTGGTGTGCACTATCAATTTATTCACGCCTTAGCTTTATTGTTGGTGGCACTCTTAGCACAGCAGCAGGCTTCACGAGCATTAGTGTACTCAGCCGTATTTTTCACCTTAGGTATACTTTTATTTTCCGGCAGCTTATATCTGTTAGTGCTCACACCACTGACGCCGGGCGTGGTAACACCTATAGGTGGTGTTTTATTGGTGCTAGGTTGGCTGAGTTTGGCCTATGCTGGCGTACGTAAAGCGTAAATATTTGGTTATCGGCTAGCGAACCCGCTAAAATACAGACCCTTCGGAATTTCACGGTTGTGTTATGCATATTCAGTTGAATGGTGAGGCCTACCCATTAAGCGAATCGCTCAGTGTGGCAGGTTTAATTGAGCATCTGCAGTTGGCAGGGCGCCGCGTTGCCGTCGAGTTAAACTTCGAAATTGTGCCACGCAGTCAGTATGAAACAACGCTTCTAAAAGAAAACGATAGCGTTGAAATAGTACATGCGATTGGTGGTGGTTAGTCTTGGCTGACCGTCTTTTACTGACTCAGAGAGGCTTTAGATGAGCGTTATACGTACAGATCACCCCTTTGTTATTGCGGGAAAAACCTACTCGTCACGTTTGTTGGTGGGTACGGGTAAATATAAAGACATGGAAGAAACAGGTTTAGCAATTGCAGCCTCAGGTGCTGAAATTGTCACTGTTGCCGTGCGCCGTACTAATATTGGCCAGAATAAAGATGAGCCCAATTTATTGGATGTGATCAGCCCTGATCGCTATACCATTTTGCCGAATACCGCCGGTTGTTACGATGCGGAATCGGCTATCCGTACCTGCCGTTTAGCGCGTGAGTTGCTGGGTGGACGCAATCTGGTGAAGTTGGAAATTCTAGCTGACCAGAAAACCTTATTCCCCAACGTCGTGGAAACCTTAAAAGCCGCTAAAGTGCTGGTCGATGAAGGTTTTGATGTGATGGTCTATACCAGTGATGACCCAATTATCGCTCGCGAGTTAGAGGCGATTGGTTGCATTGCAGTCATGCCGTTAGCGGGTTTGATCGGTACTGGTTTGGGTATTTGTAACCCGTACAATCTGCGCATTATTTTAGAGGAAGCAAAGATTCCAGTACTGGTAGACGCCGGTGTTGGTACTGCGTCTGATGCGACCATTGCTATGGAAATGGGGTGTTCAGCGGTCTTAATGAACAGTGCCATTGCCGATGCGCAGCAGCCTATTCTAATGGCGCAGGCAATGCGACATGCGATTGAAGCGGGTCGTTTAGCCTACTTAGCTGGGCGTATGCCGAAAAAACTGTATGCCAGTGCCTCTTCTCCGCTCGATGGCATGATTGGTTAAGTACGATACTTTATTCAATGGCTGCGCTGTCATTGCGTAGCCATTGCACATCTTTAGATAGGATTCCCATGACAGACGACCTCATCACAGGTGAACCATTGCCTGTGCGCCGCCGTGAAATTAAAAGTTATGTAATGCGTGCCGGTCGTATGACTGACGGGCAACAACGTGGTTTAGACGATGGTTGGCCCAAGTTTGGTTTATTGCTGGCTGACGGCATGCGCGACTTTGATCAGGTGTTTGCTCGCCAAGCACCGCGCACGCTCGAGATCGGTTTTGGTATGGGGCAGTCGTTGCTGGAAATGGCACAAGCTGCGCCTGAGCAAGATTTTATTGGTATTGAAGTGCACCGTCCTGGTGTGGGCTCGTTGCTCAACGGCTTACTGACGGAGAATGTCAGTAACGTGCGCGTCTACAGCTGCGATGCTTTAGAAGTCCTAAAAAACTGTGTTGCCGATGCCAGTCTGGATCGTTTGATGCTGTTTTTCCCCGACCCTTGGCATAAAAGTCGTCACCACAAGCGTCGTATTGTGCAGCCTGAGTTTGCTCAATTAGTGCGCAGTAAATTAAAAGTTGGTGGTATCTTCCATTTAGCCACAGACTGGGAAGAGTACGCCGAATATATGCTCGAAGTGTTAAACGTGGCGCCCGGTTTTAAAAATCTGTCTGAAGATCAAACCTCAGTGCCGCGCCCAGCAGAACGTCCCGTGACTAAGTTTGAGCGTCGCGGTGAGCGTTTAGGACATGGTGTCTGGGATTTGAAGTTTGAGCGTCTCGCGGACTAATATTCGTGAGTATCACTTGAGCAGGGTAGAGGTTGTCTGCTTGGCAGGCTCTACCGTTCTGTTATAAGCGTTATCGATGCTTGACCTTGCACGTTGTTAGATTTGACCGTGCGACCTGCTGCAGTCGCACCAGGCTTGCTTAGTTTCTGTCGGCTAAAATTCCAATCAGCGCAAATATCATCAGCAATACAGGCGCAAGTGTGTAGTTGTTGAGCTGATCAAGCGCATTGGCCAGTATGGGTGTGAGATAAATAATGCTTAAACCATAAGCTGCAGCGCAGACGGCTGCAAAGACTAGGATGCGCAAGGCAAAGTTTAAATGCCCAATCAAGTGGCGTACTCGTGCGTTCATGTAGGGGCCAAACAGCACCAATGCGCAGGCCATGATGGCTAAGCTGATATCGCTGAGGTTAAAACGCGTCCATTTTGATAGCTCGATGACCCAGTCAGTGATGACGTCCATATACAGTCCTTGTTATCAGTCTTCAGCGTCTAAGAAAATCTGCAGTAAATCATTTAAAAATAATTGGCCTTGTGCACTGGCCGCCAAGCGCTGTGGATCATCAGACAATAAGCCACGTTGCCGAGCTTCGCTGAGACCATCCTGTAGAGCTGTCATAGGGAGTCCGGTGCGTTCACTAAAGAGCTTCAACTCAATGCCATCGGTCAGGCGTAAAGCGTTCATTAAGAACTCAAACGGCAAATCTTCTGCGGCAAGGATATTACTACCGGCTAAGAAAGGCTTTTCAGGGTTGAGATAGTCAGTCGGCTGGCGGGTTTTCCAGGTGCGTTGAATACGACCTTGCGGATCGCTGACCTTGCCGTGAGCTCCAGCGCCAATACCGATAAAATCACCGAACGACCAATAATTCACATTATGCAGCGCCACTGCTTCTGCACGGGCATAAGCCGAGACTTCATATTGTATATAGCCATGCTCAGCCAATAAGGCTTGGCCGGCTTCTTGGATGTCCCAGAGCACATCGTCTTCGGGCAGTACCGGTGGCTTGCTCCAAAAGACCGTATTGGGCTCCATAGTCAGCTGATACCAAGACAAGTGGCTGGGGGCTAGATCAATGGCGGTTTGTAAGTCAGCGATGGCTTCTTCAGGGGATTGATCCGGCAAACCGTGCATTAAATCTAGGTTGAAATTATCAAAGCCTGCTTGGCGTGCCATCTCAATCGCAGCAATAGCCTCGGTGCCGGAATGCACACGGCCTAAGGCTTGCAGCTTGCTGTCTGCAAAGCTTTGGATGCCAATCGACAGGCGGTTAATACCCATGGCGCGATAAGCCGCAAATTTTTCCTGCTCAAAGGTGCCTGGGTTGGCTTCTAGGGTGATTTCAATGCTCGGGCTAAAAGGAATGCGCTGTTCGATTCCGTCTAATAGCGTTTTTAACGCTGGTGCTGAAAATAAGCTGGGTGTGCCGCCACCAAAGAAAATCGATTCCAACCAACGGCCATGCACATGGACTAAATCCAAGTCTAAATCCGCCAGTACCGCTGCAACATACGCCTGTTCCGGTAGATCAGGAGTGGCGGCATGCGAGTTGAAATCGCAGTAGGGGCACTTACGAATGCACCATGGGATATGCACGTACAGCGCCAATGGAGGCAGTTGAAAACCGTGCTCCAGTGGATGCTGGGTGCTGAGATCCGAGGCAATCAAACTCATAGTGACAGTTGTTTTTTCAGTAACTGCATAGCTTGGGCGCGATGGCTGATTTGGTTTTTAAGCGCGTTAGGCAGTTCTGCGCTGCTGCAGTTGTGCTCAGGCACATAGAATAATGGATCGTAACCAAAGCCATTGTCGCCTTGTGTAGCGTGCAAAATACGCCCTTGCCAGTGACCTTCACAAATAATCGGCAGTGGGTCATCGGCATGCTGCAATAAAGCGAGTACACAAATAAACTGCGCGCCACGTTGCTCATCAGGTACACCTTGCAGTGCCTCGATCAGTTTACGGTTATTGCCCGCATCACCACCTGTGGTGCTATAGCGCGCCGAGTAAATGCCCGGCGCACCCTGCAAGTAATCTACAGTTAAACCTGAGTCATCCGCTAAAGCCGGTAAGCCTGATATTTTACAGGCGTTGCGGGCTTTTAAAATCGCGTTTTCAATAAAGGTTAAGCCGGTTTCTTCTGGCTCAACCTCACTGAACTCGCTGATTGAGCGAATTTTTACACTGTCACCGAGCAACGCTTGCAACTCACGTAATTTGCCAGCGTTGTGACTGGCGAGAACTATTTCTTTCATAGGTCAGGAAACACTTCTTGATTAAATTTTAGTACATGAGTTTTGCCGTCAGCATCTGTGACTTGCAATTCAAAACGTAGAATTTCTTGGCCAGTGATAGCAAATTGCGCTAAATAATAAACAGCATCACCTTCATCCACTTCTTTAAAGGTCAGTGTTTGAGTCTGGCCCAGTAAGTTTTGAAAACTACCGTCGACCGTCCCTTTTTGTCCTTTAGCATCTTTAACCATGGATACATTCAGTACCGCCTGATTTTTGCTGCGGTTTAAACCCACTGCAGTGGCGGTCTCAGGCTGTAAAAATGTGGAGTTGAAGATGTTGTAATGCACATCCAGAGGGCCATAGCTTTGCTTGCGTACAACATCGGCATGGGCAGCAAAGGCCATCAAGAAGCTTAAACTTAGAGCCAGTAAATAACGCATCGCGGTAACTCCTTTAGTTAACGAGCATTGGCACCAGTGACACGGTAAATACCAATTTCACCGAGTAAGTTGGGCCAGATCCGGTTGCCAATATTGTGGCGGTGTTGGTGATCGACAGCCAAACGGTCAAGTACCGTCATCTGCATATCACTGCACAGCGCTTCAAAGTCAGCAAAAGTACAAAAGTGAATATTAGGTGTGTTGTACCACGTGTAGGGTAAAAAGTCCGAGACTGGCATACGACCTTTATGAGCTAAGTACCAGCGGCAGCGCCAATGGCCAAAGTTCGGAAAGGTAATAATGCAGGTACGGCCGACACGCAGCATTTCCTGCAGGATTTTGTCAGGGTAGTGCACCACTTGCAGGGCTTGGGTCATCACCACCACATCAAAGCTATCGTCAGCAAAGTTACCTAAACCCAAGTCTAGGTTTTGCTCAATAACATTCACGCCTTTATCAATACAGGCGGCAATGTTGTCAGGATCAATTTCTAAGCCATAGCCCGTGACGTTTTTGTTGTCTTGCAGCCATGACAGGAGTTCGCCGTTACCACAACCTAAATCCAGCACGCGACTGTCAGCGGGAATCCATTTTTGGATAATTTCTAAATCTGCTCTCATAAGTGCCTCACACACTGATGCGGTTCATATAACCGCTAAATGCTTGCAGGTAACGTGGAATGGGTATCAAAAACGCATCATGACCTTGCGGGGCATCAATATCTAAATAGGATACGTTTTTCTTCGCATCCATTAACGCATCAACAATTTCTTTTGAACGAGCAGGGGAGAAACGCCAGTCGGTGGTAAAGGAAATCAGATAGAAGTTGGCTTTAGCCTGAGCAAATGTTGCTGATAAATTACCATCATGTTTAGCTGCTGGATCAAAGTAGTCCAGCGCTTTGGTCATCAACAAATAAGTATTGGCATCAAAGCTATTGGAGAATTGCTCGCCTTGATAGCGCAAATAACTTTCCACTTGGAACTCAACGTTATGAAAGTCATAGTTGAGGCGATCGGTTTTCAGTTCACGGCCAAATTTCTCGCCCATTGAGTCATCCGACAGATAGGTGATATGTCCCACCATGCGCGCTAAGGATAAGCCGCGCTTGGGGATGGTGCCTTCGTCGGTAAAATTTCCAGCATGGAAATCAGGGTCGGTAATAATGGCTTGGCGTGCCACTTCATTAAAGGCAATATTTTGCGCCGACAAGCGGGGTGCTGCGGCAATAGATACGCAGTTACGAATACGATCTGGGTAACTGATCGTCCATTGCATCGCTTGCATGCCGCCGAGGCTGCCACCGACCACTGCTGCCCATTGCTCAATACCTAAGCGATCGGCTAGGCGTGCTTGGGTATGCACCCAGTCTTCCACTGTGATCATCGGGAAGCTTGCCCCATAGACCTTACCGGTTTTCGGGTTGATGGTATTGGGCCCAGTGGAGCCGTGGCAGCCGCCTAAGTTGTTAAGTGAGACGACAAAGAATTTAGTGGTATCAATGGGCTTGCCAGGGCCGATACAGGTATCCCACCAGCCTGGTTTGCGATCATCCACACTGTGGTAGCCCGCTGCATGATGAGTGCCAGATAGTGCATGGCAAATCAGGACAGCATTAGTGGCTGTGGCATTGAGCTCACCATAGGTTTCGTAAATAAGCTCGTATTCATCGAGTGTGCGGCCACAGGCGAGATGTAATGGCTGATCAAAATAAGCCATTTCTGGAATGACTAAGCCAACAGAATCTGTAGGGAAAACGGAAGACACGGCAACTCTCTCCAAAGTAAGAGATGCAGTCTAAAGAGCCTAGCCAGTCGCGGCAAGTCGTATGCACAATCCTGCTCGCTGAGTTGAATCAGTTGAGCGAGCAGGGTGAGGGTATAGACTGTGACTGTTGCTGAAAAACTCAGTGGCTTACATCTGTGATGTGTGGATTGTTTAAGTGGCTAAATGAGCGAACTCTGGCACATCAGGAAACTGCTTAGGCGCGGTGATACGCACACGTTTTTGCCGCGATAACTCACCACTTTCGATCTGCACAGCGTGTTTAGGTACGCCAAAGGCTTTACTCAAAAAAGTAATTAATTGCGCATTAGCCTTACCGTCGACAGGTGGCGCATGTAAGCGGATTTTAATCCGCTCATCGTGCAAACCGACAAACTCACTGCGTTTTGCGCCGGGCTGCATATGACAGAATAAAATTAAGTCATCGCCATCCTGACGCACATAAGCGGTCATAGAAACGGGCTGACCAGTGCGCGGACTGGGCCAACCAAACCTGTGCTGGCGGCTAAACTACCCAGCACAAAGCGTTCTAAAAGATTAATCGCAAGAAAAGCAAAGATAGGTGAGAGATCGATTCCACCCAAATCGGGCATGATTTTACGAATCGGTGCCATCATCGGCTCACAAATCTGATAGGTCAGTTGTGCACCAGGGTTCTGACTGCCGGGAGCCACCCAAGACAAAATCACGCTAATAATCAGTGCAAAGAAGAAAATCTTTAAAAACAGACCAGAGACAGAAATAAAGGTCCACGCCAAGATATTAGGTAGCAATTGCATAGCTGGGAATCCAGCCAGCGACAGTACCGCGACAATTAAAAGAAATTGTAAACCCAACACCAGTACCAGCCCCGCTAAATCAATTCCGGCAACGCTGGGTATCACGCGACGCAGTGGCGCTAAGAGTGGCTGTGTGGCTTTAACGGTAAACAGGCTCAGTGGATTATAAAAATCAGCACGGACCAGTTGCAGCACAAAACGCAGTAGGGCAACCATTAAGTAAAGTTGGCCTAAGGTTTGTAAAATATAAATAAACGCTTCAGTAAGTCCTGACATACCGTCCTCTTATTCGCTTAATTGTTGGGCAAGTTCTTGTGAGCGCGTGGCGGCACTGCGTACGGCAGTCTCAACCAGTTCACTAAAGCCACCGGCTTGGAATGCATGAATAGCAGCTTCCGTGGTGCCATTGGGCGATGTCACTTGTTTGCGCAGTTGTGCGGCATCCAGAGGGCTTTGACACGCCATAGTGGAGGCACCTTGCGCGGTGTATTGAGCGAGTTGTGCCGCTGTATCTGCAGGTAAACCCAGTTTAATGCCGGCTTGAGTCATAGCTTCAATCAGCAAAAAGAAATATGCAGGGCCACTGCCGGACACTGCCGTCACCGCATCGATCAATTGCTCATTATCCAGCCACACTGCTAAGCCCACCGCTGAGAGTAATTGCTCAGCTTGCTTACGCTGCACTGCAGAGACGTGTTCGGTGGCATATAAACCGCTGACGCCTTGTTGGATTAAGGAGGGGGTATTGGGCATGCAGCGTACAATCGTATTGATACCCAGCCAGCGGCTTAAGCTGCTGCAGGTAATGCCGGCTGCAATGGAGATCACCAGTTGCTGCGCGGTTAAATAGGGGGCTAATTGCTCGCACACTTGACGCATCACTTGCGGCTTAACCGCCAGCACGATGATGTCAGCATCTTTCACGGCTAAACCATTATCACTAAAGGTTTGTACGCCATAGTTGCTGTGTAAAGCTTCAAGCTGGGCGGCGCCTGGGTCGCTGGCGCGAATGGATTGCGCTGGCACACCTTGTTTGCATAAGCCGCCAATAAGACTGGCTGCCATATTGCCAGCCCCGATAAAAGTAATTTGTGTATTGCCCACGTGGTTAGGTTCCTTTAGCGCTGTGCTGTGCTTTAGATAATGCATTGCGTTGAATAATGACACGTACGGATTAAATAGAGCTATCGATTGTGCGGCAAATCACTGCTTTGAGCAAAAAATTGCTGTTATTTCGCATGATTAACGCAATAGTTCGTGAGTTTCACGCATGATGGCTGAGCGATTCAATCAGTACTGAGTTGGCGTTGTTGTTCACAATGGCAACTTCTGTATTGTCTGCTATCGTAAATATAATTTATATAAAATAGCTGCGTGCAATAATATAGCGCTATTTAAACTGTGTGTGATTGATTGAGGGCGCCATGGATATTACTGAGTTGTTGGCCTTTAGCGTGAAACAAGGCGCATCTGACTTACATTTGTCAGCCGGTATGCCGCCCATGATACGTGTGGATGGCGATATGCGTCGCATTAATTTGCCTGAAATGGCGCATAAGGAGGTGCATGCGCTGATTTACGACATTATGAATGACAAGCAGCGTAAGGATTATGAAGAGTGTTTAGAAACAGACTTTTCATTTGAAGTTCCTGGTGTAGCGCGCTTTCGGGTCAATGTGTTCAACCAGAATCGTGGTGCGGCAGCAGTGTTCCGTACGATTCCATCGATTGTATTAAGTATGGATGATCTGGGCTTAGGCCAAGTGTTCCGTAATATTGCCGATGTACCGCGCGGCTTGGTATTAATTACCGGACCCGCAGGTTCAGGTAAATCAACCACGCTAGCGGCTATGATTGATTATTTAAACGTCAATCGCCATCAGCATATTTTGACCGTTGAAGATCCCATTGAGTTTGTTCATACGTCGAAAAAAAGCCTGATTAATCAGCGCGAAGTGCACCGTGATACCCATGGTTTTACTGAAGCGTTGCGTTCTGCATTACGCGAAGACCCTGATGTGATTTTAGTCGGTGAGTTGCGAGATTTAGAAACCATTCGTTTAGCCTTAACGGCTGCAGAAACGGGGCACTTGGTGTTTGGTACATTGCACACCAACTCAGCAGCAAAAACCATTGACCGGATTGTTGATGTGTTCTCGGCAGAAGAGAAATCAATGGTGCGCTCGATGTTATCAGAGTCGTTACAAGCGGTTATTTCGCAAGTACTGGTGAAGAAAACCGGTGGTGGTCGTGTGGCGGCGCATGAAATTATGTTGGGTACGCCAGCGATTCGTAATCTGATTCGTGAAGATAAAGTAGCGCAAATGTATTCGGCGATTCAAACCGGTGGTTCAGCAGGTATGCAAACACTGGACAGTTGTTTGCAAGGGTTGTTAGCCCAAGGCCTCATTACACGTGAGGGTGCACGGGAAAAGGCTAAGACGCCAGAAAACTTCTAAGCTCGCAGGATGCGACATAGGATAGATCATGGAATTTGATAATCTTTTACGCTTAATGGTGGAAAAGGGCGGCTCCGACTTGTTTATCACAACAGGTGTGGCGCCTTCCATCAAAATAAACGGCACAATCAAAGCGGTGACCGACACGCCATTATCAGCTGAAATGGCCAGTGAGATTGTGCTGGGAGTGATGAGTGAGCAGCAACGCGCTGATTTTACTCAACACTTGGAATGTAACTTTGCCATCAGTAAAGCGGATATTGGGCGTTTTCGGGTTAGCGCTTTTTACCAGCAGAATTTGCTGGGCATGGTATTGCGCCGGATTGAAACGCATATCCCAACTCTAGATGATTTAAAATTGCCAGAGACCTTAAAAGATCTGGCGATGACTCAACGAGGATTGGTGTTATGTGTGGGTGCCACGGGTACCGGCAAGTCGACATCGCTGGCGGCCATGGTGGACTATCGTAATCAAAATAGTGCTGGGCATATTATTTCGATTGAAGACCCGATCGAGTTTGTACATCAGTCGCGCAACTCTATTGTCACTCAGCGTGAAGTGGGTGTGGATACTGAGTCATTTGCAGTGGCGTTGAAGAACACTCTGCGCCAAGCGCCCGATGTGATTTTGATTGGTGAAGTGCGGACCCGTGAAACTATGGATTATGCTTTGAGCTTTGCCGATACGGGGCATCTGTGTTTAGCCACCTTGCATGCCAATAATGCCAACCAAGCCTTGGAGCGCATTCTTAATTTTTTCCCCGCCGATCGTCAGCAGCAAGTTTGTTTGGATTTATCGCTGAATTTGCGTGCGATTGTGGCCCAGCAATTGGTGCCTACACCGGATGGTGAAGGTCGTCGAGCGGTGATTGAAGTGTTGATCAATACGCCATTGGCAGCTGACTTAATACGTAAGGGTGATGTGCAGGCGCTAAAATCGTTAATGACGCGCTCGACGGAGTTAGGAATGCAAACCTTTGACCAGGCACTGTATGCACTTTATTCTCAAGGTGAACTGGGCTATGAGGCAGTATTGAAGCATGCGGACTCGCCCAACGATTTACGCTTAATGATTAAATTGGGTTCAGTTCCTGTAGATGATAATCTTGCCGGCATAACATCTGGGTTATCTCTGCAAATGGCCGATGAGAGTCTAGACATCTATAAGCGCTAATTAAGCAGGAGATTGTGTATATGACACAACAAGTACGAGTGTGGGATGGACCGCTACGGGTTTTTCATTGGTTGTTGGTGCTGAGCGTTTTTACTGCTTTGCTGACAGGTTGGTTGGGTGGTAGTAGTTGGATCGATTGGCATGCTCGTGCAGGCTTGAGCATTATAGGCTTGCTGAGTTTTCGTATCGTATGGTTGTTGTTGGGTTCGACCTATGCACGTTTATCGACGTTATTGTGCTCGCTGCTATCGTTACCACAATATTTACGCGGCGAATGGCGGCAGTTAGGGCATAACCCTTTAGGTGTTTTATCAGTGTTTGCTATGTTGGGCATGCTCAGTTGGCAGGCCGTCAGTGGTTTATTTACCAACGATGGTTCTATCTATACAGGGCCTTTATATAAGTTGATCAGTAGTGGTTTGAGTACTGATATCACTCGTCTGCATAAATTAGGTCTGTGGATTATTATTGGTCTGATTGTTGTGCATGTGCTGGCTATTGTTGCGCACCTGGTATTGAAAAAGCATAACTTGGTGAAACCCATGATTACGGGTCAAACTGAGCAAGAATACCCAGAGCAAAAATCAGCACAAGGCGGTCACGGGTTAGCTTTTGTGTTCGCGCTTATTATTGCTTTAGGTGCAGTGTATTTAGCGTCAGGTGAGTGGCAGAGTAAGCCGCCGCCAGCGCCGGTATCGGCTCCTGCTTGGTAGGTACACTTAATATTACGCAATAAAAAAGGTCGCCCACAGTAGGCGACCTTTTTTATATAAGGCTTAAACTTAACTGCTAGGGTTTAGTCTAAACGATACTTGTCGTGACAACCTTTGCAGCTATCGCCCGCTGCTGCAAATGCTTTAGCAACCAATACTTGGTCGCCAGTCGCTGCGGCTGCAGCTAATTCGTTAGCAGCTTTATTGAAAGCCATGCCAACTTTTTGTACGCCTTCAGCGTCAGTAAACATATCTGGGCTGACACGTGTTTTAGTGTTGCCAATGCTTTTTTCAGTACCAGGGCCAAACAGTGCGCCCATACCTGAGTTTGCTGTAGCAGCAACGCTGTTGGCTGCCGCTTGTACTTGTGCTGGATCCCAAGCAACGCTTTCATCAATTGCCATGGCTTTGATTTTGCCCATGTTCCAGCCCATAAAGCTGTAGCCGGCTTTACGGAATTTAATTTGGTCTTCAGGGTCAACTTGTGCGCTAGCGCTTAAGCTGGCGGTTAAGAAAAGTGCAGCTAAACTGCCCATCATTAGTTTTTTCATCAGGCTTTCTCCTTGGTAGCAACATGTCCCGATTATTATTAATGTTGCTGCTGGGTAATACAGTGAATATTTTCACTGTTAAATAAGTTTTATTGATCCGATAGTATTAATAAAAATTAAGTCAGGATAGGCATCCTGCAAGGTCTTTATATAATGACATCCATCGAGCCAGTAACGCTTGGCGTAATAATAGCGTAAATTATGTTTAAAATACCTATATATGATTAGCATCAATGCATATCGTCTGGGCTGCGCTTATAAGCCTGCTGCTCGATACATGACTATAACCCTGATGCTGACTCGGTATAAATCAGAAACCCTTCGTGCTCGCTAACCCAGCCAGCAGTATTAATTTACCCAACCTTTACTCTATTTTTGTCGCGTTGTTGGTTGTTTTTTGAGCAAAGCGAGCAGATCAATGAGTTTCAGTGTGTTAAATTGGTCATTCATCGGTTGTGTTACCTAGGTTTTAACTGTTATTCACTGAATAAAACACAAAATAGACTTTTACATCTTGAGTCCTGATGCAGACCTTGCCAGACTTCGCATCGCGCGGCGGTGACGCGCATTGAACTTGATTAACTTTATGATTTAAAGGAGCTGTGCGCGTGAAAAAAACTAAGCAAATGTTATTGGCCGCCGCTGTAGGCATGGCTGTTGTTGCACCAGTACAGGCTGAATCACAGCGTGTGCTTAATGTGTATCACTGGTCGGACTATGTTGCGCCCAACACCATCAGTGATTTTGAAAAACAAAGCGGCATCAAAGTGGTATTTGATGTGTATGACAGCAATGAAGTGCTGGAAGCCAAGCTTCTCTCAGGCGGCTCAGGCTACGATATTGTCGTGCCGTCTAACCCTTTTTTAGCCAAGCAAATCAAAGCAGGTGTTTATCAGAAGCTGGATAAGGCGCAGCTGCCATTGTGGGACAACCTTAATAAAGACTTGCTGCATACGCTTGAAGTGAGTGACCCCGGTAACCAGTACTCCGTGCCTTATATGTGGGGCTCGATTGGTATGGGTTATAACGTCGATAAAGTGAAAGCCGTTTTAGGTGATCAGCCGATCGATTCATGGGACTTAATCTTTAAGCCGGAAAATATCAGCAAACTGCAAGAGTGCGGTGTAGCGATTTTGGATTCGCCTAGCGAAATTATTCCAACCGCGATGCATTACTTAGGCTTACCGCCGGATAGCATCAAACCTGAAGATTTAAAGCAGGCTGAAGAATTACTGCTGAAAATTCGTCCCTATGTCACTTATTTCCACTCATCTAAGTATATTTCTGACTTAGCCAGCGGCAATATTTGTATGGCGATTGGTTATTCAGGCGACCTGTACCAAAGTAAAGCGCGTGCTGAAGAAGCCAGCGATAAGGTGAAAATTGCCTATAAAATACCTAAAGAAGGCGCGGGTACCTTCTTTGATATGGTGGCGATTCCTGCTGACTCGAAAAACGTTAAAGAAGCCCATGAGTTTATTAATTACTTGCTACAACCGCAGGTGATGGCTGATTTAACTGATTATTTGCAGTTCCCTAATGCCAATGATCAAGCCACACCCTTAGTTGAAGAGTCGATCCGCACTGATCCAGGTATTTATCCGCCTGCCGAGGTGATGAGCAAACTCTATACATTCCCTGATTTACCGGCCAAAACACAGCGTTTAATGACGCGCAGCTGGACTAAAATTAAATCAGGTAAGTAATACCTAGCTGCACCTCAGTGAACTATTGAAGCTGGCTGAGGTGCACTACAATAAATACATAAGAGGATTGCGCTGGCAGTCCGTTTTTAAAGATTGGAGGATGGGTTATTGCCTAGATTGATACAGGGTGCTGTATTAGCGCTCGCGGTTGGTATAACAATGAGTTCAGGGGCTTTTGCTGAGTCAAAAGTGCATGTGTATAACTGGTCTGACTATATTAGTAAGTCAGTATTGGAAGATTTTACCGCGCAAACGCAGATCAAAGTGGTCTATGACGTCTTTGATTCCAATGAAGCATTGGAAGGTAAATTACTCGCAGGGCGCAGTGGTTACGATGTGGTTGTACCGTCGGACCATTTTTTAGCGCGCCAAATTAATGCGGGTGCCTTCGGTAAACTGGATAAGAGCTTGTTGCCCAACTGGGATAATTTAGAGCCGCAGTTGATGGAGCAAGTCGCGGTCAACGATCCAGGTAATCAATATGCTGTGCCATATTTATGGGGCACCAATGGTATTGGTTACAACGTTGATAAAGTTAAAGAAGTGTTAGGCGTGGATAGCATTGATTCTTGGGCGGTGTTGTTTGAGCCTGAGAATATGAAAAAGCTCAGCACCTGTGGTGTGGCTTTTCTCGATTCAGCAGATGAAATGCTGCCCGCCATGCTCAACTATTTAGGCCTCGACCCGAACAGTCACAAATCTGCGGATTATAAAAAAGCCGAGGCTAAACTGGCTGAAGTACGTCCTTATGTGACCTATTTCCACTCATCTAAATATGTCGGCGACTTAGCCAATGGCAATATTTGTGTCGCTGCGGGCTTCTCGGGTGATGTGTTACAAGCTGCCGACCGTGCTGATGAAGCAGGTCAGGGCGTGCGTGTGGCATACAGTATTCCTAAAGAAGGTGGTAACCTATGGTTCGACATGTTGGCGGTGCCCGCCGATGCGAAAAATGTCGAAGAAGCACACGCCTTTATTAATTATCTGCTTGATCCTGCGGTGATCGCTCAGGTCAGTGATTATGTGGGTTATGCCAACCCCAATCGCTTGGCTGATAGCTTGATGGACCCAGAGGTTCGTAATAATCCAGCCGTTTATCCAGAGCAGGCTGTATTGGATCATTTGTTTGTCTCTAAGCCCTTGCCCAGTAATGTGCAGCGCATTAAAACGCGCAGTTGGACACGCTTTAAATCTGGAAAATAATCATCTGTTTTAGTTGTAAAGCTCAGTCGCAAGGCTGGGCTTTCTGCATTTGGAGAACTCTATGGCAATAGCCTCAGGCGCGTACAAGAAAGCATTAGCTAACTTGCAAAAGCCCAAAGACGTCTTAGTGAAAATTGAGCGCGTCACCAAGTACTTTGACGACACCTTAGCGGTGGACGAAGTTTCGCTGAAGATTAATAAAGGCGAAATTTTTGCCCTGCTCGGTGGTTCAGGTTCTGGTAAATCGACTTTGCTACGGATGCTGGCTGGTTTTGAAACGCCGACTGAAGGCCGTATCTGGTTGGATGGTGTTGATATTACGCATATGCCACCCTACGAGCGCCCGATTAATATGATGTTCCAGTCTTATGCTTTATTTCCGCATATGAATGTTGAACAAAATATTGCTTTTGGTTTAAAGCAAGACAGCCTCAGCAAGCAAGAAATCACTGAGCGCGTTGAGGAGATGCTGAAACTGGTGCATATGACTCAATATGCCAAGCGCAAACCGCACCAGCTCTCTGGTGGTCAGCGTCAGCGTGTGGCTTTGGCCCGCTCTTTAGCTAAGCGTCCGAAACTATTGCTGCTTGATGAGCCGATGGGTGCCTTGGATAAAAAACTGCGCTCACAAATGCAGTTGGAATTGGTGGAAATTATTGAGCGCGTGGGTGTGACCTGTGTCATGGTCACACACGACCAAGAAGAAGCGATGACCATGGCTGAACGTATCGCCATTATGCACCAAGGCTGGATTGCCCAAGTCGGCAGCCCAATGGATATTTATGAGACGCCGGCCAGCCGCTTAGTCTGCGAGTTTATCGGTAACGTCAACTTATTTGATGGTGAGATTTATGCTGATGACTCCGACCATGCGGTGATTATTTGTCCGCAGTTGGAGCGTCCTATTTATATCGGTCACGGTATTACCAGTCTGGCGGAAAACAAACGTGTGACTTTTGCACTGCGTCCAGAAAAATTACTGCTGTGCAGTGCTAAGCCGGATGATCTTGAGCATGAAGATTACAACTGGGCTAAAGGTATTGTGCATGATATTGCCTATCTCGGTGGTCATTCGGTGTACTACGTTGAATTAGCCTCAGGCACTATTGTGCAAGCCTTTATTGCCAACTCAGAACGTAACGTTAAGCGCCCAACTTGGGACGATGAGGTCTATGTGCATTGGGTCGACGATAGTGGCGTGGTATTCCAATCATGACGGTACGCAGTAAATTACTCGGGATGTTGCCCAAGGGCCGCCATGCAGTGATTGGCGTGCCGTTTTTCTGGATGCTGCTGTTTTTCTTACTGCCGTTTGCCATCATTCTCAAAATCAGTTTTGCTGAAGCGGATATCGCTATTCCACCGTACACCAGTTTAACGGAGTGGGTGGACGGCCAGCTGACGGTATTGCTGAACTTTGGCAACTATGTGTTGCTCAGTGAAGACCATCTGTATGTCGCGGCGTACTTAGGCTCGTTAAAAATTGCCTTTGTCAGCACGGTGTTGTGTTTGTTGGTCGGTTATCCGATGGCCTATGCCATTGCCCGTTCCAGTAAGCAGATGCAGCCAGTGTGGTTGCTGCTGATTATGATGCCGACTTGGACTGCTTTGTTGATTCGTGTGTATGCCTGGATGGGTATTCTCAGTAATAACGGTTTACTCAATAATGCCTTGATGTGGCTCGGTGTGATTAACGAGCCACTGCAGATCCTTAATACTAATATTGCGGTGTATATCGGTATTGTTTATGCCTATCTGCCGTTTATGGTGTTGCCGCTGTACGCCAACTTGGTCAAGCATGATATTTCCCTGTTGGAAGCAGCATCAGACCTCGGTGCAAAAGGCACTGCTGCGTTTTGGAAGATCACCGTGCCACTGTCAAAAAGCGGCATCATTGCTGGCTGCATGCTGGTATTTATTCCGGTCGTGGGTGAGTTTGTCATTCCAGAATTGCTCGGCGGCCCGGAAACCTTGATGATTGGTAAGGTGCTCTGGCAAGAGTTCTTTAATAACCGCGACTGGCCGGTAGCGGCATCGCTTGCGGTGATTATGCTATTGCTGTTGATGATTCCGATTATCTTGTTTAACCGTAACCAAGCCGGTGAGCTGGAGGGTAAAGCATGAAGAAGTTTAAGTTTTCGCGCTTTATGCTGATGGCTGGCTTAGTGTTTATCTATCTGCCGATGCTGATTTTGGTCATCTACTCCTTTAATGCCTCACGTTTAGTGACGGTGTGGGGCGGTTGGTCAACCAAGTGGTATGCCGGCTTATCGGATAACACTCAGTTAATGAACGCGGTGATGCGTTCGTTAGAAATTGCCAGCTACACCGCGATTGCAGCCACCGCGCTGGGCACACTGGCGGCATTGGTGCTCACGCGTATTGGTCGTTTCCGTGGTCGCACGCTGTTTGGCGGTATGGTCACGGCGCCGCTGGTGATGCCTGAAGTGATTACCGGTTTGTCCTTGCTATTGCTGTTTGTGGCGATGGCACAGCTGATTGGCTGGCCGATGGAACGTGGCGTGGTGACCATCTGGATTGCCCATACGACCTTCTGTACCGCCTATGTGGCGGTGTTGGTGTCGTCGCGTTTGCGCGAGATTGATCGTTCGATGGAAGAAGCGGCGATGGATCTGGGTGCTAAGCCTTGGAAAGTATTCTTTTTGATTACGGTACCGATGATTGCACCCTCCTTAGCGGCCGGCGCGATGATGTCCTTTGCTTTGTCATTGGATGACTTGGTCTTGGCCAGCTTTGTCTCGGGCCCCGGTTCGACGACTTTGCCGATGGAGATTTTCTCTGCAGTACGTATGGGGGTTAAACCTGAGATCAATGCGATTGCCAGCTTGATTCTATTGTTTATCTCTCTGGCGACTTTTATGCTGTGGTTCTTTACTCGACGTGCAGAAAAAAGCCGTAAGAAAGCTATGGCGCAGATTAAAGAGCAGGAGCGGGCCAGTCTGGCTTAAGTGTTGTTAGGTAAAAACGCCGCAGTCTATTGAAGTAGACTGCGGCGTTTTTGTTTCTAGTTGGGCAAGCTTTAGAAGTCAGCTACTTTACTCACCCGGACTGGCTTGTGCGCCTGCGGTGTTATCCAGCAGGCTGCTGGTGGCTGTTTGGATATAAGCATTGAGTTGCTGCAAGAGGTGCGCATCATCAGTCTGTTCTGCAGCTGGGGCGCTCTTGGGGTTGCTACCCAGTTGGTAAGTCCAAACGCGTGCATCGAGGTCTTTGGGCTTAATCACAATACGTTCACCTTTAATCAGCGCCACAGTTTGATCGCTACCTGAGGGTTTGATAATGGCAAAGCCTGGATCATCTTGTGGCAAGGTTAGTAAGTCTCGGCCCCAGCACTGATGCTGGACCTGATCACCTAAGCGACCCATAATGGTCGGTACCATATCCACTTGTGAGCCAACGGTAGCGTTTTCAGTACCCCATTTTTCTTGGATACCCGGCGCAATCAGCAGCATCGGTACATGGAAGCGGTACAGGTCCATTTCAGTCATTTGCTCTGGCGCACCAAAACCATGATCACCCAGCACGACAAATAACGTGTCGTTGTACCAAGGCTGTTGTTTAGCTTTTTTAAAGAACTCACCCAGAGCCCAGTCTGAATAGCGCATTGCCGTCAGGTGTAAGTCTAAACTGCCGTGCCCAGTGACTGCTGCAGTGGGTAAGGTATCGGGGAGTGCGTAAGGCGTGTGATTGGATAGGCTTTGCAGTAAAGCATAGAAGGGTTTGTCATCTTTCAGCTTATTAAGCTCAATAATACTGCGATCAAACATATCTTGGTCGGAAACGCCCCAGGTGGGGTCAGATACCACAGGATTGACGTAATCGTTGCGACCAATAAAATTGGTCATGCCTTGATTACTAAAGAAACCTTGTTGGTTATCCCACGCAAAGTCGCCGTTATACACATAAGCATCTTGGAAGTTGCGCGCACTGAGCAGCTGCGGTAAACCCGAGAACTGATTGCCGCCTTCAGGGCTTTGCATTAAGTATTCAAAGGCCGGCAAGTTGGGGAAGCAGGCCATGCTGGCGAACATACCTTGGTGCGTGTGGGTGCCGTTGGCAAAGAAGCGGGTAAAGAGTAGGCCTTCTTGACTTAATTTATCAAACTCAGGGGTGATCTGATCACTGCTACCCAACGCACCGGTATAACGGCCGGCAAAGCTTTCCATCAGAATCACGACAACATTACGTACATTCAGTTGCGTCTCAGCGACGGGCGAGTAGATGCGGCGAATCGCTGCGTTATCAGTATCGATCAACTGATCTTGTGCAGTTAGCACGAGGTCACGGGTGATATCTTGTGCTTCGCTCGCGGGTAACGTGGCTTTCCAAATATTATCGCGGTGTGCAGAGAAGCTGGTTTTCGCCGCGTTATACAAACTCAGTACCGGGTTTAAACCCAGATGATTGGCAAACATTGAGTGCGTGGTATAAGCATCACCCCAGCGCAGCGGCGGGCCTTGACGCAAGGTGCCACGGGCGGCAATCACACAAATCACCAAGCAAAGGGAGAAGGCGATACCTTGGGTTAGGTAGCTGTAACCTGATTGTACGGTGGTGTAGATACGCGTTTTGCGCTCAGCCCAAGAGAGCAGAAAGAACATGACTAGAGTGCAGGCCAACCATGCGCTGAGTAAGGTCACGACTGGAAAACCATGCCAGAGCATGCTCAGTACGGTGGCCGGGTCTTCATTGAGATACTGGAAGACTAAGCTGTTCAGGCGCTGATGAAACTCGCGATAGAAATCCAGTTCGACGATACCCAATAAAATGCTAATAGCAGCACTGATGGTCAGCCAAGCAACCAGTAGACGGCGTTTGTTCATCAGCCATGGAATCACAATACCCAGTATCAATGGGAGACTGATATAGACGACTAAACGTAAGTCAAAACGTATGCCGTTGGTAAAGGCTTCAAGCAGATCGGCGCTGGTGGTACTGCCGAGCATTTCATGGTTATAGGCTAAGAGTAAGGCGCGTAAGGCGCTCAATAAAATCAGCCACAGAACAATGCTCGCGGCAGTAAACAGTAAGTGCGAAGTTAGGGTGATTCTTTTTTGCGGCACGCAAGGAGTGCTGGAAACCATAAGTAACGCCTATGTGGCATGAAAGGAAGGAGATAAACGCTCTAAGAGGTATCAGTGATAAAAGTTATGGCAGTTTAGTACGTAATTTTGGATTTAGGTTGCAGTAGTGCTGTAAAAAAAGCTGCCAATGGGCTTCGGGCATACCACCACGATGGCGGCTAAGCTGTTTGATATCGTGTAAAGCGGCTCGCTGTGCAGGCCAGCGTCGACGGGCTTTTTCTAAATCGAGTAAGGCTACTTCAGGCGCGTGTTTGGCATTGATCTTAATAAAAATATGTTTGCCATAGCAGCAACTGTGTTGCCAGCCGGCGCGGTGCATTTTATACAAAGTCGTAGCGACGTGCTGCAATACAGGTTCAATCAGTGCGCTATCAACGGGTTGGCTACGCTGTTGTTCGTACCATTCATCTAAGCTGATAAAGCCTGTCAGTGCTTGGGTGACTAATAGAGCATGCCAATCCGGGCCTTTTTTAACGGCACCATAAAAGATCAGTTTTGGCACGCGTACGCCGAGTGCTTCTAAGGCGTGCATCGCATTTTTTTCACGCAAGACCGTTGGACGTCCGAGCGGGTAACGTAACGATATAAAGCGGTGGCCGATTTGCCTTTTACTGTATAACCAAGGCTGCTCTGGTGACTCCGGAACTAAAATTTGCACGCCACTTTCACCACCCCGACGTTGATTGGGGGCTTCGACCCATTCACCGGTACGTGCCCACCAATCATTAAAATCTTGTTCGTGAAGTTGCCCTGTTGTGCTCATGTCATACCTCTTATGACTCAGTTGTTATTTTTTCGTAAAACATAAACGCGCCACATTGAATAACCGGGTAGAAAATCAAGATGATTTTGAATGCTAAATCCAGCTTGAATAAACTCGTGTTCGATTGTTTTTTGGCCTATCACAAAGCGATTGCTGTTTTTATAGCATGGATCCTCTTGCAAACGCTGTTTCTCTAACACTTTACGTCGCCAAGCTTTGTAGTTGCCATCCACCCATAAGGAAATAATCACGCTATCACGGGTGGTGCGATGAAACTCTTTGAGTAAGGCTAAGCGATGCTCAGGTTGCTCAATATGGTGCAGTAAACGCATGCAAAAGATATTGTCGACTGAGTTGTCAGGTAAGTCGATAGCAAAGGCTGATGTTTGAAAAGTGCGCACGCGCTCGGTGATATGTTTGGGCTGTGAGGCTAAGGCGGTGCTGAGCATATCAGCAGAGTTGTCTGCCGCTAAAATAATGCGATTAGGTTGCTCAGCGAGGGTTGACCAAAAGCGTCCGGCACCGCAGGGCAAATCTAGAACTAAGTCAGGCTCGTCCGCTAAAACTAAAGCACGACGGGCTAATTGCTGATCGCGATAATGTGACAGTTTGCGCGACACACCATCTTTATGTTTTTCCAAGTATTGCTGAGCATGGGCTTGATCGTATTTTTCAGAAAAAGCCAGCTTGATAGGAGTTTGAGGCATTGCAGTTGTCCTGTTTAGAGAAGGAATACCGCATAGCCTAGGCTGAGTACTATCAAGCTGACGTTAAATGGATGTGAAAAATATGTGAAGTGCTAAGCGCTTTCTGTTTGCGTCTTACTGTCTAAAAACACGCTAAAGCAACTGCCGGTCGGTGTGCGAGTGCTGACTTGAATCGACCAGCCTTGGTGGCTGCAAATACGCCGCACCAAAGATAAGCCCAGCCCCAAACCCTCACCGCGTGCGTTTTCGCCTCGAGTAAAGGGCTCAAAAATACTCTCTTGAAAACCAACAGGAATACCAATGCCGGTATCTTCGACGGTGAAGTGGTCGCTATACAAGGTTAAAGTCACTTCACCCTGTTCAGTGTAGTGCAAGGCATTGCGCAGCAGATTCGACAGCACCGTGCGCAGAAAGGTGGCATTGTAAAACGCAGGGTTAGGTGGCTGTGCAGTACAGAACTGGAAGTGAATATTCTTTTCAGTAAATAACGGCTTCCACAGTTCTATTTGTGCGTCAGCAATGTTGTGTAATGTTGCTTGCCCACCCAGAAAAGCTTCTTCGGATTTACTGCGTGCAAGAATTAAGAAGGTTTGTACCAAATCGTGCATTTCTTCGCTGGCACGTTGAATGCGTTGTAATTGAGTCTTTTCTTTCTCTGATAATTTTGCCTCCGAGAGCAGTTCGCAGGAGCTGGCAATGATCATCAGCGGTGTGCGCAATTCATGGCTGACATCGCTGGTGAAAAGTTTTTCGCGCTCTAAACTGTTGCGTAATTTACCTAAGGTACGATCAAAAGCAGCGGCTAAATGACCAATTTCATCATCGGCATACTCGGGAGCCAAGGGTGGTGCCAATGGTAAAAGTTGATCACGATGTTGCACTTGTTGAGCTAAGCGGCTGACTGGCTGCATGATTTTACGTGCCATAAAACGTCCTAACACCCAGGCACCAATAATGCTCAATAGAAAACCAGCGAGAACTACATTAAATAAGGCTTGTTCGCGCTGCTCAAACTCATCTTGTTCTTGCACCAGAATATAACGCACACCATTGATTTCTTGCATATAGACATAGAAGGCTTCATCGCCATCCACTATTTCAGTAAAACCGGGCTGCTGGTGATTAAACTGTGGGGGAATCGCAAATTCATCCAGGTTGCTGGCATAAAAGTGCGTTTCTGGATCGAGGCGTGGTGGGTGGCCTCTAGGCAAGTCTTCATGCACCACTACGTGCAGTTGGCGATCGAGTTCTTGTGAAACCAAGTGCTCTTCGATGAAGTGTACGATGCCGACAATACCCAATGAAAAAGTACCACTGACCAGCAAGGTCATTAGGGTAAAAGCAATAATAATACGACGTTCTAACGGCTGCTTATTGTTCATGGTCGAGATCCATTAAGCGAAAGCCAACACCGTGAATGGTATGCAGAAGGTGGGTGGTGAAGGGCTTATCGATACTCTGGCGCAGTTGGTGGATATGGCTACGTAGGCTGTCACTATCGGGTACATCATCACCCCACAATGCTTCTTCAAGTGCTTCACGACGTACCACTGCAGGACTACGCTGCATTAAAATAGCCAATAATTTGAGTCCGATCGGATTGAGCTTAAGCGCTTGGCCAGCACGGCTGACTTCTAAGGTTTCAAGATTGTAGTGTAAATCTGCTACTTCAAGAACCCGTATCTTGGTACCTAAACTGCGGCGCAATACCGCTTGAATACGCGCGACTAACTCGGATAAAGCAAAGGGCTTCACCAGATAATCATCGGCACCTGACTGCAGGCCTTTAAGACGATCATCCAAAGCATCACGGGCCGTTAGCATAATAATGGGCGTGTTGATTCCTGCCTCTTGGCGTAGTTTTTGGCAGATCTGATAACCGTCCATACCCGGCAGCATAATATCTAAGACAATTAAATCATAATGCTCTGTGAGTGCTAAGTGCATGCCACTGAGGCCGTCTTGAGCGCAGTCAACGGTAAAACCTTTGAGTTCTAGGTAGTCCAAAATATTCGCAAGAATATCTCGATTATCTTCGATCACTAAAATGCGCATACACACTCGCTGAATTAAGTTACGTATTTAACAGTTTTTTCACATTTACTTAACAATCGCCTCACGGCCATTGCCGCACACTGCAGCCTCATTGATATAACTGAGAGCTGTCTTATGTTACTGCTTAAATCATCTGGCTGGCGCTATTTAGCGATGATCAGTATCGCATGGCTGGCATTATTTACCGTCATTCGCGTTGTTTTATTGTGTGCTAGTTTTTCTGTCGCAGACGCCAATGTTTGGCAATTGTTTTTATTTTCTGGGCTCATTTCCACACTTTTCTATGGATTGCTATATCGACATAGCGGCTCAGATAAAGGCGAGCTTATCGCTCAGGTGGCACGATGAAAGGTTACCTTTATGCGTTCGCTGCACTGCTTGTGCTGCTGATCGGCAGCGTTGTTGTGCGCCACTATGTCAAGACTCCCGAGCCTGAATTAGCGCTAGCAACGTTGAGTAGCGCTGAGCCGCGTCCCGCACAATGGGCACAATCGGTGGATGCCAGTTATCACTTATACCAAATGGATGAGCTGCTTTATCGCAGCGCTTTGCCGCAAGAACATGATGTGCAGTGGCTGCAGCAGCAAAATGTTAAAACGGTGATTAATTTTTATCAAAAACCAGACAGCGCTTGGCTGCACGATGACAGCATTGAGCAGGTGCAGATTCCTTTGCGCACTGACCGTATTGATGATGTTGATGTGCTACGTGTGCTAAGCAGTATTGCCAGCGCACAAGAAAAAGGTGCAGTGCTGATGCATTGTAAACATGGACAAAATCGTACCGGGCTGATTGCGGCGATGTATCGAATGGTGTTTGAAGGCTGGAGTAAAGCCGATGCAATGGCTGAGATGCAGCTCGGTTATGGCGGTGAAGAGCGCATGGATGGGGCCACTCGCTATCTGACTCAGGTGGATGTCGCGGCTATAGAGCAGGCTTTAGCCAGTGGTGCTTGCAGTACTCAGTCTTTAGCCTGGTGTAAAGTTGCAGGTTGGTTGCAAGAGCAGGTTAACAAAGTCTGGAGCAACCCTGCACAACAGAGCTCTGCATGGGCAGGGCATCAGCAGAATGTTTTGAATCCTGCAGAAACTTAAACAGGGGGTCACGGCAAGTGGGGTACTTGGCGTGACCCTCTTAGGATCTATTGCGGCAGCAAGCGTAAGGTACTTTTTGTGTATTGCTGAATGTCTTTATCCGTCAGGTGCTGTTGAAAATAACGACCCTGTATATAGGTTTTGGCTTGATCAGCGTAGTGACTGTCGAAACGGACACCGCTTTGCCCAAGCGGATTAATCCCTAGCGATTTTTCTGGGCTCGCAAAATCAATAATGCGGCGAGTGGATGGGCCGTACTCAACCTTCCACGGTGCACTGCCGTAGCCACTGGAAAAATTACTGGGCACTTCATGGCCACCTGGCGCAGCAAAGCTGCCGATATTGAGCAGACCTAAAGGTGATTGCTGACCCAGCGGATGGTTATGCGTCAAAGTATGGGCTTGACCCCACAGCCAGTTCTTTGGATTGGCACCAAAAGTGGTGTTTAAATGCTTCAGTGTTGTGTGCCAAGCTTGAGCCACCACCTGTTGGCGTGTTTGTTGTTCGCCGCTGCTGTGATTATTCCACCACGGTGAATGTGGATCAGCGACCAATAAGGGTAGGGCGCTATCGATAATGCGCGTGTTGAGTAAATTAGTGAAAATATCCTGACCCAGTTCATCCAGCAAAGTCGCTTGCAACAGCTGGTAGGTGAATTCAGTAAAGACCGTCGCTAGATAACCATCAACAGGGTAGTCACCTTGCCAAGCACTTAATTGCTCAATCAGTTTGCGCTCGCCATTGCCGCGTGCACTCGCTAGTAAATCATCCACTAAAGGACCGATGATACGCTGCGCATAATCGGTGCGATCACCTTGCTGCACGGCTTGACTGTTTTGCGTATCCCATTTGATCTCGGGCTGGCTGAGTTGCTCGATCAGTTGTGCGCCGCGATCAGCTAAATTGTAGTAGCCCGGCAAAGGTACTTTGTTGGGTGAGGCCGGCATAAAGTTTGCTGAAACAATATAACCGCGGGCTGGGTTTTCTTCCTGGGGATTATCGCTAAAGGGATAAAAACCATATTTTTTACTGGCCGCAGTTTGGCTATCAAGAATAAACGCAGGCTGAGCTGATCGATCACGAATCGGCATTTTAGCGGCTGCCCACCAAGCGATATCACCTTCAGTATTGGCCCAAACCACATTCAGTCCCGGCGCATGAATTTTACTGGCGGCTTGGCGTGCTTTATCTAAGGTATTGGCGCGATTGAGTTCATAAAAAGCATCCAGAATCGGATTCTCTGTTTCTAGAAAAGCCCACCACATGGCAATGGGTGTGTCGCCGCTGTCTTGATTGAATATATCATTGATAATCGGGCCGTAAGCGGAGTGATACAGCGTCATCTTTTCGGGTTCTTGGTCTTTAATAACAATCCATTGAGTCTGGCTATCGAGTGTGTGCCACGCATTATTATGCCAAATTTGCTGCGGATCATCTGGGTTGCTTTTCAGTGCAATAAAATCCAGATCATCATTTTGGAACATGGTAATTGACCAACCAAAATCATGGTTATGGCCCAACAGAGCAAAGGGATTGAGTGCTTGGAAATGACCGTAGAGCTCAAAGCCCGGTGCTTGCAGATGCGCTTCGTACCAGACTGCGGGTACAGAAAAGTTGATATGTGGATCACCGGCTAACAGAGGTTTTCCGCTGGCCGTTTTTGAGCCATCCATCACCCAAGCATTGCTGCCTTCAAACTGCGGTAAACCGGCATCAAATAGAGCTTCTTGGCTGAGCTGCGCGACACTGTGTAGGTGTGTCCAATCTGCGTTGCTCAGAGTCAATTGCGCTGACGCTGGTAAAGCCCCGGCACTGGGCGTTTCCAGATCAAATATCGCTAAATAGTCTTCGCCGAGTTCTTGGCGGATATAACTTAGGGTCGGTTCGGTGCGAAACGCAGCAGCGAAGCTATAGGCTAAGTAGCCGGCGATACTGATGGTGTCTTCCATGGTGTAAGGACGCGGGCTAATCCCCAGTAGATCAAACTCAAGTGGTTTAGCACCTTGTGCTTGGAACTGGTTAATACCATCTAAATAAGCCTGCAAAGCTTGTGCTGGTGCACTGTTTTGATCGATTTTTTGTACATACTGTTGCGCATGTTGATGCAGACGTAAGGTGCGAAATAAACGGTCGATTTTGACGGTTTTCTCACCCAGAATTTCAGACAACTCGCCACGGGCTAAGCGGCGCATAATTTCCATTTGAAATAGACGATCCTGAGCATGCACGTAACCCAGTGCTCGGTAGGCATCCAGCTCGTTTTGCGCCTGAATATGCGGTACGCCACGCTCGTCATAGTGCACATCAACGGCGGCAGTGAGTTCGGGTAAATGTAGATTACCGCTGCGTTGCGGAAGTTTTTTCTGCACATACCAAGTGATCGCCAGTGTGCTGCAGACAACCAATGCAGCGCAAAACATAAAAAAGCGTTTCATTGTTCAACCTATGTAAAGAACGCAAATATACAGCGCCAGTGATCAGCGCTGTATAAGGATGACGTATATATAACCGCCTAGTTAAAAGTGCCGGTGCGGCGTTGTCAAATGATTCAAATGAAAAGCTGGAATGGCCAGTGATACGAGCAATATACAATGCCCGTTCAAACAAATGTTTGAAACACTCGACTTACAGTTGATAAAGCTGCAATATCATAAAAATAAAATGCGCAAAGCATTACAAAAACAATAATAAAAAGTTTAGAGGAATTGCTGTGAAATCATTACTGTCTCCAGCTATCAAGCTGATGAATAGCTTAAGCTTTGCTATGAAATTTAGCTTGATTAGCGCCTTGTTTTTCCTGCCGATGCTTATCACTAACTTTTACTTGGTACGCGACTCATATAACGACTTTATCCATACCCAAATTGAAATCCATGGTCTGCAGCTGCTGGGTGCAAGTTTACAAACAACTGCACAACTGGAAGATTGGCATGATCTGGTGCGTATCAATGCCGTGATGGGGCAGGGCGGTGCTAGCGCTGATTTAGAACAGCGTATTGAGCATTTGCATCAGCAGATTACGAGTCAGTGGCAATCCTTTGAGCTGCTGCAAGGTGACGATGAGCAGCGTGCCGATTTTTCCGTCAAGCGTGAGCAATTGTTAGAGCGTCTAGCGGTGATTGCGAGTGAAGCATCTCTACAAAATAGAGCCATCTTGGCCGATGAATTATTGGCCAGTGCTGTGTTATTCAACCGTTTTATTGCCAGTCAAACGGGTTTGAGCCAAGACGGACAGTTGGAAGTACGCCAGTTTGTGGCGCTGATCACCGATGTTACCCCCGATGTGACGCACAGCTTGGGAGAGGGGCGGGCAGTGTCGAGTTTATCCATGGCGCGTGGTTATTTAGATTCGACCAGCAGCAATCGTTTAAATGATTTGCAGTTGGGGCTGGAGAAGCTCAATGCTGAATACGATATGAAACTCAACGAAGCGTTGGCGGGCAGTGTCGCAGGGTTTCAAGCGCTGAACGGTGCGGCTGCTGAAAGTCGAGCAACATTACTGGATGCTCTGCATTTATTTGAAAACGAAGTGATTATGTCGGATTCGTTAGATAAACCTTGGAATGAGCTGTATCAGAGTATCTCTGGCTTAATTAATAAAACCCATCATCTCAATAGCCAAACTGTCAGTTATTTAGATGTGCTGCTGGGGGAGCGCTTGCTCAGCTATCGTTTACATATGTTTTTGCTGATCGCTGCGTTAGTTGCAGTATTTTTATTAATTGGGTACTTATATAGCGCATTTTATGTTTCAACACGTGCAAGCTTACGCAACCTTGGGCAGGTGATGGATCAAGTCGCGGCCGGCGATTTAACAGCACATTTTACCGTGCAAAGTCGTGATGAATTAGGTGAGCTCGGTCATGCATTTAATCAAACGGTGCAGCGCATTCATGCTTTGCTTAGGCAAGTGAATAGCACGGTGCAGGACGTTGAAAAACAAGCTCTGCGGGTTGAAGGTGTCTCAGCACATAGTCGTGAGGCAGTGACTCAACAACGTGCACAAATTGAACAAGTAGCGACAGCAATGAATGAAATGTCCGCCACATCGCAAGAAGTGGCCAATAGCGCAGCCGCAGCGGTCAGTAATGCGCAGAATGTAAATGATGAAACGATTACCGGGCGTGCACGTGTGGCGCAGCAAGTCAGTAGCATTCAAAAGCTGGCGCAGGAAATTGATACTTCTGTTGTGGTGATCAATCAGCTGGCCAGTAACAGTCAATCGATTGCTCAGGTGTTGGATGTGATTAAAGGCATTGCTGAACAAACGAACTTGTTAGCGCTTAATGCGGCGATTGAGGCGGCCCGTGCCGGTGAGCAAGGACGAGGTTTTGCTGTTGTAGCCGATGAAGTGCGTCATTTAGCGCGACGCACACAGCAGTCCACCGAAGAAATTGAACAGATGATCGTGCAATTGCACAGTGGTGTCAGCTCAGCGGTCAAGGCGATGAATAGCAGTCATTTAATGGCTGATGCAACGGTTGCGCAGTCAGTGGATGTGCAAAGCGCGTTAGACAATATCCTTGCCGCGGTGGGTATGATTGTTGATCAAATTCAGCAAATTGCTGCGGCGGCTGAACAGCAAACCGCTGTTGCGCATGATATTGATCAGAATATTGTGCAGATTGACCAAACGGGCGAGCTCACGGCGCAAGGCGCTGATGAAACTGCGCAAGCCAGCCAGGATATGAGTGCACGTGTTGAGCATCTAAAAACGTTGATCAGTGCTTTTAAAATATAATGTGTTGCGACTCGGCAACGGGCCAGCCAAACAAACGCTGCACATTACTTGTTGTGTGTGCAGCAAAGGCTTGAGCGCTGATGCCATAGATCTGCGCCAGATGCTGACAGATTCTGGGTAATTGTTCTGGGCTATTACGTTGACCGGCTCGCCACTCGGGCGGCATATCAGGGCTGTCAGTTTCCAAAGCAATACTGTCGATGGGTAAGCGCTTTAACACTGATTGCAAACGGGTGGCGCGTGGCCAAGTCGCCGCACCGCCAAATCCCAGCAAGAAGCCCAGTTTGATATATTCCAGCGCCTCTTCATAACTGCCAGAAAACGCATGAATAATGCCTGCGCGCGGTAGCTTGGCCTTTTTTAAGATGGCGGTGACCTGCGCATTAGCGCGGCGTGAATGGATAATCACCGGCAGATTAAATTGCGCAGCGATGGCTACTTGTTGTTCAAATAAGTGTATTTGTCGTGCAGGGTCTAAATCTTTTAGGAAGAAGTCCAAGCCGATTTCACCGACCGCGCAGAGTTTAGGGTGATGCTGATAGAGTTGCAGTTGTTCTGTCAGCGCTTGGATATCGCTATCTTGATGTTCAGCGAGAAAATACGGATGCAAACCGAATGCGCCATATAAACTATCAGTATTACTAACCGTACCCCACAAGCGTGACCAATGCTGGCGCATGATACCCACCACAACCATCTTCTCCACACCCAGCGTTTGGCTATGAGTGATCACCGCTTCACGGTCGTGATCAAAGGCAGGGAAATCTAAATGACAGTGGCTATCAATCAACAACATAAACAGCTCCAACAAAAAAGCGAAGGCTTAACCTTCGCTTTTAGAATGAGACTCACCGTTGAGTAAGTCCAGTGTCGTTGCTTGAAACTAGTGCGACTCACGCGCCGATAAGAACTTAATATCCGGCCAGCGCTCTTCCATAATGCTCAGGTTGACGCGGGTTGGCGCTAGATAGGTCAGATGCCCGCCGCCATCAATGGATAAGTTTTCGTGGGCTTTATCTTTAAACTCTTGTAGCTTTTTCTTATCGTCGCACTCAATCCAGCGTGCCGACCAGACGTTAATATTCTCGTAGACAAAGGCCACTTTGTATTCTTCTTTGAGGCGGCTAAACACCACATCAAACTGCAACACACCAATGGCACCGAGAATAATATCGTTGTTGCGCTGCGGGAAGAATACCTGGGTTGCACCTTCCTCAGCCAACTCTTGCAGACCTTGGCGCAGTTGCTTGGCACGCAATGGGTCAGCCAAACGCACACGGCGGAACAGTTCGGGCGCAAAGTGTGGCACACCGGTAAAGGCCAAGTCTTCGCCGTCAGTAAAGGTGTCGCCAATTTGAATGGTGCCGTGGTTATGCAGACCAATAATATCGCCGGCATAGGCTTCTTCTAAACGCTCACGCTCACTAGAGAAGAAGGTCAGGGCATCGGCAACACGAATATCTTTATTGATGCGCGCATGGCGCATTTTCATGCCCTGCTCATATTTACCTGAGCACACGCGCATAAAGGCAATACGGTCACGGTGACGTGGGTCCATATTGGCTTGGATTTTAAAGACAAAACCGCTGAAGGTTTCTTCGCTTGGCAATACTTCACGCTCCAGCGCCATACGTGGCTGTGGCGCTGGTGCCCAGTCCACAAAAGCATCTAAAACGTGGTCCACACCAAAGTTACCCAAGGCGGTACCGAAGAACACTGGAGTCATTTTGCCTTTTAGAAATTCAGCATGATCGAACTCATGGCAAGCGCCTTGCACCAACTCCAACTCCTCAACAAAATTATCGTAGAGGTCACCGATATGCGCGCGGGCTTCTGGGCTATCGAGGTGCTTAATGATTTTCTTATCCGTACGTTCATGGCCGTGGCCTGAGGTGTAGACATAAATCACATCTTCAGTGAGGTGGTACACACCTTTAAATTCACGGTAGCAACCAATCGGCCAAGTGATGGGCGCAGCTTTAATACCCAGTACCGCTTCGATTTCATCGAGCAACTCAATCGGGTCGCGAATATCACGGTCCATTTTGTTGATAAAGCTGATAATTGGCGTATCACGCATCCGACAGACATTCATCAAGGCGATGGTGCGTGGCTCAACCCCTTTACCACCATCGATCATCATCAAAGCACTGTCGACCGCGGTGAGCGTACGGTAGGTATCTTCGGAGAAGTCTTCGTGACCTGGGGTGTCGAGCAGGTTGACCATGTGCTTGCGGTAAGGAAACTGCATCACTGAGGTGGTAATGGAAATACCCCGTTGCTGCTCCATCGCCATCCAGTCGGAGGTGGCGTGGCGGTCAGACTTACGTGATTTGACCGTACCGGCAACGGAAATGGCCTGTCCCATCAGCAATAAGCGTTCGGTAATGGTGGTTTTACCGGCGTCCGGGTGGGCAATAATAGCGAACGTACGACGTTTCGCAACTTCGGCAGCCTGTTTGCTCATGCTGATAGCGCCTCAAATAAAAAGAGTTCAAAAATTAGTCGGTAATTATAGCGGAGTTAGTGATCAAGTTGGAAATAGGCGCGCTGAATCACCGATTAAATCCTATAAAGGCGCTAATCCTAAGTCTTAATCATTGATTAGGTTAGAATGAATGACTTAACTGCAGGGTGTTATTAACTTGATGAACACCTGTGTAGATCACTTTATTTGGCAAGGTTGTATATGGCTTGGTTTGATTGGTTTGAGCGGCGGATAAATCCCTACCCTGAGGAAGCGCTGGCGCCTAAACAGCTGACAATTTTTCATTTTATTACAGCGTGCGCGCGTGGTGCTTGGCCGTGGCTATTGGTGCTGGTGCTGTTTAATGCCGGTCTTGGCGTGTTTGAAGCCGTCTTATTTCAGATGATGGGTTTGATTGTCGACTGGCTCGGTCAATACAGTCCTGCTGAACTGTGGGCCGCCAAAAGTACGCCGCTGCTGGCCATGTTAGCAGTGATTGTGCTGAGTCCGTTGTGGGTGTTGCTGGCCAGCAATGTGCGTTTTCAAACCTTGCAGGGTGTCTTGCCGATGCGCTTGCGCTGGCAGTTTCACCAATTGCTGCTTAGCCAAAGTATGCAGTTTTACCAAGATGAATTTGCTGGGCGCATTTCTGCCAAGGTCATGCAAACCTCATTAGCGGTGCGTGACACCATTATGAGTTGTGCGGAAATGCTGGTGTATGTGGTGATTTACTTCCTCACGACAGCGGTTATTTTAATGAGTTTTGATACTTGGCTGTTGCTACCTTTTGTGGCTTGGTTAGTGATTTTTGGCGTTATTTTAAGGGTTTTCGTGCCACGCATGGCACAGTTGGCTAGCAATCAGGCCGATGCACGTTCGTTAATGACCGGGCGCATTACTGATGCTTACTCGAATATTGCTACGGTTAAATTGTTCTCGCATGGCGGCCGCGAAGCGCGTTATGCCAAACAAGCCATGCAAGAATTTATGGGCACAGTGCACGCGCAAATGCGTTGGGTCAGTTATTTAGAATTACTGAATCACTCGCTGAATATGCTGTTGGTCGGCGGTACTGCGGCACTCAGTTTGTATTTATGGCAGCAGGATTTAATTGGTGTAGGTGCCGTGGCCGCTGCGATTGCTATGTCGTTACGTCTAATTGGCTTATCGCATTGGATTATGTGGGAAGCCACCATGCTGTTTGAAAACCTCGGTACTGTGCAAGATGGTATGAATACCATCAGTACGCCGGTGAGGTTACTGGATGCGCCGAATGCCACTGAACTGAAAGTGCCGCACGGTGAAATTGAGTTTAAACAGTTGGGCTTTGCGTATCGCAATGGCAAGCCGTTGATGAGCGACTTTAACTTACATATTAAAGCGGGCGAGAAAATTGGTTTAGTCGGTCGCTCGGGTGCCGGTAAATCCACTTTAGTCAATGTGTTGCTGCGCTTTTATGATGTCAGTAGCGGCCAAGTACTGATTGATGGCCAAGATATTGCCAAGGTCACTCAGCAATCCTTACGTCAGCATATCGGCATGGTGACGCAAGATACGTCGCTAATGCACCGCTCTGTGCGCGACAATATTGTCTATGGTCGCCCTGATGCGTCTGAAGAAGATTTGCGCTTAGCCGTTGAGCGTGCGCAGGCGGCTGAGTTTATTCCGTCGTTATCGGATGCTGAAGGTCGTAGCGGTTTGGATGCGCATGTGGGTGATCGCGGGGTGAAACTCTCCGGAGGTCAACGCCAGCGTATTGCTATTGCTCGGGTGATGTTGAAAGACGCACCGATCTTATTGTTGGATGAAGCCACCAGTGCGTTGGATTCCGAAGTGGAAGTGGCCATTCAAGAAAGTCTGTATGAGTTAATGGCTGATAAAACAGTCATTGCCATTGCTCACCGTTTATCCACGATTGCCGCGATGGATCGTTTGGTGGTGCTGGATCAAGGGCAGATTGTCGAAGTCGGTAGCCACTCAGAGCTCTTGGCTAAAAACGGTCTGTATGCACGTTTGTGGAATCGCCAGTCCGGTGGGTTTTTAGGCGGAGAGTAATCAGACAGCTGTATTCAGTTGATGACATCAGCGTGTTGCGCGTATGTCTTATCGCCGTGAGTTGTGCAGAGTGGATTGAAGCTGCGGTGACAGAGTCAGTGTCTATGTCACCGCAATGGTTTTATGCCACTTGCAGCGTGCCGGCTAAGTCAAACGGCTCGGCCCATTCTTGCCACACAGCTGGGCCTTGCGCAAACTCATCGTCCGTTAGTAAGCAAGCGTTTAAGTCATCTTCGAGCTGCTTAAAGTTAATGTTTTGGCCAATAAAGACCAGCTCTTGGCGGCAGTCACCGACGCTGTCCTGCCATTTTTCTTCGATGGATTTTAAACTCTCTGCGTCTTGCGGCCAATCGGTACGCGGTACGCTCGCCCACCATTGTCCTGCATAGCTGTAACGCATCATACCGCCGGCTTGTGACCAACTGCCCACCAAGTCAGGGCAGGATGCGAGCCAGAAATAGCCTTTGGAACGCAATAAACGCCCATTTAACCATTCTTGATTTAGAAAATTATGAAAGCGCCCCGCATGCAGCGGGCGACGTGCCTGCCACGCATGTGAAGCAATGCCGTATTCTTCACTTTCAGGGATATGCTCGCCGCGCATTTCTTTCAGCCAACCCGGTGCTTGCGCGGCTTGATCAAAATTAAAGGCGTGGGTATTGAGTACTTCTTTTAGCGGGATATCGCCCATGCGCATGGGTAAGATTTTGGCTTGGGTATTGAGTGAGCGTAAAATAGCTTCCAGTTCTTTATAGGCCACTTGGCTGATAAGGTCGGTTTTACTGACTAAAATCACATCAGCAAATTCTACCTGCTCAACCAGTAAGTCAGTGATGGCACGCTCATCATCTTCGGCAATATCGTTTTCACGTTCGCCAATCCATTGTGCAGCGTGATAATCGGTTAAAAAATTGATGCCATCCACCACGGTTACCATGGTATCGAGGCGAGTGAGATCGGATAGGCTGTGACCGGCTTCATCGGTAAAGGTAAAGGTTTCTGCCACCGGCAATGGCTCGGAAATACCGGTGGATTCAATCAATAAATAATCAAAACGGTTTTGTTGTGCCAGAGCGGCTACTTCTTTGAGTAAATCCTCACGCAAGGTGCAACAGATGCAACCATTGCTCATTTCGATCAACTGCTCTTCAGCGCGATTAAGCTCAACGCCGTGCTGTGCTGCACTGCCATCGAGATTAATTTCACTCATATCATTGACGATCACCGCAACGCGTAAACCCTCGCGGTTCTTTAAAATATGATTGAGTAGGGTGGTTTTACCGGCACCTAAAAAGCCAGATAACACTGTGACGGGGAGCGGGGTGGACATGTTTTTTCCTTGCATAAAATTTATGCTAAATAATCTGTGCGCCATAGGGCAACGCAGTGCTGGGCTTAAAGGGGGCGGTTGTGGATTGGTGTGGCTGTTTGCTCAATGGAGGCGATGGCATCATGCGCATGCAGGCTTTCTAAGTGTCGTGCTGTGGCAGAAAACTCTGTGTAGCGTTTGCTAAGGGCGTGTTGCATCCGTCGCACTGCATCTTCAACAAACATTAAATTATGGCCGTTGAGGCGGGCAAACTCTTGCTCATCAATACGCTTAACAGCTGTTTGTAGTGGTGTGGTGAGAGCGCTTTCGATGCAATCAATTAAAGACACTAAGCCCAATTGCGCCGCGTCTGGGTTGATGCTGACACTGACTGTAGCTTGGCTGCGCTGACTGTGCGGTGTGGCAAAGCTGCCGTGCTGCTGTAACCACCGGGCAACCTGATCGACCTGACAGGTTCCAGTAGCAGCAAAGGTGGCAGCGAAGTGCTCAGATAAAAGTTGGCGCGCTAATGCAGCAGAGCAAGGGCAGGTTGATGAATAACCTACGTTAACTTCTGCGGTGAGCTTAAATCCAGCAGGTGACAATTGTGCGTGCAGTTGTACTGGATAGCTTTTCCAACCACCCAGGCCGGCACTGAGTAATGCTGGACGCTTGAGTAATAAGTTAAAACTCAAAATTAAGCGTGCATGTGATGACAGTGCTTCTTGTTGCCCAGCAATGGCTTTATTTAGGGTGGCTAACAGAGCACTGGGCGTAATGGGTTGTACTACTGCAAGTTCGCTCAGCAGTTGATAAAGGCGTGACATATGGATGCCTTTAACTTTCTCAGCTCCCAGATCAACCTGAAAGCAGGCTTGTGTGGTGAGTGCGTTAGAGATCTGTGACTGATCCTCAGCAAAGTGCAGTGGTAGATCAATGTGATCCATACCCACCCAGTTGATGGGCGTATGGATATGAGTTTGTGTGTCTAATGAAATATCAGGAAGTGGACGGGTCATGGTTATCAGGCACGTTAAAAGTAGAATGTTATATTATATCTTTAAGGGATTGATAACAATGTGTCTTTATGTGAAGTGTTTTTTGTCTTTTTTATAATTAATTGCAGGGGTTGCCATGGTTTTAAAATGAAGTTTTGATAGCATTAATGGAGCAATAATCAAAGTTTAATATACCGCTGAGCTCACTGCTAAGACTTGTTTTTATTGAGTGACGGCTCGTTTTCCATACGGTGGCAGTATTCTTTAGCGTATAATTCTCACACCACTAAAGTTGTAGTCAATACTGCCGATATAATGTAACTATTGATGTGGTGATTAAGCGGTTGTGCTTGATTGTTGTGAGTGATGAATAAAACTTTCAAGTACTAAGTGAAAACTTAGCTGGCTTATGCAGTGCTTGCTCGTTGGTACAGTAAATGCATGTATATGTGGAATTTAACTTTTTAAATGATGGTGTGCCAATTATCAGTCATCACATCGATTGATCATGGGTAGAAAATTTATCTTGTACTGGCAGTGTTATGAGTGAGTTAACCTTATCTGTTTGGCACTAGTTGTGGTTTAGACGAAGAAGGCAGCTAAGTTTAGCTAATTCAGTACACTATTTTATGCGTGAAAAATTTAAGGCGGCTGCAATGAAAAATAATCGATCAATAACCCAGCGGGAACAGCACTTTGCTCCGGATGTAAAACTGATTTCGGGTACTGATTTGCAGGGCATGATTACCCACTGTAATGATGGTTTTGAAAAAATCAGCGGCTTTTCTCGTGATGAGCTAGTGGGCCAGCCTCACAATATTGTCCGTCACCCAGATATGCCTAAAGAAGCATTTGAGGTGATGTGGCAGCATCTTAAAGCAGGCCGTCCTTGGATGGGTATGGTGAAGAACCGCTGTAAAAATGGCGATTTTTACTGGGTTAGTGCGTATGTCACGCCTATTACTGAAAATGGCCACGTGGTTGGCTACGAGTCAGTGCGCTCGTACCCCGCGCGTATCGATGTTGATCGTGCAGAAAAGTTATATGCACGCATGCGTCGTAATGGCTTTCAATTGCAGATGCCACGGGCTGTGACGCAAATGTTAATTGCTGTTGCTTTGATTATCCCTGCAGTTGTTTTGGGTTATATAATGTCGCCGATGGTGAGCGCGCTGTGGTTAGCCGCAGCACTGGTTGTATTTGGTGGTATTCTTAATTATCAGCATAAACAAGATTTAGAAAGTGTCATTCAAGAATTAAAGGGTGTTTTTATGCACCCCCTTGCGGTGAGTTCGTATACCAATCAGAGTGGTGTCGCCGGTCATATTATGGTGGGTGTGATGAGTTTGCGTGCTCACTTGGACACAGTATTAACGCGCATTGAAGATGCGTCGCGCCATGTGACTGACGAATCTCGTCGCGGTTTAGCACTGACTGAAACAGCGCGCGGTGAGATTATTAACCAAACCCAGCAAACTGAACTGGTTGCTACAGCGATGCAAGAAATGTCGCTGGCAATTCATGAAATCTCAGAAAACGTACAAAAAACTGCGGGCCAAGCTGATCACTCCAGTGATTTAGCCAACCAAGGTGTTGAGATCGCACATATTACCCGAACATCGATTGAGCAGTTGCGCGGTACAGTGTCTGATATTGGTCAAGCGGTTAAACAGCTGGCGCAACAAACCGATGCGATTGCGCGTGCCGCAGCATCAATTGAAACGATTTCTGATCAAACCAACTTACTCGCGCTCAACGCAGCGATTGAAGCGGCCCGTGCCGGTGAGCACGGTCGTGGTTTCTCGGTAGTGGCGGATGAAGTGCGTTTATTGGCGTCGAACACTCGTGATTCAGCGAAAAATATTGGTCATATTGTCGAGAGCCTCAGTGCTCAAGCTGCAGCTTCAGTAGTGGTTGCTGAGGAGGGTGCGGCTGATGCTGAGCTCGGTCTGCAGCGCGTAGTTGAGTCGGAAAGTATGTTACTGGGCATTGTTGAAGCTGTCAGCAAGATCTCTGCAATGTCAGAGCAAATGGCCACTGCGGTTGAAGAGCAGGCCATGGTGTCGCAAGAAGTGAATCGCCAAGTGGCAGAGATTTCTGAATTGGCAAACCGCAGCTTAGAGCGCACTGAAGAGAGCGCAGATAGCATCCGTAGCTCACAGCGCGTATCAGAGCAGTTGCATGAATTGGTCAATCGCTTTAGAGCTTAAGCACTGGCGCTGACATGCTGTATCGCAGGTCGATCACCAGCATGTCAGTGATCTAAACTCGCATGGACGCGCGGTCAGTGTTATGTTTATTACAGAGCAGTAAGTGTTGCAAAATCCTTATAACAAATTAATCTTAAAATGCGCTTTTTTAAGGTTGCTATCCTAGCGTCATAGCCCTAAAGTGCGCGCCTAGAACGCCCATGCTGAAACGATCCATCCGGCTCAAGTACTGACGACGAGAGGTTGATAGCCCAATAGCTATAAATCATCGGCGACATGCCTTGGGAAGTAGGCGAACCAAAGTGGGGAAACGGATTCGGCGTTCAGATTTAATCCCTTATTTTCTTGATTTGCCATGACCCGGAAAGGAGTTACGCTATGTCCATTAATGTGGAAGATTATTTCGCGCCTGAAACCTTCAAAAGAATGAAGGCGTTTGCTGATCAACATGAAACCCCATTTGTGGTGATTGATACAGCAACTATCGAACGCGCTTACGATGAAATTGCAGAAAACTTTCCTTACGCAAAAATTTATTATGCGGTGAAAGCGAACCCTGCTATCGAAATTACTAAACTGTTAAACGATAAAGGTTCTAACTTTGATATCGCCTCGATCTATGAGCTCGATAAGGTGATGTCCTGTGGTGTGAAACCTGAGCAAATCAGCTTTGGTAACACCATTAAAAAAGCCCGTGATGTGCGTTACTTCTACGAGAAAGGCGTGCGTATGTTTGCCACTGACTCAGAAGCAGATTTACGCAATATCGCTAAAGCGGCGCCCGGTTCTAAAGTGTATGTACGTATTTTGACTGAAGGCTCAGCCTCAGCGGACTGGCCGTTATCCCGTAAGTTTGGTTGCCAAACTGATATGGCGATGGACTTATTAGTGTTAGCGCGTGAGTTAGGCTTAGTGCCTTACGGTGTATCCTTCCACGTTGGTTCACAGCAGCGTGAAATTGGTTCGTGGGATGCGGCGATTGGTAAAGTGAAAATCATCTATGAGCGCTTGCGTGATGAAGATGGTATTCGCTTACAAATGATCAATATGGGCGGCGGTTTCCCAGCCAACTATTTGAACAAAACCAATACTCTGCAAGCTTACGCTGAAGAAATCACACGATTCCTTAAGGAAGACTTTGGCGATGAAATGCCAGAAATCATTCTTGAGCCAGGCCGTTCATTGATTGCTAACGCAGGTATCTTGGTCAGTGAAGTGGTGTTGGTATCGCGTAAATCACGCACTTCTGTCGAGCGTTGGGTGTATACCGATGTGGGTAAGTTCTCTGGTTTGATTGAAACCATGGATGAGTGCATTAAGTTTCCCATCTGGACTGAAAAGCAGGGCGAACTGGAAGACGTAGTGATTGCAGGTCCAACCTGTGACAGTGCCGATATTATGTACGAAAACTACAAATACGGCTTACCTCTGAACTTAGCCAGCGAAGACCGTTTGTACTGGTTATCCACCGGTGCTTATACCACCAGCTACAGTGCGATTGAGTTCAATGGCTTTCCGCCGCTGAAGTCTTACTATCTGTAATACGGTAAAACTAAAAAACCCGCTAGCAGTGTGTGAACTGACCCCAAAAAGTTGGACTGACTTTTTGGGGTTTTTTATGCGTGCTCTCTATTGCTTAAAACTGGTAGGTCGCTGACATCCACAAGCGACGACCTTCTTCGATCGAACCTGTGGTGGATTTGCCTGAGTGGCTGTAGTCAGTACCGTAAGCAATATCACCTTTATCTGTCAGGTAAGATCTGCCTTTAACAAAGTCCTTATTAAGCAGGTTATAAACGGTTGCGTTGAACGCTAAAGCGTCTGTAGCTTGGTATGAACCGCCGAGGTGGAACAAGGTATAGGCCTTTGTTTTGCTACCCAGCGTTGTGTAGATATTCTTTTCTGTAGCATCCAGATTGTCGTATTTGCTGGTAAAGCGCGAACGTTTGCCACGGTACTCGGTATTGAGCCATAGATTCAAACGATCATTGGCTTCCCAGTTTAAGCTGGCATTAGCTAAGTGACGTGCTGTATTGGTGAGTTGAGCGCCTTTGTCTTTGCCGCTTTTTTGCTCACTGTCGGTGTAGGTGTAGTTACCTTTAATACTCCAATCGTCAGTGAAATACCACTGTGCAGCCAGCTCAATACCTTGGGTGACCGCATCATCAACGTTGATTTTTTGTGAACAAATACCACCATTATATGCGCAGGCAGTATCTGGGCCTGAGTTGATTTTATCGCTGAATTTATTATGGAATAGAGTGGCGTTGGCATTAAATCCAGCTAAGTTATCAAAGTATGCTGCCAGCTCGGTGCTGGTGCTCTTCTCTGGTTTTAAGTTTGGATTGCCAATCGTAATGGTTTTTCCTTGCTTGGTGACACCATTGATACCGCTGTGTAAGTCGTTAAGGCTTGGGGTTTTATAACCTCTACTTGTACCACCTTTAAGTGTCCAATTATCCGTGGCATTCCAAACCAAATATGCGCGTGGGCTGGTGTTGCCACCAAATGCTTGGTGACGGTCATAGCGAGCACCTAGAGTTAGAGCTAAATCATCGGTTATATGCCATTCGTTTTCAGCAAAAATGGCTGCTGCTTCTTGTTTGAATTTACTTGTTGCAATACCGTCTTCTAACTGTGCATCTAAGTACTGACCACCCACGGTGCTGATTGTGTTATCAGTGAGTGTTGCCACAAATTTAGTATCAATAACCAAGTCCGCTGATTTTAAGGTGCGCTGATTGCCACCAACAATGTCAGGGAATCCAGCATAGGCTGTGCCAATGGTGCCTGGAATAGTACGACCTAGTGTTTCTGTGGTGTTGTAGGTTATAGCGCTGTCCAAGGTACCCAGCTCGAAGCGGCCGGTGTGAGTTAATGCATATTGCACACGTTCAAATTTCTGTTCATCGCTATAACCATTGGCTTTAGTTAGGTCATTGATATCGCAACCATCTGCAGCATCTCCACCTTTTTTCCCATCCAAAGTACCCAGTTGGCAATTATCGTTATTGTATCTCTGGCGACCTTTCTCAAAGTCTAAAGCGAAGTCATGATCATCATGCGGGGTCAAATTCAAACGCGCGCCAAGGTTGAAGTTTTGACCTTCAACGGGTGAAGCGCCGCGTTTACTAACGTTGACACCACGGGCGTAGGTTAAATCTGATTCTTGGCGATCAATGAAACTACCACGCACATTAAGGCCTAGTAAGCCCTCTACTAACGGGCCACTGGTATAAAAACTGGTGCTGCCGCTGTCACCAAAATCGCGTTCTTCTTGAAGTGTGTAATCAGCAGTCACGCTGCCAGTCCATTCTGTGCCGACTTTTTTGGTGATGATATTAATCACGCCGCCCATGGCATCAGAGCCATAGAGTGTCGACATGGGGCCGCGAATCACTTCGATGCGTTCAATGGCAGACATGGAGGGCATAAAACTAGTAGAGGTTTCGTTAAAACCATTTGGAGTGACATTGCCTGCTGGATTTTGACGACGGCCATCAATCAGAATCAAAGTGTAGTCACTGGGCATACCGCGCATGCTGATATTTAGGCCGCCAGTTTTTCCTGTGCCTTGCTTGATATCAATGCCTTCAACATCGTCCAATGCTTGCGCGAGATTGCTATAGCGCTTCTTTTGCAAGTCAGTATTACTTACCACTGAAATACTGGCTGGAGCATCGGTGATTTTTTGCTCAAAACCGGAAGCGCTAACTACGGTAGAGCCGAGTTGGGCCGGGGGTTGATTCGCAAAAGCAACGCTGCTGCTGAGAACAGCACAGGTTATAAGTGGATAAGTAAAAGGTGTGCGCATAACAAACTCCATATAAGAATGCTTGCATGCTAACCATTTGTATATGGTGTGTAAATGATATTGCTAGTCATTACTGTTTGTATCTTTTTTAGTGGTTTTTATTAGCGGGTCATTTATCAGGTTTTTATTTGAACTGTCGGTGCACTATGGTTTTTCAGGGTGTGTTTGCAGTCAGCAAGAGGGTGCCGGCAAGCTATAGCCGGAACCCTCTTGCTGAAATATAAATCGACTAGTTGAGGATAACTTCGATGACACCATCGGCAATAATGCTAACTTGGCTGCTACCCGCTTCAATTTCTGGTATCACAGCAGACTCTTCAGACATCGAAGCGCTGACCATTTTGGCGCCGCGAGCATACATAGGTGGGCTGGAAAAACCGCTACTGTTTAAGTTCAAATTGACCACCTTGTAACCAGTGCTACCGAAGGCTTTGCTCACCAAATCGGCTCGCGCTTGGAACGCGCTAATGGCTTCTTTGAGTAATTCATCTTCACTGCTAATCCGCGTTTTTGGCGCAATGCTAAATTGCATATTTGCCATTTTAAGCGTTTTGAGTAACTCGCCGGTCAGCGCAGAGAGTTCAGAGAAGTCTGTGCTTTCTAAGCGTAATTCTGCACGCTCGCGCCAAGCTGTGATTTTTTGCCCTTTGCTATCATGCACAGGGTAGCTACTACGGCTGCCTAGTTTGACATTCACATGCGGCTGTTGACGTGCTGTTTCGACGGCCTTATTCAGTGTTTGAGTGATGGTTTTTGCTAGACGTGCAGGGTCAGTGTCTTGACCATCGCTGTAGAGCGTAACTTCCATTTGATCGTGCGCGACTTCTTGGTGGGCTTCAGCGCGTAAAGAAATCTGATTATAAAGTTGTTCGCTGGCCAGTACGCTTGTGCTGGTTGCTAAGCAGGTGATCAATAATGCAGTTGGGGTGGCGCGTAACAGTCGGATCATAAAAACTCCATGGGTACTGCTGGTCTATAATAGAAAGACAACATCAGAGTGACGGGAGTCCTTGCTCTGACTTATGTGATAATAGTCGCATTTTGTCGAGAGTAGTAACAGTGCGGTTATACTCTAGTCTCAGTTAAGGAGCGTTTATGCTGGCACCAACACAGCTGTTATCTGCAAGTCGTCAAAATTTATGGCGGCTGACGTGGATCCGTCTTTTAGTTCTGAGTGCGCAAGCCGGCACGCTGGGCTTTGTTTATATGAGCGGCCTAGTGGCGCTGGACTGGATGCCTTTGCTGTTGATCTTAGCGTTATCACTGAGCATGTGTGTGTTAACCAGCCTGCGTTTACGCGCTAGTTGGCCGGTCACTGAGCAGGAATTTGCCATACATTTAGCCATGGATTTATTGATCCACAGTGCCTTGCTATATTATGTGGGTGGTTCGACTAACCCCTTTGTCGCCTATTACTTAGTGCCACTGACCATTGCCGCCGCGACCTTGCCGTGGCTGTATTCGATTGTGCTGAGTGGTTTCGCACTGACGGGTTACACGGCATTATTGATTTGGTATCGCCCACTGCATTTGCAGGGTGAGCAAGTGGGTGAGTTGCTGATTACTCTACATCTATTTGGAATGTGGCTTAATTTTGCTTTATCCGCGGCGTTTATTACTTTTTTTGTTTCGAAGATGTCAGAGGCTGTGCGTGAACAAGATCAGCTGCGTGCCGCGCGACGTGAAGACAGTATGCGTGATCAGCAGCTACTAGCTGTAGCGACGCAAGCAGCGGGCGCTGCACATGAGTTGAGTACACCTTTATCTACTATGAGTGTTTTGCTGACTGAATTACGTCGTGAACATAATAAAGAGCCCATGCTGCAAGAAGATTTGACCTTGTTGCAGGAGCAGGTGAAGCTCTGTAAAGGTACCTTGCAACAATTGGTGCGGGCTGCTGAAGCGGATCGCCGCCAAGCGATTGAGGAGCAAAGCGTGGCGGACTGGCTGGAAACTGCCTTAAGTCGTTGGCACTTAATGCGCCCAGAGGCAACATATTCGTATCAGTTGACCGGTGAAGGTGTTGCGCCCACATTAATGCCACCTGTTGATTTAACACAGGCACTGCTTAATCTGTTAAATAATGCTGCAGATGCATGCTCGGATAATCTGGTGGTTCGTTTGCATTGGGATGCGCAGTGGATTGCGATTACCATTCGCGATTATGGTGCGGGTGTGCCTTTGGCTATTGCAGAGCAGTTGGGTAAGCCGTTTTTTACCACCAAGGGCAAAGGTTTTGGTCTGGGATTATTTTTAAGTCAAATTAGCGTTATCCGCGCAGGTGGTACAGTTAAGTTGTACAACCAAGAAGGCGGTGGAACTTTAACCGAATTACGTTTGCCGCGGATGCATACAGTTCTTTAAGTGAGGAATGACAAGTGAGCGAAGAAAACCTATTTGAAGGTGAAGAGCAGCCGCATTTGTTGCTGGTTGATGATGATGAAACCTTTACCCGGGTTATGGCGCGTGCCATGTCACGACGTGGCCTGCGTGTGTCCATTGCGGGTTCTGCAGATGAAGGCTTGGCACTCGCTAAAGTTGACTTGCCTGATTATGCGGTACTGGATCTGAAAATGGATGGCGACTCTGGCTTGGTATTGTTACCTAAGTTACTGGAGCTGGATGCCGAGATGAAGGTGCTGATCTTGACCGGTTACTCAAGCATCACTACTGCAGTTGAAGCTATTAAGCGTGGTGCATCTAACTATTTATGTAAGCCTGCAGATGCAGATGATGTGTTGGCTGCGCTGTTATCGGATCATGCTGATTTAGCAACTTTGGTGCCTGAAAATCCCATGTCAGTTGATCGTTTACAGTGGGAGCATATCCAGCGCGTGTTGGCTGAGAATGATGGCAATATCTCGGCAACCGCTCGAGCATTGGGCATGCACAGACGTACTTTGCAGCGTAAGTTGCAAAAGCGCCCTGTACATCGTTGATAGAAAAAGACGCCTGACGCAGGCGTCTTTGTGTTTTGTGGCGCTTTAGCGCGTGCCGAAGACGACGATAGATTGTCCTTTAACGTCGATTAAACCTTGTTCTTCAAGGCTTTTTAAAACGCGCCCAGCCATCTCGCGTGAACAGCTTGCTATGCGACCAATTTCTTGTCGAGAAATTTTGATTTGCATGCCGTCGGGGTGCGTCATCGCATCAGGCTGTTTAGCTAAATTTAGCAGTGTTCGAGCAACTCGCCCAGCGACATCAATAAAGGCTAAGTTAGCAACTTTACGTGTGGTATTGCGCAGGCAATCAGCCATTTGATTGTATACGGCGTGGAGCAGCTCAGGGTATTGCTGCGTCAGTGCGCGAAATTCAGCATAGCTTATCTCGGCGATTTGGCAGGCTGTTTTTGCGCACACTGTAGCGCTGCGGACTTGCTCGCTATGGTTGTTAAATAAGTCCAAGTCACCAAAAAAATTACCTTTGTTAAGGTAGCCAATAATTATTTTTTTATTGGGCTTTTCTTCCAGCTGCACTGTCACGCTGCCCTCTAGAATGAAAAATAGAGATTGACTGTGTTCACCCGTAGAAATAATAGTGCTTTTCTTTGCGTAGTGGTGCAGTTTGCAGTGTTCGAGGAGTTCTTCAATGTGTTCTATGGCGGGTATGAATGTGATTGCAGCCATTTTATACCTCTCAAAAGTGAGTTCCATCTATAAGATCTGAGGCAGTCCTTGTTCCTGTTTTCAAGTGTGCCCCAACTGCCGTAAAATAAGTTCTTTAAAACAAGATTATGCTGTAAGTGTGACATGCATCACATTCTGATCCGCTGTACTTGACGTTTAGATGTGCGCAAGTGTCGCAGGACACTGTGTTAAACTTGGTTTTTTATATTATTTAGAGAATTAAACGTTATGCAGGCACGTGTTAAGTGGGTTGAACAAGCGATGTTCTTAGCTGAATCTGGCAGTGGTCATACTGTGGTGATGGATGGCCCTGAAGAGCACGGCGGACGTAATCTCAGTGCGCGGCCCATGGAAATGATATTGATGGGTTTAGGGGGTTGCAGTACCTTTGATGTGGTCAATATTTTAAAAAAATCACGTCAAGATGTGCGAAACTGTGAAGTGCGTATTGATGCTGAGCGCGCTGAAGTTGAGCCAAAAGTATTCACGAAAATTGCCTTGCATTTTATTATCAGCGGCACTGATTTAAAAGAAACAGTGGTTAAGCGTGCTGTTGATTTATCAGCCGAGAAATACTGCTCCGCATCTATTATGCTGGCTCGCGCTGGGGTTGAAATCACCCACAGTTTTGAAATTGTTGAGCATGCGTAGACCGCTAGTCAAAATAAGATTATTTATTCTTGTTAAAAGCTAGCATCCATGGGGCTTGCTCTGCATAATAGCGCGCCCCTTTTTTACACACTAAGTGGGTGTGTAAGGGAAACCAGAATCGCATTGCGAAGAGGTGAAAACTGCCCTACGCAACTGTATTGATTTAAACCTACATACAGTTGACAGGCGTGCACGATAACGCGGCTGCGCCGCACCAATCAAGAGAATCTAACGTTGACCAGTAAACTCAAACTGCATGGGTTCAACAACCTCACGAAGACGGTGAGCTTCAATATTTATGACATCAGTTACGCGCGAACGCCTGATGATCAGCAAGCTTATGTTGGTTATATTAACGAGCAGTATGATGCTGAGCGTCTGACGCAAATCCTGACTGATGTTGTTGAAATCATTGGCGCTAATATTTTGAATATTGCCCGTCAAGACTACGAGCCGCAAGGCGCGAGCGTGACGATTCTGATTTCAGAGGAGCCAGTCGAGCCGACCGCCAGCCAGATTGAAGAGTCCCCCGGTCCGTTGCCGGAAACGATTTTGGCACACTTGGATAAAAGTCATATTACTGTGCATACCTATCCGGAAATTCACCCGGTAGATGGTTTGTCGACGTTCCGTGTGGATATTGATGTGTCGACCTGTGGAGTGATTTCACCGCTGAAAGCGTTGAACTATTTGATTCACCAGTTTGATTCTGACATTGTCACTATTGATTATCGTGTACGTGGTTTTACCCGTGATGTGGAAGGACGTAAGCACTTTATTGATCACGAGATCAATTCGATTCAGAACTATCTGTCTGAAGACACGCGTTCAGCCTATCAAATGACCGATGTGAACGTGTATCAAGAGCATTTATTCCATACTAAGATGCTGTTGAAAAACTTTGAATTAGATGACTACTTGTTTGGTGATGCCACACGTAACTTATCGTACGAACAGCGCCGCGATGTTGAAGAGCGCTTGCGTCATGAAATGTTAGAGATTTTTTACGGCCGTAATATGCCGAAAAGCAATCGTTAAGATGGTACGAATGTAATAAAAAAGGCGCTGATCATCAGCGCCTTTTTTGTATCTGCAACACAGTGTGATGAGCTTAAATACGGTACGTACTGCTGGTCATCACTTTGGCCATCAAGCTCATACCAAATTTAATCGGAGCAGGGAAACGGTAACCGCCTGCATCCAAAGCGAGATTGGCATGCTCTTCTTCATCGATGCGCATTTGTTCTAAAATAGCCCGCGATTTAGGGTCTGTTTCAGCGATTTGCTGTAAATGATCATCTAAATGCTTGCATACTTGATCTTCAGTGGCGGCAACAAAGCCTAAGCTGACTTTATCGCTGATGGCTCCTGCCGTTGCGCCAATGGCAAAAGACAAACCATAAAAGAATGGATTCAGCAGGCTGGTTCGGCTGCCCAGATCCTGAATACGCTGCTCACACCAGACTAAGTGATCCACTTCTTCCTCAGCTGAATGCTCCATTTGCTGACGGATCTCAGGCAGCTTGGCGGTCAACGCTTGGCCTTGATAGAGCGCTTGTGCACATACTTCACCGGTATGGTTAATGCGCATTAAACCAGCGATATGACGTGTTTGCTCTGCATCTAAAGTGCTGGCGGGCTCCGCAATCGCAGGTGATGGGCGGCTGGCGTGACTGCTGTTGGGGATTAAAGTACGCATGGCGGCATCCGCTTGCAGTAGCAAACGATCAACCGGTGAATAATGGCGTTGTGAAGACATATCAGACTCCTGATAAATAGCCGTGCTTAACATCTAGCGAGAAAAAACAGGGTGTAGCGCATTCTCAATCCAGACCTAGCCCGGCGGCCAGCTCATTTGGCGTTGACCTAAAACATGCATATGAATGTGATACACCGTCTGGCCACCGACTTCATTGGTGTTCATTACCACACGGAAACCATCGTCACAGCCTTGCTCTTTGGCGAGGCGTTGCGCAGTATAAAGAATATGCCCCGCTAAGAAGGTATCTTCGACACTCAGATCAGTCAGCATGCTGATATGTTTTTTCGGAATCACTAGAAAGTGAACCGGTGCATGTGGGGCAATATCATGAAAAGCCACCACATGTTCATCTTCATATAACTTACGCGCTGGGATGTCACCCGCAACAATTTTGCAAAACAAACAATCCATCACACAGACCTCGGCTTGCTTTAAGATTCATCGAGTTTAGCTGCCTGCTCGTTTAATCACCAGTATTGATAGTCTTTTGCGGGTGCATTTGTTCTGCTTATGTACAGTTTCTGACATTGTCAGTGTCAGTTTGATGTCGCTTTTGAGCCTATTCTTAGGCTGTTAGGCAGCATGTTTTCAGCCCAGCCCCTATTTTTTATATAATGCATCTATAGTGCGTGCAGATGCGACCTTGAGCCGCAGAGTCTCAGGCTTACGCTGGCAAGATGTATGGTATTTAATAAGAAAGATCACTTACGTGCGATAAAAATTACAGGTTCGCGTTGATGTTTTTCTTGTGAGACTAAAGGCTAGTGTGTATCTTGGTAACTTTTTCGGTTAGCAATAACCACAGACTTTAATCATGTAGTGCCTGCTATGGCGGCGTTACAGACACTTTTTATGATAATAACGATGATATAAGGAGCACAGTAATGCGCGTCATTTTGCTAGGAGCGCCCGGTGCCGGAAAAGGTACACAGGCCGTATTTATAACGAAAAAATTTGGTATTCCACAAATCTCTACCGGTGACATGTTACGTGCCGCGGTTAAAGCTGAAAGCCCATTGGGCTTGAAAGTTAAAAACGTGATGGCCACCGGTGGTTTGGTGTCGGATGATATTATTATCGATCTGATTAAAGAGCGTATTACCGCAGAAGATTGCGCCAATGGCTTTTTATTCGATGGTTTTCCACGCACCATTCCACAAGCAGAAGCCTTGCGTGAAGCCGGTGTTGAAATCGATCACGTGATTGAAATCGCTGTGGAAGATGAAGAAATTGTTGCCCGTATCGCCGGTCGTCGTATGCACCCTGCATCAGGTCGCACTTATCACGTTGAGCACAACGCACCGAAAGTTGCCGGCAAAGACGATGAGACGGGTGAAGACTTGATTCAGCGCGAAGACGATAAAGAAGACACTGTGCGTCACCGTTTGTCTGTGTATCACTCACAAACCAAACCGTTAGTGGCTTTCTACCAAGATATCGCTGCAGTGAATGGCACACCTAAATACAGTGCTATTGAAGGTGTGGGTTCAGTTGAGCAAATCACCGCTAAGGTTCTAGCTGCGCTGGCCTAAGCTGCGACCTGGGGAATACATTCGCTGTTGCAGTAAGCGTGCTTGATGTTATAGCGAATGTATTCTTTATTGTTTTCTTATGCTTGATTCCCCTAGCAGCAGCCTGCCTGTTACAATCACGTTTTGATTCTTTGACGGTACACCATGACGACTTTATTGGCGCTGGACACGGCCACTGAAGCTTGCTCTGTTGCGTTATTACACAATGGTCAAGTCATCAGCCGTTACGCAGTGATTCCACGTTTACATGCACAACGTATTTTGCCCATGATCAGTGAAGTACTGACTGAGGCAGGTATCCCTAAAAGCGCATTGGATGGTATTGCCTTTGGCCGTGGCCCGGGTGCGTTTACTGGATTGCGTATTGCTGTGGGTGTGGTGCAAGGTTTGGCTTTTGCTTTAGAGCGCCCGGTGCTGCCGGTGTCGAACCTAGCGGCGATTGCGCAGCGTGCTTACCGTGAACATGGAGCCGAACAGGTTGCTGTGGCGATTGATGCACGTATGGATGAAGTGTATTGGGGTTGCTATCGCTTAGTGGATGGCGAAATGAGCTTGCAAGGCATTGAGGCGGTGCTTGCTCCTGAGCGTGCTGAGTTACCCCGTATTGCACAAGGTGATTGGTTTGCCGCAGGCACTGGGTGGCAAGCCTATGGCGAGCGTATCAGCGTGCCTGTGTATGCGCGTGATGAGCAGTTATTACCCCACGCACAAGATGTGCTGACCTTGGCCCAAGGTATGTGGTTGCGCAGTGAAGCGGTCAGTGCAGAAGAGGCTCAGCCGATTTATTTACGCGATCAAGTCGCCACGCCGAAGCAGTCTTAAATAGCATTATTGAACAGTTGCTTGAGTCTGGTTACAGTGTTCATATGTCTATAGGATGTAAACGCAATGCGTATTGACGGTTTATCACCTGCTTATGTGCCCAACAGAACCACGCGCCCTGATGCCAGTGCGCAGATGGATGATGCTGTTCGCCAAGCAGAAAGCCGGATGCGTCAGCAGCAACCTGCTCAAGCCTCAGATACGCTACGTTTAGATACCCCACAAGCAGTGCAGCGGCCCTCTGCGCAAATGCAGATCCAGCAATACGAGGCACGCCAAGCCTTAAATAATCCCGCGCAGCAGTACCAAGCCAGTAAAGCTTTAGCCAGCTACAGCAGTACCGCCGCATTTAGTAGTCAGGCAGAAGAAGCTGCCACCGTTTTAGGTCTTGATTTGTACGCTTAATGTCAGATTTAACTGTAAATTCCCCCATATTAATACGCGTTGACGCAATGACGGCTGCTGATCAAGCAACGGCGCTGCAGTGGGCGCAGGATTTAGCCTTACCACAAGAGGGTGAGGCTGAGTTTGCCTTGCAGGTCAGTGTGGATGGCTTGCAACTGCAAGAATTGGGTCGTTCGGCTCCAGGGCCGGTACGTGTCGACTTTATTGAAGGTGCTCAAGCGCATCGCCGTCAGTTTGGTGGCGGCAGTGGGCAAATGATCGCAAAAGCAGTGGGTGTGCAAACCGGTGTGCGCCCCACGGTGTTAGATGCCACTGCGGGTCTCGGTCGCGATGCTTTTGTTTTAGCCTGCTTAGGCTGTAAAGTGCAGATGATTGAGCGCAATCCAATAGTAGCCGCCTTACTGACCGATGGTTTGCGCCGTGCGCGCTTAAGTTCAGACGTGGCGGGTATAGTGCAGCATATGCCATTGCTGATCGGTAATGCCATTGAGTTAATGCAAAACTGGACTGACGAAGCACCGCAAGTGGTGCATCTTGATCCGATGTTCCCCAGTCGTGATAAAAGCGCGTTAGTGAAAAAAGAAATGCGTTTGTTTAAGCCGCTGGTGGGTGCGGATGATGATGCGCCAGAATTACTGGCTGCAGCCTTAGCATTAGCCACACACCGCGTGGTGGTCAAGCGTCCGCGTAAAGCACCCGCCATTGCTGGAACGCCGCCGACCTATAGTTTAGATGGTAAATCCAGTCGCTATGATATTTATGCTCTAAAAAGCTTTAAAAACTAATTTAAAAATGACAGCCACAAAAAAGCCCGCGGAAATTGATTCCAGCGGGCTTTTTCATGAGCGGTATGCGGTTAGGTATTAGTTAACCAACGTGCGCCATTCTGCGTATTCTTCAGTTTCGCCGGTCACTAAATCAAAGTAGGCTTTTTGCAGCACTTCAGTGATTGGACCGCGGCTGCCGATACCGATTTGACGGCCATCCACTTCACGGATTGGCGTCACTTCTGCAGCAGTACCAGTAAAGAATGCTTCATCAGCGATATACACTTCGTCACGGGTAATACGTTTTTCAACGATTTCGATACCGCGTGCTTTAGCCAGAGTCAAAATAGTATTACGAGTAATACCATTCAGGCAGGCGGTGACTTCTGGCGTGTAAATCACACCATTTTTCACCAAGAAGATATTTTCGCCTGAACCTTCAGCAACATAACCTTCTGGATCCAGTAACAGTGCTTCATCAGCACCGCCAGACACGGCTTCTTGCAGAGCTAACATCGAGTTCACATACGCACCGCTTGATTTTGCACGGGTCATAGTGATGTTGACGTGGTGACGAGTGAACGAGCTTGTGCGTACCTTGATGCCTTTCTGCAACGCTTCGTCGCCCATGTAAGCACCCCAATGCCATGCCGCAACAATCAGGTGTACTTTTAGGTTGTCAGCACGGATACCCATGCCTTCTGAACCGTAAAACGCTAAAGGACGGATATAAGCGCTGTCCAGTTTGTTTTCACGCACTGAAGCAATAATCGCTTCGTTGATCTGCTCTTTAGTGAACGGGATCTTCATATTCATGATATGCGCTGATTCAAACAGACGGTCAGTGTGTGCTTGTAAGCGGAAAATTGCGGTACCTTTTGGGGTTTTGTAGGCACGAACACCTTCAAACACACCCATGCCGTAGTGTAATGAGTGAGTCAGAACGTGAGTGGTTGCGTTACGCCATTCAACCATTTCACCGTCATACCAAATAACGCCATCACGATCAGCCATCGACATTTTTACGTGCTCCTGAAAATAATATTTAATAACGGGTTACAGATAACTCAAGCCCAGCTCTTGCCAGACGCGCATCACTGCGTGACGCTCGTCTGTAAACAAATTGCCTTCAACCACGCCTTGCTGTTTTTGCAGGGTCAGACGGTGAGCTGCAGCACGATAGGCCTTGTAAGCCTCCTGTAATGTGCAGACATGATCCGCACTCACTAGGTTTTCTGCGCCGAGACCGTCAAGAATACGGATATTGTCGGTATAGGTTACCAGCTGTGGATATTGCCATGACCAAGCTAAGACGGCATATTGCACCATAAATTCGATGTCAACGATACCACCAGCATCCTGCTTTAGATCAAATTGCACATCATGATTGAATGCATTTTGACCTAAACCACCTTGGGTGATCTGAGTACCATGATTATGCCGCATTTTTGCGCGCATTTCGCTGACTTCTGCTTGTAGAACCGGCAAACTGCGTTGGCGGCCTAAAACATTTAAGCGCACTTGATTAAATTGCTCAGTTAACTCACTGCTTCCGACCAACACTCGCGCACGAATCAAGGCTTGGTGTTCCCACGTCCAAGCTTGTTCTTCTTGGTAGCGCGCAAAGGCACTGAGAGAGCTGGCCAGTAAACCTGAGTCACCGCTGGGGCGCAGGCGCATATCCACATCGTAAAGGCCGCCCGCGGTGGTACGCGTGGTGAGCATAGAAATAATGCGCTGGCCCATGCGTGTATAAAACTGCGCACCATCGACAGGGCGAGGACCGTCTGTTTCTGCGACTGGGTCACAATCGTAAATAAACACCAAGTCCAAATCAGAGCCATGGCCCAGCTCTATCCCACCCAGCTTGCCGTAGCCCACTACAACAAAGTCTAGCTCGCTGCTGCTGCCATCCAGACGTAGCGGTGTGCCATGTTTGTGTACCATTTCATGCCAAACCAGATGCAGTACTTGCTCAAGAATAGCTTCGGCCAGCCAGGTCAGGTAATCACTGACTTTCATCAGCGGTAGGGTGCCGGCAATTTCTGATGCAGCCACCCGTAAGCGGTGGGCCAGTTTAAAGTGACGTAGCGCGTTCATTTGCTGCTCAATATCTTCCTCAGGAATACGCAATAAATGTTCGCGCAGTTCTGCGATTAACTCTGGCGCTTGAGGCGGGCTATACAGTCGGCCTTCATTGAGTAGCTCATCGAGCAGAGCGGGGAAGCGCGTCAGTTGTTCAGCGATCCACGGACTGGCGGCACATAAACTGATCACTCCCAGTAACGCGCCTGGATTTTCTGTCAGCAATACTAGATAAGCAGAGCGACGAGCAACAGCTTCAATCAGTGGTAGCACACGTTCAAGCACCAGGTCCGGATTGTCGTTTTCAATGGCTTGCGATAAAAAGCGCGGCATAAAAGCGTCTAAGCGCTCACGTCCCAGCCGTTGCATGGCGCGCACTTGGCTGCCTTCACGCAGTTGCACAATCCGCTGCCAAGCTGCATGACTGTCTTGATAACCGGCTTCTTCCAGCTGTTGGTAAATACTTTCCACGGCAATGCTGAATTCCCAGACCGGCAGCCATTCACCGCCAATGCAATCCTCGTCATCTTCGTCAGGATCAGCAATGACTTCGCGGAAATGATGTTCAATGCGCTTGCGCCAATACATCAATTGCCCAAAAAACGTCGTCCAATCGCTAAAGCCCATCATAAAGGCCAGACGTGCTTGTTCCAGTTCGCTGTCAGGTAGGCGTTGTGTCTGCATGTCTGCCACAGCTTGCAGTGCGTGCTCGGTGTAGCGTAAAAAGCGGTAGGCGTCTTTCAGTTCAGTGACATCGCATGAAGGCATATAACCTTGCGCGGCCAGCGTATCTAGAATATTCAGTAAGGGTCGTTGTTGCAGGCTTAAATCACGTCCACCATGAATTAACTGAAAGGCTTGGGCAATAAATTCAACTTCACGAATACCGCCTGAGCCGAGCTTGATATTGTCATCCATATCTTTGCGCCGCACTTCTTGCTGAATCAGCTGCTTCATTGAGCGCAGCGCTTCAATCGCTGAGAAGTCTAAATAACGGCGATAGACAAAAGGGCGCAAGATACGTAATAAAGTCGCACCGGTATTTTGATCGCCGGCCACCACGCGCGCCTTAATCATGGCGTAACGTTCCCAGTCACGGCCTTGGTTTTGGTAGTACTGCTCAATGGCGTTAAAGCTATACACCAGCGGGCCACCTGAACCATACGGGCGCAAACGCATATCCACGCGAAAGGCAAAACCATCCACAGTAATAGTGTCCAGCGCTTTAATCAGTTTTTGCCCAAGGCGGGTAAAGAATTCTTGGTTATCTAAGCTGCGTTTAGCACCTTCAGTTTCGCCACCTTCGGGATAGGTGAAAATTAAATCCACATCGGAAGATAAGTTCAGCTCATAGGCACCCAGTTTGCCCATACCCAGAATCACCAGTTGTTGTGGGTGTTTGCTGTAGCGCCCAATCGGTGTGCCAAACAGTTGGCAATGTTGTTTGTATAGCCAGTGGTAGGCTAGATCCGTACAAGCGTCCGCCATGGCAGACAGATCACGGCAGGTTTCACTGAGTTCGGCTTGGCGCATTAAATCGCGCCAAATAATGCGTACTTGTTGGCGATTACGGTATTGGCGTAGATGCAATAATAAACTGGCTTCATCGGGGCAGTCGGTTAAGCGCTCATTGAGCTTATAACGAATTTCCCCAGGTACTAAGGTGCGATCCAGTAGACCTGAGGCAACTAAGTCAATCAGCATCTGTGGATCACGAATGGCTTGGCTTAAAACAAAGTCACTTAGGCTGCACACTCGAATAAAGGCTTGATAGCGGCTTTCTGGCCATTGTGGGTTGGCGATAGCATGCTCTTCTAGAGCGTGTGCCCATTCGCGCTGGGCTCTGTGTTGTAACAGCAGTAAGCCGGTGGGGATTGTATCCAGTAAAAGAGGGGTCATGCGAGATCCTGAACATTGTCGCGCCAAGGGTGTCAGTAAAGATACCTTAAATAAGTCAGTAATGGCGCGCCAAGAAAACACTTGGCTAAAAGATGTAGTGAATAAATGCTGACTCATGCGTCATTTTGTAGTAAAACTACAAGAAGAACAATAATATGACTTTGCTGTGCCATGGGCTGACTGTTCACAAGACATGCAGCACGTATAGGTCGATTATCAATAGACCCTTAGTTCGGGAGCGAAACATGCAAGATCTTGATCCGGTAGAAACACAAGAATGGCTTGATTCTTTGGAATCTGTACAAGCGCATGAAGGCGAAGAGCGCGTTCATTATATTTTATCGCGCTTGGGCGAACTCGCCAGCCGCAATGGCACACGTCTGCCACATGCCATCACCACCCCTTATCGTAATACCATTCCGGTGACCCATGAAGCACGTATGCCGGGCGACTTATTTATGGAGCGCCGTATTCGCTCTTTAGTGCGCTGGAATGCCTTGGCTATGGTCATGCGCGCCAACCAAGCTGATCCCGACTTGGGTGGGCATATTGCCACCTTTGCCTCCAGTGCTACTTTGTATGACATTGGTTTTAACTACTTCTTTAAAGCACCGACCGAAGAACATGGTGGTGACTTAATTTATTTCCAAGGACACGCTTCACCGGGTGTCTATGCACGCTCATTTTTAGAAGGGCGTATCACTGAAGAACAATTGGATCATTTCCGTCGTGAAACCGATGGCGAAGGCTTATCTTCTTACCCGCACCCCTGGTTGATGCCTGATTACTGGCAGTTCCCAACGGTATCGATGGGGTTAGGTCCGATCCAAGCGATTTACCAAGCGCGCTTTATGAAATACCTTGAGCACCGTGGTTTTATTCAGCCCGGTAAGCAAAAAGTCTGGTGTTTCTTAGGTGACGGTGAAACTGATGAGCCAGAATCACTCGGTGCGATTTCTCTCGCCGGTCGTGAAAAACTCGATAACCTGATTTTTGTGATCAACTGTAACTTGCAGCGCTTAGATGGCCCTGTACGCGGTAACGGTAAGATTATTCAAGAGTTGGAAGGTAACTTCCGCGGTGCAGATTGGAACGTAATTAAAGTACTGTGGGGCCGTTTATGGGATCCATTGTTTGCTAAAGACACTGAAGGTGTGATGCAGCGCCGCATGGATGAAGCGCTCGATGGTGACTATCAGAACTATAAAGCTAACGATGGCGCTTTTGTACGCAAAGACTTCTTTGGCGCTGACCCGCGTTTAGCTGAGATGGTCTCTGACTTGGACGATGATGAGATCTGGAAGCTCAACCGTGGTGGTCATGACCCGTTTAAGGTGTATGCCGCTTACCATGCTGCAGTCAATCATGAAGGTCAGCCGACCGTTATCTTGGCCAAAACTATTAAAGGTTATGGTACCGGTACCGGTGAAGCACAAAATATTGCGCATAACGTTAAAAAGGTTGATTTAGAAAGCCTGAAAGGCTTTAGAGACCGCTTTGATATTCCAGTATCGGATGAAAATATCGAAAGCTTGCCTTTTTACCGTCCAGCGGAAAACAGCGCAGAATTACGCTATCTAAAAGAACGCCGTGAACAGCTCGGCGGTTTTGTCCCGCAGCGACGTATGAAAAGTATGAGTATTCCAACGCCATCGCTGGAAACTCTGAAAATTATTCTCGATGGTAGTGGTGATCGTGAAGTCTCCACGACCATGGTGTTTGTGCGTATTTTAGCGCAATTACTCAAAGATAAAGACCTCGGCAGCCGTATTGTGCCGATCGTACCGGATGAAGCGCGTACCTTTGGTATGGAAGGTATGTTCCGTCAGTTGGGTATTTATTCTGCAGTCGGACAGCTGTACCAGCCGGTCGACCACGGCCAGGTGATGTACTACAAAGAGGATGTGAAAGGTCAGATCCTTGAAGAAGGTATTACCGAAGCGGGCGCTATGTCGGCGTGGATTGCTGCAGCAACGGCTTACAGTAATCATAACCAACCGATGCTGCCATTCTATGCCTTCTACTCAATGTTTGGTTTCCAACGAATTGGAGACCTAGCGTGGGCTGCGGGTGATGTTCGTGCGCGTGGTTTCTTAATGGGTGGTACGGCAGGACGCACCACGCTCAATGGTGAAGGCTTACAGCACCAAGATGGTCACAGTCATATTCTGGCAGGCACCATTCCAAACTGTCATAGCTATGATCCAGCTTACGGCTATGAAATGGCAGTGATTATCCGCGAAGGTGTCTATCAGATGCTTGAGCTGCAAAACGATCGCTACTACTACATCACTATGATGAACGAATCCTACGCGCAACCGGCTATGCCAGAGCGTGAAGGGATTGAAGACGATATTATTCGTGGCATGTACTTGCTTGAAGAAGACAAACGCAGCAGTGATCTGCATGTGCAGCTGTTGGGTAGCGGTACGATTTTATTGGAAGTACGCGAAGCTGCGAAAATTCTGCGTGATGACTTTGGTGTTGGCGCTGATGTTTGGAGTGTCACCAGCTTTAACGAATTACGTCGCGACTGCTTAGATGCTGAGCGCTGGAATCGTCTACATCCACGCGAAACAACACGTTTATCACATATCGAAAACTGCTTGCAGGATCGACGTGGTCCAGTGATTGCCTCAACTGACTATATGAAACTCTATGCTGATCAAGTCCGTCAGTGGGTGCCGCAAGAGCAATATAAAGTCTTGGGTACCGATGGTTTTGGCCGCAGTGATTCACGTAAAAAACTGCGTCACTTCTTTGAAGTGGATCGTCATTGGGTCGTTCTGGCTGCACTAGAAGGTTTAGTTGCACAAGGTCAGATGGATGTACAAGTGATGATTGATGCCATGGAAAAGTTTGGTATCGATGCTAATAAACCTAATCCACTGGACTGCTGAGGAGAGCTGCGATGATTGAATTAATTCGCGTACCCGACATCGGCACCGGTGAGGGTGAAGTGATTGAGCTGTTGGTCAAAGTTGGCGACCGTATTGAAGCGGAACAAAGCTTGCTGACGCTTGAGTCTGATAAAGCCAGTATGGAAATTCCAGCGCCAAAAGCTGGGGTGATTAAAAGCTTAGCGATTAAGCTTGGCGATCGCCTCAAAGAAGGTGATGCTTTATTAGAGCTTGAGGTTGAGGAAGAATCAGCTGCCAGCGCTGAGCCTGAGGTTGAGGCGAAAGCTGAGCCCGCTGCTGCACCTGTGGCGCAAGCTGCTGCGATACCGAGTGTGGCCGAAGTCGCTGCAGAAAATGTGATCGAAGAAATCCATGTGCCTGATATTGGTTCGTCCGGTAAAGCACGAGTGATTGAGTTGTTGGTGGCGGTGGGTGATCAGATTACTGAAGACCAGTCGTTGCTAACGCTTGAATCGGATAAAGCCAGTATGGAAATCCCTTCGCCAGTCAGTGGTGAGGTGGTTGAAGTACTGGTGCGGTTGGACGCAGAAGTGGGTACGGGTGATTTAATCTTTAAGGTTAAAATTGCACAAACTGCAACGAGTTCAGAGCCTGCAGCTGCTGCGTCTGAAGAGCCAGCTGCTTCTGCAGCAGAGTCTGCGCCTGCAGCTAAACCCAGTGCTGCCGTATCGGTTGCCCCCGCAACTGCACCGAGTTCTGAAAAGCGTAAAACCACCACAGTGCATGCCGGTCCTGCCGTGCGTAAGCTGGCGCGTGAGTTTGGTGTGGATCTTGGACTGGTCACGGCCACTGGGCCGCATGATCGTTTAGTTAAAGAAGATATCCATGCGTATGTGCAAACTGCGCTAAGCAAGCAGTCGAGTGGTGCAGTCGAGCAGGGCAGTGGTATTCCGCCGATTCCTGAAGTGGATTTTGCTCGCTTCGGTGATATTGAAGAAGTGCCGATGACGCGCTTACAGCAAATCGGTGCGCTGAATTTGCATCGCAGCTGGTTGAATGTGCCGCATGTTACGCAATTTGAATCAGCGGATATGACTGAGCTGGAAGCCTTCCGCGTCAGTCAAAAGGCTGTCGCAGAAAAAGCGGGTGTGAAACTCACGATACTGCCATTCCTATTGAAAGCCTGTGCGCATTTGCTCAAAGAAATGCCGGACTTCAATAGTTCGTTGGCGCCCAGCGGTAAAGCCTTGATTCGCAAAAAGTATGTGCATCTCGGTTTTGCCGTGGATACCCCTGAAGGGTTATTGGTGCCGGTGATTCGTGACGTCGATCAGAAAAGCTTATTGCAGTTGTCGGCGGAAGCGGCTGAACTGGCAGATAAAGCGCGCAATAAAAAGCTGAAAGCTGAAGAGATGCAAGGCGCATGCTTTACGATTTCCAGCTTAGGGCATATTGGCGGTACGGGCTTTACGCCGATTGTGAATGCGCCTGAGGTGGCTATTTTAGGCGTGTCACGTGCAAGCATACAGCCGGTATGGAATGGTGAGGGTTTTGACCCGCGTCTGATGCTACCGTTGTCATTGTCTTATGATCACCGTGTGATTAACGGTGCTGCAGCAGCGCACTTCACTCGACGTTTGAGTGAGTTGTTAGCTGAGATCCGTAGCTTATTGTTGTAATGGCTTAAGTTGTACCTCAACACCCCGTACATGCAGAATGTACGGGGTGTTTTTGTTACTGCTCGGCAAATCCGAGCTGGCGCCATGCTTCGTACACCGCAATGGCAACGGTATTGGACAGATTTAAGCTGCGCGAACCTTCGCGCATGGGTAAGCGCACTAATTGTTCAGCAGGAATGCTACTGCGTATATCTTCAGGCAAACCACGGGTTTCTGGACCGAAAATAAAAGCATCACCGTCTTGATAAGTCGCGTCGGCATAGCTATGTGTGGCTTTAGTGCTTAAAGCAAATAGGCGTGGATGCTGCAAAGCTTTGAGGCAATCCTGCAGATTAGCGTGCAGCTGCACATGGGCAAATTCTTGATAATCGAGTCCGGCACGGCGTAAGCGCTTGTCGTCAAAGTCAAAGCCAAGCGGTTCAATTAAATGTAAGCTGCAACCTACATTGGCGCATAAGCGAATAATATTGCCGGTATTAGGTGGGATTTCTGGCTCAAAGAGAATGACGTGAAACATGCTTGATCCTGACAATAAAATAGAGGCCAATTCTACATGGGAATCGCCACCCAGGCGGCAGTGGATATTGAAATTTTTTGGCAGCTTAATGCTCTTGGGGTTTTTAGTCGGTTTGATGCTGGGGCGTTTCTTTCATCCTGCCGTGCAGCCACAGTTTGCTAATCGTATTATGCAGCTGCAGAACTATGCCGATGGTTTGGGTGTGTGCTTAAGGCGTTCTACGCAGGTGCAAGCGAGTGATCAGCAAGGGGCTTATCAGCTGTTGCTAATGAATGCGCGCGGGCAGCCAGCGCAAGGCGAGATCGTCTTGTCAGGTGGTGAGCTTGTGCGCTGGCGCGTTGAGCAGCAGGATGCGCAGGTGCGAGTTGTATTTGTGGGTCTAAAGCCTGTTGTGGGTCAATGGCATCAGCGTACAACCGATGCTCATTGGTGCGCTGACATACATATTAGTGTAGCGGATACTGATACTAACTAATTGATATTAAGCGATCTGTTGTATAGGTTTTTTAGAGCGATCAGCGCTTGCTACTAATGCGCGTTTAAGTTTTTATAATGAATATAAATTATTGAGGAGCAAAGCATGGCCAACCTGATACTTGAGCAATTGAGCGCAGAAATTGAAGCCAATGTGCGTATTGCATTGGCAGAAGATGTGGGTGCGGGTGATATCACTGCGCAGTTAATCCCCGCTGAGCAGCAGGCTAACGCGCGAGTGATTACCCGTGAGGCCGCAGTGATTAGTGGTGTCGCTTGGGTGAATGAAGTCTTTCGTCAGGTGGATAGCAATGTGCAAGTGCGCTGGTTAGTTGCTGATGGCCAACGTGTGCAAGCCAATGATGTGCTGTTTGAGCTGGAAGGCGCAGCGCGTTCTTTGCTGGCTGGTGAGCGTGCAGCATTAAATTTCTTGCAGAGTTTGTCGGCTGTAGCCACGCGCGCCCAGTATTTCGCCGATATGGTGACCGGTACTGCAGTGAAACTGCTCGATACGCGCAAAACTTTGCCCGGCTTACGCCTCGCACAAAAATACGCTGTGACCTGTGGCGGTTGCCATAATCACCGTTTAGGTTTGTATGACGCGTTCTTAATTAAAGAAAACCATATTGCCGCTTGTGGTGGAGTGGCCGCGACGGTCGAAGCAGCGCACCGTATTGCCCCAGGCAAACCGGTTGAGGTTGAGGTGGAAAATCTTGATGAACTGCGTGAAGCGCTGGCCGCGGGTGCCGATATTATTATGCTGGATGAGTTGAGTCTTGAGGATATGCGCACCGCAGTCGAACTCAATGCTGGTCAAGCTAAGCTTGAAGCATCCGGTGGCGTGAATGAGCAGACGATTCGTGCGATTGCCGAAACCGGTGTGGATTTTATTTCGTTAGGTACTTTAACTAAGGATGTTAAAGCTGTTGATTTATCCATGCGCTTAAGCGCGGTCAGCGCAGACTGATAGCGCTGTGCATAAGTCAGGCTGACTGCATCAACAGTCAGCCTAGTATCAATTAGCGGCGACGTAAATTCGCTTCGATCTCTTTATCTAAATCCGGTGGTAAAAAGTCCTTGTCTGGATTGTAGTTCGGATTTAAATAGGCCGATAAGGCTTGTAAGTTATCCGGGCTGAGGGTGCCGGCTGTTTGTTGCAAACGTAGATTATTTAAAATGTAGTCATAGCGCGCATTGTTGTAATTACGTACTGCCGCATACAGATAGCGCTGCGCATCCAGCACATCAACAATATTACGCGTCCCCACTTCGTAACCAATTTCCGTGGCTTCAACCGCGCTCTGGCTGGAAATAATCGCTTGTTTCAGCGCTTGTACTTGCTCGACATCAGTATTCACCGCACGGTGGAAGTTACGTGCATTTTGCACTGTGGTACGGCGTAGACTTTCACGCATTTGTTCTGCTTGATCTAAACGGTATACGCCTTCACGCACTTGCGAGCTGGTCATGCCGCCGGTGTACAGCGGAATATTAAGCTGCAAGCCAATGCTGCTTTGCTCTGCTTTACCGTCATACCTAGGCATTCCAAACCCTGCTGGCAGGTTCATACCGCTGTTTACAAAGCCCAAGCTATCGTTATCGCCTTTTTGATATTGGGCAACGGCATCAACGGTAGGCGCATGCCCTGATTTGCGTTGCTTAACGCTGTCTTGTGCAGCTCCGACAGCGTAGTTAATCGCTTGCAAGCTTAAGTTTTGCTCGGTAGCGGTATTCACCCAAGCGGTAGCATCATTCGGCGTGGGCGCCAGAATTGGCAGGCTGTGTTTAACCCCTTCTAGCGCAGCTAAATCGACATTGGTCAGGGTGCTCACGGCTTGGAAAGCATCACTGACTAAACGCTCAGCGACCATGCGGTTGGCACGCGCTGCGTCATAGGCTGATTGTGCTTGCAAGACATCGGTCTTATCCGATAAACCTACATCGAAGCGCTCATTGGCTAGGTCAAACTGGCGTTTAAAGGCTGACTCTTCAGCTCGGCTGGCGGCCAAACTGTCTTGCGCACGTAACACTGAAAAATACACTTCAGAGCTTTGCAAAATTAGGTTTTGCTCAATTGCCGATAATTCTAAAGAGGATTGCTCATTACTGGCTTGCGCGGCCTGTAATTGATACCAGCGATCTAAGCGAAATAAGGGTTGGCTCAGGCTGGCTTGATAAACTAAGCCACTGCGCGAAGTGCTTTTTGAACCGTCCGTTGTATCGACCTTGCTACGGCTGTTTGAGGTGCTGGCACCTGCGCCAATTTGCGGCAATAAACCAGCGCGAGCTTGTGGCACACGCTCGCTTTGAGCTTTGTAGTCAGCATGTGCTGCAGCTAGATCTGCGTTGTTATCAACTGCCAGTTGGTAGACATCGAGCAGGTTAACTTTGTCTTGGCTGAGCGGTGCTGCATAAGCGGCCGACCCCAAAACTGTAGCTATAGCAAAAGTAAGCGACAGTACACGCATTATTTATATCCTAAGTTTTGCAAAAAGAAATCTGTTTAAGGCTACGGCCGATCATGAAGTCGGTCAAGCACGCTCTAAAATTGTTTAAGGTGCTGTACAGCTTATCACTTGGTCGCATGGGCTTGCAGTTTAGGTTGCACAGTGTTTAGCTGTTAGCTGCTTCTTGTCGGGGTGCTCTTAAATAGAGCTGAGATCGGTTAATCCGGGTCCCGTTGAACCTGATCGAGTTAATACTCGCGTAGGAAACAAGATAAGTCTGCCGCAAGGTAGGCCTGCCTATGTCCGCTGGTTCCCCGACACTTTTTTTCGTGTTTTTCTGGAGAACCATCATAATGACTCAACCTCTGTCTCAACACCTCAGTGATACCGCTCAAGTCGATCAGCAGTCGATTCAGCCCTTTCCCAATTCCCGAAAAATTTATGTCCAAGGCTCGCGTCCCGATATTCTTGTGCCCATGCGTGAAATCAGCCTAACGCCAACAGAAACGGACGAGGGTATTGAAGATAACGCACCGGTGTTTGTCTACGACACCTCCGGTCCTTATAGCGATCCGAGCGTCACCATTGATGTGCGTAAAGGCTTGGCTGATGTACGTAGCGCATGGATTGAGGAGCGTGGCGATACTGAGGTACTCAGCGGCCTCAGCTCCAGTTTTGGTCAAGAGCGTTTAGATGATCCTGAGTTGCAGAAAATGCGTTTTTCTTCAATTCGCAATCCACGTCGCGCCAAGTCAGGTCAGAACGTCACGCAAATGCACTATGCACGCCAAGGGATTATTACGCCTGAAATGGAGTATGTGGCGATTCGTGAGAACTTGAAATTAGAAAAAGCGCGCGAAGCAGGCTTATTGGATAGCCAGCATCCGGGGCAAAGCTTTGGAGCCAGTATTCCCAAAGAAATTACTCCCGAGTTTGTCCGCTCAGAAATCGCTCGTGGTCGTGCGATTATCCCCGCCAATATCAACCACACCGAACTGGAACCGATGATTTTAGGCCGTAATTTTTTGGTGAAAATCAACGGCAATATCGGTAACAGTGCGTTGGGCTCATCGATTGAAGAAGAAGTGGCCAAGCTGACGTGGGGGATTCGTTGGGGTTCAGATACCATTATGGATCTATCGACTGGTAAAAACATCCATGAAACCCGTGAGTGGATTATTCGAAACTCGCCGGTACCGGTTGGCACCGTGCCGATTTACCAAGCATTGGAAAAAGTGAATGGCGTGGCCGAGGATCTGACTTGGGAGTTGTTCCGCGATACCTTGATTGAGCAAGCCGAGCAGGGCGTGGACTATTTTACGATTCATGCCGGTGTCTTATTGCGTTATGTGCCGCTGACCGCCAAGCGAGTGACTGGTATTGTTTCGCGTGGTGGTTCGATTATGGCGAAGTGGTGTTTAGCGCACCATCAAGAAAACTTCCTCTACACGCACTTTGAAGACATCTGCGAAATCATGAAGGCTTACGATGTGAGCTTCTCGTTAGGAGATGGTTTGCGTCCCGGTTCCATTGCTGATGCCAACGATGCCGCGCAATTTGCTGAACTAGAAACCTTAGGCGAGTTGACCAAGATTGCTTGGAAGCATGATGTGCAGTGCTTTATTGAAGGTCCAGGTCATGTGCCGATGCATATGATTAAAGAAAATATGGACAAGCAGTTAGAATGCTGTGATGAAGCACCATTCTATACGCTGGGTCCGTTAACTACTGATATTGCACCGGGTTATGACCATATTACCTCGGGTATTGGTGCTGCGATGATTGCTTGGTACGGCTGCGCGATGCTGTGTTATGTGACGCCAAAAGAGCACTTAGGTCTGCCGAATAAGGATGATGTGAAAACGGGCATTATTACTTACAAAATCGCCGCGCATGCCGCAGATTTGGCCAAGGGCCACCCAGGTGCACAGTTGCGTGATGATGCCTTGAGTAAAGCGCGTTTTGAATTCCGTTGGGAAGATCAGTTTAACTTAGGTCTTGATCCTGATACTGCGCGCTCGTTTCATGATGAAACTTTACCCAAAGAATCCGCAAAAGTGGCGCACTTCTGTTCCATGTGTGGGCCTAAATTCTGCTCAATGAAAATCAGTCAAGAAGTGCGTCAGTACGCCAAAGATAACGATTTAACGGATGAGCAGCGCGCAATTGAGGCCGGTTTTAAAGAACAATCCGATCGTTTCCGTAATGAAGGATCGATTATCTACAAGCAGGTTTAAACTCACAGTGATATAAAAGGCGGCCTAAATGGGCCGCTTTTTTATTGGAGAATGATATGTCTGAGCGCGCAATGAACCGTGAAGATGATGTGGTGATTGAGCAGCGCGAGCGCTGTTTCCAAGGGTTTTATCGCTTAGATCGTGTGCATCTGCAACACCGTTTGTTTGCTGGAGCTATGGGGCCAACAATTACCCGCGAGTTATTTGTGCGCCCTGATGCGGTGTGTGTGCTGCCGTATGATCCACACACTGATTCCGTGGTGTTGGTTGAGCAGTTTCGTGTGGGTGCTTTGGATAAAAGCCCAGAGCCGTGGTTATTGGAAATTGTTGCCGGTTTAATTGATACCGATGAGCAGCCAGAAGAAGTTGCACGCCGCGAAGCGCGTGAAGAAGCTGATTTAGAATTGCATGAGTTAGTCCCCGTTATGACTTATTACCCGTCACCCGGTGGTTCAGATGAGCGTGTCTATCTCTATGTGGGGCGCTGTTCGACTGAGGGTGTTGGTGGTGTGTTTGGCGTAGAAGAAGAGGGTGAAGATATTCGCGTGCATGTATGGCCGTTAGATGCAGCGTTAAAAGCGCTACAAGATGGGCGTATTGATAACGCCGCAAGCATTATTGCTCTGCAGTGGTTGGCATTAAATAAAGAGCAGGTGCGAGCTGATTGGCTTGAGCTTTAATCGTAAGCTTGGCTACGCCATATATCGCGCAGCCAAGCAATGCGTGTTTATAAGCCAGGTAAACGTTTGCGAATTTGCTCAATCAAGTTGTCTAAAGTCGCCGCGTCGTGAGTATCCACGCGGTAGCTTTGTGCTTCTTCAATAGCGCTAAGAGGCTCTAGATTTTGACGTTGCGCTAAGATGACGTCCTCGGTGGCGTCAGATGGATCTAAGCCCTCTGATTGACGTTGTTTCAACCAAGTGGCAACCACTTCATCAGGCGCTTGGCAATCGAGAATTAAGAAGGGGGTACCGGTGCTTTCTGCGATTTTCCAAGCATCGTGGCGCTGCTCAGTTTTTAAGTAAGTCGCGTCAATCACCACAGGGAAACCCGCTTGCAAGGCATCGGCTGCTAACGCATGCAGGCGCTGGTAGGTTGCTGCGCTGGCGTTAGGATTATAAATACCACCGCCCAACGTGTTTTGCTGCTCGCCATCTTGTTCGCCAAATAAGCGCTTACGCTCAAAGTCAGAACGGAAACGTAATGCGCCCAACGCTTCAACTAAACGCATAGCTACGGAGCTTTTGCCCACCGCTGAAATGCCATGGGTAATGGCCAGTAAGCGTGAAGGGATGGCGCTATAGCTTTCCGCTAAGTTAGCGTAGCTACGGTATTGACGCACAATGACTGCACGCTGCACTGGATCAGTTTCTTGACCTAGACGGAATAAGTTCACTTTGCCACGCACCATGGCGCGATAGGCTTTGTAGAAGTTGATCAACGGCATCGCTTGGTAATCGCCGCTGAGCTCTAACCAGGCATTAATAAAGCGGCGTGATAAAGGCTTAAGGCCTCGGTCTTCAAGGTCCATCGCTAAAAAAGCAGCATCAGATGCAACATCAATTAAGCGGAATGGCTCGTTAAATTCAATGCAGTCAAACAGGACAACTTCACCATCGAGCAAAGTGGCGTTGCCCAGGTGAATATCACCATGACATTCACGAATTGAACCATTGTGACGACGTTGCTCTAATAGAGGGAGTAAACGGGTAAAACCGTCTTCGGCCCATGCTTCAAGTGCATCAAGCTGGTGTAAATCAGCTGGTTCAGTAAGTAAGGGGCGGATTTGCTCAAAGTTTTGACGAATCGGTGCCATAATTGCGTACGGATCGCCCAGCGCGTGTTCAGCTGGAACGCGAGGCGCTTCATGGTGGAAGCGGGCAATTTGTTTTGCCAGTGCGTCAATGTGGGTTTCACAGAGTTCGCCGCGTTTTTGCATATCACCCAATAATTGAGTTTGCGGGAATTGACGCATTTTAACTGCGTATTCAATCGCATCACCTGTACCGTTGAGTTCAGGCGCATCGATTGAGCCAGTAATGGCAACAACTTCCAGATACAGGCCTTCGGTTAAACGTTGGTTCAGGCGCACTTCTTCATTACAAAAGTGTTTGCGCGCATCAATATCAGTAAAGTCTAAAAAGCCAAAGTTCACAGCTTTTTTGATTTTGTAAGCATAGGGGCCGGTTAAAATAACCCACGAAATATGCGTTTCAATGACCTGGAAGTCTTCAACTGGATGCGGGAAGATCGCAGGATTTTGTAGGGCGGCAATCAGGGCTTGAGTCACAGGTGATCCTTGAAAGTAATAAAGTAATATCTGCATTATGGCAACTGTGTGCATCTGTGCAAACTATAACAACATGCATATTGATCTGAAACAAACTGGGTATAATTAACAGTATGACTCAAAAACGAAAATCACAACCTAATAAAAAGCCGACAACGCGAGGTAAAGCTAAAGCTTCTCGTAACTGGCTTAGCTTATTTATCAAGCTTTCTATCGTCGCCGCTGTGCTGCTGGCAGGCGTACTTATTTATTTAGATGCCATTGTGCAAGAGAAGTTCTCGGGTAAGCGTTGGACTGTTCCCGCTAAAGTGTATGCACGGCCTTTAGAGTTGTTTGCTGGGCAAAAGCTGAATAAAAATGATTTTATAACTGAATTAAATGCACTGGGTTACCGTAATGAGCCTTCAGCCAGCAGTGCTGGAGCGGTCTCTGTGAATGGCAATACCATTGATCTGCATACGCGAGGCTTTCAATTCTATGAAGGAGCAGAGCCCGCACAAGCATTACGTATTCGTTTTTCTGGTAATAGTGTCGCCAGTCTTGCTCAGCCCAATGGTAGCTCCCTTGCTGTAGCACGTCTTGAACCTTTACTGATTGGTGGTTTATATCCAGCGCATCAAGAGGATCGGATTTTAATTCGTTTGGATCAAGTGCCAGACTTATTACCGCAAGCACTGATTGCTGTGGAGGATCGAGACTTCTATAAACACCATGGCGTATCACCCAAATCCATTGCGCGAGCCATGTGGGTCAACACCTCTTCAGGTTCGCTGCGTCAGGGTGGTAGTACCTTGACTCAGCAGTTGGTCAAAAATTTCTTTCTGACTAATGAGCGTACGCTGATTCGAAAAGCCACAGAAGCCTTAATGTCGTTGCTGATTGAAGTGCATTATAGCAAGGAAGATATTTTAGAGGCTTATTTGAATGAGGTTTTTTTAGGCCAAGATGGTCAGCGTGCCGTGCATGGTTTTGGCTTGGCCAGTCAGTATTTCTTCAGTCAACCGTTAGCTGAGCTGAAATTGCACCAAGTGGCTTTATTGGTGGGTATGGTTAAAGGGCCGTCTTATTACAATCCGCGACGCAGCCCTGAGCGTGCTCTTGAGCGCCGTAACTTAGTGATTGATGTGTTGGTTGAGCAGGGTGTAGTTGATGTAGAGCAAGCCGAGCATGCCAAAAAGCGTCCGTTGGGCATCACTAAGCAGGGCAGCTTGGCCAATACCACCTATCCAGGCTTTGTTGATCTGGTGAAGCGCCAATTGCGTGAAGACTACCGTGATCAAGACTTAACCGAAGAAGGGCTGCGTATTTTTACCAGTTTTGACCCCATTGTGCAGCGTAAAGCTGAAGATGCATTGGCGCAAACCTATAAGCAGTTGGCAGGACGTCGAGAGATTGATCAAGTTGAAACAGCGATGCTGGTCAGTAATCCTGAGTCGGGCGAAGTGTTGGCTTTATTAGGCAGTCGCCAGCCACGTTATGCGGGCTTTAACCGTGCTTTAGATGCTGTTCGTCCGATTGGTTCGCTGGTGAAGCCAGCGGTGTACTTAACTGCGCTAGAGCAGCCCAATCAATACACTTTGACCAGCTACATTGAAGATGCAACGTTTTCTGTGAAAAGCCGCAGCGGTAAAGCCTGGACGCCACAAAACTATGATCGTAAAGAGCATGGCACGGTGTTTTTATATCAAGGGCTGGCGCAGTCCTATAATCTATCCACGGCTAAATTAGGCTTGGAAATGGGCGTGCCGCGGGTTTTACAAACAGTGCGTAAGCTGGGTGTTGAGCGTGAATGGCCGGCTTATCCATCGATGTTGTTGGGTGCGGGTAGCTTAACTCCGATTGAAGTAGCCGGAATGTATCAAACCATTGCTAATGGTGGTTTTAATACGCCATTGCGCGCTATTCGTAGTGTTTTAACCTCGGATGGTGAGCCACTTGGGCGTTATCCGTATACGATTGAGCAGCGCTTTGATGCAGGGGCAATTTACTTAACCCAAGAAGCGATGCGCCGTGTTATGACTGAGGGCACTGGGCGGTCGGTGTATAACCGAGTTCCGTCTTCTGTAGCTTTGGCGGGTAAAACAGGAACTAGTAATGATTTACGCGACAGTTGGTTTGCAGGCTTTGGCCAAGACTTATTGGCTGTTGTTTGGATGGGGCGCGATGATAATGGTAAAACGCCATTGACTGGAGCAAGCGGTGCTTTACAAGTCTGGGCGAATTTTATGGAGAAAGCGCAGCCATCTTCGCTAAATATGTCGCTGCCTGAAAATGTGGTCATGGCTTGGGTGGATGCCTATTCTGGTCTTGGCAGTGCTAAAGGCTGTCCGGGAGCGGTACAAATGCCGTATATTCGCGGCAGTGAACCTATCGCAGGTGAATCCTGTGATAAGCCAGATCCGATAACAGAGCCTGTTGAGTCCGTTAAAAGCTGGATTCGTAATTGGTTAAATTAATATGTATGGGGAATTGATGTGAGTAAGCATGCAGTCATCTTAATTGCACTGGCAACGCTATTGGCCGGTTGTGCTGGCTCGCAGCACAGAGCTATACCTGTTGTCGAAAGTGGTGGGCCGTTAACACCTGGCGCTATGCGTGATAGTCGAGCGCGGCAAGCAGCAGGATCGACAATGCCTGCGCAACAGAACACTGTCACCGTTGTACCGCAAGGTGCGAGTGAAACCGTGCAAACCTACGCAATACCGAGCGCTCCGATTGGCGGTATACAGGTGTATCATGCCGATTCACCATCAGGCACGCCAAGTACAGGTGCTACAACGTCATCTATGCCCATTGGCGACCAAGCACGACTTGCTGCTGATGAGCAGCTTGCAGGTCCTGTGTTGGCGCTGCTGACGACTGCAAAGGCGCAGCAGGGCAGTGGTGATTATAATGGTGCCGCGTCAAGTCTTGAGCGCGCTCAGCGTATCGCTCCACGTGAGCCGCAAGTACTGTATCGTTTGGCAGAAGTGCGCTTGGCGCAGGGCGATGCAGGCCAGGCCGAGCAATTAGCTCAGCGTGGTTTAAGCTATAGCAATGGTCTACCAGCATTGCAGGCGGGCTTGTGGGATTTGATCGCTCGAGCACGCACTCAGCAAGGTAATACAGCTGGCGCACAAGAGGCGCAGCGTCGTGCAAGGGTGAACTTGTAATGACTGCAGACGCTCAATTGCATTTAATCGCATTGCTATCTAAATTAGAAGATGAGTTGCGACAGCTGGGGTGGTGGGAGCAACAGGCTCCGAGTGTGCAAGCTCTACAAAGTCAGCAGCCATTCTGTGTCGACACCTTAAAGTTTCCACAGTGGCTACAATGGGTTTTTATACCGCGCATACACAGTATTGTTCAAGCTGGACAGGCGCTACCCAGCCAGTGTGCAATTTATGAAATGGCTGAGGTGGTGTATCGCGAGCAGTTATCTTCAGTGTCGTGTTTGCTGAGCTGTTTAAAGCGTATTGATACTGCCATTGTATCGCCACATAGGCTGCACTAACGCATAGGCGCTGATGGCTGTGCTACTTTAGGTCGGCACAGTGCTTGTTCAGCGCCTGTTTTACTTCAGTAATGCGAGCTTGGCGCTCTTCTTCACTCAGGCGAGTGGGCTGACCGTCCACATTTGCTAGTATTCTAGGATTGTTTTCCAGTTGCGCGAGGTTGTAACGCATCTCAGTGCAGTATTTTTTGAGTTCAGCTGTTTCTGTGGCGACTTGCTTGCGCACTTCACTGTTTATTTCAGCTTGTGATTTTGTGTCGGATTGAGAACCATCGGTCACAGCTTGCTCAAGAGTCTGGGGCTGAAAGACATTGGTGTTGATTTTTTTAGCTGTTTCTTGCATGGGTGGTTCAGAGGAAAAATGGGTTACGTTCTGAGCGTCGACCCATGTATACACGGGTGCCGCTAATAGCGGTGAGCTGAACAGTAGCAAAAAACTGGCAATGTGTACGAAACCACGCATGCAATATCCTTTACTGGTGTGAATAAGGTTGATGATAAAAGCAAATTATACTATCGCTAAATATACCTTAAAAGTTGATATAGCAACCTTATGGTTGCACTCAAGCCCTATAAATACCTATCATATACATGAAATAGCCCATGATTCGAGAGAAATGACTCGTAGAGCTTGACTTGCGGCTGCTGAATACGAACAATTCATAGATGGCTGTAATGTTTGCCTCAAAAAGGCACTTGCAGCATGAGTTGATGAGGTGCGTACCCGTGCCGCCCGTTATACCCGTATCGCGTTACCTCGCGCTGGGGGAGGAATCTTTAGACATTCGGGTTTCTCTATGCTGCTTATTTTCGGCGGCAGGGTAGTCGGCAATCACCGTCACCCATGCTACAAATAACAGCAACCTACAATCAGATTGCCCTTGATGAAGGGCGCTATTCTGGCGTTTTAGAGGTGTTACTGTGGAACTTTTATCCGGCGCAGAAATGGTTGTTCGCTCATTGCGCGACCAAGGCGTTAAATATATTTATGGCTACCCAGGTGGAGCCGTACTGCATATCTATGATGCATTATTCAAAGAGCCTGCTCTGACGCATATTTTAGTGCGTCATGAGCAAGCAGCAACGCATATGGCTGATGGCTATGCGCGTGCAACTGGTAAAGCGGGTGTTGTATTTGTGACCTCAGGTCCAGGTGCGACCAATGCGATCACAGGTATTGCTACAGCCTTTATGGACTCGATTCCTATGGTTGTGGTTTCTGGCCAAGTTGATAGCAGCATGGTCGGTACTGATGCTTTCCAAGAAACCGATATGATCGGTATCTCGCGTCCTATCGTTAAGCACAGCTTTATTATTAAGCATCCTTCAGAGATTCCTGAAGTGATGAAAAAAGCTTTCTATTTAGCTGAGTCAGGTCGTCCTGGCCCAGTGGTTATTGATATCCCTAAGGATATGACTAACCCGATTGATAAGTTTGAATACAACTATCCGAAAAAAGCCAAGTTACGTTCATATGCCCCAGCTACACGTGGGCATTCAGGACAAATTCGTAAAGCTGCAGAGATGCTTCTAGCGGCTAAGCGTCCAATGATGTACGCCGGTGGTGGTGTGATTCTAGGTGGTGCTTCACAGCAACTGACTGAAATTGCCCAACTGCTTAATGTACCTGTAACCAATACTTTGATGGGCTTGGGTTGCTACCCTGGTGATGACCGTCAGTTTGTGGGTATGTTGGGTATGCATGGTAGTTACACCGCTAACTTAGCGATGCACCACTGTGACGTATTGATTGCGATCGGTGCGCGTTTTGATGACCGTGTTATTAACGGAGCGTCGAAGTTCTGCCCGAATGCAAAAGTTATTCATATTGATATTGATCCAGCATCAATTTCTAAAACGATTAAAGCTGATATCCCCATCGTAGGCCCAGTTGATAGCGTTCTGAATGACATGCTTGCTGCATTAAAGGATATCGGCACTAAGCCTAATCAAGATGTTGTTGCCAGCTGGTGGAAACAAATTGATGAGTGGCGCGGTAACGGTAAGCTGTTCCCGTACGATAGCGGTGATGGCTCTATTATTAAGCCGCAAGCAGTTATTGAAACTTTAAGTGAAGTCACTGGCGGTAATGCGTACGTGACCTCGGATGTGGGTCAGCACCAAATGTTTGCTGCTCAGTACTATCGTTTTAATAAGCCAAACCGTTGGATCAACTCCGGTGGCTTAGGCACGATGGGCTTTGGTTTTCCTGCGGCAATGGGCGTTAAGCTGAACTTCCCTGATGATGACGTTGCATGCGTGACCGGTGAAGGCAGTATTCAGATGAATATCCAAGAGCTTTCTACCTGTCTGCAGTATGACTTGCCAGTGAAGATCATTAACCTGAATAACGGTGCGTTAGGCATGGTTCGTCAGTGGCAGGATATGGTCTACAACAGTCGTTACTCGCATTCTTATATGGAGTCGCTACCTGACTTTGTTAAGTTGGTTGAAGCCTACGGGCATGTTGGTATGAAAATCACTGACTTGAAAGATCTCAAGCCAAAAATGGAAGAAGCCTTTGCGATGAAAAATCGTTTGGTTTTCCTAGATATCCAAGTTGATACAAGTGAGCACGTGTATCCAATGCAAATACGTGATGGCGCAATGCGTGATATGTGGCTCAGCAAAACGGAGCGGACATAATCATGAGACATATCATTTCTTTGCTTTTAGAAAATGAACCCGGTGCTTTATCTCGTGTGATTGGCCTGTTTTCTCAGCGCAACTACAATATCGAAAGCCTGACTGTTGCTGCGACAGAAGACCCAACGCTGTCGCGCCTCACTTTGACTACAGTGGGTAAAGAGGAAGTGATTGAACAAATCACCAAAAACCTCAACAAACTGATTGAAGTGGTTAAGTTGGTTGATTTGTCTGAAAGCGCACATATTGAGCGTGAGTTGATGCTGGTTAAAGTTAAAGCTAGCGGCGCTCAGCGTGCAGAGATTAAAAGGACTGCTGATATTTTCAGGGGTCAAATTGTTGATGTTTCGCCAAGTCTGTATATCGTACAGTTAGCGGGCACAACCGATAAGTTGGATAGCTTTATCCAAGCGATTGGACCTGCTTCTATTTTAGAGGTGGTGCGCAGCGGTGTAACCGGTATTGCGCGTGGCGATAAAATTTTAAGCCTTTGAATTAACCATGAAGAGTAAAGACTCTTCAATATTAGGAGCGAATTATGAAAGTTTACTACGATAAAGATTGTGATCTGTCTATTATCAAAGGCAAAAAAGTAGCCATTATTGGTTATGGCTCGCAAGGTCATGCGCATGCATGCAACCTGAAAGACTCAGGTGTTGATGTCACTGTTGGTTTACGTGCTGGCTCTTCTTCAATTGCTAAAGCTGAAGCGCACGGTTTAAAAGTATCTGATGTTGCCTCTGCTGTTAAAGCAGCTGATATCGTTATGGTTCTGACTCCGGACGAGTTCCAAGGTCAGCTGTACAAAGAAGAATTAGAGCCAAACCTGAAAAAAGGTGCAACCTTAGCTTTTGCTCACGGTTTTTCAATTCATTACAACCAAGTAACGCCACGTGCTGACCTTGACGTTATTATGATCGCGCCAAAAGCGCCAGGTCACACTGTACGTTCAGAGTTTGTTAAAGGTGGTGGTATTCCAGACCTTATCGCTATTTACCAAGATGCTTCAGGTAATGCGAAAAACGTTGCTCTGTCTTATGCGAGCGGTGTCGGCGGTGGTCGTACTGGTATTATCGAAACCACGTTTAAAGACGAAACAGAAACTGACTTGTTCGGTGAGCAAGCGGTTCTGTGTGGCGGTACTGTTGAACTGGTTAAAGCTGGTTTTGAAGTATTGGTTGAAGCGGGCTACGCTCCAGAAATGGCGTACTTTGAGTGCTTGCACGAATTGAAATTGATTGTAGACCTAATGTTCGAAGGCGGTATCGCGAACATGAACTACTCAATTTCTAATAACGCAGAGTATGGCGAGTATGTGACTGGCCCAGAAATCATTAACGATGAGTCACGTGCTGCGATGCGTAATGCTCTGAAGCGTATTCAGAATGGTGAATATGCGAAAATGTTTATCACTGAAGGTGCAACGAACTATCCTTCAATGACTGCATACCGTCGTAACAATGCTGCGCACGGCATTGAAGTTGTTGGTGAGAAACTGCGCTCTATGATGCCTTGGATCTCTGCTAACAAAATTGTTGATCAATCAAAGAACTGATTTTTCTGACAATTGAAAAACGCGGCTTAGGCCGCGTTTTTCGTTTCTAGTACTTATTTAGTATAAAATATGATCCTTGTCAGATAGATTGGCCACTACTTAGAAAAGCTTAAGGAAGACTATGAATCAGCGTCCTGAAGAACATGATGATGATGCATCATCGATTGAGAGTTTATTGCCTATAGATGAGCACATCGAAGAAGGTCGTGATAACGAAGGTCGAAAAGTGCGGCATAGAGGTATCTACTTGCTGCCTAACTTATTCACCACTGCTAACCTGTTCGCAGGGTTTTATTCAATAATGTGCGCCATTAATGGCAACTTTACTGTCGCGGCTGCAACTGTGTTTGTTGCTATGGTGCTTGATGGTTTAGACGGCCGTGTGGCGCGAATGACAAATACGCAAAGTGCTTTTGGTGCTGAGTATGATTCATTGTCCGATATGGTTGCATTTGGTTTGGCGCCTGCAATCATCGCTTACCAGTGGTCGCTATCAGAGCTCGGTAAGGTAGGTCTTACCATTGCCTTTATCTATGTTGCGTGTGCAGCTTTGCGTTTGGCGCGATTTAATACGCAAATTGGTGTGGTCGATAAGCGTTGGTTTATTGGTTTAGCCAGTCCTGCAGCTGCGGGTGTTGTGGCAGGTGTTGTCTGGGCTTTGAGTGATAACGGTGTAGGTGCGGTGGACTTGCCGGTTGCAGTCATCATTTTATTTGCAGGGCTTGTCGCATTGGCGGGTATGTTGATGGTGAGTAATATTAAGTACTACAGCTTTAAAGACTTAGATCTTAAAGGCCGTGTACCCTTTGTTGCTATCCTGGTTGTTGTCTTGGCCTTTGCTGTGATTTTCAGTGATCCGCCAAGAATCTTGCTACTATTGTTCCTTGTGTACGCTTTATCTGGTCCAGTGCAGTATGTATTGCGCATACGTAAGCGCAAGAATCGCCAAGAAACGAGTGTTTAAAAGTATTTTAGCTTTATTTTACAAATACTGTTGACAGGGTGCTGCTCTGCTGTAGAATGCGCACCTCGTTAGGCAAACAAGCTTACACCGGCCTAACGTAAGAGTTTGATTCTTAAAGAAATAACTTAAAAATCAGCTTGACAGGGTCGCGAAACGCTGTAAGATACGCACCCTAGCAACGAGCAGCGTAAGAAGCTCAGCGCTAACAAGGAGTTATCCAGAAGCTTTAAAACTTCTAGAAAATAAACCTTGACAGATACTTAAGGAAGTGTAGAATACGCTTCCTCGCTAAGATCGAAAGACTTAACGAAACGTTCTTTAACAATTTGAATCAAGCAATTCGTGTGGGTGCTTGTGTTAGATGTTTGATAGTCA